>Ga0181522_10001272_pt1 | contig 15664 bp, 21 predicted proteins | sample PEATcosm2014_Bin_27_FD_121103 | JGI IMG/M metagenome (GOLD analysis project Ga0181522, IMG submission 121103) | Peatland microbial communities from MTU Mesocosm Facility, Houghton, MI, USA - PEATcosm2014_Bin05_10_metaG | ecosystem: Environmental > Terrestrial > Soil > Wetlands > Peat | place... | reverse complement strand
TTTCGAAATTGGGACATGAGAGGTCCAAAATTTGGCGAGAACTTGGCGCACGTCAGATTTTTGACATTTTTCTCGTCACTTTTGACAGGGTCTCAAAGTGGACTTGTAAAATTTTTCAAAAAAGTTTATTTGTTAAAGGGGTAAGGAACACGGATCAATCGTTCTTTGGTAGGAGAGATCGTATCTTTGCCCTTCGAATAAAGTATTCGCAGTAATACTCGTGATACTCTAGGTGCTGGTCGTTCTGATTCGTCTTTCCTCCGCACCCTTTGCAAACGTAGTGATCGTCAGGGTATTCGTCTCCGCAGAAAGAGGTGTTTTGAGATCCCTTGTACAGAGTCCCTAAAAACTCTGCATATCTGTGTTCAGCCACCGAGAGCTCCTGTTTGAGGCTCTTTATGCGGCTCAGGTGGTTCATGTGAGCGTAACCCAGAAAGACCGAATAGTCATTGTTCAGGAGTTTCACATTGATCCTCGATACGTTTATGCGATCGCTAGCAGAAGCCGGATTTTTCCACTGTGGGATATTAACCACGTGCTTCGTCGCTATCCTCTCTGCGTCTTCTCCCCTCTCGCAACTGACAAAGCACACCGGCATGTCGTCCCATCTTGCCACGAATATTTCTTCGACGTATTGTTCTACCTTTTTCTCTAGAGTATCGAACACTGTAACCCGATAGATCCTGACCTTTACGTCTTCTCCAGCTGAATAAGCCCTGATAACGCCGTCGTGTTCACCGAACGTGTATCCCTCCACCCTGTAAGGACGAGAGGGAGAGTCGGATGTAGCTATCTGATAGAAACCTGCGCTCATCTCTATCGATTTTGAAACTATGATGCTTGTTACAAGAGGTTTATTATATTTCTAAGATTGATATCAATCGACCAAGGGTTTTCCGATGAACTTGTATCCAGCGTACGGAAATGCGGCCATCCACAACAATACGACTATCTTGACGAGTGGGCTCCAGTGACACTTTAAGAGTCCGAGGGTCCCGAATATCACGGTAGGGAACGACACGATGGCGAGGCATCTCGCAAAATAAGATTCCAAAAAGGCTCCGCAGACCAACCCTAGCATAAAGACGTTCACCACTATCGCTTCCACGGTGCCGAGACCTCCCAGGTTTGTAGGATTGAAGATGACCAGGACCACAAACGCCAACAACGAGATGTAGTTCACCGCCTCGAGTTCGCTCTTCCTCGGGTGGTTGCGCAATATGGGTTCGAACAGTATGTTGCAGATCAATATGACAGAGAAGGTGACCGAAGAGCAATAGTGAAACCATATCCACATTATGGAGCTCTTGCTGATGGGTCCTCCGTACTGTGGGAATATCCTGTAGGGTTCTCCTCCGAGGATCGATGAGAAGATGTAAGGCATCTTTGGCAGTTCGAAAGCGAACACACAACCGAGAACAAAGAGGGCGTAGAGGCGTCTGATATCCTTGAGATCCATGGCGATATGTGTGAAACAAAAAAATAACGAGAAAATGAAATGAAACGAGAACAAAATAAAAAACACAACCGTTTAGGCTAAATATAATATGTCACGCGACCTTTGAAGTTCGCTCTTCTTTAAGATCATTCTTTGAAGAGATGCCAAAGAGAAAGAGGAGCGGGAAAGAGAAAGAAGAAGAGGAGAGCCCGTTGGTCAAAGCGTGGGGAGACGTCGACGATCGATACGGAGAGAGATACAGGGAAAGACTCAAGGGATTTCCTGGGATGTGCGTCATATGCAATCTAGGAGCATGCAGGTCTGCCATATCGTGCCCAAAGTGCGATTACGACTATTATTTCTGCCGAGAATGTAAAAGAGAAGATTACTTGGTCATCAACGGAACCTGCTGCATGTTCTGCAAGAGGAGATTCCACGACGACATAGTGCGCAAGCTGTCTGGAAAGGAAGAATTGATACACGATCCGAAAGATATCTTTGGAGACGATGCCATATACAAACTCTTGGAAAAGAAATAGATACGCGAGCGTTGTATTCTCTTGTCTAATAAAACGCGCTTACATCCCTCCTCTGATAAGAGAGGGATATACACATATCGTACCGCTTTAGAACATACGGTAGCAATTCGGGTTGCGAGATAGAGTGGAAATCTTCTCCTTCCACTAGATCTGCCACAGAGACGGTTCCGTCTTTACGTATCAATATAGACAGATACGGATTGACCCAAAAAATCTCAACCGTCTTTCCATCTCCGGTTTGCATCTCTGGATCAGCTCCAGGAAGGGCTGCGGCGAGTCGTAAGATAAAATTTTCTTTATCGGTGCCCAAGGTCCATCCTTCTGAATCGCAGATGGCCTTAAGTTTTTCTAATCCCTTTTCGATTCTCGTTCTCGCGAGCGGCGTGGCTATACCTTAACATAAAAGCCATTGAATTTTTGTTGCAAACAAGATACAGACCAGAGCCTGACGACATCCCGTTTAAGATCGCCTTGTATTATCACAGAAAGAAAACAGATTTAACAAATAGTATATTTCCATTTTAAAAAAGAGAGCGCGCAAGATAACACGTTGATCAGCCGCGAGTCATTTTTTCAGAATGAGGAAAAAGAGATAAACCGCCTCTGGTTTTAGCTAAAGACGTGGCATCTACGTGATCGTGACTTTGTCCTAATATGAACTGGTCTGTCGACATTCACATCGTATTTAATTATCATTCGTTATCCTCGGTTTTGTCCTGGAAATGAAAATAATTGCATCTTGGATATGCACTCTTGTGTCCTTTAAGAGTTCTTTGACTACATCCAGATGACCGTACCCGCTTGCCCATTTTATAGCCCAGTTATCTTTGGCACTAGGATCCACTCTCTTGTCTTTTAAGAGTTCTTTGACCACTTCTAAATGTCCGTTCCCGCTTGCCCATTGTATAGCATGGTTATTGTCGGCACTAGGATCTACTCTGCTGTTCTTTAAGAGTTCTTTGACTACCTCTAGATGACCGTGATCGCTTGCATATCGTATAGCCCAGTTACATCTGGCAGTCGGATCCACTCTACTGTCTTTTAATAGTTCTTTGACCACTTCTAAATGGTCGTTCTCGCTCGCACATCTTATGGCATAGTTGTCATCGGCACTAGGATCTACTCTCATATCTTTTAATAGTTCTTTGACCACTTCCGAACGTCCATTCTCGCTTGCAAATCGTATAGCCCAGTTATCGCAGACGCTCGGATCCACTCTGCTGTCTTTTAATAGTTCTTTGACCACTTCTAAATGACCGTTCTCGCTCGCATATCTTATGGCATAGTTGTTTTCGGCACAAGGGTCCACTCTTCCATCTTTTAAAAGTTCTTTTACCACTTCTGAATGTCCATTCTCGCTTGCCCGTTCTATAGCCCTATCATTGTGGGCGCTCGGATCGACTCTGACATCCCTTAACAGTTCTTTGACCACTTCCAAATGTCCATTATTGCTTGCCCATTGTATAGCATAGTTATCGTCTGCACTGGGGTCAACCCTGATGTCATTCAAGAGTTCTTTGACCACTTCCAAATGTCCATTATTGCTTGCCCATTGTATAGCATAGTTATCATCTGCACTAGGATCCACTCTGACATCCCTTAACAGTTCTTTGACCGACTCCAGATGACCGTTTCCGCTCGCTTGTTTTATGGCCCAGTTGTCATCAAAACTGGGATCGAAGCTCTTCTTTGAGGCCCTCAAAAACCTTTTGCAGGTCAATTTTACGCTTAACCAATTGCTCTTCTCTCTTTTAATAAAAGAGAACATGTGAGATAATACGTCTATAGGCAGAGAGTCCATTTTTCCGAATGAGGCAAACAGAGACAAAAAACGTCTCTTATTTTGGGCTAAAAATACATTACCGAGATTGACACGGACACCGACTTTATCCTAATAAGAGCCGATCTGTAGAACTCTTATCGTATTTTATTATCATTTTTGGAATTTCATCCTAGGTGGGATTCAGGGATCCACTCTTTGATCACCGCTCTAAAACGGCCTTTGTGATTGCCCATTTTATAGCCCGTTATCGGGCATTAGGATCCACTCTATTGTCTTTTAAGAGCTTTGACCACTTCCCAATGACCGTTCTGTCTCGCGTGTCGTATGGCATGGTCAGAGCAGACACTCGGGTCCACTCTGACATCTTTTAACAGTTCTTTGACAACTTCCAAGTGACCGTTTTCGCTAGCTTGTCTTATAGCCCAGTTACATTCTGCACTGGGGTCTACTCTGCTATCTTTTAAGAGTTCCTTGACCACTTCCAAATGGCCGTTCTGGCTTGCCAATTGTATAGCCCGGTTATCCCAGGCACTGGGATCCACTCTCTTGTCTTTTAAGAGTTTTTTGACCACTTCCAAATGTCCATTCTCGCTTGTCCATTGTATAACCCAGCTATCGTCGGCACTAGGATCCACTCTTCTGTCATTTAAGAGTTCTCTGACCACCTCCGAATGACCTCTCTTGCTCGCCCTTATTATAGCCCAGTTATTTCTGGCACTGGGGTCAACCCTGCTGTCTTTTAAGAGTTCTTTGACCACTTCCCAGTGTCCATTGTAGCTTGCCCACAGTATAGCGTGATTACCGTCGGTACTGGGGTCAACCCTGATGTCATTCAAGAGTTCTTTGACCACTTCCAAATGTCCATTATTGCTTGCCCATTGTATAGCATAGTTATCTTCTGCACTAGGATCCACTCTGCTGTCTTTTAAGAGCTCTTTGACTGACTCCAGGTGACCATCTCTGCTCGCTTGTTTTATGGCCCGGTTGTCATCAAGACTGGGATCGAAGCTCTTCTTTGATGCTTTCAAAAACCTTTTGCAGGTCAATTTTACGCTTAACCAATTGCTCTTCTCTCTTTTAATAAAAGAGAACATGTGAGATAACACATCGTCCGGCATCAAATCCATCTTTTTGGAATGTGACCGCAAGCGTGAACAGATGGTTTCTTATATTAGGATAAAGACGTGACGTGGGGTGAAGTTGAATACGATGCCGATTTTACCTAATATAAGAAACAATCTGTCTACACATGTGACCGCATTCGATACGGAATGGTGAGACCCACCGATACAAAGGAAGCCAGAGATATGGCTAGAGAGATGTGCAAGAGACACTTTGACCACGGAGAGATATGCTTCCGTAACGTCCCTTGGACGTACGACGTCGATTCTGATCGCGCCATGATACAGGAGAGTCAAGATGAGATCGAGCTCTTTCTTAAAGAGAAAAACGTGAAATATACCGTCGTAGGAGAGGGATTCCCTACGAGATATCTCCTCGATACCGGTTGTCAGCCAAAGGATGAAGATGTGCATCCATCCGACGGAGTAAAAAAGAAGAAGGAACGAGAGATAAAGCTAAAGATCAAAAAGACGATCGAAAAGAAAGGAGGGATATATCTCACTACGATGCAAACGGATTTCCTAAAGGCTTTTGCAGAAGATAGCACGGGAAAAGAGACTGCCATATTGGCAAAAAAACTGGGAAAAACGAAAGCTAGAGGAGCCCTGACAAAGAGCGTAGAACATTACTGCAAGAAGCGTGGCATCGACGAGGCCGTCAAGGACATGATCACAAAGAAGAACGATCGGTATCTCGACACCGTGTTAGGATTCGTCGATTGATATTGTCATTGTAAATTCGAATACATCCTCTTCAAACGTCTCCGGATTCCGGAGATTCATACTCGCTGTCGTAATGAGCTCCGGCCAGATGATACGCCCTGTCTCCTCTGGATGCGCAATCGGAAGGCTCGAAAGCGCCCTGGGTCCCCGCATAGACACCCGCGTGGGCGGGAGAGGCCACTCTGTAGAGCGGAGCTCCGGCGGATGTAGAATCGAGTTGAGATCTCTGAACCTGATATTCCAACAGATCCTTTGTCCTCTGTCTGATCTTTAGCCACCTGTTGCACATGCGTATCGCTTGCTTCCCCACAGAGATGATCGCCACGGTTATCACTACTGTAACGGCGATCACCAATATGATTTTGAGTTGATTCAACTGCGATTCCAAGTCTTTTGACATCCTCGTAGACTCTTTGGTTTCGATTTAACAGGGACCTTATCAATGCATAAAAGAGAGATACGGATTTATTGTCGATAGATATCTACAGGATGGACCACAACCACAACAGTATCCACACTATCAGGAAGGGATTGAAAAATAGGAAAGGTCCGAACCACAACAGAGATGCCACGACCACCATGCCAGCCCCGAGGTTTTTTGAAGCGTTGAAAGTGTTTATGTATCCGGATGTGAAGAAGAATAGCAGAGCCGACACGTTTGCGAATATCCTCTCCGAATGTTGACATTTTAGGACCTCGTAGTATTCTTCTATCCCAGATATGTTGCACCAATAGTCTATCAAGAGAAGGGTTATCACGCTAGCTATAAAATGGCTCCTGGCAAACAGTCCTTCCAAGAAGTCGATCGTCTTTGGACGAAGCTCTTCCGGACCACACGTTATCACATCGTCTGCGAGACACGTGTTGCATTCTACGGTCGCAGAACGGTTGATACCGGCGAGGTCTTGAAAACTGCGTGCTCTAAAATTGATGAGACAAGATTTGTGATATCTCCTCGTCTCTTTGCATCTGCATTTAAGGCTGTAGAGGGGATCGGCTTTCATACCAGAGTCTTTTCCGGTGCACACGAGACAGCAATTGGAAGCCATACGGTTTATTCTACTTTTTTTCGGTAAACGAATACTGAATATCACACCTCTCCCTCTTTGTATTTATAACATCCGCGGATTCATTCTTTCTCTTGACCACGCCTCCGCCCTTCTTCTCTTCTTCCATATCTTCGAACAATCTCCTCTGCCTAGCGGCCTCCTTGTCCACCCTCTCGTTCTCTGCGTGACCAGAATGAGACCTCGTCCAACTCCATTCTACCTCCACGTCTCCTATCAGCCTGTCGAGCATCTTCCATTCTGTCTGATTCTTTACTGGCTTTCTCTTTGATGTCCTCCATCCGTTTGCCCTCCAAGAATTTATCCATTGCGTTATCCCGTTCTTTAGATATTCTGAATCGGTAGTGAGCGATACCCTAGGTTTCGTAATCTTTTTAATCTTTATGAAGTGGAGAGATTCTATGGCGGCCGTCATCTCCATGATGTTGTTTGTAGACTCTCGACTGCAACCGGATATCATCTCCTCATTGTGTTTCCCATCCTCGTCTTTCCATTGTATCAGCGAGGCCCATCCTCCTACTCCAGGATTGGGTCTGCACGATCCATCCGTGAATACTTTCACGCGGGTGATCCCCTTGCTCATGCTTTAAACCTTTTTTGAAGCTGAGACGATGCCTTTTTTATTTCTCGTTTCTTTTAATAGACATTTTTAAAGAGCAAACAGTTTTTGACAGACCGGGAGAAAGTTTGCCTGAAACTCTCTCAAGAATACGCTCCAAGATGGGGTAGAAGATACGTTCAACGGTATCATGTATGAGAATTCGTAGGCGGTATTGTCCATGGTGGTCACTCTGAGCGTGTACAAGAAGCCCTCGATAGCGTCCCATCCCACAGGTACACAGTGGCATATCATACGTCTGGTCTTCCTGGCATCGGATGCGCTCGCTTCGTATACGGTTCCAAGAGCCAGCGTGCTGGTGAGATCGAGGATGAGGATGGGCTCTCGGTGAGTCTTTGAGATTGGTCCTTCTGCGTCTCCTAGATCCGAACAAGCCCTCGCCAAAGAAGGGGAGAACGCCACGCAGATGACGACAAGTAATAGGTAAGAGGTTCTCATGATCGAGGTAGTCGATTATGCTGAATGGTCGTGCGTGGATGATATGTATTTATAAAAAAGAAGCGATTTATGAGGCGTGGAGTGTATTCTGAAAAAGAGATGGGATCGAAAGAAGAGAAGCTATCATCGGAAGAACAGGAAGAGGTGTGTCACAAAGAATTTACTGATCTCTTTGAAAAGAGTCTGGCAAAGGAGCTGTGGGATCTGACAGAGGACTCTCCTGTCGTAGAAGAGAAGCCATCTTGCGCTTACTGCGGGCTGATACAAGATAAGGACAATGAGATATTCTACGTGGAGATAAATTGGGGGCATTTCGTCCCCTGTTGCATGGGGCACTATAATCAGACCACAGCTGGCTTCAACTTTGATGGCATGAAGAAAGGACAACCATTCACGGTCAGATGCGTGACGTGCGAGACGGATTCTGGCGTATCTATAGTCAGATGCGAGGACAGACACCACGGATATGAGCTCAAGTGCAGAGATTGTTCTCAGAAAACATCCCAGAGGTTGAACACCGAGTGCTACACGTGCGGTTCGCCACGGGGCCTGTGCTTCAAGAAGGTCAATCTGTCATGTTTCGTGTTGCGTTGCCATCGATGCAAGTACATCGAACAGTGTTTCGATTGGTCTGGAGTATTGAAGAGGATCGCAAAGAATAAGGAACAGGAAGAGAAAAAGAGAGAAAAGAAAAAGGAGAAGACGAAACCAGAGGTCAAAAGGAAACTTCCAAACATGTTCAGCGCTCTATCGATAGAATAAAGACAATAATAGAACCGCATTTTTTTGAAGGTTTCCTTTTCATTCGACCCTCGACATGGACATGATACCAGAGATAGGGAGAACCGAGCTGGATAGGAGGATATCGATCGCAAAGCCGGTAAAGATAGTACACGAAGAAAAAGACCGCACGGTATGGGAGATTGAGATTCCGGAATCTCTATCTTCTACGGCCTACCTCTGGTCCCCAAAGAATACCAGAAAGTTGGGGACCTTCTCAGAGTTTGGAATATATTGCAAAAAGAATGAAAAGTTCGAGACTTTTTGGAGATGCTCTCATTTTCCAACCCTCCACACCTATAGTTGCACAGTATTCTTCAAGCCTACCATAGAGGAGGTTCTCAGTTGCCTTCCGAAACAATTGTTCTCGGATTTCGATAGGTTCTATTTTACCACGGATATCGCCAGACAACAACCCATCGGGGATTACCACATAGGAGACACGACGGTTTTTCTCCCTGGAGAATGGGCCCCGCATCCGAGGGACATCGATTGGAACAAGTGGAAAGAATTCAACGAATAGGGACATGTTTTTATTGTTCTCGATAAGCAATAAACAAAACTTAAAACACTGACCACGTCCACGCAAACTCGGAATACCCCGCGGATGTTCCAGATGCGAAATTCGCCTGAGTCACGTCCTTGTAACATTGAAGGGTGGTAGTGCTGATATCGTAGATCCAGAATCCCCAACTCTCTACTCCACCCACGGTGACCCTCCCTGCCGTCTGTATGTACTGTTGCGACGGTCTGAAACGTGACGGTATGACCGGACTCTGGAAATGGGTCGTGCTCGTGGCCGTGACCGGATTGAAGACGTTGAAGGAGATGGTAACGGTATCTCCTATCCTCGTATACTTTATATTGTTCGTGAACGTCCCGGAAGGACCCGACCATCCGTTCGTCGTAGTATCAGTGAATGTCTCGTAATAGTTCAAAGTAGCCGCAGTTCCACCGGTAGTAGGAAGTAAGATGCCACCGTTAGCAGTTATCAGACCGCTGGCCGTGATGGTGGTCGTGGTTATGCCTCCGTTTGCGGTTATCAGACCACTCGCGGTGATAGTGGTGGTAGTTATCCCTCCGTTCGCGGTGATCAACAGACTGAACGTGCTCGCACCCACCACCACCAGACCATTGTTTGCGTATACTGTTCCAGAAGATAGTATGTAACTGGACGTGGTGACTGTCGTAGCGCTGAGACCACCGTTTGCGTTTAAAAGACCACTCACGTTGACGTTGTTGGCGGTTATAAGAGTTGAAGAGGTGAGAGAAGTAGTGGTTATCCCCCCGTTTGCGGTGATGAGTCCGCTCGCAGTGATGGTAGTCGTGGTTATTCCTCCATTGGCGGTTATCAATCCGCTCGCGGTTATGGTAGTCGTGGATATTCCTCCGTTTCCCGTAATGAGACCGGAAGACGTGAGGTTGGCCGTAGTTATCCCACCGTTTGCGGTTATGAGCCCGCTGGCCACCAGAGTGGTGGTAGATATCCCTCCGTTTGCAGTTATGAGACCGGTCGATGTGACGTTTGCGGCCAATATTCCTCCGTTCGCGGTCAAGAGACCGGCTATGGTAACGAACGTAGATGCAGAGAGGGAGGTGGTGGCCATCCCACCGTTGGCGGTTATGAGACTCCCTGCGGTTATTCCAAAGTTCGAGACGATACTGTTGGCGGTGAGTGTACCCAGGACTGTCACCGGTCCTGTGGTTATGCTGAAAGCCGTCAGGCCACCGTTGGCGTTGAGGAGTCCGCTGACGTTCACGTTGTTGGCGGTGATGAGAGTGCTGGATGTCAGAGAAGTAGTAGTGATGCCAGATGTAGAGATGATGGTGGTAGCATCAAGCCCAGCATTCGCATTGACCAAACCGCTAGCATTGACTGTGGTCAATGTAGAAAGACCGCTGGCGGTGAGAGTTGTAGTGGTTATGCCTGCGTTTGCTGTGATAAGTCCGCCGGCTGTCATACCGCTGGTGGCAGTGATGAGACCGGATGAACTCAGAGTACCGGTTGTGGTGGAAGTAGACGAGAAGAGAGAATTTCCGCTTATCAGACCAGTGCATATTATGCTGCTGGTATCCACGAACCCAGAGCTTATAGAGTTTGTCAGTATGGCCCCGGCCGCGAGGAGACCCGTGACGTTGAGGAACGATGCCACCTCTCCTCCGTTGGCATCTATGATACCGGTGGCCGTGATGGTGGTAGCGTCCAGCCCTCCGTTCGCGTTCACGAGTCCGCTCGCGTTGACTGTGGTCAATGTTGATAGCCCTGTTGCAGTCAAGCTCGTGGTGGTGACCCCTGCCGTAGATACCACCGTGGTGGCCTTGAGACCGCCGTTTGCGTTTATCACTCCGCTGGAATTGAGGTTCGTGGTCGTGATGAGCGTGCATACCAGTTGACCCGTGCTGGTGAATACGCATCCCTGGATGTTGGTGGTTGTTCCGAATATGCCGATAGTCAAGGTCCCAGATTGAGTGAGAGGTTGTATCTGATTGACGAGAAGAGTGTTTTCTATGGTCTCGTTCTGATCCACGATAAAGTTTTGAGTGACTGTGAACACCGTGGCTGTCAGACCTCCGTTTGCGTTTATGAGACCGCTGGCGTTCATGGTGTTTGCGGTGATGAGCCCGCTAGCTGAGAGGGACGTGGTAGATATCCCAGCATTGGCTGTCACGGCTCCTGTGGCAAGGAATGTAGTAGATGTGAGCCCTCCGTTTGCGTTTATGAGACCGCTAGCATTAAGTGTATTGGCTGTTATCAGTCCACTGGCAGATAGAGATGTGGTGGATATTCCCGCATTCGCAGTGATAAGACCAGTGGCAAGGAACGTGGTCGACGTGAGTCCTCCGTTCGCGTTCACCAGACCGCTGGCGTTCATGTTTACCGTGCTTATGAGAGAACAAGACAGCTGTCCAGTGCTGGTGAACACGCACCCTTGAACATTTGTGGTTGTCCCGAATATTCCTATGGTCAAGGTCCCAGTCTGAGTGGTAGGTTGTATCTGATTGACCAAGAGGGTATTTCCCACCGTCTCGTTTTGGTCCACGATAAAGTTCTGGGTCACTATAAAGAAAGTGGCTGTAAGGCCTCCGTTTGCGTTTATTAGACCGCTTGCGTTCAACGTATTGGCTGTTATCAATCCGCTCACAGAGAGAGAAGCCGCGGATATTCCCCCATTGGCCGTTAAAAGAGCGTTGAAAGTCTTTGCTCCGGTCAATGTCTGTGCAGAGACATCGTATATCACGTTGGCGTTCGCTCCTGGGTCAGGAAGGGTGACTGTCCACGATGCAGTAGCCGGCGTCGTAGCGTTGAGAGTGAGAGAAAAGAGTCCGCTCAAGAAGGTCAATTGAGAAGCGGTAGAGTTGAGCAATAGACTGTAGAAATTCGCAGACCCAGAAGAATCCCTCTTTACCAACGTATTGGGTATCGCATAGTTTGTGGCAGCTGCTAGATCCACGTTTGAAGAACTCGCCACCTTGTTGACTGTGGTTATTTGATTGAGTTTCGAGTCTGTTATTCCTCCTGCCAAATCAGAGTTTTGTATCTGTCCTGTGAGATTGAGCTTAGAGTATGCTATCTCTGCGTTTGCCACCACATTTGCGTTTGAGATCATGACAAAGAAGAACGAGTCCGAAAAGACAGCCCAGAAAGATTGGTTCGCGTTAGAATCGTACACGAACAGAGCCCAGTCGAACGGCGAAGACAGGGTGAATGAAGGGGTTCCTCCCTGCATGATTGTACCGTTAGACCCGTATATGCAGACCTGATTGGAGGAGCTGACCGTTCCATCCGCTTTAAAGTATACGGATTGGCCGAGGGTGAGATTGTAAGGGAGAAAGAATATGTTTCCTCCTGCCGGAGAGTATACGTTGAGGTCGCTGGACAGCAGCTCTGCCGGTGTGGGGGAAGCTGTCTGTCCCGTGTTTATCGCTCCTTGTGCCAGGACGGCGGTGTCTGTTACCGAATACTGATGGGTATAAGGTATCGCACAGGTAAACGTAAAGTCCCCGGATATCATCCCGCTCCCTTGTCTCTGACAAGTCGTGTTTGCGTTGGATGTGGCTATGGATGATATCAGGTGAGGCGCGGTAGGATTTCCGGGGAGAGTAGTGATGTTTATGGCGCATCCCACTCCTATCAGGTCCAATAGTACCCCGTTAGGATCTTGAAGAGCCAGGCCGTAGCAAGATTTGACGTTCGTATTGTCAATGGTGTTATCTGAAGGAACCCAAACGAAACCCAGACCGTTGCTCTGGCTCTGTATCACCGTGCTCGTGCCTATGGTGACCGTAAACGTCAATCCTGATGCAAAATAGGTGAGGGTGAATCCGTCGATGTTTATCCCAGCAGATGCGGCTATCTCCCATCCCTCGTTATCGGTCACCCCGTTCGTCTGGGGTGAGAATATAAATTCGTTGATGAACACGTTCGGACACGTTCCGGTGTTGTAGTTTGCAGAGTAGGTGACGGTCGATATCGCGTGACCGGAAGGTCCAGTTGGACCTTGGATTCCTTTGAAGAGGGTTAGAGGCGAAAAAAATGGAATTGCGCGTATAGACCTTGTTCTCCTTGAGGACCGGCAATCCCGCTGAATTGTCCAAAATCGAACCATGTAGCCCCATTATAACCTATCAGATGACCGGTCACGTTTCCGGGAAGACCCACGGGATTGCTGAAATTCGTCCTCTCGTCCACCAACACCAAAAAGTAGTAAAAGTTTACTCCGAGGCTAGAAAAGTTTGCTATTATGGAATATACAGTAAAATTCGTCAGATCTCCTATCCCATTTATCTGAAAGTTCTGTCCGTTTGTTCCGTTTAACCCCATAGGACCTTTTGGTACTTGTCAGAGCGGATCCGTTACAGATACTTTTACCTCTCGGACCGATAGGTCCGGTCGGACCCACATTACCCTGGATTCCTTGCGGACCTTTCGTGAAGAATGAGTACAAGTTTAACAGACATCAATCTAACCTTCAGGACCTACTGGGCCTAAAGAAAAACGTCAAAATTCACAGAGGATATAAAGTGTCATATCTTGAGGGCCTACTCCGGTATAGAAGGCTGACCACAACGATCCATTCGAATTCTTAGAGTAGATAAAAAACGAATAACCGTAGGCGCTGTTTATCACTGTGGAGGCTTGCTGGTCTATGAGCGTACCGTTGGATCCGTATATGCAGACGTCCTTGGTGGGAGATACGGTAGAGTCCCCTTTAAAGAATATGATCTTCCCCGGCTGTTCGTTATAAGGCAAAAAGAATGCGCTCCCTGCAAGAGAATAGATGTTCAGGTCGTTAGACAAGATCTCGTCAGGCAATACTGTCATTGTCTGAAGGATGTTTAGGGCTCCGGCAATCACAGTGACGGTCGAAGTCACTGAATAAGGGTGTGTCATGGCGAGGGAACACGTCACGGTTGTAAAATCCCCCGATGTCATGCCGTTTCCCTGTCTCTGGCAGCTTGTATTGGTACTGAGGAGAGGCGGGGTGAACACCAACTGAGAAGCGGTGGGGGAACCTGAGAGGGTGGTGATGTTGATACTGCACCCCACACCGAATATGTCCAACAGGTTTCCGCTCCCGTCCTGTAAAGCCAATCCGTAACAGGCAGATGCGTTCACTATGGGATTCTGAGAAGGCACAAACAGGAATCCCATTCCGTTCGCTTGATTCGAAAAGATGGTGTTGGAAGGTATGGTGATGGTGAAAGACAGAGAAGGAGATTTTGAGAAATAGGTGAGCATAAACCCTCCCACGTTTGTTGCATATCCTCCGGCTAGCTCAAATCCCTGATTATCAGTGTTTCCGGTAGTGGAAGGCGCAAAGTTGAACTCGTTGATGAACACGTTGGGACAGCTGCTCGTCTGAGGATCCGTTACATAACCTATGGTGTTTACTATTCCCACATTTTCGAGAGATTCCTGAAGTCCGCAGATGGATGCGTTGCAAGATACTACGTAGACGTCGGTCTGTATGTCCAGAGAACCGGGTATGACGCAGTTTGAACAGAATACAGAGGCCACCAGCGATGAGAACAAGATGAGCGACAACATCTCTGTATCGTGGGTTTGTCAATAACCTTTTATCGATATACTTAAATCTACAAAAAAGAGTTTATCTAGTTTAAAGTCCCATTGCCGTATTCTCCCTGCTCAGGTAGAGGACACTCTGCATTGAACGTCTGCAACCTTTATCATAAAATCGAGCATCCATCTGGTATTCCCTCCAGAAGAGATGTCCTTGATGATGTGACTGTACGCGGAGTAATCTTTGGCCACGATTTCCAAGATAACTTCGTTCAGCGCGTGATCTGGATGGTTCATACAGAAAAACAGGCAATCCTTGATATTACGAGAATTGGCGCACCTCCTCACTCGATCACACTGATCAGAGGCCCATTCTTGCAACAGAAACTTGTCGGCTATACCCAATCCAGCCAGGATATCTCCGAGATCCAGGAGCTGCCCTTTGAGCATCCCCTTGTCCAATGCCGGATCTGACCCTGTATAGAGGTAGCTCAACATCCTCGAGAAGGCATCAAAATCAGCGTCGTTTATGGTGACCTTGATGGTCCCGTCTTTACACTTTTCTACGCTGTCTCCCGGTATTCCCTCTTTGAATCCTCCAGAGAACATGGTCCTAAAGTAATCCGATTTGCTCGCGAGTATCACCCTGTGAGCTTTTATCTCTCTGAAATCGTGCTCTGATGCACAAGATTCTGAATAGACCAAAAACGTCACATCGGTGAAAAGCCCGTCTTTTAAAGCTTTTTCCATCTTAGTGCGGTGTCCTCGATCCTCTGAGGAGATGGATCTCCCCTTTTTCTTCTTTGTAGATACAGCGGAAGTATCGACGTTAGGCGGTACGGTAGAGTTCTGTATCATCTCGCCGGTTCCATCCTCTCCTCCTTTTGCCTTGTCCGCGTTCGAGTCGGATCTCTTGGAGTTCTTTTTGATCTTTATCACGTTCGGCTTGATCCTCCCGTGAGGGTATGCCAGTTGCACGAACTCTTCGTCGGACGACGTGGACTTGTGGACGAGTTCCTCGTACGCTAAAGGGTCTTCCGGATCGAATTCCATGTCCATGCTTCTTGATTATAATGAAAGAGTCCTTAAAATGAGGGAATGCATCGATGAAAAAAGTTATTTTTTTATTAAATT
>Ga0181522_10001271_pt1 | contig 15672 bp, 14 predicted proteins | sample PEATcosm2014_Bin_27_FD_121103 | JGI IMG/M metagenome (GOLD analysis project Ga0181522, IMG submission 121103) | Peatland microbial communities from MTU Mesocosm Facility, Houghton, MI, USA - PEATcosm2014_Bin05_10_metaG | ecosystem: Environmental > Terrestrial > Soil > Wetlands > Peat | place... | reverse complement strand
TTGTCGACGGTCGCTGAGGATCCGACGCAATCGACCGAAGGCGAAACGCTCAAGGCCGTGCAAAGGATTTGCCAGAAATGCGAGCAAGGCGGACGACCCCACAAGTTCCCGGTGCCCGGAGACGCCTTCCACATGATCCTGGTGGATTTCCGGACGGTCCTGAACGGCGGTGACGTCTATGATCGGCTTCATGTCGCCCTGGGCGCGGAATCCGTCGCCCCTAAATATCGCCTCGCTTGGCAGGGGCAACCAATCTCCGGCGTCTTCAGCGGACGGACAGCCGTCCGCGGCGCGGCCGAGGTCCGCGACCGCGTCCACTTCCTGGGGTTTGTCCGGGAGCGCACCTACAAGCCGGACGAATTCGGCGGGGCGATCGACCTTATCGCCAATCCATATCTTTTCCCCGACGCTGCCGCCGCCAGAGCCGCTGGTGCGACTTGGCCCCTGCAGCCGGTCAAAATCCTGAACGCTGCGGATTAACGTCGGCAAAGGTCGGTTCTACTGAAGCCCATTCAGAACTGCTGGCTTCTGAACCGAATTTGAATCCAATGCCGATCGTATCCGATACGGGGGAAAGCCTTCCCCCTGGCCGGCGCCGAAGTCGCCGGCACACCCCCATCTGCGGGGACACCCCGCAACGCCCCGAGAGTGAGAGTGCGGACGGGGTTTCCGTGACGGGTTGAAAGCTGGGAGAGAGGCTCCCGGCGCCCGTCGCGGAGATCCGCGATGTCCAAACACGACCGCAGCGCCCGTTCCGGCTCCGACCGGACGAGCCTCTACGACGAAATCACCACCAAGATCATCGCCGACCTGGAGGCCGGCCGGGTGCCCTGGGTCCAACCCTGGGGAACAGCGGCGGCGAAGGCGCCGCTCGCCATGCCCAAGAACGCCGCCACCGGTCGACTTTATTCCGGGATCAATGTGTTGATCCTCTGGGGCTCGGTAATCGAGCACGGTTTCTCGGCTCAAGGCTGGCTGACGTTTCGCCAGGCGCTTAGCCTCGGTGGGAACGTCCGCAAGGGCGAGCACGGCACCACCGTCGTCTATGCCGACCGCTTCATTCCCGATGACGAGAAGAAGCGGGCGCGGGAGACCGGCGATGAAGCGCAGGCGATCCCTTTCCTCAAGCGCTTCACCGTCTTCAACCTGGCGCAGTGCGAAGGTCTGCCCGAAGCTCTCGCCGTTGCCGCGCCGCCTCCCGAGCCCGGACTGATCGAGCCCACAGTCGAAGCGCTGATCAAAGCGACGGGCATCGACTTTCGCATCGGCGGCAGCCGCGCGTTCTACGCCCCCGCGCACGACTATGTGCAGGTCCCACCGCCGCAGGCCTATTTCGAACCGGTCAACTGGCACCGCACGGCGCTGCACGAGCTCGGTCACGCCAGCGGCGCCCCGCACCGACTCAACCGCGATCTTTCTGGCTCCTTCGGCTCCAAGAAGTATGCGTTCGAGGAGCTGGTGGCCGAGATGAACTCCGCATTCTGCTGCGCCTCCCTCGGGATCGTCCCCACCGTGCGCCATGCCGACTATATCGGCTCCTGGCTCGAAGTGCTGCGTGAGGATAATCGCGCCATCGTCCGCGCCGCCTCGCAGGCCAGCAAGGCCGCCGAGTTCCTTCTCAGGTTTCTTCCGATCGGCGGAAAGCCCGTCGCGCACGCCGACAGCGGACCCGAGGCGGCTCGGATCGATGCTGAACCTCGGCTACAATCAGAGTTACTCGCGCACGCCTAGAGCTTTGGCTCCTTCGCAAAGGCGAGCGCCCCGAGTAAGAAACTGCGCAGATATTCGGCGCGTGTTGCAACCACACAGCCGGCTGCAGATGGCCAGCCCCAAACGACGCCCGTTACGACGGCTAAATCTGGCGTCCATGACCTCTTGGCCATTCGTGCCTCGACAAACCGCGTATTCCACACTGTCGATCCGCTCAGACCAGGTGGCAGGGGTAATCCCTTGTCGCCCATTACCGGTTTGGCAAGGTCGGGCCGGTAGTCCAGTCCGAAATGAAATCGGCTATCAAGCCGCTCATCACCTGGTAACTCGACCTCCCGTGCTGTTGAGCACGTGCCGGTGTAAAGCATAGTATCGAAGTAGAATTTGGCTTCTTGGCCACTGAAGCCAGTAAACGTAAATATCTCTCCTGTTACCGGACTATGAGCTAGCGAAATTTGATCGAGCCCGATCGCGCGAGACTGGTTGCTGGAAGCCCGCCACGCCTCACCGTCAACTGGCAAAAGTGCCAAATCGAGCGGCCACCCTTGCTCAGCATGGTCACCGACGATGAGTCGAAAGTCATCTTGACCAAAGAACTGGTGGATGAGCTTTCTTCCCGACTGTCGTGCACAGGCGACATGCTCGTTTGTGAGGATGAAGATGCGTTCGCCGAATTGTAGGTAAGATCCGCTACCCCATCCATCGCAATGATCCCCAAGATCCTCAAACACCGGTGCTCGAAACGCCTTGAGATGATTGGTCATGGCTTCCACGACCGAGGGCATTGCAGCGTCCCATTCTTCCTTTTCGAACAGCAACTCTTCCGTCATCCCAAGAGGCCTTCTTGTTAGCGTCATCCGTCGATGTGGATTGGCAACCCGTATCCGAATTCCGAGCCGTCAACGAACGCCTTGGCAGACGGCTCATGACCATACCAACAGTAGCTATCAGATTTTACTCACAACTTCGGGCCAACAATGCCAGCAACGACGCCTCGGTTTGTCCGAAAACGTGCCTGTGGCACGCAGTGAGCATCCTAACGTTCAAGGCTGATATGTCCTCCGACGTCAAGCTGTCCGTCGCATATGGTGCCGTCTCGCCTGCTTCACACAGGAAGAGAGCCAGCGTCGGCGAAAGCGGGTAATACAGCGTGAACTTCGTCACGGGCGGCGATCCGCCTCCGTGCAGATTTATTACCGGCTGGTCACCAGTAATAAAAAGTGTGTCAGTGCTATTCCTGACGAGGACGAGCTTCCGCTCGCGCCGCTCCAAAAACAGGCTACAGCCCGTATTCAACGAAAACATGGGACTGATCACGTCCCATATTCTTCTCATATCAATTCCATTCTCGCGTTCTACGATTTCGATCGAGCGGTTCTTAATGCCCTTCGTGCGAAGATACTGCGTCGAGAGAAAATGCAGGAAGCTGATGCACGTGTCCGTGTTGTCGTAAAACCCGATGTCGCCACAGAGAGCGCGATCGAGCAAGGGTATGAACGCCGCTTCAATGTGGGCGTGATAATCCTCCAACACGTTTGTTTGGAACGTGTCGATATAGTCGTCGATCTGATCGATATTGGAGAGCTTAGTTCGGTTATGTTCGACGAATCGTAATGGCATCATAAGCTTTTGTAGAAACTCCTCGTGGTTCCGCTTCGCAATAGGATGCGCCTGCTCGATTATGAGGGTTCTAATCAGAACGATATCAGCGGCCGTTAACTTGTGGAGCTTGTAGAAGTCGGTTTCAACCGCGATGGCAGACGTGCCTGTCGCGAATATGCGGCCATCGCCAAGGCAAAATATTCGGCCGCCAACGGTCCATGACCGCAGGTAATGCTGCCAGACATGATGTTGCCGGTGCTTTTTCGCTTCCACGGATCCAGCGTGGCATGTCTCAGATCACGGCCGCAACGGTGATCGGGCTCGGGCCGCTGCCGAGCATCCGGAATTTAAGAGGAAGAGGGCTGCGCCGGTCTTCGTGACGGGTTGGAAGCCGAGAGAGAGTCTTTCGGCGCCCGTCGCGGAGATAATTCCGATGGCTACTGCCGTTCACAAGATCACCCTGTCGCCGTCGCGCGACATTCCCTTCAACAAGCTTGTTCTCTCCCAGTCGAACGTCCGGCGCGTGAAGGCCGGCGTCTCGATCGAGGAGCTGGCCGAGGACATCGCTCGGCGCACGCTCCTGCAAGGCCTCGCCGTCCGGCCGGTGCTCAATGCCGAGGGCGCCGAGACCGGCATGTTCGAAGTCCCGGCCGGCGGGCGGCGCTACCGGGCGCTCCAGCATCTCGTCAAACAGAAGCGTCTCGCCAAGACCGCGCCGGTGCCCTGCGTCGTACGCGATCCCAGCGTCGACATTTCCGCGGAGGAAGACTCGTTGGCTGAGAACGTCCAGCGCGCGCCGCTACACCCGCTCGATCAGTTCCGCGCCTTCCAGGCCCTGCGCGAGAAGGGTCAGTCCGAAGAGGACATCGCCGCAGCCTTCTTCGTCGGCGTGAATGTGGTGAAGCAGCGGCTTCGGCTCGCCGCGGTGTCCGAGAAGCTGCTCGACGTCTACGCCGAAGACGGCATGTCGCTCGAACAGCTCATGTCGTTCACGGTGACGACCGACCATGCCCGTCAGGAGCAGATCTGGGAGGCGATTCAGCGCGCCTACAGCCAGGAGCCATATCAGATCCGCCGCATGCTGACGGAGCGCTCGGTGCGCGCATCCGACAAGCGCGCCCAGTTCATCGGCCTCGACGCCTATGAACAGGCCGGCGGCGTCGTGATGCGCGATCTCTTCCAGCAGGACGACGGCGGCTGGTTGGAAAATGTTGGCCTGCTCGATGGCCTGGTCGCGGCGAAGCTGAAGACCGAAGCGGAGAAGATCGCCGCCGAAGGTTGGAAGTGGATCGAGGTGAACGTCGATTTCCCGTTCGGCCACACCCACAATCTGCGTGAGCTCGATGGCACTCCGACCGACCTCACAACCGAGGAACAAGCGACCATCGAGGCGCTGCAAGCGGAGTACGCCAAGCTCGAAGCCGAATACGAGAACGCCGACGAGCTCCCCGACGAAGCGGACGCCCGCCTTGGCGAGATCGAGACGGCGCTCGCCGCCTTCGAGGATCGGCACGTCAGCTACGATCCGGTCGAGATCGCCCGCGCCGGCGTGTTCGTCAGCATCGATGCTGACGGCAGCCTTTCTGTCGATCGCGGCTATGTCCGGCCCGAAGACGAGGCGCCGGATGATGGGGGCGGCGATGGCGAAGCGGAGGCCGATGGCGATCAGGACGACGGTGGCGAACCGTCCGCCCCTGCCGTGCAGCGCGCCATCATCACCATCGGCGGCCAGGCCGAGCCGGAGGAGGATGAGGACGATGCCGTCAAGCCGCTACCCGACCGGCTGATGAGCGAGCTGACCGCCTATCGCACGCTCGCACTGCGGGACGCGGTGGCGAACAACCCGCATGTCGCCATGACGGCGCTCCTGCACAAGCTCTGCCTCGACACCTTCCAGCACACCGCAGCGGGCAATTGCCTCGAAGCGTCGGTGCGGCAGGTGTTCTTCGCGATCCAGCCCGAGGACCTGAAGGACAGCCCGTCTGCCAAGGCGGTCGCGGAACGGCACGAGGCCTGGAGGGCTGACCTGCCCAAGGACGAGGCCGCGCTCTGGGACTGGCTCGCGGCACTGGATGACGCCAGCCGCGGCGCGCTGCTGGCTCATTGCGTCTCGTTCGGCGTCAACGCTCTCTATGAGAAGGGCGATCGCTATGGCGGTCCTGGCGTCTCGGTTCATGGCGTCCAGCGCCGTCTCGTCCAGGCTGACCGGCTCGCACGCGCCGTCGGGCTCGACATGGTGGACGCCGGCTGGCGGCCGACGGTCGATAGCTATCTCGGCCGTGTCACCAAGCCTCGCATCCTTGAAGCGGTGCGCGAAGCGAAGGGCGAGCAGTCGGCGCAGCTCATCGACCATCTGAAGAAGGCGGAGATGGCGAAGGAGGCCGAACGGCTGCTCGATGGCACCGGCTGGCTACCCGAGCCGCTCCGGACTTCTGAGGCCGTGGGCGCCGATGCCGACGCGGCCGGCGACGAGGAAGCGCTGCCCGCCTTTCTCGCCGACGACGAGGAAAGCGCCGGCGAAGGCGAAACCGACGAGCCGGCCGTGATCGCCGCCGAGTGACCATCGGGAGCGGGACGGCGTGAGCCGTCCCGCTCACCTCACCATCCAACCCACTCAGCCCGGCCATCGCGCCGGCCGATTTCGTTTCAGGAGACCATCATGACGTATCCTTCCGACATCCCGCCTGTCGATGACAGCGTCTTTTCCGATTGGGAAACCAAGCGCGCCGCCCAGGATCGGCTGCATGCCGAGCTGCAATCGCTCAACAAGGCCACGCTATTCGATGCCCTCGCGGCCGCCGGCATTACACTTGTCGTCGTCAGTTTCGACGGCTACGGCGACAGCGGCCAAATCGAAAACGTGGAGGTGAAGGCCGGCGACGCGGTCGTCGCCATGCCCGAACGTGCGATCGAGATCGCCGAAGCCTTATGCGGCCAGGCTGAGCCCAATCGCACGACCGTCAGCCTCGCCGACGCCATGGAGCGCCTTGTCTACGACTTTCTCACCGACACGCATTGCGGCTGGGAAGACAACGACGGCGCCTATGGCGACTTCACCTTTGATGTCGCCGCGCGGACGATCACGCTCGACTACAACGAGCGCTACACCGCGTCCGACAATTCTCAGCACGTATTCTGAGGAGGCGGTGATGGGACATTGTTATCACCACGCGCTCTCTTCGGTGAAGAAGTGGGGCGGCGTCGCGGAAGACTATCTGCCGCTGCATCAGTGGTTCGACGAATCGAAAGCGATCACCGCCGACTTTCGTCATCGTGCCCTGCGCCATCACGCCGAAGGCATCTTCATGCTGGAGCGCTTTTTCGGCGCAACCATCACGATCTCGACCGGACGTGTCGTTCCGGTGCGGCTGATCGGCGAACAGCATGTGGTGGAAGATCTCGGCTTCATTCCGAGCTTCGCCGATTGGGTGCGCTGCATCCGACCCGAACCCTGGATGGGACGCGCGCAGCCGATTCATAGACAGGTCGACCCATTCGCGGCCGTAGCCTCGGGAGGCGCCTGACTATGTATGGCACCTATCTGCGGCTCGACATCACCGTCCACGACGGCTGGCGAACGGTCGTCCGCGCCGCCGCGCGGAAGCTGACGCCCTGCGCGCGTCAGGACCCCGCGCATCGCGAGGCGCGCCACCGCTTCTATCGGCAGATGCTCGCGCATCACCAGGAAGCGCAGCGCCTGGTCCGAAACTGGCGTCTCTGACGCCGATCATTCCCGCTTCGTCCACCCGAGCCCGGCCGTCGCGCCGGGCTTTCGCATTTCTGGAGGTCATCATGCCGTTCTTTACGATCGAAGCCACCTATCGCATTCCTGTCTATCGGCAGCGCGCCTATGAAGCTGACACGGTCGAGCAGGCCTGCCGCCTCGCTATCGAGGACGATGACTGGACCGATCAAAAGAAGGATTTCGAGTCCTCCGGCGAGACCTACATCACGGGCGCCTGGCCGGGGGCCGATAGCGCCTATCGCGTGACCGCGACTCCGGTTCCATCGCAGTTCGACGAGACCGTGCAACGCAAGGCCGATCATTTCGAGACCTTGCTTGGCATTCTGAAGGTTCTCGCGCACCCGTCGAATGGCACGGCGTCCGATCCGCCATTCTGGCGGCAGCGCGCAGACGCGGCGATCGCCAAGGCCGAGGCGATCCTGGCCGGCGCCTGCGATCCGGAGATCGAAGGAGGCGCGCCATGACCGAATACGTCGTCAAGATCGGGTTCTGGCTGCGCGCCTATGACGGCTTGACCGTCGAAGCCGAGACCGACGCCGAGGCCATCGAGAAGGCCAAGGCGGGCGCGAAAGCCGCGATGGAGTCCGGCGCCCATCCCGAGCACATCGACATCGAGGAGCGGCGGGAAGGCGTGATCGCCTTTATCGACCGCGTCGCACCGGATGGTCGCCACGCCGTTGCCGAGGATGTCGCGTTCGACGATGACCGCATCCACAACAGCCCAACCGGCTGATCCCCGCATCACCCCAGTCCAGAGAGAGCCCGGCCTTCGCGCCGGGCTTCGTCGTTTCAGGAGGCCGTCATGGCTGACTTCTTTACTCACTTCTCATGCGTGCTCGATGTCGGCACGCCAGACAACGCCGCACGCGCGCTCGACCTCTACCAGGCTTTCATGGAGGAAGCCGCGCGGGAGGACATACCGCCAGACGGCTTTCTTCTCTCCATACAGCCGGAACACGGCGGCACAACACTCTGGATCCATGACGACGTCACCGGCGATCCGCAGCAGGAGATCCTCTTCGTGCAGCGCTGCGCCGAAGCCTTCGGCCTCACAGGCCGCTGGGGTTTTCAGTGGGCCAACACCTGCTCGCGGCCGCGCGACAACGCCTTCGGCGGCGGCGCGCATGTGCTCGATCTCGCGACGCGAGAGACCGTCGCGTGGACCGACACCAATGGCTGGCTAGCGCGCGCACTCGCGCCAGCGCGCGGAAGGCGAGGTAAGCGATGAGCATCCCCGATCACGCGCGCGCAAACTTCGAGACGCTGCTCCGCGCGGCAGCCGACAGCAATCTCGCGCTCATGGAGTGCAAGGATGCCGTAACCAGCGAACCCCGCTACGTCATTTGCGCGGTCGGGCGCGACGGGACGGATTTCGTGTTCACGCCCTTCGGCCATCTGGCCGACGGCAATCCCTTCGACGCCTACCTGCCGCCGTCCGAACCCCTGCCAAACCCATCGCGATCCTGATCCCGCCGCTTCGTGGCCTGTCTGAGCGCGGCGGTTCGCGGGTCAACGGGCGAGCCGTTCCCGCATCGTCCGCCCTCCGATGCGTGACCCGCGAACCTGAACCGCGCTCGGTCGTCAGCCCGTCGCTCGGGACCAGGAGGCGAACGCGATGTGCAAGGTTCTCAACAAGCATCACGCAGGCGTGCCGTCGGGCGCCGTCTATATCGGCCGCGGCTCGAAATGGGGCAATCCGTTCCGGATCGGCCCCGACGGGGATCGCGCCGCGGTCATCGCGAAATACGAGCGCTGGCTCGCCGATCAGCATCATCTCTTGCGCGCGCTCGACGAGCTGCGCGGCCGCGATCTCGTCTGCTTCTGCGCGCCGCGCGCCTGTCACGGCGATCTGCTGCTGCGGCTCGCGAATGCGGCGCGGGATGTGCGCATCGCGTGGTGGTGTGCCGTGAAGGCGGTGGCGTGACGAGAGTGAGAGGGCGGCCGGGACGGGTTTGAGCCGGTCGGGTCGAGAGAGAGCGCCCGGCGGCTCGGCCCGTTCCCGCTCTCCCGAGGTCCCCTTCATGACGAATCCTTCCAGCTCCGTGGCCGCCGGCTCGACCGCGCCATCGGTCGTGCCCCTATCGGCCGCCACCGCGCAGGCCGCGCGGCTTCTTCTCCCCGATCTTGAACGCGGACGTCGCATCGACGCCGGCATCCTGCGCGCCGCGATGGAGTCCGCCTTCGGCGCCTCCGATTCCACTGGCGCCTGGGATTGGAAGACCGCCTACGACGCCTGCGAGGCCGCTACGGTCTTGTTCCTTCGGAAATTCGGACCGGCCATCCGCGCCAAGGCCGCGTCACCGGCCGCCATGCTGCCCATGCTGGCGAAGATCGCGGGCCTTCTCCCCACCCACACGCGCCGCTCCGAGGAGAGCCAAGCGCTCCAGCAGTTCTCCACGCCGGTTCCGCTCGGACTCGCCGCCTACGCGGCCGCCACCATCACCCCGGCCGATCGCGTGCTCGAGCCTTCGGCCGGGACCGGTCTGCTCGCCATCCTCGCCGAGCTCGCCGGCGGCTCGCTCGTGCTGAACGAGCTGGCCGAGGCCCGCGCCGCACTGCTCGACCATCTCTTTCCGCATGTCGCCGTCACCCGTTTCGACGCCGCGCAGATCAACGATCATCTCGACGCCACCTCTACGCCGAGCGTGGTCCTGATGAACCCGCCTTTCTCGGCGATGGCGAATGTCGATCGGCGGATGGCGGATGCGGCACTTCGCCATGTCGCTTCCGCCCTGGCGCGGCTTTACGCGGGCGGGCGTCTCGTCGCGATCACCGGGTCGAGCTTCACGCCCGACAACCCGGCCTGGACCGACGCTTTCGCTCGCCTGCAGGAGAGCGGCCGTCTCGTGTTCTCCGCCGCCATCGACGGCTCGGTCTATGCGAAGCACGGCACGACGACCGACACGCGGCTGCTCGTTATCGACAAGCAACCCGCCGTCGATCCGCGCGTGTTTCCCGTCTCTCCGGGCGTCGCCCCGGATGCGGCCACGCTGCTCGCCTGGGTCAGCGATCACGTTCCGCCGCGCTTGCCGATTGAAGTGCCCATCGCCGTTGCCGTTGCGCGTCTGGCCATCCCCCGCACGGCGCGCGCCTTCGCGATGCGTCCATCGGCCGGTCGGGCGCTCCCCGAACCGGAAGCGGTGGAGTTCGTCTACGAGACCGTCGACTGGACTCCGCCGGAGGGCGCGCGGCTCACGGATGCGCTGTATGAAGAATACGACTTGCAGTCGATCCGTATTGCCGGATCGCAGGCCCATCCCACGAAGCTCGTGCAATCGGCGGCGATGGCTTCGGTTGCGTCCCCGAAACCATCCTATCGGCCACATCTGCCGGCGAACCTCATCACCGACGGTTTGCTGTCGGACGCTCAGCTCGAATCCGTCATTTATGCCGGTGAGGCCCATTCCGACTTTCTCGCCGGCTCCTGGTCGGTCGACGAGACCTTCGATGTCATCACTGCCGCGCGTGACGATGCCGAGAACTGCGTCCGCTTTCGACGGGGTTGGTTTCTCGGCGACGGCACCGGCGCTGGCAAGGGCCGCCAGGTCGCCGGCATCCTGCTCGACCACTGGCTGAAGGGCCGACGCCGCGCCGTCTGGATCAGCAAGTCCGACAAGCTGATCGAGGACGCGCAGCGCGACTGGTCGGCGCTCGGCATGGAGCGGCTGCTCGTCACGCCGCTCTCCCGCTTTCGCCAGGGCACGCCGATCCGGCTGGGGGAAGGCGTCCTATTTACGACCTATGCCACGCTGCGCACCGATGAGCGCGGCGAGAGGCTTTCGCGCGTCCGGCAGATCGTCGAATGGTTGGGCTGCGACTTCGACGGAGTGATCATTTTCGACGAGAGCCACGCCATGCAAAACGCGGTTGGCGGCAAGGGCGAGCGGGGCGACCAGGCCGCTTCGCAGCAGGGCCGCGCGGGCCTCCGACTCCAGCACGCCTTGCCGAACGCCCGCGTGGTCTACGTCTCCGCCACCGGCGCCACCACGGTCCACAACCTCGCCTATGCCCAGCGGCTCGGCCTCTGGGGCGGCGAGGACTTCCCGTTCGCCACTCGGGCCGAGTTCGTCGAGGCGATCGAGGATGGCGGCGTCGCGGCGATGGAGGTGCTGGCGCGCGACCTGAAGGCGCTCGGACTCTATGCGGCCCGCTCACTCTCCTACGAGGGCGTCGAGTACGAGCTGGTCGAACACCAGCTCACCGCGGAACAGGTCCGCATATACGACGCCTATGCCGGCGCGTTCTCGATCATCCATAACAACCTTGATGCCGCGATGCAGGCCGCGAACATCACCGGCGAGACGGGCACGCTGAACGCACAGGCGAAGTCGGCGGCGCGATCGGCCTTCGAGTCCGCCAAGCAGCGTTTCTTCGGTCATCTGCTGACCTCGATGAAGACGCCCTCGCTGATCCGCTCGATCGAGCGCGATCTCGAGTCCGGCCACGCCGCCGTCATCCAGATCGTCTCCACCGGCGAAGCGCTGATGGAGCGCAGGCTCGCGGAGATCCCAACCGAGGACTGGAACGACGTCCAGGTCGACATCACGCCGAGGGAGTACGTTCTGGACTATCTCGCTCATTCCTTCCCGGTTCAGCTCTATGAGCCGTTCACCGATAGCGAAGGCAATCTCTCTTCCCGGCCCGTCTATCGCGATGGCCAGCCTGTCGAGAGTTGCGAGGCCGTCACCCGCCGCGATCGCCTGATCGAGAAGCTGGCGAGCTTGCCGCCGGTCCCCGGCGCGCTCGATCAGATCGTGCAGCGCTTCGGGACCGATGTGGTCGCTGAAGTCACCGGGCGATCACGCCGCATCATCCGCAAGGGCGACCGGCTCATGGTCGAGAACCGCGCCGGCTCCGCCAATCTCGCGGAGACGGCGGCCTTCATGGATGACGCCAAGCGCGTCCTCGTTTTCTCGGAAGCGGGCGGCACGGGACGCAGCTACCATGCCGAGCTGACGGCGCGGAATCGACGGCTCCGGGTCCACTACCTGCTGGAGCCTGGCTGGAAGGCCGACGCGGCGATCCAGGGTCTCGGCCGCACCAACCGCACGAACCAGGCCCAGCCGCCGCTGTTCCGACCGATCGCGACCAACGTGAAGGCCGAGAAGCGCTTCCTGAGCACGATCGCGCGCCGCCTCGACACGCTCGGCGCCATCACCCGCGGCCAGCGCCAGACCGGCGGCCAGGGCCTGTTTCGGCCCGAGGACAATCTCGAAAGCCACTATGGGCGCGACGCGCTGCGTCAGCTCTACATGCTGTTGGTCCGCGGCAAGGTGGAAGGCTGCTCGCTTCAGGCCTTCGAGGACGCGACTGGCCTGAAGCTGATGGACGCGAATGGCATCAAGGACGAGTTGCCGCCGATCACGACCTTCCTCAATCGGCTGCTGGCCTTGACCATCGATTTGCAGAATGTGCTGTTCACGGCGTTCGAGCAGTTGCTGACCGCCCGCATCGAGGGCGCCATTGCGTCCGGAATCTATGACGTCGGGCTGGAGACGCTCCGCGCCGAGAGCTTCGTCGTCACCGACCGGCGCGCGATCTATACCCATCCCGGGACCGGCGCGGAGACCCGGCTGCTCACCATCATGCAGCGCGAGCGCAATCGTCCCGTGACGTTGGATGGCGCCTTGGATCGGCTCTCCGATCCGCGCGCCGTGCCCCTGGTCAACGAACGCTCCGGCCGCGCGGCCGTGCAGGTGCCGGCACCGAGTTTGATGCTTGACGACGGCGAGATCGAGCGGCGCGTGCGCCTGGTCCGTCCGATGGAGCACCACAGTCTTCCCTTGAAAATGATGGCGGAGAGCCACTGGGTCGAAGCCGATCGCGAGCACTTCGCTGCAGCCTGGCGGGCTGAGCTCGCCGAAGTACCCGAATTCACCGATAGCGCCATCCACATCGTCGCCGGCCTGCTTCTGCCGATCTGGAAGCGCCTGCCGAACGAGTCGACGCGCGTCTATCGGCTTCAGACCGATGCGGGCGAGCGCATCATCGGCCGCAAGGTCTCGCCCGCCTGGGTCGCAACCGCGATTGCGGTGGGCGCACCGGCTCTGACTCCGGAGGACGCGTTCGCCGCGTTGATGGACGGCCGCACCATTCTCGATCTTGCCGAAGGCCTGCAGCTCCGTCGCGTTCGCGTCATGGGCGCAAACCGCATTGAACTGTCGGGCTTCACCGACACCATGCGCGATCGGCTCAAGGCCTACGGCCTCTTTCACGAGATCATCTCTTGGAAGCTGCGCATGTTCGTGCCCACCGATGCGAGCGGCGTCAGCGTGCTTGGGAAAGTGCTAGAGCACTATCCGGTCGAGCGCGTCGGTGAGCGGGAGGCCGCGTGATGCCACGCGACGCTTCCGAACTGGCGCGCCGTCTCGCGCGCGAGGCCGAAGCGGTATGCCGCCACTATCTCGCCAACGGCCGGCGCGAGGGCCGCTACTGGCTGATCGGCGACGTGCGCAATACGCCGGGTCGATCCATGTTCGTCCGGCTGAAGGAGTCGCCTAAGGGACCGCCCGGCAAATGGACCGATGCCGCCACCGGAGAGCACGGCGACCTGCTCGACGTCATCCGCGAGACCTGCGGCCTTCTCGATTTCCACGACGTCGCCGACGAGGCGCGACGCTTCCTAAGCTTGCCCCGCTCGAACCCGAAGCCAACGCCCCAAACTGCACGTCTGCCGGCGCAGACAGGATCGCCGGAAGCGGCGCGGCGGCTGTTCGCTATGTCGCAGCCGATCGCACGGACTCTCGTGGAAACGTATTTGCGCAATCGCGGCATTACGGCTTTGCACGAAGACGGCGCGCTACGCTTCCACCCGCGCTGCTACTATCGCCCGGACGATGACGCACCGACCGAGACCTGGCCGGCGATGATCGCCCGAGTCACCGATCTTGGTGACCGGATCACCGGCGCGCACCGGACCTGGCTCGATCCGTCAGGGCACGGCAAGGCACCGATCGACACGCCGCGACGGGCGATGGGTGACCTTCTCGGCAACGCGGTTCGCTTTGGTGTCGCCAACGACGTGCTCGCCGCCGGTGAGGGCATCGAGACCATGTTATCGCTGCGTTGTGTGCTGCCGACCCTGCCGATGGCCGCCGCGCTGTCCGCCAACCACCTTGCCGCCATGCTGCTCCCGCTGACGCTGCGCCGGCTCTATATCGCCCGCGACGTCGATGCGGCCGGCGACGCGGCGGTGACGGCTCTGACTGAGCGTGCCGAGGCGGTCGGCATTGAGGCGATCGCATGGTCGCCCAGGCTCGGCGACTTCAACGAAGATCTGCGCACGTTCGGCATCGACGAACTCCGGGCAACCTTGCGCTTCCAGCTCGCGCCGCAGGACGTCATGCGCTTCATGCTGTGGGCGACGGCCGAGACGGGGTGAGCATCGGCGGTTCGCGCATCGTTATGGCCGGTCAGGCGAGGCCCAAGACGCCCGGACAGAGTCGCGCCCTTGGCCTTCTAGAGGGCGATCGGACGGCAAGCGGCCCGGCCCGGCAATGGCTGCGCCCGGCTATTTTCCGCCGGCCCTGCGGGCCTTTGCAGCGCGAAACAAAATAGCCGGGCTTCGCCATCCTCCGCTGGCGCTCTGGCCCTGCGCTACGCTCCGGGTTCTGGTCCGTTCCGCCCGCCGTCTGGTGATCGCCACGAAGGCCGCGATGGGCGCGGTCGATCCGGCAAAGGACCTCACCATGATGACCGATCACGACGACACCGAATTCGAACCGCCGCACACCTCCTCTCCGACCGATCACGTCCTCAACGAACTTCAGCTCTATGGCTACCGTCCCTTCCACGACGAGCCTGATCCGAGGCCGCTTCCGGAAGGCGATGCTGTCGCGGGCGCCGTCGCCGACATTTTCGACGCCCTGGTCTCGACCCTGATCGACACGCGGCTCGAACCCGACCTCGAGGACTTGCTCTGGTCGACAGTCAACCTGTTCCACCGCGCGATCGACCGCATCGGACGCGAGCTCGACGACAACGAGCAGGCGCAGCAGAAGAGTCAGCGCGAGCAGAACGGCTCGGAGGTGCGCTCGGTCGAACTTGAGCGTCTCACGGCCGAGGGCATCACGCTGATCGAACGCCGTAACAGCCTGGAGCTCTTCCGCGACCAGGCCGCAGAACGCTTCGAGGTCCATACCGGCTCGCCCTGGCGCCCCCGCTCCGGGTCGGTGGTCAACCATCGCACGCTGACTTCGGCAATGATCGACAGTCGCGATTTCCTCGCCGCCAAGCGCCGCGCCGAGACCGAGGTGATGCTGCCGGCTGGACCGAAAATCGCGCTTACCGGCGGGCTCGACTTTGACGACCATCGGCTGATCTGGGACCGGCTCGACAAGGTCCACGCGAAGCACCCCGACATGGTGCTTCTGCACGGCGGCTCGCCGAAGGGCGCCGAGCTGATCGCCGCCAAATGGGCGACCAATCGCAAAGTGCCGCAGGTCGCGTTCAAGCCCGACTGGACGAAGCACGCCAAGGCCGCGCCGTTCAAGCGCAACGACGCAATGCTGGAGGTGCTCCCGATCGGCGTCATGGTGTTCCCCGGCACCGGCATCCAGGGCAACCTCGCCGACAAGGCGAAGAAGTTCGGCATCCCGGTCTGGAAGTTCGGCGAG
>Ga0181522_10001270_pt1 | contig 15701 bp, 11 predicted proteins | sample PEATcosm2014_Bin_27_FD_121103 | JGI IMG/M metagenome (GOLD analysis project Ga0181522, IMG submission 121103) | Peatland microbial communities from MTU Mesocosm Facility, Houghton, MI, USA - PEATcosm2014_Bin05_10_metaG | ecosystem: Environmental > Terrestrial > Soil > Wetlands > Peat | place... | reverse complement strand
CGGTCTTGATAAAGTCGGCCACGGCCTGCACGCCGTCGGCCGCCATCAGCAGCGGATATTGCTGCGAAGTGGCGCCGATGATGCCTTCCTTGACCCACTTGACGCCCTGGCAGCCGCCGTCGACAGCAACTACCGTCACGCCCTTCTCCTTGCCCGCCGCCTTGAGGGCGGCGTAGCCGCCGTAAGCGGCCGGCTCGTTGATCGCATAGACGAGGTCGATCTTGTCGGCCTTCTGCAGGATGTTCTCCATCGCCTTGCGGCCGCCTTCGGTGGCGCCCTTGGTGAGGTCCGAGCCGACGATCTGCGGGCTGTCGCTCATCGCGAAATGCTTGGGATCCTTCACCGTGATGCCGAAGCCGGTGAGGAAGCCGTTGTGGCGCAGATAGGCGACGGACGGCTGATTGGGCGTCAGGTCGAGCGTGGCGATCTTGGCGCTTCCCGCTTTGTCGCCGAGCGTGCCCTTGGCCCAATCGCCGATCAACTCGCCGGCCTTGAAGTTGTCGGTGGCGAACAGCGCGTCGGCGGCGTCGACCGGATCGAGCGGCGTGTCGAGCGTGATGACGATGATGCCGGCGTCGCGCGCCTTCTTCACCGTCGGCACGATCGCCGTCGAATCGCTCGGCACCAGCAGGATGCCCTTGGCGCCGGCGGCGATCAGTTGCTCGATCGCCTTGACTTCGCCGTCGTTGTCGCCGTCCTCCTTGCCGGCATAGGCTTGCGGCGTGAGGCCGAGTTCCTTCGCTTTGGCGTCGAAGCCTTCCTTCATCTTGACGAAAAACGGATTGGTGTTCGTCTTCGTGACGAGGCCAACGATGTCTCCCGCATAGGAAGGCGTGGCGACAGCAATGGCGAGGGCCGCAACGGCGGCGCTCGTCAGAAGTGCGATTGTTTTCGACATACGATTCCTCCCTGAACAGCGGTGTCCGCGGCGTTTCCCGCGACTAACTCCGCAGCGTTGCGGCGACGAAGCGGTTTCAATTGGCCAACCCGCATCGCGCCGTCGCGCGCATTAGGGGCGCCGCCGAAGCGCAAGTCAAGGATAATTATTGTGGTCTGATTTATTATTGACGTGGGGCTTCGGGGCTAGCATTCTAGATGCAGGGATCGCGGACGCGGCGTGCTAGATGCTGCGACGGCCGGCGCGGCGAAGGTCACCCGCCGGCGAGGAAAACCGCGACAGGAGTCGCTATGCCGGCGCTGGACGAGGAAAGCGCGCCTTCGGTTTCGCCGTCGCCCGCCAACGCCGGCGGCGCCGACCAGGCGGGCGTGCGCCTGTACAACGAGCGGCTGATCCTGTCGCTGGCGCGCCGTTTCGGGCCGCTATCGAAGATCGAGGTCGCGCGCATGACCGGCCTGTCGGTCCAGTCGACTTCGACGATCATGAATCGTCTGCAGATCGACGGCTTGCTCAAACGTGAAGCGCCGCTGCGCGGCCGGGTTGGCCAGCCGACCGTCCCCGTCTCTCTCGATCCCGAAGGCGCGTTTTCAATCGGACTGAAGATCGGCCGTCGCAGTTTTGACCTGGTGCTGATTGACTTCACTGGCGCCGTGCGACGTCGCGCCCATCGCACCTACCCGTATCCGACGCCCGATCTGGTGATGAAATTCATCAACGACGAGCTTGCGCCGCTGGTCGACTCGTTGACGCCCAAACAGCGCCGCCGCATCGCCGGCCTCGGCGTCGCGGCGCCATTCCAACTCTGGAATTGGGCGACCGAGATCGGCGCGCCCGCTGACAAGATGGACGCGTGGCGATCCTTCTCGGTCGAAGAGGAGCTGGCGCGCGTCGCGCCCTTCGACGTGACCCTCTGCAATGACGCCACCTCGGCTTGCGCCGCCGAATTCTTCTTCGGTGAAGCGCGCCGGCGTCACGATTTCCTGTACTTCTTCCTCGGCGCCTTCGTTGGCGGCGGGCTGGTCCTCGACGGCGCGCTCTATCCCGGCCGCACCGGCAACGCCGCCGCCGTCGGGTCGATGCCGATCGCCGCGCCGGAGGGCGCTGGTTCGCCGACCTCGCAATTGATCTCGCGCGCCTCGATCTACCAGCTCCAGCGGCGAATCGAAGAAGCGGGACGCGATCCCTCCTCGCTGTGGCGTACGCCAGAAACATGGGACGATTTCGGCCCGTTGCTCGTCGACTGGATCGACGAAGCGGCCTACGCGCTTGCCTACGCCTCGCTCGCGGCGATGTCGGTCATCGACGTGGAGGCGATCATCATTGACGGCGCGATGCCTCCCGACGTGCGCGAGCGCCTGCGCTTGAGGGTCGCGGCGCAACTCGACGCGCTCGACCGACGCGGCCTGTCGGAAGCGACGATCGTCGCCGGCTCGATCGGCGCCGACGCGCGGGCGATCGGCGGGGCGGCGCTGCCGCTGATCAAGGCCTTTGCGCGCGACCGCGAACTGGTGTTCAAGGATGCGCCGGGCGACTCGAACCGCGCGGTCGCGCCGCCGACGCGCCGTCGCGTCGCCGTCGCGTCCTCCGGCCTCTGAACCCGCCGCGCCCCTCCCTGCGGTTGGCGCGTCGGATTTCGCACAAGCCGGCGCGTGCGTGCGCCGACGGCTCCCTGAACGAGGAATTCGAATGACCGCGTTCACTCGCCGCGATTTTGCCGACGGCGCGGCGCTCGCGCCGGCCTTTGCCCAATGGACCGCCGATCGGCTCGCCGCAGGCATTGCGGCGCGCGGCGCGGCGCTGCTGATCGTCTCGGGCGGCCGTACGCCGTTGCGCTACTTTCGCGCGCTGTCCGATCGGCCGATCGACTGGTCGCGCGTCGCGGTGACGCTCGCCGATGAGCGGCGAGTCGCCGATGACTCGCCACGCTCCAACGCCAAGCTGGTTCGCGAGGCGCTACTGCAGCGGCGCGCAGCCGACGCCTCGTTTGTTCCGCTCGCCGATGCGCGGCTCGACGAGGACCAGGAGCTCGCCGCCGCCAACGCGCGTGTCGTCTCGTTGCCCATGCCCGCCGACGTCGTCGCGCTCGGCATGGGCGACGACGGTCACACCGCCTCGTGGTTCCCCCACGCCGACGGGCTCGCCGAGGCAATGGAACCTGGCGCGCGCGTGCTGGTCGCGCCGATCCGCGCTGCGGGAGCGCCCGAGCCGCGCCTCACGCTCACCGGTCGCGTCCTGCTGCGCGCGCGCGCGATCGCGCTGCATATTGAAGGCGCGGACAAGCTCGCGACGCTCGACAAGGCGCTCGGCGCCGGGCCGGTCGAAGACATGCCGATACGCGCCGTGCTGCGCTCCGCCGCCGACAGGCTGACGATCTTCGCCGCTGCGGCGTGATGCGTCGCGCTGGCGCCTAATCGTAGTGCTTGAGCGCGCCCCAGCCGTCGGCGAGCGGCGCGCGCGGCTGGCGCAAGACCCAAATCGTCAGGCCATTCTCGTAGGGCATCGCATAAGCGCTATCGATATGGCCGACTGCGCGAACGTCGTCATAGAAGCGTTTGAACCCCGCGGCGTCACGTCCCAGCGTGATCAGCACATCGCCGGAGGCGCCGCCAGGCCCCCAAAGAAAATAGGAATTGTGGGCGCTGATCACCGGTGGGCCGCCGAGCGCGGGGCCGTAGAGGTCGACCGCGGCCGCCTCGCCGTAGTTGGGCGCAAAGAACACGGCTTGCGCACGCTCTTCGGGCGGCAAGTCCCGATAGGCCGCGGAGATCGCGGCCGCCATCTCGCGCCAGCCGAACATGTCGGCGAAATATTGCGGCAGCGCTGAAAGCTTCATGCTCTCGGTCTGGGTCGCCCTGGGCGAGAATCCGATCGCCCGCATATAGGCGATCAGCGCATCCGGCGACAGGATCGGCAGGGCGATCGGCACGATGAAAAGGCCGGGAATGACGACGACGGCGACCGCGATCCCGCGCGTCACCGAGCGCTTGAGCCATGCCTCCCAGGCGACGCCGCCGGCGGCGAACAGCGACGGATAAATCGGCGTGACGTAGTAGGCCTTGCCGTTGGCGACGATGACCATCGCCAGGAGAACGACGTAGGCGATCGCCAGCGCGCGCAGCTCCGGACGGGGCGGCCGCACGCCGAGCCGCCACAATCCGGCGAGCCACACCGAGGCCGAGATCAGCCCGACGAACAACGCCTGCTGCAGCAGGAAGGCGAGCGGCGAGCGCCCCACAGCCTTGCCGCCGACGTCGGCGGCGACGACGCCGAGGAACGGCCAGCCGTGCTGCGCCTGCCACAGGACATTTGGCAGCGAGATCGCCAACGCCAGCGCGGCGCCGGCGTAGAGCCACGGGCGCGCGAGGCTGCGTCTCAGCGGTGTTGCAACGACCCCGATCGCGAGCGCAGCCATGAAGAGGACGATCAGATACTTGCTCTCGAAGCTGACGCCGACGACGGCGCCGAAGGCGAGCCACCAACGTTCGTCGCCGCTATCCACGAGGCGCACGAGTATCCACGCGCAGGCGAGCCATGAGAGCGCCTGCAGGCAGTCGGTCGACAGCAGCACGCCGCCCGCCAGCAGCGCCGGCGCGAGCAGAACGCAGAGCCCGGCGAGCGTCTGGGCGAAGCGGCCGCCGCCGAGGCGGCGGGCGAAATCGGCGGTCAGCGCGACCGTCGCCGCCGAGGCCAGCGCTGGGACGAGCCTCAGCGGCGTCAGCGCGGCCCCAAACAGTTTGAACGAAGCAGCGGCGATCAGCGGGATCAGCGGCGGCTGGTCGACATAGCCGAAGGCGGGATGCAAGCCGCAGACGATGAAATAGAGTTCATCGCGAAAGACATCGTAGTGCGGGTTGGCGACGAGGTGAATGAGGAAGCACGCGGCGCCAAGCCACAGCGCCGGCGCGCCTGCAATTCCCAGCCGTCTCGCGGGCGGAACGGCGTCATTGGTCGCTGCAGCGGTCAATCGTCACTCCCCCTGCGACGTGATCGGGCGGCCTCGCGCCGGGGCAAAGCGCGGTCGGCGCCGCAAATCTAGCATGTGGCGCGACTCGTTCACGGCCGGCGCCGAGGAATCGACGCGGAAAGACGGCGGCGTCTCGCCGCAGGCAGGACGCAACACGAAACCCCTCCCGTCGCCGATTCGTCGCATCACTGCGCTGCTCAGTCGAAATGCTTGAGCAACGGCCAAAACGTCGCGAGCGGGGCGCGCGGCCGACGCAAAACCCAGATCGTCAGACCGTTCTCGTAGGGCATCGCATAGTCGTTCTCAACGCGGCCGACGGCGCGAATGTCGTCATAGACGCGCCTGAAGCGGTCGGGATCGCGACCGAGCACGACGACAACGTCGCCCGACGCGCCGCGAGGACCCCAGAGGAAATAGGAATTGTGGCCGCTGATGGCCGGCGGGCCATCGAGAGCGGGGCCATAAATGTCCAGCGCGGCCGCCTCGCCATAGTTCCCCGCGAAGAAGACGGCCTGCGCGCGTTCGCCAGGCGGCAGGTCGCGATAAGCCGCCGAAACTGCAGCGGCCATTTCTCGCCAGCCGAACATGTCGGCGTAATCTTGTGGCAGCGCGGATTGTTCGAGGTTCTCCGATCGCGCCGCCTTGGGCGAGAAGCCGATCGCCTGCATGTATGCGACCAGCGTCGGAGGCGGCAGGATCGGGAGAACGAGCGGCGCGCTGACCAGCCCCGGAAGGACGACGACGGCGACCAAGACCCAACGCGCAGCCGCGGGCTTGAGCCAAGTCTCCCACGCAACGCCGCCCGCCGCGAACAGCGAGGGGTAGATCGGCGCGGCGTAATAGGGCTTCGCTCGCGCAAATGCGAAGACCGCCAGGACCACGACATAGGCGATCGCCAGAGCGCGCCATTCGGGACGCGGCGGTCGGACGGCGAGCCGCCACAGGCCGGGGAGCCACACGAGGGCCGAGACCAACCCTACGCCATCCGCCTGTCGCAGCAGGAAGCCGAACGGCGAGAGGCCGACGCTCTTGGCGCCGACGTCGGCGGCGGCGATTTGGAAGAACGGCCAGCCGTTTAGCGCCTGCCAGACGACGTTTGGCGAAGCGATCGCCAGGCCGAGCGCCGCGCCGACGTAGAGCCACGGCCGCGACAGGCTGCGCCGCAGCGGCGTCGCGAGGACGCCGACCGCAAGTCCGACCAGATAAAAGGCTATTCCGTATTTGGTTTCCAGACTGAATCCGGCGACGGCGCCGAAGGCGAGCCACCAGCGCTCCTCCCCGCCTTCGATCAGCCGCACGATGATCCAGGCGCAAGCAGTCCATGTGAGCGGCTGCATGCAATCGGTCGCCAACAGCACGCCGCCGACGCCTCCGCCGAGCAGCGTCGGCGCCAGCAGAACGCAGAGCCCGGCAAGCGCCTGTGCGAAACGGCCGCCGCCGAGGCGGCGCGCAAGATCGGCGGTCAACGCGATGGTCGCCGTCGCCGCCACCGCAGGGACGAGCCGGAGCGGCGTCAGCGCGGTCCCGAACAGTTTGAAGGAAGCTGCGGCGATCAGCGGGATCAGCGGCGGCTGGTCGACGTAGCCGAAAGCCGGATGCAGCCCGCAGACGATGAAATAGAGCTCGTCGCGAAAGACGTCGTAGTGCGGGTTGGCGACGAGGTGAACGAAGAAGCACGCAGCGCCGAGCCACAGCGCCGGTGCGCCTGCAATCCCGCCGAGCATTGTCGGCCGATCCGCGTCGTCGATTGCCGCCGTCGCCACGCGTCAGCCTCCACTGGCGTGGTTGCACGGGCTCAAAACGGACGAAGCGAGCCCGGCAGGCCTCTTAGCACGGCGGCGCGACCGCGGTGACGACCGATCGGCGGCGTTCGCTGTCGGATGTGCGCGTCTCTTTGTCGCGGGCGCGGCGGGCGACCGAAGGTCCTGCGTGCGGTTAGCCCTCAGGGCTCTGGCGATTTGCGTAGAGAGCCGCTTCCGCCGCCGCCGCGAGTTCATCCAGCGCCGCCCGACCGTCGACGACGCCGATCTCGACTTCGAAGGTTCGCCGCTCGCCGGGCGCCAGCGGAGACATCCGCCCTTGCCGAGTCAATTCGGCCCGCCCGTCGAGGCGGTGGGTCGCCGGCTCCAGCCCGACCACGTACTCCTGCTCGCCGAGCATCTTCCATTCGACGAATTGCGGAAGGTTCTCGACGCGATACCGAACGTAGCCGCCGATGCCGAGCCGTTGATTGAAGATTGCCGCGAACGCACGCCCGTCCCGCGGCTTCAAGTTGTGATAGAAGCATTGCTCCACGTAACCAGCCTGCGGATCGCCCAGCCGATCGTGGTCGGCGACAGCCTGAAGCGGCGTGGGATCGCGCGGCTCGACCGTTCCTCCCGACGTGAAGATGCGACTGTCCGCGCTGACGAGCGGGTAGCCGAAGTTGCAGTGGTAGAGCAGCATCATCGGTTCTGGACGGACGCCGGCGTTCTCGACGACGTCACGCACCGTCAACGCGTTCGAGCCGAGTTGGGTGGTGATCTCGCGATGCAGCACGAGACACTCGCCAAACGTCCTGGCCTGGCGAACCGTGCCCGCAACGCGAATCTTGAAGTCGTCGCCTTCCCAACCTTGGGATACGCAGACGTCCTCGGCAGGGATGTTGCTGATCCGGCCGTGCAGGCCGAAGCTCTCATCCCCTTCGTGACAGGGCGGACCGATGTTGCTGAGACCGCCCGTGGTCATCAGGCCGGCGAAGAAGTTGCGAAGGAACCCCTCGGCGCCCTTCTCGACAAAATGCGCCGACCCGACGACGCCGCTCTTGGAGATGTAGCCGACGGGCGCGCCTTTGTATGAGGCCCAGGCGATGTCGAGCGCGCGTCCAGGCAGCGCTGTGAACTCGAAGCCGGTTCCGGTCTTGACGTCGATCGCTCCGACGCCCTTGGCCAGCCCTGAACTCAGCTCGGAGGCGCGGGCCCCGGCGATCTGGGAAATCTGCCCTACCCTGCGAGTCAGGTCCCCTTTGCTGACGGGGCGCCCGTAAAGCTCAACCAACGCTGTTCTCCTTGCTCGTCGATGCGACTCGCCACAAACGAATCCGCGGCCACGCCCGCTTGAGGCTTCCAATCGCCTTGGGCGCTGAAGGCTTCATCGACTCTATGATCCCTCGGGCCGTTGGTTTTTGCGTTGGCGCACGGCGAGATCAAGCGTCCGGCGTGGATTTCCGGTGGACCTTTCCAAAACGTGACGTCAGGCCGCGATTGCCGCGAGCCTCGGCGGCAATGGCTTCAGAGCTTCGCGACTCGGTCGCTCAGGCGCGCTGCCGAAGCTATTCGGCCGCGCCAACAAGTCCGGCAGCGGTGCGCTGCACGCCCCGAAAGCGAGAACCATCTATTTTCCAGCGACTTGGCGCTCACACTCTCCGGGGCGCCGATTCATTCGAACAACACATACCTGTTTCGCATTATTAAAACATCGGGAAACTTGATATAGACAGCGCGATTCTATGGGGCTTATTTCGGATAATGTCGCGCAATTTTCTGGTGATCGATCCCGAGCAGCGGCCGGAAGTGCTGCGTGCGCTCGCATCGCCGCAGCGGGTCCGCATGCTGCGGCTGCTGCACAACCGTCCCGGGCTTAACGTCAACGACATCGCCGGCGCGCTCGCCCTGCCGCAATCGACGGTGTCTTCGAACCTGCAGATTCTCGAAGACGCCGCGCTGATCCGGACCGAGGCCCAAAAAGGCAAGAAGGGCCAACAGAAGCTTTGCTTCCTCGCCTTCGACGACGTGCTCGTCATGTTTCGCGACGATCCCAACGGCGCGCAGGCCAACGTCATCGAAGTTGCGATGCCGATCGGCCTTTACACCAGCTGCGAGGTCAGCGCGCCGTGTGGCCTGTGCTCGCCTGACGGCATCATCGGCCTGCTCGACGTGCCCGGTTCCTTCCTCAACCCGGACCGCATGAATGCGGGGTTGATGTGGTTCACGCGCGGCTTCGTCGAGTACCAGTTTCCCAACAACGCCCGCATTGTCGGCAAGTCGATTGTCGAACTCGAATTCTCGGTGGAGCTTTCATCCGAAGTGCCGGGCACGTCGGCCGACTGGCCGTCCGACATTACCGTGGCGATCAACGGCCGCGAGGTCGGGGTGTGGACGAGCCCTGGCGATTACGGCGACACGCGGGGCGTCTTCACGCCCGACTGGTGGAAGCTCAAGGGCAGCCAATACGGCATGCTGAAAAGTTGGCGTGTCACGCCCGAGGGCGCGTTTGTCGACGGCGTCAAGATCTCGCCGCTGACGGTCGCCGACCTCGACATCTCCGCCCACCACTCGATCCGGCTGAGGATCGAGGTCAAGCCTGACGCGCGCCACCCAGGCGGGCTCAACATCTTCGGCCGCGGCTTCGGCAATTACGATCAGGACATCGTCCTGCGCGTGAACACCGAGCCGTAGAGCCGGATCGGTCAGAGCGTCGCGCCGTCTGCGCCGAATAAGCGCACATTCGATTCGTTCAGCCGGAGCCCGACCACGTCGCCGCTCTTGACGGGCGTGCTTCCCGGCGCCTCGACGATCATCTGCCCTGCCGCCGTATCGACGTAGAGCAGCGTCACGTTGCCCAGATGCTCGACAATCGAGATCCTGCCGCTCTGCGCGGCGCTGGCGTCATTCGCGTCGACCAGCAGCAAATGCTCGGGACGCACACCGAGATCGATCCTTTCCGCGGCGCCGGCGGGTGCGGAGCCGACTCCGACCTGCGCCGTTCCCCCGCCCGGCAGCTTGACCGTTGCAGTGTTCCCTTCGACCGTTGCCAGGCTGACCGAGATAAAGTTCATGCTCGGCGAACCAATGAACCCGGCGACGAACTTGTTGGCCGGCTGTCTGTAGAGCTCGAGCGGCGAGCCGACCTGCGCCACCCTGCCTCGGTCGAGCACCACGATCTTGTCGGCCAGCGTCATCGCTTCCGTCTGATCATGGGTGACATAGATCATCGTGACGCCCAGGGCGGCGTGCAACCTGGCGAGTTCGAGGCGCATCTGCACGCGCAGCTTGGCGTCGAGGTTCGACAATGGTTCGTCGAACAGGAAAGCCTCGGGCTGACGCACCAAGGCTCGGCCGATCGCGACCCGCTGACGCTGTCCGCCGGAAAGCTCCGCCGGTCGGCGATCGAGATAGGGTTCGAGCTGGAGAACGCGCGCGACCTCGAGCGCGCGCTCGTCCTGGGTTTTCCTTGGCGCCCCCGCGACCGACAGCGAGAAGGCGATGTTTTGCTTCACGGTCATGTGCGGATACAGCGCATAGGACTGGAACACCATGGCGATCCGCCGCTTCGCCGGCGGCATCTCCGTGACGTCGACGCCATTGATGAAGCACTGTCCCGCCGTGATGCGCTCGAGACCGGCGATCATCCGCAGCAGCGTCGACTTCCCGCAGCCGGAGGGTCCGAGCAGCGCCGTAAAAGAACCCTTCTCGACGGCGAGATCCAGGTCGTTGATCGCCGCAACGACGCCATAGCGCTTGGTCACGCGCCGCAGCTCGACATGCGGCGCCCGTTCAACGCCGTTTTTCGCGGCCTCTTCCGTCATCCCTTGATCCCCGCCGACAGCGTGAGGGCTTGAGTCACGCGACGCTGAAAGAGCAAGTAGGCCAGCGACACCGGCAGACCGGCCAACACCGCGCCGGCGAGCAGCCTCGCATAGGCAACCCCAAACGTGTCCTGCACCGCCCTAATGCCGACGGTCACCGTCATCATCGTCTCGTCCTGGGCCGCCAGAAAAGGCCAGAGAAAATTGTTCCACGCGCCGATGAACGTGATGATGCCAAGCGCCGCGGTTATTCCCCAGTTCATTGGCAGGAACACCCGGAACAGCAATTGAAACTCATTGGCGCCGTCCATCACCGCGGCCTCGCGAAACTCGCGCGGCAGCGAGTCGAAAAATTGCTTGTAGACGATCACCGTGACCGGCGCGATCAGCAGCGGCAGGACGATGCCGGCGTAGGTGTTGATCAGATTCACTGACGCGATGATGATGAAATGGTTGACGATCAGCGCCGGCACCGGGATCATGAAGCTCGCCAGGATCGTCCACCACAACAATCGTCGACCGGGAAATTCCAACTGCGAAATCGCGTAAGCGGCGCAGATCGACATCACCAGGGTGATTGCGGTGACGGCGAGCGAGACGATTGTCGAATTGAGGTAGAAAATCGGCAGTTTCGAATGCGCGATAATGTAAAGATAGCTGTCGAGGGTGGGGTGCTCGGGCAGCAGACTGAAGCTCTTGATCGATTCGTCGTCGGTGCGAAAGCTGGTAACCAGCGCCCAATAAATCGGAAAGAACCAGACGCAGGCGCAGATCAATGTCAGCGCCGTCAGCAGCGCGCCGCCGAGATTGATGGTTCCCCAGCGGCGGCCTTGCGGCGCGATGGCGGGCGCGATCATCGCGCGCCCCGCATGCGTAACACCTGATACTGAAGCACGGAAAAACCGACCACGATGACGAACAGCGCGACCGCAATCGTCGCCGCGTAACCGCCCGCATTGCGCTGGAAGGCCTGCTCGTAAATATATTGCACCAGAACCATCGTCGCCGCGGTACGGCCGCCGAGCGCGAACAGATAGACCTGGTCGAAGATCTTGAGCTGCAGGATCAATTGAATCGTCAGGCACAGCACGGTCACCGGCCAAATCAGCGGCCAGGTCACGCGGGTGAAAATCTGCCGTCGCGTGGCGCCGTCGAGCACTGCCGCCTCGTAAATCTCACTCGGGATGTTCCGCAGCCCGGCGAGAAACAGCAGGATCGAGAATCCGTTGGTCCACCAGATCGTGATCAGCGCAACCCACGGCATGAACCACGGAATCGTGCGCCACATGTTGACCGGATGCCCGACGAAGGGAACAACGATGAACTGCAGCACGCCAAACTGCACATTTCCGAGCCACTGCCAAATCAGATAAACGACCGTCACCGGGAGCACATAGGGCAGGAAGAACATCGTCAGAATGAGGCTCTGCAGCCAGCCGCTGAGGCGGCTGACCATGAGCGCGATGCCCAAGGCGGCGGCGGTGCCGGGAACGACCGTCAGCAGCACGAAGTAGCTGGTGTTCCAGACTGCGGTCCAGAACACTTTGTCGGAGAACAGGCGTCGGTAATTGTCGAGGCCCGTCCAATGGCCAGCTCCGATGAGCGGAGCGTCCGTGAGGCTGAGCTGCGCCATCCGTACCGTCGGATAGACGAACATCCAGCAGTAGATGATCACGAACGGCGCAACCAGCGCCACCGCCGCCAGTCTTTCTGTGGCACTGTTCTTGAGCATCGAAGGTCGCCGCGTTTTGTCGTGCGCGGCCGCCGTTGGAGCGACGGCCGCGCCTTTGGCCCGCCGAAGGTTACTTCAACGCGTTCATCGTCGAAACCATTTCGGCGGCGGCGTCTTTCGCTGACGTCTCGCCGTTGAGCGCGGGCGTGAACGAGTTGCCCGCCGCGTCAAACATTGGCGAGGCCACCCCGGCCAATTTCGAGCGGGGGTCGAAGATGCCGTGAGTGGCCGCCACCGCGTAGGTCGCCTGCGGCTGCATCGCCTTGTATTCGGCGCTGTCGGTCACCGCCTTGTTGGCGGGGATGTGGCCCGCCGTCGCCCAGAACAGGGCGTGGTTTTCGAGCCACTTGATGACTTCGAGCGCCGCAGCGTGCTTCTCCGGCGATTGCGCCTTGCCGGCATTGTTCGGGATCGCGAGCGTGTGCGAATCCTCATAGGTGCAGGGGTGATTGAAAAGCACTGGCAGCTCGATCGCGCCCCAATTGAACAGTTTGTGCTTCGCCGCCAGGTCGGACATGGTCGTCACTTCCCAGACGCCGTTGATCATCAACGGGGCGTCGCCCGAGGTGAACAGAGCGACCGTGGTCGGATAGTCGGAGTTGGGGGGATTGACGCCGGCCTTGACCCAGCTGGCGATCGTGTCGACCGCCTTGGCCAACTTGGCCTGGTTGTCTCCGGGGAACCAGTTGCCGTCGCCGCCCGTCTGCCCGTCCTGCTGGCAGAGCAGCGAATAGATTGTCCGGTAGGCGAAGCTGCCGTCCGCCGTGACGGTGGAGATGCCCCATTTGCTGCCGCCGGCCTTCAGCTTCTGTAGCGCAGCCAAGAAATTGTCGGCGCCGTTGAGGCCGGAAGGAAGCCCATCGGCGCCGATCAGCCCGGCGGCCGCAAGCTTGTCCTTGTTGTAATAGAGCACGATCGGATGGGTGTCGAACGGCACCGCATATTGCTTGCCGTCGACATGCACCGCGTCCCACGTCGTCTTGTTGAACGAATCGGCGGACAGACCCATCGCCTTCATATCCGCGTCGGTGATCTCGCTCAGGACGCCCTGGCTCACGCCCAGCGGAAGCCGCGAGGCGTGGTAGGTCATGACGTCCGGACCCTGGCCGATCGCCGTCGAGGTCTGCACCTTGGAGTAGAAGGGTACGCCCCAGTCGAGCGTCGTCCCCTGAATCTGGATCTTGCCGGCGTGTTCGGCGTTGAAGTCCTCGATGAGCTTCTTCATGCGGATGCCGTCGCCGCCGCCCAGAAAGTCCCACCAGACCACGGTTTCCGCGGCCCGGGCCGCGCCCGCCATCAGGATGGTGGTCGCCAGCGCAGCCAACAAGATTCTTCGGATCATCTCGTTCCTCCCCTTGTCATCGCCCGGCCGGCTCGCCGGCGCATCGCGTGGTTGGGCGCCGCTCAGAGGGACGCCGCGACAAGGATACTAGCGCGGCGGTGGAAAGGCGCCAAGGCTGTGGACCCATTTGTTTGATATAAATGGACGAAGGCTCCACGCGCGCCAGCGGGCCGAAATCGCGGAAACGTCAGGACAACTGAGGGGATTTTGTGGTCCGTCGGCGCCACCCCGAGACGCTTGACTGCGTCCGCGTGAGGTTCCAGTATATCACACAATCTGATATTGAACGGACGGGGGGAGCATGAGGGCGAGTGTCACCGCGCATCGCGATTATCGCATCGCGACGATCGACAACCGGATCTACGGCGCGTTCCTCGAGCATCTCGGCCGCGCGGTCTACACCGGCATCTACGAGCCCGGTCACCCAACCGCTGACGCCGACGGCATGCGCGGCGACGTGATCGAACTCGCCCGTGCGCTCAGACTCCCCGTCGTACGCTATCCCGGCGGCAACTTCGTCTCTGCCTACAACTGGGAGGATGGCGTCGGCCCGCGCGACAAACGCCCGACCCGCCTCGACCTCGCCTGGCATACCTCCGAGTCGAACGCTGTCGGCGTGCATGAATTCGCCAACTGGTGCGCCTCCGTCGGTTCGGAAATGATGCTCGCCATCAATCTCGGCTCGCGCGGCCTCGACGAAGCGCGCAACTTTGTCGAATACGTCAACGGCCCGACCGGCAGCCACTGGGGCGACCTGCGCAAGGCCAACGGCCGCGCCGAGCCGTTCGGCGTCAAGCATTGGTGCCTCGGCAACGAGATGGACGGGCCGTGGCAGGTCGGCCACAAGACCGCGCACGAATACGGCCGGCTGGCCAACGAGGTCGCCAAAACGCTGCGCGCCTTCGATCCGACGCTCCAGCTCATCGCCTGCGGCTCGTCGAACTCGGACATGGCCACCTATCCCGAATGGGAGCGGATCGTGCTCGAGCATTGCTACGACGCCGTGGACTACATTTCGCTGCACATGTATTTCAACAACCGCGAGAAGGACACGGCGGAGTTCCTCGCGCTCAACGCCAAGCTCGACGCCTATATCGCGACCATCGCCTCAACGATCGAGTTCGTGCGCACGCAGAAACGCTCCAAGAAGCGTGTCGCGATCTCGTTCGACGAATGGAACGTCTGGTACCATTCGATGGCGCAGGACAAGGAGATTCTCGGCGGCGCCAAGGGTTGGCCGCATGCGCCGCCGCTGCTGGAGGACATCTATAATTTCGAAGACGTGCTGCAAGTCGGCTGCATCCTCAACACTTTCATCCGCCGCTCCGACGTCGTGAAGATCGCCTGCATCGCCCAACTGGTGAACGTCATCGCGCCGATCATGACCGAGCCCGGCGGCGCGGCGTGGCGACAGACGATCTACTACCCCTACTATTTCGCTTCGCTGTTCGGCCGCGGCGCGGCGCTGCGGCTCTCCGTTCGCTCGCCTGGCTATGATTCCAAGGTCGCCGACAACGTCCCCTATGTCGACATCGCTGGCGTCCATGACGAAGAAGGCCGCGCGCTGACGTTCTTCGTCGTCAACCGCCACGGCGGCGAGACGATCGACCTTGAGGTCAGCCTCAACGGCTTCGGCGCTGCAATCGTCGCCGATTGCCAGGTGATGACGGCCGGCAGCCTCGAAGCCGTCAACACCGCGAAATCGCCGATGGCCGTGACGCCGAAGAAGAGCGCGAACGCGAGCGTCGCCAATCGAAGCCTGAGCGCGAAACTGGCGCCGCACTCCTACCAGATGATCCGGCTGAGCTTATCCTAACGTCAGGTCGGGGCCCGATCGAAGGCCAACGCGGGCGCTCCGACCAGGTTCCGCCGCGAATGACGTCGAGGCCTGACCGAGCGCGAACCAGCCCTCCCGCCGGCGTGTCCGATGTCGTCGCGACCGCCCGTCGCGAAGTGGACGTCTTCTTGAAGCGCCTTGCGATCGGGGTGTTAGGGGCATCGGTTCGCCGAGCGCCGGCCCGCGCCTTTGCTCGTCGCCTTTGCGCCAGGCTTTTGGCGGGACATTGGCGTGGGGGGAAAGGAAAGCCCCCGAAGCGGGGGCTTCGGGGGCATTGGCTTGATTTGGTTGCGGGGGCAGGATTTGAACCTGCGGCCTTCAGGTTATGAGCCTGACGAGCTACCGGGCTGCTCCACCCCGCG
>Ga0181522_10001269_pt1 | contig 15705 bp, 17 predicted proteins | sample PEATcosm2014_Bin_27_FD_121103 | JGI IMG/M metagenome (GOLD analysis project Ga0181522, IMG submission 121103) | Peatland microbial communities from MTU Mesocosm Facility, Houghton, MI, USA - PEATcosm2014_Bin05_10_metaG | ecosystem: Environmental > Terrestrial > Soil > Wetlands > Peat | place... | reverse complement strand
TCGGCCAGATCGGCACTGCACTGACAAACCTACGCCTCGCGATGTAGCGGACCCGGCCGGCGGTCAAACACGCAAGATGTGCGATTTTGCCTGCTTCACGGCACCTTTTTTGCCGCCACGCCAACTAAGCATTAACGACACCCAATAAGAACTATTCGGCATTAGCGGTATCGCAGGCAGAGGCGATTAACCAGGCAAGCACTTGAATGAGCGGGCAGACCCGCCGGTTTGCGGGCCGACAATTACCATCTGTAGCGGCTTTTCCCGCGATCGATACACCAGCCTTTTAACCTCAGGGCTTATGAATGCAGGCGAATTCAACCGTTTTCGGTGAAGTGCCATGATGTCGATTTGGACTAGGCTTCGCAGTTCGCTCCGCGCCTTTCGCCTCGCGCGAGGCGGCAATGTCGCGATCACCTTCGCGATCGCTACGCTGCCGATCGTCACCTTTGTCGGCTTCGCGGTCGATTACAGCCACGCCAATTCGGTCAAGGTCGCGCTGCAGTCTGCGCTCGATTCGACCGCGCTGATGCTGTCGAAGGAAGCCGCCACTGACACAGCTGCCCAGCTGCAAGCGAATGCCGTGAAATACTTCGACGCGCTGTTCACGCGGCCGGAAGCCAAGAACATAACGATTTCGGCCAGCTATACGACCAGTGGCGGGACTTCTCTCGTCGTGAACGGCTCTGCCAACGTGCCGACCTTCTTTCTTGGACTCATCCCGGGGCAAAACTTCCAGACCCTATCCGTAACCGGTTCCTCCACCGCCAAATGGGGATCCAACCTGCTGCGCGTGGCGCTGGTGCTCGATAACACCGGATCGATGGCCGACAGTGGCAAGATTGTCGCGCTCCAGTCCGCGACCAACAACCTACTGACGCAGCTGCAGAGTGCCGCAACCACTAATGGCGACGTCTACGTCTCGATCATTCCGTTCGTGAAGGACGTCAACATCGGCGCCGCCAACTACAGTTCGAATTATCTTTATTGGGGAACCTTGGCCCAAGATCCGACGCTGTCCGACAACAATTCCTGGGATGCCAATAACGGAACCTGCAGCATCGGTAGCTACTCGCCGCGGAGCACTTGCCTTGCGCAAGCCTCGTGCTCGATCTCGGGGTACAATAGTCAGAGCAGCTGCACGGGCGCAGGCACCTGCTCGATATCCGGCAACTCGACGCAAAGCAGCTGCACGAGCGCAGGCACCTGTTCGATTTCTGGCAAAACAACTCAGAGCAGCTGCACGACAGGCAGCTGTTCGATATCGGGCTATTCGACCCAAAGCACCTGCACGGGCGCGGGCACCTGCTCGATCTCGGGCCACACCACCCAGAGCAGTTGCACGAGTGCCGGCGTCTGTTCGAAATCGCAGTATACGACCAGCAGCACGTGCTCGCAGCACAGCGGAACCTGGACGGCCGGGCGGTGGACCGCCGGCGTGTGGACCGCAGGCGGAACGTGGACGACAGGCGCATGGACGCCTGGCGTTTGGACCAACGCGACATGGACGCCTAACAATCACAGCACCTGGAACGGCTGCGCCATGGACCGCGGCAATTCGGCCACGCCTGATACCGTCGGCAACTATGACACGAACGTCGTAGCGCCGAGCGTCACCATTAATTCGACGCTCTACGCGGCCGAGCAAAGTTCCTATTGCTCGTCACTTCAGGCCGCTATGGGTTTGAGTTACAACTGGACGGCGATGTCCTCGCTGGTCAACAACATGTCGCCGAACGGCAGTACCAACCAGGCGATCGGGTTGCAACTTGGCTGGATGTCCCTCACCGGCGGCGGTCCGTTCACGGCGCCAGCAATGCAATCGGGCTACACCTACTCGCAGATCATTATTCTGCTGACCGACGGCTTGAACACGCAGGACCGCTGGTATGGCGACGGATATGATACATCAACACAAGTCGATGCACGTCAGACCCTGACGTGCAGCAATATCAAGGCAGCCGGCATCACTCTCTACACCGTCCAAGTCAGCACCGACGGCACGCCCGTCTCGACCCTGCTTCAGCAATGTGCGTCGGATTCTACCAAGTTCTTTTATCTCACGTCGTCGAGCCAGATTGTGACGACGTTCAACACAATTGGCACCAACCTCAGCAATCTGTACGTAGCTAAATAAGCTCCTCTCTCCGCGCTACAAACAAAAAGCCCGGCCTAACCAGCCGGGCTTTTCCTTTAACGCTGACGCAACGCTTAGGCGAAACTCAACACGCTACGTGACGCGATTACTTGGCTTTCTTATTTGGCCTTCGCCAGCAAAGTTTCGAACGGCTTATAGGTCTCCTTGGCGAGATCGGCATAGAGCTCGCCGATCTTGGAGGCCTTGGCCACGAAGCCTTCATAGGCGGTCTTGGCGTATTCGGTTTGCACTTCGATGGCCTTCTCGACCGACTTGACGCCGAACAGCTTCTCAAGCGCCGCGGTGCCGTCTTCGAAAGCCTTCTTGGAATAGTCGGCAACCTCGACCGCGATGGCTTGGCCGCCCTTCGACAAAACGCCCACCGATTTCATGGCGATGTCGACATTGTCTTTGCTGACCTGCTGGAGGTCCTCGAAATTCTTGACCATTGTCATCCCTTTCCCGGCCCGCAAAGCGGCGCCAATGTGCTGAACTCGATACCCGGGCTATCCGAGAACAAGGCAGATCTATACCGCACTGCACAATAAAGTCAAATATTATTTTGCAGTGCGAAAAATGCCTTAAATTCCAGGGGATTGTCTTAACAATTTGTAAACCGCGTTCCCCTACCGTCGTAATTTGTGGCGGCGCGGGGGCGCTATAAATCGGCCTGATTTGGCGGGTCTGAAGACCGCCTCATGACGGGGTTGGGGAGTGCGGATGTTGCGTGCGGGAGCCCTTGTCCGTTCGCCAAGTGGCGTCCCTTGGGGTGCCCTCGGCCTGGCGACTTTGCTTGCCGTGACGGCGCTCAGCCCCGACGCCAATGCCCGCGGACGACACCGCCACCACGCCGTCGCCTCCGAAAGCTACGAGCCCTCGACCGCCTCGATCGTGGTGGACGCCAATTCCGGCGCGGTCATGCAGGCGTCGAACGCCGACAGCCCGCGCCACCCGGCTTCGCTGACCAAGATCATGACGCTGTACCTCCTGTTCGAGCGGCTGGAGGCGGGCAAGATCAAGCTGTCCACCGAAATGCAGGTCTCGTCGCACGCCGCCGCCCAGGCGCCCTCGAAGCTCGGCTTGAAGCCCGGCGACACCATCCAGGTCGAAACCGCGATCCGCGCCATCGTCACCAAGTCGGCCAACGACGTGGCGGTGATCGTGGCGGAAACGCTGGCTGGCGATGAAACCGAATTCGCCAAGCTGATGACCGCCAAGGCGCATGCGCTCGGCATGGCGCATACAACCTATCACAACGCGTCCGGTCTTCCCGATGACCTGCAGATGACCACGGCGCGCGATCAGGCCACGCTCGGCCGCGCCATCCAAGACCGCTTTCCGAAATACTACACGTATTTTTCGACCCGCTATTTCGCCTACAACGGCCGCATGATCCGCAATCACAATCATCTGCTCGGCAATGTCGAAGGCGTCGACGGCATCAAGACCGGCTACATCCACGATTCCGGATTCAACATCGTCACCTCAGTGCGCCGCGGCGGTCGGCACATCGTGGCAGTCGTGTTCGGCGGACGCACCGCCGAGGCGCGCGATGCGCGCATGCGCAGCATGATCGACAACAACATCAATGTCGCCTCGCTCAAGCGCACCGCGCCGCCGGTCAACGAAATCTCGGAGATCGCGGATGCACGCGCCAAAGATGCCCCGGCCAAGGAAAAAATAGCCGTGGTGGCGACGCCGGCGCCCCGGCACGACGAACCGGCGCTCGGCTCCACCGACCCGATCAAACCCAATCCGGTCAAGACGTTTGCGGTGCAGGCCGGCAGCATGCGCACGGCCTCGCTGTCGCCGCTGCCGTCCGACAGCCGCCAACTGATGCCGACGCCGGCCAGCCCGGTCACGGTTACCAATGTGACGATCACGAAAAAAGATGCCCCGCCGCAACCGGCGGCAAAACCTGCAAACCTCGGCGTGCTGCCGGCGAGACTAGCCTCCGCTTCCGAAAACATTCCCGTCACGACCGTGTTGCCCGAGCCAGCGGCCAAGCCGCGCGGCGGCGGCTGGATGATTCAGGTCGGCGCTTTTCCCGAGGAGACTGAGGCCAAGCAGCGCCTGTCCACGGCGCAGGAAAAGGCCAAAGACCAACTCGGCCGGGCCGATGCGTTCACCGAGAAAACAACCAAAGGCGACAAGGCGCTGTTCCGCGCGCGCTTCGCGGGCCTGGACAAAGATCAGGCGGAGACGGCCTGCAAGCACCTCAAGCGCAACGAGATTCCATGCATGCTGCTAAAGAATTAGCGCGCGGCAAATCGCGCGTGACCAAAAAAATAATCCGACCGGGAAGCATCAAACCAGGAGCCGCTGAAGGTGTCGCGTAAGGAGTACCTCAGCGATGGCGGCGAAACAGAATTTCCTTGGCCTCGTTAATGCGGGCGGCGAGATAGTTCGATCCCCCTTGGTCGGGGTGCATCTTCTTCATGAGCGTCCGGTGCGCGTGCGTGATGGCATCCGCGCTCGCACCCGGCTGCACGCCAAGGATCTGATAGGCCTCTTGTTCAGTCATTTTTCCGCTCCCCGCCGCAGCCCGCCCCGCTGCCGCGTGTCCTTGCGCGTATTCACTCCAGCCGGCATCCCGGCGGTCAAGATACGCCACCAGTAACGCGCGGCTTTGCTCGTCGAATTCGTCGAGCAGGCCGGCCAGCGTCTTGACATCGAGCGCTTCCAGCGCCTCGGCCTGGCGGCTGCCGGCGATGATGCGGCCGCGCATCGCGCCGCTGTCATGATCGAGCTCCATTTCCAAATAGGCCGAGCGCACGCGCGAGGTTTGTCCTGCGCTTTTTGTGGTGCGCTGTGAGAAACCGGGGAGACCGAACGGAATCCAGCCGAGCAGGCCGAGCCCGAATACGCCAAGCGGAATAGCGACGCCGATTTCGCCGCGCAAGCCAAGAAACACGGCAAATCCGATCGCCAGCGTGCCACCGGCGCCTTTGAGCACGCGGGCGGCGATTTTCGGATCGACCCGCGAGATGACGCCGAGCACCCAAAGAGCAAGTGCCAGTATCAACAAGCCGAAGATGATGGTCGGCATGTTATTTTAACTGCGCCAGTAATTTGCGTGCGCCGTCCGAGCGCCGCGCCGACAGATCGGTCAACGCCTTGATGCCACCAGCGGCATAGGCGGCGACCGCCCGCAACAATTCGCCGAGCTGATGGGCAGCGCCGGTATCGAAGCGGCAATAGGCGCCGCGCGACAGCCGGGCGATCTCGCGATAGGCGTTTTCCGCCACCGGGTCGTCGCCTTCCTGGAACATGAAGACGGGCACGCCCGAGAGGCCAAGCTCGCCGGCCGCGGCACATATATCGTCGATCTTCTCCTCCATGGCGTCGCCGACGAATACCAGCGCCTGGACGCGTTGCTTGCCGTATTCCCGGCGGGCATGGCTGAGCACCTTGCCGATCTGGGTGTGGCCGCCACGGCAATCGATACGCGACATCAAGCCGGCGAGCTTTTCGCTTCCGGCGACCCAGCCGGATGCGCGACATTCGCCAAGCCCGCGGAAATAGACCAACTGGATATCGAGCCCGCCGGCGCTGGCTGCTTCACGGAACATGTCGGCTTGCAGCGTGCAGGCTGAATCCCAGGTCGGCTGCCGGCTCATGGTGGCATCGAGCGCAAAGATCAGGCGCCCGCGCTTGCCGCCGGCGACGGCAGGACCGAGCGCACGCACGCGATCAAGAAATTCGGCGATCTCCGGCCGCGAGGCGGCCGGCGCCGGGGTTTGGTCAGGATCCTTGCTCATCCTGGGAGTTCTACACCGAATTCGTGCCGTCCCCTAAAGGTGGCGAGCTTCGGTCGGCCTTGCAATGGCGGGGAAACGTCAGCTGATGACGTCGTGGACCTGCAGCGGCTGGTCCATGACAGAGTACCATTCGGCGCGGGCGGCAGCGCGGCGCTTGCCGTTCTCGGACAGCGGCAGATGCAGCGCGTTGAGCAGCGCGATCACTTCTTCGCGCGCCGTCAGATGCGACATGCTCGGGCGTGTGCCGAGCGTGGCCTCGTCGAGGTCGTCGAATGCGGTCAGGCCGCGCGGGAAGAATTCGCGATAGACCACGCGCTCGGCAAAACCATCGACGCAGCGGAAGCCCATGCGCTTGGACAATTCTGTCAACCCCTCGCCGACCAGGCGCTTGTTGCGCGAGCCGAGCGCCGACAAACGGTTACGCACCACGATCCAGTCGGTCAGCCGGCCATCGACCAGCCGGCGCTGGCGGCGCGATTCGCGAACCATCTCGGCATAGTGGCTTTCGCCGGTGACGGCGAAGTTGGTCGGATCGACCATTCCGAGCACGTCGAAGTCGACGAAGCTGTCATTGAGCGGCGTGACCAGCGTGTCCGCCATCGAATGAGCGAGCCGCATCAGATACGTGTCGTTGCCGGGCGTGTCGATCACCACCACATCGTGGCTCTTCTCGATCGCGCTCACCGCTTTTGAAAAATCGGCGAACTCATGCGCCTCGTTGGCCTCGAGCGAGTTCGTCTCGCCGCGCGAGACGCAATGATGCATCGGCAGCTCGAGCTTGACGCGCGCGCGCTCGGCCCAGGCGCGGCGGTTCTCGATGTAGTGGGTGAAACTTTTTTGGCGGCAGTCGAGATCGATGGTCGCGACGCGCTGGCCAGCCTTGAGCAGCGCGACTGCAATGTGCAACGCCGTCGTCGATTTTCCCGAACCGCCTTTTTCGTTGCCGAGCACGACGACGTGCGCAGACGAAGCGGCCTCGTGGATTGGCTGGACCAACATGACGCGTCCTTTGATCCGGCAATTCTCGATGTTTTCCCGCACTTTAGTCAAGTTTGTCGTAGTTTAACCATTAACCCGCATGGCCGGATTAACGCTGCTTTGCTAGTCGTATCCCGGAACTACGACAGTCAGCCGACAGGGCTCCCGCGAATTATGGCAAACCGTCCGACCGTCGTGCGCACGGTTCCAGCTTTGCGCCGCGCGCTTGCATCTTTCCGGAAGGGCGGCGAGCACATTGCGCTGGTTCCAACCATGGGCGCGCTCCATGCCGGCCATCTGGTGCTGGTTAAAGAGGCGCGCCGGCGCGCCGGCCGCGTGGTGGTGTCGATCTTCGTTAATCCGACGCAGTTCGCACCGAACGAGGACTTCGCCAGCTATCCGCGCGAAATCAAGAAAGACATCGCGGCATTAACCGAGGCCAAAGCGGATCTGGTGTGGGCGCCGACCGCCGCGGTGATGTATCCGGACGGCTTTGCCACCCGTATCGAGCCGGGCGGCAGCGCCAAGGCCGGCCTGGAGGACAAGTTCCGGCCGCATTTTTTCGGCGGCGTCGCCACCGTGGTGGCCAAGCTGTTCACGCAATCCTCGCCCGACTTCGCGCTATTCGGCGAAAAGGACTACCAGCAGTTGCGCGTCATCACCCAGATGGCGAAGGACCTCGATTTGCCACTCAAGGTGGTCGGCGTGCCGACCGTGCGCGAGAAAGACGGCCTCGCGCTGTCGTCGCGCAACGCGTATCTATCGGAGCGCGAGCGCGCCGTCGCGCCCACGCTTTATCGCGTTCTTAAATCCGCCGCCGTTCGCATCAAGCGAGGCGAACCGATCGAAATGGTGTTGGAAGAGAGCGGTGCTGAAGTCACGCGCGCGGGCTTCGCACTCGACTACCTTGAAGCGCGCCATGCGCTGACACTTGCCGGGGTCGCATCGCGCAAGGATGGGCCGATCCGCCTGCTGGTCGCTGCCAAAATCGGCAAGACCCGGCTGATCGATAATATCGCCGTCTAGAGCAGCCCCAATTCGCGCAGTTCGCGCCGCATCTGTTCCGGCATATTGGCAGCGCCCGGAGCCGCCCGCGACAGATCGCGCGGCGCGTCCTTCGCTTCAAGATAGCGCCACCCCTGGAAGGCCGAGCGCGGGCGCGGCTCGACCAGCACGCATTTGCCGTCCAACACCACACGACAGCGGCCGATGCCGTCTTTGTCGGTGAACGGGCGGATGTCGAGGATCTTCTCGCGGCACATGATCTGGCCGCGGATCACCCAGAAAAGTGAGCCGCCATCGGTGAGTTCGTCGGCGCGCTTGGGCACCATGCGGGTGGTGTGGATGTGCTCGGGCTTCTGCCCGCGTTTCTTTTTCTCTTTCAGCTTGAGCGCGATCCATTGCTCGAGGTCCGCGACCGAGTCGCAGCCGACGCAGAGCTTGATGAGATGAAGCGGCATAACTTATTTCCATTTGCGCATGATCTTATCCGAAAACTGGTTTCCACTTTTCGGGATAATGCGCGCCCAGCCTACTCTTGCGGCGTAATCACCATCACCTTGGCGTCCTCGGCCACCTGCGTGTCGGCGGCGACGGCGATTTCGGTCACGGTGCCATCGATCGGCGCGGTCAGGGTGTGTTCCATCTTCATCGCCTCGATGATGGCAAGACGCTGGCCGCGCGTGACGCGGGCGCCCCGCTCCACCAAAAGCGAGAGCACTTTGCCATGCATCGGCGCGCGCACAAGGCCGCCGGCGCCATGATCCCCAGCCTCGTCCAGAGTGAGATCGCGCAGCGAAACCTTGGTCTGGCGGCCGTGGCGCAGCACGTAGACCGCCTCGGCCGCCGCGACCGCAACTGCATCGGTTGCCGGCGCGATACCGTCGATGGCGACGGTCGCGCCGCTGGGACCGTAGGTGACCTGCGCCACGATCGTCTCGCCTTCGGCCAGGACCGGCAGCGTCAATTTGCGCGCGCCTGCAAGCTGAAAAGCATCGGCGCTGTCCCAGGGCGAGGCCGGCTCATCCGCCTCGCGCGCGACGGCGGCGATGCGGGCGCGTTCGCGCTCGACCAACGTGCGCGCGCCGAGCGCTGCGGCGGCGCGGTCGAGACCTTGCGGGACAGCACCGAGACTGTCGAGATTGCGATCGATGAAGCCGGTGTCGAAATCGCCGTTGCGAAACGCGGGAGCGCGGCAGAGCGCAGCCAGGACTCCGGCATTGCTGCGCGGACCGACGACGACGGTGTCATCGAGCGCTTGCGCCAGGTGGTCAAGGGCCTCAAGGCGCGTTTTGCCGTGGGCAATCAATTTCGCGATCATCGGATCGTAGAACGGCGTGACGTCGGAACCCGTTTCGACTCCGGTATCAACACGCAGCCCCTCGCCTTGCGGAAAACGCAGCGCCAGCAATTTTCCGGTCGAAGGCAAAAAGCCGCGTTCGGGATCCTCGGCATAGAGCCGCGCCTCGACGGCATGGCCGACCAGCGGCACTTCGGCTTGCGCGAGCGGCAACTTTTCGCCGGCGGCAATGCGGAACTGCCATTCCACCAGATCGAGACCGGTCACCGCTTCGGTGACCGGGTGCTCGACTTGCAGCCGGGTGTTCATTTCCATGAACCAGAAGCCGCCGTCTTTCAGGCCGCCGCTACTGTCGGCGATGAATTCGACGGTGCCGGCGCCCTCGTAGGCCGCGGCCTTAGCGGCCGCGACCGCAGCGGCGCCCATCGCCGCGCGCAAAGACGCGCTCATGCCGGGCGCCGGCGCTTCCTCGATGACCTTCTGGTGACGGCGCTGCAATGAGCAATCGCGCTCGTTGAGGTGGATGGCGTTGCCGTGGCGGTCGGCGAAAATCTGCATTTCGATATGGCGCGGGGCGCTGACATATTTTTCAATCAGCATGCGTTCATCGCCGAAGGCCGATTTCGCCTCGCGCTGGGCAGATTCCAACGCAGTGTCGAAATCGGCGTGACGACCGACGCGCCGCATGCCCTTGCCGCCGCCGCCCGCGGTCGCTTTGATCAGCACCGGATAGCCAATCTCGTAGGCTTTTTGTTTAAGGAATTTCGGCTCCTGCATATCGCCGTGATAACCGGGTACCACCGGCACGCCGGCTTTTTCCATCAACGCCTTGGCGCGGTCCTTGAGCCCCATGGCGCGGATCGCGGCCGGCGGCGGGCCGACGAAAACGAGGCCGGCATCGATGCAGGCTTGCGCGAAGCCGGCGTTCTCGGACAGGAAGCCGTAGCCCGGATGCACGCAGTCGGCGCGCGCCAGCTTTGCAACCGCAATCAGTTTGTCGATGGCAAGGTAGCTCTGCGCCGCCGGGGCCGGGCCGATGGCGTGCGCCTCATCGCATAGCCGCACGTGCAACGCCCCTGCGTCGGCCTGCGAATAGACCGCGATCGTGCGCAATCCCAGCCGCTTGGCGGTGCGGGCGATGCGGCATGCGATTTCGCCGCGATTGGCGATCAGGACGGAGGAGAACATGGGCCCGGTCAGTCTAGCCGATATCAACGCGCCGGCGGCGAGGCCGTCTGTGGGCGCTTCGGCGGCGTCTTGACCGGTTCGCCGTCGCCTGGAGCTTGCCCGGCTGGGGCCGCCGCTTGCGCATCGGTCGCGTCTTTCGGCAGCTTAGGCTCGGCATTCATGATACTCACCGGCGGGATCGAGTCGGCCGAGGGGAAATCATACTTGCCGGACAGCGGCGTTTTGGCCGGTGCCGGCTCAAGCGCGCTGACCGCGGGCGCGGCCACCGGCGGCTGCTGGGTCATCGGTACCGTCGCAGGCGCGGTCTTGTTCCAGTCGGCGGCATAGCGCGAGACGTATTGATCGAAGACCTGGGCCTTGAGATTTGACTTGATCACATTGGCGTCTTGCAGGAGCGCGAAGGCATCGCAGCGCTCGGCGGTGCAGCCGTCGCGCACCGCCAGCACATGGGCGGCGACGCCGAATCGGTCGAGCTCGATGGCCCGGCGCAAGCCGGCGAGCGAAGCGGCGAATTCGGGGTCGCTGTGGCGGGCGAAGGCAAGCCCGTCATCCAGGAGCGTCAGCCGCGCCGCCATATAGGCGACGGCTGCGGCGGTATTTTGCGGGCCGGCGAACACCGTCTTTTCGCAAGCGTTCTCGACCGCCTCCCCGGCCACGCCATCGAGACAGGCGAGCGCCGAGCCGGGCGCCAGCGCCTGCGTGGTCAGATTCGCGTAACGTTGCGTCAGCGCGCGGCGCTCGGCGGCGCGATCCGCCTCGGCCATGCGATCAAGCAGCGCCATGAGGCCGACGCCGACGACCACCAGCATGACGACCGGCAGCAGCAGGCGGCGCGCTATGCCTGCCCGCAGGACAGCGAGGATCAGCATCACAGCCAACAACGCCGCCAGGCCCGCCAGCACCAGCGGTGTCGACAACAGGCCGTTCAGGAAAGCGCCATCGATTACCGGCATAGGCCTCCAGTTACTGTATTTTCGCGCCCGACACTTTTACCACATTGGCCCATTTCTCGATGTCCGTGCGCAAAAAGGCATCGAATTCGGCGGGTGTCTTGACCAGCGGCACGGCACCCTGTTTGAGCCAAACCTCTTTCACTCCCGGAAGGTCGATGACCTTGTTAATCGCCGTATTCAAGAAGGCAATGACGTCGTTGGGCGTACCCTTCGGCGCCATCACGCCGAGCCAGATAGTCGCCTCATAGCCGGGCACGGTTTCGGCGACAGTCGGCAAATCGGGCGTGAGCGGATTGCGCTTCAGTCCGGTGGTTGCAAGCGCGCGCACCTTGCCGGCCTTAGCCAGCTCCGACATCACGGTGATGGCATCGAACATCATCTGCACGTTGCCCGACAGCACGCTGTTGCGCATATCGCCCGACGCCTTGTGCGGAATGTGCACGATGTCGGTGTGGCTCATGGCTTTGAAGAGTTCGCCGGCCATGTGATAGGGCGTGCCGGGGCCGGAGGAGGCATAGTTGAGCTTGCCCGGCTCCTTCTTGGCGAGTGCGATGAATTCGGCCACCGATTTGGCATCGACAGCGGGGTTAACTACCATCAGCAGGTCGGAATAGTTGATGGTCGCCACCGGCAGGAAGTCGCGCATCAGTTCGTATGGCTTGTTGGACAGCAGCGACTCGTTGGTGGTGTGGGTGTTCGACATCACCAGCAGCGTGTAGCCGTCTGGCGCGGATTTCGCGACCGCGTCGGTCCCGATCAAGGCACCGGCGCCGGGGCGGTCCTCGACCACGAAAGATTGCTTGGTTTCCTCGGTGAGATGCTGGGCCAGGATGCGGGCATACACGTCGGCCGGGCCGCCGGCACCAAACGGAACGATCAATTTAACGGTTCGGTTCGGATAGGTTTGCGCCGAAGCCGGCAGCGCCAGAAATGCGGGCAGCAACACGAATGCAAGTAGACGCAGAAACTTAGACATGAATCCTCCGAAGATTTTTATTCGGTCTCGTTATAACGCCGCGTTGCTTTTGTTTATTCCTCGCTTCACGTCCCGCCGGCCGACTTGAAGCCGGGCGAGAGGTCGCCCGCCGCCGCGTAGGCGCCCTTCGCCTCGACCGAAGTCATTGCCACCGTGGTGCGCACGTCGGTGACGCCGCCGCCGCTGGCGGCCGCCAGCAGTACCGCCGCCATCTGGATGTCACTCGGCATCTCGGCAATGGTGAGGAAATCGTATTCGCCGAACGTCAGGTAATAGCCGACCAACTTGCCGCCGGCCTTGGCAATGGCGCGGCCGACCGCGTCGGCGCGGTCTTCCGGCTTGACGATCATGCCTTTAACGGCGTCGCGGGTGTAGCGCCCTTGCGTTATGTAGATCGGCACGGCTCCCTCCTCTGCGGAACGGTTCCGCATTATTGGCGCGCATCATAGTCGATGGCGGAGACGAAGGCGCGAGGGCCGCGCGCTAGACGCGCTCGAGTTGGCTTTCCTTGGCAACGCGCTCGAAGGCCTCGCCGGAACTCTTGATCCGGTACTGGTAGTCGTCACTTTCCGACGGCAACAGCTTGACCACCGTGTAGCTGCCGGTGGCAGCGGCACGGCCGAACGTCGGCGAGGTGTAGTAAACCGTCTCGCCGACCTGGTACTTGTGCGTCTTCGTGGTGATCTCGTAGGCGGCCAGCGGCTGCACCGGCGGACTCGGCGTCCGCAGCATCTTTGACTTCAGCGTCGACTTGAGCCCCGACTTGGGCGCGATGCTGGGCGCACGGATCGACGAGGCGGCCGGCTGCGTGGCCTTGCCGACCGGCCGGCGGGCCGATTTTGACGCTTTCTTGGTCACGGCACGGGCGCTTTTGGCGCCTTTTTTGTCGGGCTGGCGGGCGGCTTTGGCCGACCGTCCAGCGGTCCTGGTTGAATGGCTGCTCATGGCTTCAATATAGCAGTTTATTTCAATTCAGGGCGAACATTTTAAAGTCAGTACATTAGTATTTTCAATGGGTTACAACAATGGTTCCGGGCCCTTTTGCAACCTGGGGCGCTTCCCCAAAAGTCGCCCCCCCGGGGCGCCGAAGCGTCCGCGAAACGGAACTTGCGCGGCCGCATGGCGTTCTGGTGGAGGGGACGTGGAGGTTCATCATGCGACTGTTGCTTGGCATCATTCTCGGCGGCGTTTTGACCGTCGGCGGCGCCTATCTCTACGACTCCAGCCATGTGCTCTCGGCTGACAATGCGGCCGCCAGCGGACAGCGGCCGATGGTCAATTGGGACGTGGTCGGCACCAAATGGCAGCACCTGACCGAGCGCGCCCGCGCCGAATGGGCCCGTCACGCAGGATGAAACCGCAACTTGTGCCCGACCTGCTCGCGCTCGCCGACCCGTAGCGCATTGGCGATGGCGCGGCGGTCCATCCGGCTGCCGTCGTCCCCCTCAATCAGCAACGGAACACGGCCGCCCTGCTCGACATGGCGCGCCCAGGACAACGCCACGTCGAGCGCGGTAAATTCCTTGAATAACATCTGCTCCTTGGCGAGCGGAGCGATGTCGGGCGAGCCCTTTGGGCCGCTATAGACGCGATATCGTATGGCGGAACCTTGCTATCGAACCTGTCCGCCCCCTTCGCAACCGAATCCACTTTCCGAAGCCACTACGGAAAGTAGGCATGATTGCCCAAATTCGGATTCGACTGCTTACGAACTAACGCCCCCAACGCCACCCCTGTTCCCGCGCGCATGCTAGTCTGGCCTGTCCCAAAGGGAGGCAGCAGGCATGCGGGCGGCCTATTACGAGAGTAACGGTTCGGCGCGAGAGGTATTGCACGTCGGTGAGGTCGATACGCCACAGGCTGGTCCCGGCGAAGTACGCGTCAAGCTGGCCACGTCCGGCGTCAACCCATCCGACGTCAAATCGCGTCAGGGCGCGACCCGCAAGATCGCCTGGCCGCGGGTCATTCCGCAGAGTGACGGCGCCGGCGTGATCGACCAGGTTGGCGACGGCGTCGCCAAAACCCGCATCGGCGAGCGAGTCTGGGTCTGGAACGGGCAATGGAAGCGCGCCTTCGGCACCGCGGCCGAAAATATCGCGCTGCCGACGGCACAGGCGGTCAAGCTGCCGGACAAGATCGGGTTCGAAGCCGGGGCATGTTTGGGCATTCCCGCCATGACCGGCTATCACGCCATCGCGGTCAGCCAGGCCACCAAGGGCACGACCTTGCTCATTTCCGGCGGTGCCGGCGCCGTCAGCCAATACGCCATTCAGTTCGCCAAGGCAGCCGGCGCGACGGTGCTCGCCACCATTTCCTCGCCCGAGAAAGCCAAGGCAGCGCAGGAAGTGGGCGCCGATCACACGATCAACTACATATCGGACGATGTCGGCGCGCGGGTGATGGAAATCACCGGCAAGCGCGGCGTCGACGCGGTGATCGAGATGGATTTTGCCGCCAACGCCAAGCTCATTCCGGCGGTCCTGCGGCCAAAAGGCAGCGTTATCGTCTATGGCACCGGCGCGCAGGTTACCATGCCGGCGTTCTTCTTCCTGACCAACGGGATCCGCGTGCAGTTCCTGCTGGTCTACGAGCTGGACAGTGCCGAGCGCGAACGCGCGGTCTCCGCCATCACCCGCGCGCTCGAGCAAGGCACGTTGGCCAACCGTGTGGCGCAGCCGACTTATACGCTGGCCGATATTGCCGCCGCCCACGAGGCGGTGGAGCGCGGCACGATCGGCAACGTCGTGGTGAGGCTATAGGACGCCGTCGTTCGCGAGCCAATAACCGCTATGTCTTCTGTATCCCGCATCGAAGGTTACGCCATCGTCTCCGAAGACGGCATGTTGGCGAACGCGGCTGGCATTATGCCGGACTCGCTCAAATTCGACGCCGATCAGGCATTCTTCGAAAAAGGCCTCGATCGTGTCGATGTCGTGGTGCATGGGCGCCATTCCCATGAACGCCAGCGGCGTTCGGACTTGCGGCGGCGATTGATTTTGACCCGGTCAGTTCCGGCAATCGCGGCGGACCCCTCGAACAAGAAAGCCTTGTTCTGGAATCCCGCCGGGGCATCGTTGGAGCAAGCGATGACTGCGCTGGGGATACCGGGCGACAGCGTTGGCGTTATTGGCGGAACCGAAGTGTTCGGAATGTTTCTGGACCGCTACAATATTTTCTACCTGTCGCGAGCGCCCGGCGTACGCCTACCCGGCGGACGGCCGATTTTCCCCGAGGTGCCGGCGCGAACGCCAGAGGTAGTTCTTGAAAGCCACGGCCTCGAGCGCGGACAGCGGCAGGTGCTTGATGCGGACAAAGGAGTGGCGGTCGTCAGTTGGCGCCGATCGTGAGTCCGCGCCCAGCAATCAGCTCGCGGGCGGCGCGACCTCGGCGTCGCTGAAGCCTGCGGCATCGAG
>Ga0181522_10001268_pt1 | contig 15705 bp, 13 predicted proteins | sample PEATcosm2014_Bin_27_FD_121103 | JGI IMG/M metagenome (GOLD analysis project Ga0181522, IMG submission 121103) | Peatland microbial communities from MTU Mesocosm Facility, Houghton, MI, USA - PEATcosm2014_Bin05_10_metaG | ecosystem: Environmental > Terrestrial > Soil > Wetlands > Peat | place... | reverse complement strand
GGGGCCGTTGCCGTCCGCGGCCCCTGCGATGGCGGAGGGTCGCCTTCCCGCACCACCTACTGCATTCTGTCGCGAGGTCCGTCGGCAGGTATTCCTCCGCTTTCTCTGGCGTCACGAATGCCACGATGGAGCGACGGCGAAACCGCGTCTCGGCCGGCCCTAGGTAGCGCAGCCGGAGCGGACGGTTCCGACGACGACCGGCGGCTCTTCGTGTTCGACGACGGACGTGTGGGCGTGTTCTCGCCCCCCCGCGGCAAGCTGACTCGGTCGCGCCTAGCGTTCCTCGGTGAGGGGAAGAGCGTGCCTCTCGCCTTTCCTGACCTGCCGCCCGACGTCGAACACGCCCTCGAGTCGGGCGTATGGCTCGACGGCTTCGAGGAGCGACGAGCTGGAGTGGTCAGCGGATGGGTCGATGCCGCAGGCGCCATGATCGGCGTGGATATCGAGGAGGGCGGCTGGGTTCGGGTAGGCGACTACGTGCGGGATGCCGGCGACCCGGTCATCTCGGGGCGCTACGGCCTCGGATGGGGTGACGCCAACCGCGCCTACGAGACAACGAACGGTGGGGCAACATGGACCCTCGTGAGTGTGCCCAAACCGTTGTCTCGATCGCCGGGGCCTGAAACGCGCGCGTGTGGTCCGGTCGGGTGCACGGCGAAAGGGTGGATCCGCGTCGGGTGGGGAAAAGCCAAGGCTTCGTCGAGCGATGCCGTTGCCGCGAACCGTGTGCCGTTTCGTCCTCCCCCGGACCTCGATCTGGTGTGCGAGCCGGATACCACGGGGAATGCGAAACCGGCGGAGGCGTTCGACGCGTTCTCCGCGGCCGAAGAACCCTCCCCGAGGCGGGGTGAGCTGAGGATCGGGGTGGATGCGACCGACTCGATCGACCGCGCTGGACGGCCGGGATTCTTAGCCCGCATTGACGCGTGGGGACCTCGGTCAGGCGATTGGGGGCATGATGGACGCTGGGCCGTGCGATGGCTTTCCCCCTACGGCGATTCCCCAGAAGTGCGCGCCACTGCGGCATCGTTGGCGCCGTTCCCGTCACCGGATGCCGCCAAGAGGGCCCTAGGACATTCAGGAAGCGGAAGCATCGTCAACTGGACGATGGCCATCGGGGACGACTCCACGTCGGCACTACTCGTGGGCCGACGGCTGGGGCTCGACCCGACGATCCTTGAGCTCGACGCGGAGAAAGATCCGGTTGTCGTCCGACGAGGCGACGGAAATCCGTTCGGAGAGATCGACTTCGCGTTGAAAGCCGAGGGTCGCTGGTACCTGGCCTCACGCGAGGACTATGGTGAGCCTCAGGCAGCCGTCGTTTTCCGCGTTGATGAGGGACGCGCACGAGAATTTGCGCGTGCCCCGCGCGCAACCCGCGATCTCCGCCCCTCGACCGCACGCTTGGCTGTGCGCAGCGACGGACGCGCAATTGGTCTCGTCGTGGACGGCCAGCCTCCGCCTGATCGAGCCATCCCTCTTCGCTGGGTGCTCCCGCTCGACCTCGAGTCGGGCGCCAGTGGAGAGCCCGAGCTCCTGGGCGCCGCAGACCTCGGAGATCGCCGCACCCTTTTCCCCTGTAAGGAAACCGACACCGGCTGGATCTTGGACACGGCTTGGGCCGGAAAGGTTCACATTGCCATGCTTGGGTCGATTCGCTTGGAGGAGCTGAACAAGGTGTACTTTCGAGTGCGATTGTCCACAGGAGGTGCGTGCGTGGAACGCCTGCTCGGTAGCTTTGCCGCGGATTCTAGGGGGGGTGGTGGAGACTCTGTCTCGCCGAAGTGGACTCCCCCTGGTGTCCTTTCGCACGAACGCGCATCGCTCGTGATCTCTGCCATGCGGGAAGGTAAGCGTTCTCTTCTTCGCTGCGAAGCCAGGTAGTGCAGCTTCGCGACCGAACGTTTCACAATTGCACGGTCGAAAGTCATCGAGCTTCGCGTTTGGCGCAAAAGGCAACCAACTTGGCGTGGCACGGCCACTGCATATTCAGAAAGTGCTCGCGCGAAGAGTGGCTGCCCCCCCGGCCCCTTTGCGCGGGCACTTTTCTTTTGTACGCAAGTTTCGTGCGGACGAGGCGTTGGGGTCAGCCGGGTGTGAGAACTCACGAAGCTGAGGATCTCGGCGTCGAACCCCGGCCGACGCTCGTAGATCCGGATCTTCGTAGATTACCTTCTTCGTTGGAGCTGTACTAAAGTCCGACGACGCTGGCTTGACCGTCGACGGATTGCATGCGCGTCTCCCCAAGAAAATCACGGACGAAAGCTAGGCTTCTCGCGGCCGCAGCGACCCACGTTCTGGCGTTCGGCTGCAGCGGCGGCATTGATCCCGCCACGCCTGAGCCCCCCTTCGATTCAGGCACGCAAACGTCGCCGGACGCCTCCGTCCTCGCACCCGGCGAGAGATGCGGCTCTGACGCGTCGACCACTCTTCACTTGTCTTTCGATCCGAGCGCCCTCGTCGTAGCGCCGGGCCAGGCTCGCCCCGTTACTCTCACGGTAGAGCCTGATTTGTGCGCACCGATGGCGGTCGAGCTCAGCCTAGCGAATGGATCCACGGCCGAAGTGTCCACGAACGTGGCCACTCTCGACCTGCGTCATCCGACGCTCACGTTCGAAGTTCTTGGGATGTCGATCGGCACGACGAAGCTCAAGGCATCCGTCAAGAGCACGGGCATACCGACGGTCGTCGAGCTGCCCATCGTCGTCCAGAGCGGAGCAACGCCGACGTGCGACGCGAACGACAACACGGCGGCCGCGATCAAGGGCTCCGCACCTGCACTTTCGGGGACGGGCTCTCTAACCCTCGCCTCGATCTCGGTTCCGGCGGGCGCATTCACTCGTACCGACGAACTTGCGATACCTCCTTTTCAGGCTCAGATTCTGTGCACCGGCGACGACTTGACGAAGGCCGTGCACGGCCACGCTGCTGCTCCGGGCGAGCTGGTCGAGATCGGTCCCGCCGTTACGTTCACCGCGGGCGCTCCTATCCAAATGACCCAATCCCTTCGCCGGGAGGTCGATTTCACCCTCCCGGTGAACCCCGCGGCAATTCCTCCAGGGGGGCGGCTCCGCCACTTGCAGGTTCTATTCATGAGCCCGGGTGGAAACGGGATCGTCAAGACACCGCGCGCCATGACGATCGCCAACCCCCGCCTAGAGCCGGTAAGCGCCGGATATAAGCTGCATTTTTCCTCCCCCTGGTTCGGGACGTACCAGGCCGTCTTCCCAATCGACGCGGGGTTGGCGTGGAGGCCGCGTCACCTCACTCACCGAGCGGTCATCGGCCTCTCGATGGGGGGTGGCGGAGCCGCCACGTTCGGCATGCGTCACCACGACCAGTTCGACGTGATCGCCCCCATGGGTGGCTCGAGCGACTGGACATGGCTCTCATGGTACATGCAGACCTACGAACTGGGCGGGTTCTGCGCGGTGCCCAGCCCGCTCTATCCGAACTGCCCCACGTATTTGCCCAACCTTTACCCTCTTCACGAAACGTATGCGGTAACGGAGGACTTCAACGATTGGTACTACCAGCCCGGGAGTGGGAACGGCGGCACGTTCGGTAGGGACGTCTACACGGAAATGCTGGGCGACCTCGCGCTCATGCTCGGTGACCCTTTCGGTCAGAACGCGGATCCAAGCCTCGGCTTCCTCCCGGCCGGACCCACGACCGCCGACCTTTGGGTCAAGGGTCAAGTAACCAGCCTGCCCAAAGGGGTCGACTGCCGAGTGACGCTCGCCGGATCGTCCTCGGCGAGCCTATGCAACGCCTCTCGCTGCCTGAACCCGTGGATTGTTCCGACGGGGTATTTTGACCGTCAGTACAATCCCGACGGCTCGAAGCAGGTCATCACTTTCTGCGACGGCCACTCGATCGGAACGGGCCCATACGCGGATAGCTGGGCAGCTCCCGGCGCGGGCCAAGCCGTACCTGACGACGTAGTCCTCGCGGTCGACCTCAACGGAAACGGCGTGCGAGATGGGAACGAGCCGATCCTGCAACAGAGCGCAGAGCCGTGGAGCGATACGGGCACCGACGGGCTCTTCGATGCCGAGGAGCCGGGCTACGACCCGGTCAAGAACCCCGACCCGAATCAGGACGACTACGATTTCCAGCTGAATCCGAGCGGGACGGAGAACAATCACCGCTACGACACCGGCGAGCCATTCCTCGACTACGGTTTGGACGGCGTGAAGGGCACCAGGCAGCAAGCCCAGGGGGGGTACGATCTCGGCGAGGGGGATGGCGCGTTCACGATCGCGCGCGGTCTCGAAAACCTCTTCGCGGTCGATCCCCACTCCATTTTACTAAGAAGGTCGACGACCTTGCCATCGGGTCCGCTGACGGATGACGAACTCTTGCGGTTCGACATCTGGAGCGACGGAGGGGTACGCGACTTGTTCAATTTCGCGGCCGCCGCAAATCACCTCGAGGGGGCCATTGCCAGTCGGGTGCGAGCGGACGGCACGCAGCTTCGTTCGACGGCCTTCTACGACGGGTTCGACGCTTTACCAGGGCAGGTCGTCGGTAACGAAGCGCTCTACGGCGTGGACAACATGGTGTGGGCCGACTTGGTCGACGCGCCGAGCGTTCGTTACGGATCGATCGACGCGACGCCCGCCATGATCGCGGAGGGCGACGGACAGGAATTGGGCACACCGGCGCAAGTGAAAGATCGCCTCACGACGGCGATCTATTTCGTCGCGCGGCATTGGCCTGACGCGGACCGGACGCTCATCGACGAAACGACGGCGAGCGAGTGCGAGGCGGGCGTGTGCACCGTTACCTTCACGGGACCTTTGAGCGGTCGGACGGCACCCATCTCCATTGCGCTCCCTCCGGGCTATTTTGGCAAGGACAGCGTCGAGCGAAACGTTCGCTACCCGGTGATCTACGTCCTCCACGGTTACGAGCAAGCACCCGCCGACATCGAGACCCTTGTTGCCGCCACAAACGTGTTCGGGGCAATGAACGACCCCGCGAAGTCTTCGGCGACGCGCCTCGCGAAGGCGATTTTCGTCTACGTTGACGGGCGTTGCCAGGTGCAGCCGGACGGACGGCCGGAGTGTATCCGCGGTACGTTCTGGCTGGACTCGAGCCGTCCCGACGGGGGACGGGTCGATACCTGGCTCGACGAGGTCGTGGACTACGTCGACGGGAACTACCGCACCATGGGCCCTAGCAGCGTCGACGTTCTCGAGTAATCAAGCTTGGCGTCCGGAAGGGACGCCGCGTGCTCTGGGAATGCTCACGAACGGTGGGACTCGTTTCCCGAGCCAGTGGCTCCCGATCCGTCGATGCGAAGCTCGAACGGATCGTAGACCACCACATTCTCCCCTTCCACGCGCGTCACGAAGCAACGCTGGTTGTCGCAAAGCCCTCGCGGCGCCAGGAGGGCCCCGGTCTTTAGCGAGAAGAGATAACCATGGTGGGGGCAAGCCACGCAGTCGCCGTCCCGGGTCCCTTCGGCCAGGCTCGCACCCGCGTGATTGCATGCGTCCTCGATGGCATAGGGTCCGCCGTCGGCCCAGGCAACGAGTACGTGCCACGGAGGATATTCGAGTCTTACCAGCTCTCCTGCGACGAGCCGCGCGCGCGAGACCTGACCTACGACCTTCAATGCAGGAAGCCTCCGCTCTCCTGGCGCATCGTGCTGTGCTGCACGGCGAGTGCCTCGGTCACGAGGCGGACGCGCTCGACGGGGCTCAGCTCTTCGAGAAGCCTCTGACGGAGCGTCGCGTCGACGAGCAGGTGATGCGCGCAGTAGTCCGCGAGGACGGCGGCCTCGAGGTTCGCGGGAATCCGAAAGGAAAATTCCGGGTTGTTCTGGCGGATCTCTGCCGCGAACGCCTCGGCGCAAGCGAGGAGGGCGGCCTTGTCGGAGTGGGAAACCGGATGCTGCTCATCCAGGAGGAGCGTGGCGCGCGCCCGACGGTAGGGCGGGACGAAAGGAAGCTCCTCCAGTCTGACCCGGACACGTCCCTGGACAAGAATGTTCGCTCGCCCATCCTGGAGCGGTTCGTGCTCCACGATGATCCCTGCGCCGGCAATGGTTGCGATCGGCGGGAGGTCTCCCTCTTTCGATCGTCCCGTGATCTTTGCGACTGCTAGGGCCCCATGCGTCGAAAGGCAGTCTTTGAGCATGGACCGGTATCGCGGTTCGAAGATGTGCAGCGGCAGGATTGTTTGCGGAAACAGCACGACCTGAGGCAGGGGGAAGATCGGTAGCGCTTCTAGAGCCGCTTCGAGGTCCGTCATCTTCGCTTTTCCGCCCACCGGAGACCTCCGTGGTCAGGGCCGAAGATCTCGACCGCGCAGTCGTTCATAGCATCCCGAACGCCCCAGTGAACCTCGAAGCCCATCGGGGGTGGCGTGCGGTGGACAGCAGCGACGCACGATAGGGCCGTCAGGGGCGCGCGATCCCCGCTATCATGCTGTCGAACGGAGCACGGGCAGACCCGATGGTCGCGGCTGGACCTGTGAGCTTGAAGAAATAGGAGGATCCGGCAGTCTCCACGATGGCACCGAGGAGACCCCAGGAGTCGTGTGGAGCCGAGGGCGCGCCGGGCATCATCCCGCCGCCAAGGAAGTTCCCCGTGATCGAGACGGTCGTCACCTTCAGCCCAGCAACCGTCTTCTCCTGCCTCGTGTGGACCGCAGATCCGTCGAACTGGCCGATCCAGCGCTGAATGTTGGCTTCGGGCGTCCCGCCTGCGCGCGACACGCTCAGCTCCGCCGGTTCGCTCCCAGCGGGGCCAGGAACCAGGTAAGTGGCGATTCGCATGGAGCTAGGGTTTGGTGCGCTCTTCCACATGGGAGGCGGGGTCCAAACAATAGCGGCCGCCTCATCCGTCGCGGGTCCCGTCGTCGCCGGGTGGGGTGGAGCGCTGGACGCCGCGACGGAGGGGTGATTCGGAGGCAGCGCCGGAGCGGGTTCTGGGCTCGCAGTTCGGGCCAACGGCTCCTCCGGAGCCGCGGAGTTCGCGTGCGTCTGGAGTGCCGCAATACTCGCCGCCACGAGGACGACTGCGACGACCAGGTAGGTAGCGATGCGCTTGTTCATGTTTCATCGGACTCATGCCAGTTTCGCCGGCACGCGTCGAGCCTCTTATCCTTTCCCTATCTGCGGTCTTAGGGGTCTTAGGGACCGAACATTTCGACCGCGCTACCGTTCATGGCGTCCGGCGCGTCGAGGGCCGCATACGCGACGAGCCGCGCGACGTCGTCGGCCGTCATCTGCGGAGCGAATCCGCTCCCTTCAAGCATGGAGGTTGCGACCGAGCCAGGCATAATGGCGATGGTCTGAAGCCCGCTGCCTCGAAGCTCTTCGGCGAGCGACTTGGTGAATCCGACCACGCCCCACTTCGCGGCGACGTAGGCGCTCTGACGAGCAGTCCCGAGCGTGGACGAGATACTGGCGATGGCTACGAATCGACCGCGTCCGAGGTTCCGCATCGCAGGGAGGCACGCACGGGTCACCAAGAACAGTCCCTTTAGATTGACGGTGAGGACCTCGTCCCAGGCTTGCTCCGTCATCTCCTCGACCGAGGCTCGATGTACGACACCCGCGGCGCTCACGACGACGTCGGGCGAACCCAACGCGCGGATGGACGCCGCTACGGCCCGGTCCACGTCGTCGGCCTTGGAAACGTCGCAGACGAGGACGGCGGCTTTCTGCCCCACCCCCTCGATCCGCGCGCGCGTCTCTTCCAACTCGTCCACGCTTCGCGCCACGAGCGCCACGTCGAGGCCTCGCTCGGCCAGCCGGATCGCCGCGGCGCGACCGATGCCTCTGCCCGCCCCGGTGACGAGCGCGTTTCGGCGCGTCAACTCGTGGCCCCCAGGATTGCGAGCGCTAGGGTTCGGAGCGACGCGTCTCCAACGAACGCAACCGTCTCCGCCCGCGTCCTGTGGCGGCGTGCGCCTCGCGCGCTCACACACGAGTGCTCGAGGACGACTCGGCAAGCCGCCCAACGCGCGGAAAGGTAGAGCAAGAGCGATTTGGCGACATGCTCCCCAATGTCTTCTTGAAGCGTGAGTCGGTGCGCGAAGGCATCGACCACTCTCACGAGGGTCCCGAGGCCAACGAGGCGCTCGCCTGGTCCAAAGGCAACCGACGCAAGGCCGGTCGCGGGCATGAGGTGGTGTGGGCAGACGGTCGAGACTTGGATGTCGTGAAGCGCGACCACTTCGGTGGCGCCGCGAATCGCGTCACGTCGCAGGATCGCCCCGACATCGACCTCGTAGCCATCGCACAGCTCCTCCAGGTAGGTGGCTGCTACCCGCTCGCCGGTTCCCGCGAGCTCGGGTTCGACCGCGGGATCGCGGCCGAGAGCCCGAAGGAATGAGTCGATAGCAAGGGCCGCTGCCCGCTTATCGGGTGTGCCCATCAGTTGAGGAGCCTTTGGCGAAGACTGGCACCGATCTGTTTGCGCCCGGCGAAGCCCTCGTCGAGCGCGTGATAGAAGGTCACCTCGTCCTCGCCATATTTCCAGCAGAGCCAGACGACGTTGCCGTCGACACGTCCGTAGAAGTCGACGAGCCCGATCTGCGGATCTTTGATGACGGCGCCCATCGCCTCGACGACCTGCCACCCCTTCCGGTACTCCGTGACGAGCTCGGCCAGCTCTCCTTTGAGCACGCGAACGGCAGCAGAGTCGGTGGGGTGCACGGCGAAATCGTCGGGGATTTCATCAGTCAGATCCCCCAGGCTCGCGAGGCGGTCCTGGATGGCGGCGCGCCGCACGAGCTGCTCTCCCACAATCCCCCGGAGAATAGGGATCTTCGCGTTGATCTCTTCGAGCGTAAAGACCTCCCTGTCAGGCATCGGGGGGAGTATGGCAGACGGTCCCTCAATAGCTCAACCTCGCATGGCTTCCATGGGGTCCATCGTCGCGGCCCGCCACGCCGGGACGATGCTGAGGCCCACGAAAGGAGCCACGATCGCTAGAGCTAGCGCCAAGAGCTCCGCAAGGTCGACGGCGGGGGTCAGGTGCACGGTGGGATAGAGCGTGCTCCACCCTGAAAGGGTCGCCCGAAGGCCCGGAGCGTCCAGCACGAAGACCCACAGATAGCCTAGGGCAAGGCCTATCGACGCCGCCATCGCAGAGACGAGGAAGGCCTCAAGCAGCTTCGCGTTGAGAACGTCGGTGGTGCTCCAGCCGACGGCTTTGAGCACGCCGATCTCGCGCTTCTCGTCCGGTCCGAGCCCGCTCGCCCGATCCCACGCGAGGACGAGGAGCGCAATGAGTGCGGGGACCGTAGCGGCAAGGACGAGCCCGGCCCGCCGCCCAAACGTCAGAGCGTAGATCCTACCAAGCAGTTGCTTCTCGATGACGCGTGAACCGGGCAGCTTTGCCGTGATTTTTGTAGCGATGACGTGCGACTCGCTCGGGTTCGTGACCCAGACCGCGAGATCCGTTGCTTGTCCCTCCTCCAGGCCGAGAATGGCACGTGCATCTGCCTCGTCGCAGAGCACGACGTCCGACGTATAGAGATCGACGCTCGAGGAGAACGTCCCTACGAGCCGCAGCGGCGACGCGTCGGGTCGGCGAGATGGGAAGCCGACCTGATCGCCAAGTTTGAGCCCCAGAAGAGACGTGAGCCCGACTCCCGCAATCATCTCGTGAGCCCCCGCCACGAGGTCGCGCCCTCCGGCGAGCTCGCCGTGGGCTTCCGAAAGAGCGGGAGCGCTCGACGGTGTGCCTACGAGCGTTAGATTGCCCAAGGCGCCAGGTAAAAAGATGTAGCCCCAGACGCGCGGAACGACCGATCGAACGGAGGGATACGCGCGGAAAGGCTCCGCGGATGCGACGGGGATCGTGGACGGGCGCCCCGCGACGAGCGCCTCCACGGTGACATCTGGCATTGCACCGCGGGCGCGTTGCGCTTCCGCTTGCAGAGCGTCCGAAAGGAAGAGCGCGGCCGCGACGAGCGCCACGGCGAAGGTGAGCCCACCCCCGAGCGCGACGTTCTTCGCCTTGCGCCGCCACAAGGATCCCATGGCGTGCGCCATCAAGGAGCGAGCGCGCGGCCACGATGAGGGGGCGTCTACCGTTGTCACGGAGAGGGAAAAACGCCCCTGGGCGTGCGGAGGGTTTCCGTCTTCCACTCCTCGCGAGGCGGATCGAGGAGGCCTCCTGCCGGATCGGGATCGAGCATAGCGGGTCCAAGGTCAAAGGCGGCGGACGGCTCCGCGAGCGAAGGAGACCGGAGCCACCTCGCTCCGCCCGACATGGCGAGATCCGAGGACGGCAGTCGCGCCGCGACCACCAAGACGGCATGGCTGCTCTTTGCGGACTCCGCCCGACGCAGCGACGCGTCGACCGCGATGGAAACGAGCACGAGGGCGCAGAAGAGGAACGACCCGAGCGCCGAACTCGTACGACCGTTCATGGTCATGATGGCGTGATGAGGATGAACAGCTTGGTCATCATGAAATCGGCGATCAGAATCACGATCGACACGACGACGACCGTGCGGGTAGTGGACATACCGACGCCCTCGGTTCCGCCCGTCGTACGGAGTCCAAAGTGGCAACCGACGATCGAGATGATGAGGCCGAAGGCGGGCGTCTTGGCGATGCCGCTCACGAAGTCTTCCATCTGGAGGGTATCGAGGGCGCTGGTCATGAAGAACCGCTCGGAGATCCCGAACTGGAATCGGCAGACGAAGATCGCCCCGATCGTCCCGAGACCCAGCGCGAAGATGCTGAGGAATGGCATGACCAAGATGGCCGCTACCACCCTCGGGACGACGAGCTTCTTCACGGGATCCGCCCCGAGGGCGCGAATCGCGTCGACCTGCTCGGTCACATTCATGGCGCCGACCTCCGCCGCCATTCCGCTTCCAATTCGCCCGCCGACGATGACCGCAGTGAGCGTCGGGGCGAGCTCGCGTGCGAACGAAAGCACGACGACGCGCGGGATGTACTCGAGCCCGCCGAAGCGACGCAGACCGAACGCGAACTGGATGGTCATGACCATCCCGATGAAGAGAGACGAGACGAAGACGATCCCCATCGACCGCACACCGAGCGATTCCATCTGTCCGATCGTGGAGTCGATCTCGAGGGGTGGCTTCGTGATTGCCCTGGCCGTATTCACCGTCAACGTCGAGATCTCCCCGAGGTGCTGGAGGAACCCGAAGAGCCTCTCCTCGTACTCCTCGAGGAGCGTCTTTTCGCGCGGCGGCGGTGGGACGAACGTGCTCCGCCCCGTGCTCGGCGGCGGCAGGCTCTCCGGCGGGAGGCTTTCGCGCGGAAAGCTCTCGGGGGGCCGCGGGATCTCGCGGTCGGTCGCCAAACCTCAAATCCCCTTTGTGAGCGTATGAAAGCCGCGGGCGAAGGTCTCGAAGGCGGGCATTCCGGCCTGCATTCCCTCTGGGGCACCTACGTAGACCAGATCGTAAATGCATCCGTCCTTCTTCATGACGAACACGTCATAACCCATGAGGACCCCGTCGAGCCTCGCCTTGAGCACGGTGTGACGAGCTTCGCGCGCGTCGAGCGGCAACGTCTCCTCGACCAAATACTCTCGGTCCGTCGTGCCGATGATGAGGTGCTCGGTGAGCGCGGGGAGGGGCGTGTCGCCGTCTTCGGCGATGCATCTCCCGTTCACGAGAATGGATGCGTCGTGCACAGGATCCCGAAATACGACATCGGCGTCCGACACCCGGATGGGACGCCAGCCGGGCGGGACGGGATCGACGCGGAAAGCAACCTCCCCGTCGCGGTACACGCCGGACATAAAGGAGCTCGTCTCGGCGCACGCCGCGACCGCGAGCGAGAGCGCAAGCGAAGCCGCGCGGGCCGACGAAGCGCGGGAAGCCTTCATCCCAAGGATCCCTCATAGCACGCCCCGCCGGCCGTCGCCTCGCTCGAGATACGCGACGCAGAGGCAAGGGGGCGCCTCCGTCCGTCCGTCCGTCCTTCCCTTGTGGCACCTTCGCAAGGAACGCTATACGGGGCAGACTCCGATGCCCGCTTCGACGATTACGCTCTACAACACGATGACGAAGAGACTCGAGCTGTTCGAGCCGCTCGTGCCCGGAACGGCACGCGTCTACGTCTGCGGTCCGACGACGTACAACGTCGCGCATGCCGGGCACGCGCGCGCCAACCTCGCTTTCGACATCCTCGTCCGCCACCTACGTGCCCGAGAATTTGGCGTGACCTACGTTCGCAACGTGACGGATGTCGACGACAAGATCCTCCACGCAGCTGAGAAGGCGGGCGAGGATCCGCTCGCTTTCTCCGCCGAGATGGCGAGACGCGTCGACGACGACATGCGAACGCTGGGACTCCTCTCCCCCGACCACGAGCCGCGGGTGTCGACCACCATCCCGGACATCATCGTTCTGATCCAGTCTCTCGTCGCCAAGGGGCACGCATACGCGGTGGAAACGCCCAAGGGCTCGGACGTCTACTTCTCGGTTCGGAGCTTCCCCGCTTACGGAAAGCTTTCCCATCGAAACATCGACGATCTCCTCTCCGGTGCCCGCGTCGACGTCGGCGAGATGAAGAGAGACCCACTCGACTTCGCACTCTGGAAAGGCGCAGAAGAAGGATGGGGGTGGCCCAGCCCTTGGGGCAAGGGGCGACCAGGCTGGCACATCGAGTGCTCGGCGATGGCCGCGAAATACCTCGGGGACCATTTCGACATCCATGGCGGCGGCGAAGACCTGATCTTCCCTCATCATGAAAACGAGATCGCGCAGAGCGAGGCGGCGTACGGCGCTCCCTTTGCCAGGTACTGGATGCACAACGGCTTTCTCACGGTCGATCGCGAGAAGATGAGCAAATCGCTCGGCAACTTCGTCACCGTGCAAGACGTATTCGCGCGCAACGACCCCGAGGCCTTCCGCTACTTCTTGCTCGGCACGCATTACAGAGGGCCCCTCGCGTTCGACGTCGACAAGCTCCCCGACGGCCGCGTTGTGTTTCCGCTCGTCGACAACGCGGAAAGGAGGGTCGAATACCTTTACACGACGCTCGAGGCGCTCGACGCTGTCTCCGCCGGGGAGGCTACCGGTGAAGTAGCGGCGCTCTCCGAACACGGAAAAATCATTGCCGAGGCTCCTGAGCGCCTCTTGTCCGCGCTCGACAGAGATTTGAACACCCCGCAGGCCCTCGCCGTGCTGGCCGATCTCGGGAAGGCCGCCAACGAGGTGGCGCTCTTTACGGTGCGCGCAAAGAAGGACAAGGCGGCGCAGGCGGCCGGGAGGAGGCTGTCGCAAGCGGCCAAGGAGGCTCTCGCGAAGACGTGCGAGCCGCTGGGCCTCATGCAGGCAAGCCCGACAGAGTTCTTTTCGAGGACGCGCGCGAGGCGCCTTCGTCTGCGAGGGATCGAGGCCAACCTGATCGAGCAAAAGCTCGTCGAACGAAGCCTTGCCCGAACGCAAAAGGACTTCGCCCGCGCCGACGCCCTTCGCGGAGAGCTCCTCGCGATGGGCGTGGAGGTCTTGGACGGCGGGGGAGGCTCGACTTGGAGAGTCACGATTTGACGCTGCCCGCCGAGTTCGGTGCTCCGGAGGTCTTCGGTCGTACGGCGCTCCGCAAAATCGCCCGCGTCCTGCCGCCGGTGGAGCGCGCGTACGCCAACGTGCGCTTTGCCATCATGCGCTCGAAACTCCTCAGCGTCATGGATCTACTCCTGGCCGACGAAGGGCGGATCTTGGACGTGGGGTGTGGCTTCGGTCTCTTCGCGGCCTACTTCGGCCAGACGGAGCCGCGCCGTACGATTGTCGGGATCGATCCGAACGCGCGACGAATAGCCATCGCTCGCAAAGTCATGGCCAATCTCGGTCTCCGGGGCAATGAGTTCCACACCGGCGACGTGCGTTCCGCCCCGCTCGAAGGGCCTTTCGACGCGGCGTATGTCCTCGACGTCATGCACCATATCCCCAAGGACGACCAGCTCTCCGTGCTCGAGCGACTCCGCGACCTGCTTGCGCCGGACGGCGTGCTGCTTATCAAGGACATCACGACGGAGCCGCGCGCCCAGCTCGCGTTCACCTACGCGCTCGATCGCCTCATGGTCGGCATGAGGGAGCCGATCGCGTACCGCCACCACCGCGAGTGGGGAGAGATCCTGGTGAAGCTCGGGTTCAAAGTGCGCATCGTCCGGGTGCCGGACGTGCTTCCGTATCCGCATGTGGTCATCGCGGCCACGAAGAAGACGGTACGTCCTTAGTACACCGACCCGGATGCAAGTACACGAGATCGGAAGCAGAGACTGGGGTTTGTTCTCCGACCGGTCTCCCTCATTCTCACGGGTCGGCGCCGCCTCGCGCCTTCGAGCCCAGCGTTTCTGCTCGCTTTTCGCGCATTGGGGTTCGCGGCTTAGAGAGCACGCTCAGACGACGTCGAGTGGATAGCCGCCGTCCGCGTATGCCCTCGAGGCGACGCTCTTCTTGAGCTCGTCGTCGTTCTTCTCGAAGGCGTCGTTGCATGCGCGCAGTCTCCGCTCGGCTGCCGCGACGAAGATCGTCGTCAGGTCGATCTCCCGTCGCGCGCCCTCCTCACCGCGTCTGTGGATCGCCTTGGTCGTGCGCGCGATGACCGAGGCGATGGCGTAGAGGTCGATGGCCATGTCGGCGATGCGCTTCTGCGTGTACTGCATCTCGGCGATGTTCTTGCCGTGCTTTCTGAGGGCTTTGTCGACGTTCTTGGCGAGCTCTGCCGTGTACTCTTCGAAGATGACCCCCTCGCGATTCAGGAGTGGATGCGCCATGGTCATCCGTTCACGTCCGAGGTGGGTCCTCGCCTTTCGGATGGCGAAGTCGCTGAGCAGACCGAAGCCCTTGATGGGCTCGCGGAGTGCACGCGCGACCTCGACGAGCTCCCTCCCCGGGCCTTGCATGCCCGACAGGGCGATGAAGCACCGGAGGATCTCGTTGGTCCCTTCGAAGATGAGGTTGATGCGTGAGTCGCGGAGCATTCGCTCGTAGGGATATTCCTGCATGTAACCGATGCCGGCCGCGATCTGGAGAGTCTCGTTCACGGTGCGCCAGAGCGCCTCCGACCCGTACACTTTGCAGATAGCGCTCTCGACGGAATAATCGCCGACGTGGCGGTCGACGAGCCCTGTCGTGACGTACGTCATGCTCTCGAGCGCGAAGGTTTCGGCGGTCATGACCGCGATCTTGTCCTTGATGAGACCGAACTCGCCGATCGGTCGGCCGAAGGCTTTGCGTTCTTGAACGCGCTCAACCGCCATCTTGATGAGTCGCTTCGACAGGCCGACGCAGCCGCTTGCGAGGCCGAGGCGCCCGCTGTTCAGCACCTCCATCGCCACCTTGAAGCCGCGCCCTACCTCCCCGAGTACCGCCGACGCGGGGACGTGCACGTCCTCGAAGTAGACCTCGGTCGTGGAACTTCCCCGGATCCCCAGTTTGTGTTCGTTGGGCCCGCTCTTGACTCCTTGCCCGCGCTCGACGAGAAACGCGGTGATCTTGGGCTTTGCCCCCTCGTCCGCCGGCGATGTGCGCGCGAAGACGGTGAAGAGGTCGGCAAAGCCCCCGTTTGTGATCCAGATCTTGGAGCCGTTCAGGACGAACCCGTCCCCCGAACGCTCTGCCCGCGTTTGGATGGCTGCCGCGTCGCTTCCCGCTCCCGGTTCGGTCAACGCAAATGCTGCGACCATCTCTCCGGTGGCCAATTTTGGAAGGTACTTGTTCTTCTGTTCGGCCGTGCCGAAAAGT
>Ga0181522_10001266_pt1 | contig 15721 bp, 13 predicted proteins | sample PEATcosm2014_Bin_27_FD_121103 | JGI IMG/M metagenome (GOLD analysis project Ga0181522, IMG submission 121103) | Peatland microbial communities from MTU Mesocosm Facility, Houghton, MI, USA - PEATcosm2014_Bin05_10_metaG | ecosystem: Environmental > Terrestrial > Soil > Wetlands > Peat | place... | reverse complement strand
TGACCAAGCCGCTGCCCAACAAACAGGTCGAAGAGCTGCATCAGGCATTCACCCAGTATCAGGTGATCTTCTTTCGCGATCAGAAGATCAGCTTCGACGACCAGATCCGGCTGGGCCGTTATTTCGGTCCGCTTGGCGCTCACGTCGGCAAGTCGACCATCAGCAAGACGACCGACAATCCTTTTGTCCGCAAGTTTCATTACGACGAGAAATCGACGCAAATCTCCGGCGAGAATTTTCACTCCGACCAGTCCTGCGCGGCGATCCCGCCGCTCGGCAGCATTCTTTACAATCACACCGTTCCACCCGACGGCGGCGGCGATACCATGTTTGCCAGCATGTATGCGGCCTATGACGCGCTGTCGCCCAACATGAAGGCTTATTTGTCGGGATTGACCGCGACCCACGACGGCACGCGGGTGTTTGGTCCCGGCACACCGGTGTCGGTGCATCCGGTGATCATCAAACATCCGGTGACCGGCCGGAAGGTCATTTACGTCAACACCGACTTCACGGCGAAGATCAACGGACTGCCGGCGCTGGAGGGCGAGCGAATCCTCCGCTTCCTGATCGATCACTGCAATAAGCCCGAGTGGACCTGCCGCTTCCGCTGGCGCGCGCACTCGATCGCCTTCTGGGATAATCGTTGCGCGCATCACAAGGCCATTTGGGATTATTGGCCGAATGTGCGCTCGGGCTATCGCATCCAAGTCGAGGGAACGGCCCCGCCCGAGGCGGGCTGAGGCGAACGCCGCTCACGCACGCCAAATCATAGCACCGCGTAATCGATCGGCTTGTGCCGGTCGAGCGTGCGCTTGATCGGCGGCAGCGGATATTTGAGCCCGGTGGCGCAATTGAACAGCACCGCACTTTCGTTCCGCGAGATGCGGCCGTCGGTCAGGCTTTGTTTGTAGGCCGCGTAGGTGGCGGCGCCCTCAGGGCACATTAGAAAACCCTCGTCGCGTGCCACTTCGTCAAGCGCGGCCGAAATTGCCTCGTCCGATACGGCGATGGCGAAGCCGTTGCTCTCTCGCACGGCGCGCAGAATCAAAAAGTCACCCACCGCCTGCGGCACGCGGATGCCGGCGGCGATGGTGTGCGCATCCTCCCAGCGCGCCGCCTGCTCGACGCCTTGCTCGTAGGCGCGCACCATCGGCGCGCAGCCCGCCGCCTGCACCGCCACCATGCGCGGGCGCTTGCTGCCAATGAATCCGATCGCTTCCAGCTCGCCGAACGCCTTCCACATGCCGATCAGGCCGGTGCCGCCGCCGGTCGGATAGAAGATGACGTCCGGCACCGTCCAGCCGAGTTGCTCGGCGAGTTCGAGCCCCATCGTCTTCTTGCCTTCGATCCGGTACGGCTCCTTGAGCGTCGAGGTGTCGAACCAGCCGACTTTGGCCTTGCCTTCGGCAACGATTTTTCCACAATCGTCGATCAGGCCGTTGACGCGATAGACCGACGCGCCCTGCAGCCCAATCTCGCTGACGTTTACCTCCGGCGTGTCCTCCGGACAGAAGATCGTGGTCTTGATGCCGCAACGGCTGGCATAGGCCGCCAGCGCCGCGCCCGCATTGCCGTTGGTCGGCATCGCCATGTGTTTGATGCCGAACGCCTTCGCCATGGATACCGCCATCACCAAGCCGCGCGCCTTGAACGAGCCCGTCGGCAGGCGACCCTCGTCCTTTACGAGGATTTCGCCGCCGTGCAGCTTCGCGGTGATCTTCGGCAAGGGCAGAAGTGGCGTCATCGCTTCGCCCAGACTGACGATATCGGTGACCCGCCGCACCGGCAGCAATTCGCGATAGCGCCAGAGGTCGGGCGGGCGGCTTGCGAGTGCCGCCTTGCTCAGCGCCTTCTTCACGCCGTCGAGATCGTAGCGCACCAGAAGCGGCTTTCCGGCGCGGGAGAGATTGTGTACCTCGTCGGCCGCGTACCGCTCGCCTGTGGCGGAGCACTCGAGGTGCGTCACGAAGGTCGGACGCTCGGTGGTCAGGTTGTCGTCGTAGCGCAAAGCGAAATCTCCGGCATTGTCGGGGCGAGTGATAGAGGATTCCGCGGCGGGTTGGAAACGTGTTTTGCCGAGATGATTCCAAGGCGATTTCAAGACAATCCCTGGCGATGCCTGCCGGGAACCATCAAATGATTCGGGGATTATTGAAGTAGGGTCTTATCGATGACGAAAGCATATTGGCATGCAGACGATTTATAAGCTGATATTCATTCTGCTTGTGCTCAAAGCGCGAAAAAGGGCTTGAGGGTTCACCCTGTGACAGGTTGGAATTAAGCGACTTAGTTTAAAACAAACTTTGACACTACCTCTCCAGGCTTCGCGCCTTGGCCCGTTATGCTGCCGCTACAGCAATCGGGCAATCTGTTCGACGAGCAGTTCTTCGTCACCCTGAAATCCCTTGATCATTGCTGCCAGGAAGTCATCTGGAATTATTCTGTCGAGATGCAGCGGATGCCCGGCAGCGTTCGCCAATAGTCCCATGAAGGCAAGCTGACTGCGCCCGTTGCCGTCGCGAAAGGCATGGACGGCATTGAGCGTCGCCAGAAAGGCCGCTGCGGCACGTGCGAACTCCTGAGCAGGTAACCCCTGCAGGCTGTTATCGCGTCGCAAGCCCGCAAACAGCTTTGCCATTTCTCGCGGAATATGTTCCGGGTAGCAGAACGTGCTGTCGCCCTTGCTGATCCGAACCTTTTTCCGGTATTCGCCCGCCCACGCGTACACGTCCCTGAATATGTGCCGGTGGACGCGCCTGTAATGTTCCTCGATCAGTTTGCCAGCAGGCATCGGCTCGTTGAACCGTTGGGCGGTGATCGCTGTCTCGAAGCGGTCGAGTTCTGCCTGGGTGCGGAGATTGCGGCGATTCTTGAGAACAGTTGTTCCGGGATAGCAATAAAGATCGTCTATGCTTTCATACATCGACAGGGTACGACAGCTCAGCCATATCTTTTGATGATAGCGGCGCGTCGCTGCGCCGCTGAGGCACCCTGGCGATCAAACGCGCGAAAGGTCTCCTTCATATCAGGCGTTAGGTGCAGACCCTCAATCGCGCTGACTTTCTCAAAGCCTGCAAGGCCGATGGTGAGCCGCGCCTTGGGCTTCGGGCGTGCGACTTTGCGCTGCTTGGCTTTGCGTGTCTCTCGTGGTTTCCCAGCTTTATTCATAGAATCATCTTAGCACGCTTTGCGTAATCATCGCAGTTCAAACTTCCAACACGTTGATATGGCATCTCGACAGCCGCATCGCCGGACCGACCCGGTCACAGCCCCAAATAGGCTTTACGGATCTCTGGCTTTGACGACAGCTCCGCCGGCAGTCCTTCGGTGAACAGCCGTCCCTCGGCGATCACGTAGGCGTAGTCGCTCACCGCGAGTGCAAGATGCACGTTCTGCTCCACCAGCAGAATGGTGAGCCCGGCGTTCTTCAGTTTTTTCAGGGTTTGAAACAGTTGATAGACGACGACCGGCGCCAGGCCGAGCGACAACTCGTCGATAATCAGAATGTCGGGGTCGGACATCAGTCCGCGAGCAATCGCCACCATCTGCTGCTCGCCGCCGGAGAGCGTACCGGCGAGTTGCCGCTGCCGCTCGGCGAGGCGGGGAAACAAACTGAAGACTTCGTCGAGCCGCTGGGTATATTTGCGCGCCGCGCGCTTGGAGAATGCGCCGAGTTCGAGATTCTCGCCGACCGTCATTTTGCTGAACAGTTGGCGGCCCTCCGGAACCAGCGCGAAGCCACGCGCCGATTTCTCGTAGGTCGGCAGCCGCGTCACATCTTCGCCCTCGAACACGACCCGCCCCTTCCACGGCGAGATTGTGCCCGCAACCGCCCGCAACATCGTGGTCTTGCCGGCGCCGTTGGCGCCGACGATCGAGGTGAGATGCCCGCGCGCGGCGTTGATCGAAACGCCCCACAGGACCTGAACCTCGCCGTAGCCCGCTTCAAGGGCTTCGACCTGAAGGAGCGCGTCAGGCATGCTGAGCATCCCCCTGCAACTCAGCGGCAAGCTTGGGATCGCCCAGATAAGCTTCAATGACTTGAGGATCCTCCGCAACTTGCGCCGGCAGGCCCTCGGCGAGTTTCTGGCCGAAATTGAGCACGACGATGCGGTCGGACAGATTCATGATCGCCTGCATCAGATGCTCGATGATCAGAATGGTCACGCCGCGCTCGCGGATGCGGCGAATGACGCCGATCATGTGTTCGACCTCGGTCGGGTTGAGGCCAGCCAGCACTTCGTCAAGCAGGAGCAACCTGGGCTGGGCGGCGAGCGCGCGGGCAAGCTCGAGGCGTTTCTTGCCCGCGATAGTCAAGTGCGTCGCTTGCATCGCGGCGCGATCCGCCAGCCCGGCGACCGCGATGGCGTCGCGCGCCACTTCGTGGGCGCGCCCGAGCGGCAGATTGTCGCGCCCGAAACAGGCGCCGACCGTGCAGTTGTCCAGGACCGTCATGTTGGTGAGCGGCTGCACGATCTGATGGGTGCGCGCCAGCCCGGCGCGGGCGACCTTGTAGGGCCGCTCGCCGGTAATGTCGGCGCCCGCGAACACGATGCGTCCGGTGTCGGGCGCGAACACGCCGTTGATCAGATTGAACAGCGTCGACTTGCCGGCGCCATTCGGTCCGATCAGGCCGACGATTTCGCCCTCGTTGACGTTGAAGCTCAGGTCGCGCACAGCCTGCAGTCCGCCGAAACGCTTGCTGACCTTTTGCAGCGCCAGCAATGCCGTCATTCCAGCACCTTCTGGGTGCGCGGGAAGCGGCTATAGATGAAACCCATCAGTCCACCGGGAAAGAACAGCACGATGAGCAGCAGCAGCGCGCCGGAAATTACCAGCTGAAAGTTGGCAAAGGTCGACGACGTCAGGAGATAGCCGCGCAGCTCCTCATAAAGATACGCGCCGAGCGCCACGCCGGTGACCGTTCCTTGCCCGCCCAGCATCGCGACGACCAGCGACTCGGTCGACAGCGTCAGATCGAAGGCGTCGGATGGCTGGATGAACGCGCTCTTGAAAAAATAAAGCCCGCCGGCGATGGCGGGCAGGAAGGCGGAGACGCTGTAGACCAGTGCTTTATAGAGTGGTGTGGGCACGCCAAGAATGGCGGCAGCGTCTTCGTTCTGGCCGATGGCGAGCAGGCCGAGGCCGAACTTCGAACTTTTGATCGCGTAGCTCAGATAAAGCGAAGCCCCCATCACGGCGACCATGATGAAGTAGATGACCCAGAGCGCGTGCCCCGCACCGCCCAACGGCGCGAAGATCGAGCCAGGCAGATAGATGCCGGACGAACCGCCCCAAGGCGTGAAATTCTCAGTGAAGGCTTGAACGGCTTCGACGATGCCGATTGTGGAGAGCGCGAAGAACGCGCCGCGCAGCCGCAGGATTCCGAGACCGAAGAAAAGCGCCAGCGCGCTAACGCAGACGCCGGCCGCGAGCAAGCTCCAGCCGAGCGGCCAGGAATACGAATTCACCAGCCACACGCAAATGTAGCCGCCCAGGCCGAAGAAAACGATGCTGCCGAAATTAATGTAGCCCGCATAGCCGAGCATTAGATTGAGATTGCTCGCCAGCGTGATGTAGAGCGCGGCCAGCAGCAGGCTCTCGCGCAGCTGGACGTTATTGCCGATGGTAGGCGCAATCGCGAAAACCGCGATGGCGAGCGCTATGATCCAGAAAAACGGGCGGCGCATCAGGCGCAGCAGCAGCATCACAGGGCTCCGCGGCGCGACGCGAAAAAGCCGCCCGGAAAGGCAATCAGCACAAGAACGAACAGCACGAATTCGATCACGAGCGTCCAGCTCACCGGCACGAACGGCGTCACCGCGCCCTCAAGCAAGCCGAGGGCGACGCCGCCGAGCAGCGCGCCGACCGGATTGCCGAAGCCGCCGAGCACCGTCACCACGAAGCCTTTGAGCTGATAACCGTCGCCCGACAGAATGGTGAATGGAAAGAGCGTGCCGATCAGCATCCCGGACACGCCCGCCAAGGCAACGCCGCAACCCACCGTGATGGCGAGTACGCGCGTGGTCGGAATGCCCACCAATTCCGCCGCTTCGCGATTGTTGGCGACCGCACGCACGGCTTTGCCCATGCGGGTGTGCTGCAGGAACAGATAAAGCGAGCCGGCGATGACGGCCGCGAGCACCGCGGCGACGATATGGGCGCCCGGGAAGGTGTAGCGGCCCATGCTGATGCCCGGCACCGAAACCTCGACATTGAACAGCGCCGTCCCCCACACGGCGGTGCCGACGCCGACCAGCATCAGATTGACGGAAAACGTCGACAGCAGGCTCATCAGTGGCGGCCGGCCGACCATGCGGTGGATGGCGACCCAGTAGAGCAGCACGCCAACAAAAAAGCCGCCGACCAGCACCGGCGGCAGCGCCATATAGGGCGGCAGGCCCAGAGCGTTGGCCAACAAATAAAGCCCGAACATGCCGGCGACGATCATGGTGCCGTGGGTCAAGTTGATGACGTCCATGACGCCCCAGATCAGTGTCAGGCCCATAGCGGCTAGTCCATAGACCAGCCCCACCAGCACGCCGTCGATAATCGAAGCGAGAATGCCGAGCATATTGAGTTTTCAGGGATTGGGACCGGCGGCGTGTGCCGCCGGTCCGCAACTTCAATTACTGGGTCGCCGGAGGAATGGGATACATCAAATCGGCCGACTTAGCATCGGTTGGCCAAACCACCTGGCGGCCGAGCTTGCCGTTGACCATCTGCCACTGCGCCAGCACCATCTTGTGCGCGGTTTGCAGGCCGTGATGAGCGGGGTCGGTGACAAACTTGACCTGGCCAAAGAAGGTCGTGATGTCGGTCGCGTTAAGCGCCGCCGCCACCTTCTCGGTATCGATGGAGCCGGCCTGCTCGATGGCATGCTGCAGCACCACGCCGGCCGTATAGCCGGATGCGGTGTGGTAGTCGGCCTTGGCGTGGAATTTATCCTCGAACGCCTTCGCGAATTCCGCCGTCGTCGGGCCAAACTGCGGCTTATAATTGACCTGAATTTCCCACTGCGACGGCACGGTTACGCCCAAGGCGGCCGGTCCGAGTTCGCCAAACTTATCGTCGGCCGGGGCGACCAGGATCGAGACCCACTTCATGTTGGCCTTCTGATCGTGCATCTGGCGAGCGAGCGTCGCGCCGTCCGAATAGTGGCCGCCGCCCATGAATGCGTCGGCATTCGACGAAACGATCTTGTTCACGATCGGGCCGAAATCGGTGGTGGAGGGCGAATAGGACTCGTTCATCACCACTTCGAGGCCGGCCTCCTTGGCCTGCTGCGCCGCCGCGGCTAGCACCGTTTTGGAGAACGGATCGTCCGAATAGACCATCGCGATCTTGGCGTGCGGATCCTTTTGCTTGAGTGCCTCAACGGCGCCCGACAGATAATGAGAGGCGGATGTGATCGACATGAACAGATATTTGTTGCCGGTCTCGAACGGCTTCTCCTCGGCGCCGCCCGAGACGATCATGATCTTGCCGTACTGCTCGGAGATGACGGTCGCGGGCGCGGTCATGCCCGATGAATACGGACCAAACAGGAAGTCCGCCTTGTCCTGGTTGACCAGCCGCGTGTAGAGCTGCTGCACCCGGCCGCCGACCGATTGATCGTCGTAACTGACGAATTTCACCTTATAGGTTTTACCGCCAGCCTTGATCCCACCGGCGGCATTGACCTCGTCGCGCCAGAACTCGTAGCCGCGCTGTTGGCCCAACGAGTCGACGTTGAGCGGGCCGGTCTGCGAGGCCGTAAATCCTACGGTTATGGTATCTTCGTCAGCGAACGCCGGTGTGGCGGCAAGCGCCATCGCGGCGACAAGCAAATAAAGTCGCTTCATCATTTCCTCCCTGCTCGCCCCCGCCCGGCGTCAGCCGGAACGTTAACGCCAACTTTTGCGCCGCTGCTTTTGACGCAGCTTGTAGTACGCTTCAACAATTCGCCCCTGGAGCCGTCGGACCATGCCGGCGGCACAGGTCGCATTTATAGCAGAACTCCCAGGTCCCCGCCGCGCGACACGACCGCATCCAAATGCGTCAATCGGCCGCTGTCGCGACCTCTTCGGGCGGCGCGTGCTCATCCTGCGCCCGGTGGTGAACCGGCTTCCTCGTCGTCGTCAGATTGTAGGCGCTGTTCACGAGTGCGAGATGGGAAAAAGCCTGCGGAAAGTTTCCGACCAGACGCTTCGTACCCGAGTCATATTCCTCGCTCAACAAGCCGAGGTCGTTGCGCAGTCCGACGAGCCGGCGAAACAGCCGTTCGGCGTCGTCGAGGCGGCCTTGCAGCGTGTAGACATCCACCAGCCAGAAGCTGCAGGCCAGGAACGCACCTTCGCCGGGCGGCAGCGCATCCGCGACCTCTTCGGTGCTGTAGCGCATGACGAAGCCGTCGCGCAGCAGGCGGCTTTCGATTGCCGCGATGGTTCGTTCGATGCGCGGATCGGAAATCGGTAGGAATCCGACGCAAGGCAGCAGCAACAGGTTGGCGTCGAGCTGTTTCGATCCGAAGGCCTGCACGAAGGTGCCAAGCTCTTTGTCGTAGCCGTGCTCGCACACCTCGTCGCAGATCTGCTCGCGCAGCGTCCGCCACTCGTCGAGCGGCCCTTCGAGGCCGAACGTCTCCGCGCTCTTGATCGCGCGATCGTAGGCGACCCAGGCCATGACCTTCGAGTAGGTGAAATGCTGCGGCGGCCCGCGCATTTCCCAAATACCGTGATCGGGCTCGCGCCACACTTTTTTGAGATGGTCGGCGAACGCGAGTTGAATGCCCCATCCTGATTGGTCGCTGGTCAGTCCGCCGCGCCGCGCTTGGTGGTAGGTGTCCATGATCTCGCCGAACACGTCGAGCTGAAGCTGGTCGTGCGCCGCATTGCCGATGCGCACCGGCGCCGAATTTTCGTATCCGGGCAGCCAGGCCGCCGTCCATTCGGTGAGTCGACGTTCGCCGCCGATGCCGTACATGATCTGCAGCTGATCCGGGCTGCCGGCCACGGCGCGCAACAGCCATTCGCGCCACGCCTGCGCTTCCTCGTAATAGCCGGCGTGCATCGCGCCGAGCAGCGTGAGCGTGGCGTCGCGCAGCCAGCAATAGCGGTAGTCCCAATTGCGCACGCTGCCGATCTGCTCGGGCAGCGATGTGGTGGGCGCCGCTACGATGCCGCCGGTTGGCTCGTAGGTCAGTGCCTTGAGCGTAATCATCGACCGGCGAACCGCGTCGGACCAGCGTCCGGCGGGCCGGCATCTTGCCGACCATTCGCGCCAATAGGTTTCAGTCTCGGCCAGCGCTCCGGTCGGATCGACGGGATTCGGCAGCGGCAAATGAGACCGCGAATAAGTGAGAACGAAAGGAATCGTTTCGCCGCGGTTGATGGTGAATTCGCCGACCGTGGTCATGTCCTTGCCGCGCACATGCACCGGCGTGTGCAGGACCACCATGTCGGGCCCCGCGATGGCGCGCAGCGCGCCGGTTTCGACGCGCGTCACCCACGGGACGACGGCGCCATAGCCGAACCGCAAGATCAGCTCGGTGTGCATGGCGACCTGGCCGCGTGTGCCGATGACGTAGCGCACGATCGTTGAATGGTCGCAGCCGCGCGGCATGAAGTCGACCAGCGTCGCCGCGCCATCGGGTGTCTCGAAATGCGTCTCCAGCACCAGCGTATTCGGGCGGTATCGACGCGTGATTTTGACCGAGTCGCCGCGCGGCGCGATGAGCCAGCGGCCGTGCTCGCGTGAGCCGAGCAGAGCGGCGAAGCAGGCTTCCGAGTCAAAACGCGGCCAGCACAGCCAATCTATCGAGCCGTCGCGGCCGACAAGCGCGGCGCTCTTGCAATCGCCGATCAGGGCATAGTCTTCGATCCGTGTGGACATGGCAGCTAAGTATTATCGCAATTTCAAGATTGCGTCCGGGTTTAACGGTTCAAGAAAAATCGACAACGACTTTAATATCGTCGGGCTCCTGCTCGAGGGCCAACGTCCACTGTTCGACCGGTACGCGCCGCGTGATCAAGCGCGCCAGCCAAGTCTTGTCGGCCTTCCGCAACACATCGACCGCATCCTCATAATGCTGGCGGTTGGCGTTCACGCTGCCGAAAACCGTATCGTTGTTGAGCACCATGGTGCGATTGAGCTGGCCGAAGTCGAGGTCGAAGGCTTGGCCGGGCGCGCTGACGCCGACCAAACAGACGATGCCGCCCGACGCCGTGCGGCCGAGCACGTCGCGGACGACGATCGGCGCGCCGGTGCACTCCATCAGGATATCGGGCTTGAGGCCGTTGAGTTCGGAGAGCTTGCCCAAGTGGAAAGTGCCGCCGAGCTCGCGAACGATCAATCGTTTGTCCTCGCTCTCACGATTGTCGAGCACGTGAACGTCGAGCCCGCGCTGCGCTCCAATCATCGCCGCCAGCAAGCCGACCGGACCGGCGCCCGTTACTAAAAGAGTTTTCGGCTGCCAACCGCGCGCGCGCCGGCCGATGCGTTCGGTGTGATCCCACGCCTTGGCAACCACGCTGGTGGGTTCGACCAACACGCCTTCGGCGCCGAGGGACGGATCGACCTTGATCAGAAATTCCGGCTCAATGCGGAAGAAATCGGAGCCGAAGCCGTTGCGTTCCTTGATGCCGCGCTCGGTGTAGAGGCCGTTACGGCACATGTCCCACTCGCCGACCGCGCAGGCGCAGCAAGGAACGGGATCGGGCCGGCGCACGATACCGACCACAAGATCGCCGGCGTTGAAGCCGGAATCGGCCGGCGCTTCCTGCACGCGTCCAAGCGACTCGTGGCCGATCACCAGCCGCTTCTGACCCGGGGGCGCCCAGCCATACGCGCCGGAGACAATTTCACGGTCGGTGCCGCAAACGCCCAGTGCCACCGTCCGTACCAGCACGGCTCCGTCGGATCGTGGCGGCTCGGCAATATCTTCGATGCGTGCCGAATTAGCGGTGAGTGGCGCGACAGTGAGGGCACGCATATTCCGTTCCGCGACTCTTCGATCACGCGATCGAGACGATGAGGTTGACGTTGCCTCCGCCCCAGAGGCCAAAAAGCGCCACAGAGAGCGCCATACTGAGGAACGCTCGGTGGCCCCGTGGGTTCCACTCGGGGAACCGAGCCATAGGGTTTTGCGTTGGCAAATTTGCGGCGTGGGGTGAACGCCGCTCGGTCATTTGCAATCTTTTGCGCGGGGCAACAAAATGGATCCCATTGGACGAAAGCGCTGGGCTATCGCCGAAGGATATATTCCTTCGCAGAGCTCATTTTCCGAACGTGCTCTGATATCTCACGAGACTGCGTGCATCCTCAACGCTGCCGACGAGGACGCGCATGTGCGAATCACGGTATTTTTTGCCGACCGCGAAGCTATCGGTCCCTATCGCGTCACCGTGGGGGCGCGCCGTACCTTGCATCTTCGTTTCAACGATCTCAAAGATCCGGCGCCCGTTCCGCGCGACACGGATTATTCCTCGGTCTTTGAATCGGACGTTCCAATAATCGTGCAACACACGCGTCTCGATTCGCGGCACGCGGAAGTCAGTTTGCTGTCGACGACGGCTTACAGCGAATCCTGAGAGCGCGGCGGGTTCAACGCCTCATTTCCGCACCTGCGAAGCGCTATTCGTCAAAATCGGGCAAAAAGGATCGATTCTCTCTCTTTTCCGGGCGTTTTTGCCGCTTTTACTGCAGTGCAGGAACCAACCGGGGTCGAAAGGGTTAATTATACGCGCCAACCGGAGATAACCCCGTGAGTGTCGTCGTCGTTTCCAACCGCGTCGCGCGGGCAAAAACTGATGAGCCGATCGCTGGCGGACTCGCCTCAGCGCTGATTCCGATGGTGAAGGAATCGGGCGCGATCTGGGTTGGCTCCAGCGGTCTCGCCGGCGATGCGGCGCAGACGAGAGATTCTTTCGCCAAGATCGAGGCGCTCGGCAGCGGCGCGCTTGCGACCGTCGATATGCCGGCGAAACATTATCGCGGCTACTACGAAGGCTTTGCCAACTCCGCCTTGTGGCCGGCGCTGCATTCGCGTCCCGACCTCATTCAGGTCACCGCGGAAGAATATACGTCGTATCGCGAAGTGAACGCCTTCATGGCGCGCGCTCTGCTGCGCTTCGCCGGACCCGAGGCGGTGTTCTGGGTGCAGGACTATCATTTCCTGACACTGGGCGAGGAGCTGCGCCGATTGAAGATCAGTCATCCGGTCGGCTTCTTCTTGCATACGCCCTGGGCGCAGCGCAGCACCATGGCTGCAGTGCCGCGTCATTCCGATCTCGTTTCGGCGATGCTCGCTTACGACCTGATCGGCTTCCAGACCGACGACGATCGGCGGAATTTCGAAGACTACCTGCAGTTCGAGTTTGATCTATCGGTCGTCGACGGCGCCGTCACGTCGAAATACGGCGTGACGCGGCTTGCCACTTTCCCGATCGGAATCGATGTGGAAGAATTTGCCACGCGCGCCACCAAGGCGATTGCGCGGCCGGAGGTCGCGCGCCTGCGTGCAAGCTTGCAGGGCGCCAAACTCGTTCTCGGTGTCGACCGTCTCGACTATTCGAAGGGCCTCACCAACCGGATGCGCGCGTTTGACCGCATGTTCGAATTCGAGCCGTCCTTGAAGCGGGCCGTGTCGCTCTTGCAGGTCGCGGTCCCTTCGCGCGGCAATATCCGGGCCTATCGTGACCTAAAAGCCGAACTCGCCTCTCTCGTCGGCGAAATCAACGGCCGCCATGGTGAGGTCGACTGGATTCCGATCCGCTACCTCAACAAAGGTTTCAACCAATCCGTACTCGCCGGCTTCTATCGGGTCGCGCATGTCGGCTTGGTGACGCCGCTGCATGACGGAATGAATCTGGTCGCCAAGGAATACGTTGCGGCGCAAAACCCGTTCGATCCTGGAGTGCTGGTGCTGTCCTCATTCGCCGGCGCGGCGAAACAACTTGACGCGGCGTTGCTCGTAAACCCGCATGATATCGACGGCATGGCGCGGCAAATCGGCAAGGCGCTGGTCATGAGCCTGGAAGAGCGGCGCGAGCGCTGGCAGAGCATGGTTGGCAAGCTGCGCAAGTCGTCGGTGCAGAACTGGTTCTCGGATTTTTTGACGGCGCTGACCGGCGTGCGGCACGAGCTATCGCCGCTGGTGGTGCGGAGTCCCGCCACGGTCCCCGCCGCCTATGATCTCGCGGGTGGCAGCAGAGCAGCGCAGAGTTACTGAGCCGCAGCCGCCGCAGCCGCCACAGCCGGCACATTCATTGCGAACGCGGCGGTCCTGAGGGCGGTGATTTCTGCCCGAGGACGACGCCGTTGACCGTCTGCCCGTACATATCGAATGGCGAGTCGTGATCCGCCTTTCGGGTCTCGGCGACTGAGCCATTGAAGCGGGGATCTTGCGGACGCTCCTGGCTGTCAATGTAGGTCGCGGCATCCCACGCCTCTTCGTCAGTCAGCGTATTTCCTTCACTCAGAGGCATATTGGCCTTGGCGAAGCCGGCGGCGGCATCGATCGAACTCATGCCCGCACCCCAATTGTAGGAGCGTGGGCCCCACAGCGGCGGAAACACGACCGCGCCGTCGGCGGTGCTTTGCCCCTGGCCGTTAGGGCCGTGGCACAGCGCGCATTTCTGCGCGTAAACCTGTTGACCATGCGCGTAATCGAGTTTCGCCGGTTTCGGCAGTCGCGGATAACCACGGCCGGGTAGATTTGCTCCGGTCGGCGCGCCTGTCGCGAGAAAGTACGAATAGCTCTCGAGAGCGACGAGAACCTTGTCGTTCAACGGCGGCTCCTTGCCATTCATGCTGTAGATGAAACACCCCTGCATCCGCTCCTGAAACGTGTTCACGTGGCCGTTCTTCGAACGATAGGTCGGAAAGGCAATGAATGCGGCCCACAACGGAGCGGCATTCGCCAGCCGGCCGCCGTCGATATGGCAATTCGAACATTGCAGCGCGTTGCCGATAAATTCCTTGGCGTTGTGTTGCGTATCCTCAAAAACAGCGCGGCCGAACCGCACCATCTTGCCGAATTCGTTGTCGGGTATTTTGTCGTCAGGCGGCGGCGTGAAGGTCAGCTTCGCCGCTGCGTTCGTGCCTGCTGCCGCGCCGCTCGGCTGTGGGCTTGCTGGTTGCTGATTGGCGCGTGCCGGGGTCGCCCCTTGCGAGGGGCTCTGCGGGGGGTTCGTCGAGGTGACCTGCCGTGGCAGCATGTACCCGATCATTCCGGCGAGTCCCAAAAAGATCACCCCGATGGCCCAGGTTTTGGGATCGTATTGCGGATCGTTCATTGGGCGGACCCCTGCTGTGATGCTGGCGCCGTGGGCAAGCTGGCGTAATAGGCGGCGACTGCCGCGATTGCGTCGTCGTCAAGTTTGGCCGAGACAGTCGTCATGAGATGAAGTGGATCATTGGCGCGCTTTCCAAGCTGCCAATCCTTCAACTGCTCTGCGATGTATTTGGCGTTTTGGCCCGCCAGCTTCGGGAACGTTCCGGCGACTCCTTGCCCATCCGGTCCGTGGCACTGATTGCAGCCGGGCAAGCCCTTTGACCAATCGCCATGGGTGGCGAGTGTGGCGCCGCGTGAAATCGCCGCCGCGTCGGCCTTTGTGGGCTCCGCAGCCTTTGCGGCAGTTTGCCTCGAATAGAAAGTCCCTACTGCTTGGCGCTCGTCCGGACTGAGCGCACTTGCGATCGGACGCATGATGTCGTTGGCGCGCTTGCCGTCGGCGAAATCGTCGAGTTGTTGGCGAATGTAGATGCCATTCAGCCCATCGAGCCGAGGAAAGCCGGCGCTTGGCAGGCCTTCGCCTTGAGCGCCGTGGCAAGCGGCGCATGGCAGCGCTCCCTTGCCATTGCCATTCGTCGCCAATGCGCGGCCGTCCGCCGCCAACGAATGAGACGACATCGCCGTCAGCCAGAGCGCACCGGCGATCGCGATGACTTCTGAACGTGTGAACGGCATCATGCTTGGTTCCGACCTGGCGCCGAACGAGCTAGACCGCCCCACCTTATAGCCGATCCAGAAAGTTGTTGAGTGGGATGAATGGCGAGCGATTGCCTAGCTTACGGCAAATCGCGCCTCGTCTCGCTGCAACCTCGCCGCCGTTTTTCGCGCTTGAAAGATTCTGGCAAATCCGGTTGTTGAGACGCGGGCGCTGGGATGCGCCTGCGAGAGGTGCTGCAATGGGCGTGCGCGGCGGCGACAGTTACATTTCCGGGCTCAAATCCCATCCAAAGAATGTCTGGGTCGCCGGCCGCAAGGTGGCCAACGTTGCGGACGATCCGGTGTTTCGCCGCCCGGTGTCGGCGATGGCGAAGCTCTACGACCTTCAGCTCGACAGCGAGCTGCGTGCGCGCATGACCTATCGGGACGAGGACGGAGCGGAGGCTGGGCTCGCGTTCATCATTCCGCGATCGCGTGACGATCTGGAGCGCCGCCATTACGCCATGCGGGTGTGGGCCAATGCCACGTTCGGCCTGATGGGACGTTCTCCCGACTTCCTGAACACGGTGCTGGCGTCCTGGGCCGACGCGCCTGAGTTTTTTGCCGAGGTCGGCGCGAGATTTGCCGACAACGTGCAACGCTACTATCGCTACTGCCGCGACAACGACTTGTTTCTCACCCACACCCTGGTCAATCCTCCGGTCGATCGCAGCAAGTCTGCCTCCCAGCAAGCCGACGAATACGCCTATTTGGGAATCGTGAAAGAGACCGCCGACGGTCTGATCG
>Ga0181522_10001265_pt1 | contig 15724 bp, 14 predicted proteins | sample PEATcosm2014_Bin_27_FD_121103 | JGI IMG/M metagenome (GOLD analysis project Ga0181522, IMG submission 121103) | Peatland microbial communities from MTU Mesocosm Facility, Houghton, MI, USA - PEATcosm2014_Bin05_10_metaG | ecosystem: Environmental > Terrestrial > Soil > Wetlands > Peat | place... | reverse complement strand
CGCCACGTTTGACGACGACGTTACACCGGGCGGCGAGGTGCTTGATCTGCACCGTCGCGAATACCTGCGCAGCTATTTGGTCGAGCTGCACCGGGCAGTCGCTGATGGCTTCGACGTCCGCGGCTATTTCGTCTGGTCGCTGCTCGACAATTTCGAGTGGGCGGAAGGTTTTAGCCGGCGCTTCGGCGTCATCCATGTCAACTTCAACAGCCAGAAACGCACGCCGAAAGCGTCGTTCAACTTTTTGGCCGACACCATCAAAAAGCGCGGGTGAAACGCGCAGCGGCGTTAGTCGTTGCGTTCGACCAAGGCATGCCTCGCCGCGCCGGCTTCGCCGGCGCCGACCGCCGGAGCGTTGTTTCCCCAAGCGTTGCGGATATAGGTCAGGACGGCCGCGACCTGAGCGTCGTTCAATATCCAGGCGAATTGGGGCATCGCTGCGCCAGTCGGCGCCCCATCGGTCGCGGCGCTGCGCGCGCCGCGCAGCACAACATGCAACAGCGACGTCGGATCGGTCTGCTGCACGACCGGCGAGCCCTTGAGCGACGGAAACAAGCCGGACGCACCTTGCCCGTTCGCGGTGTGGCAGCCGGAACACTCGTCGGCATAAATGGCGGCGCCGAGTTTCATGGTGGCTTGGTCGGGCTTGGCCGCGCCGGCATTCTCGTTTTGTGTGGGTGTGTCCTTGAGATAGGCCGCAATCGCTTTGAGATCGGCGTCGGTCATCTGCGAGGTCGACCGTTCCACCGCCTCGGCCATCAGGCCGGTTGCGGCGCTGCTGCTGTTGTGACCGGTCTTCAGATAGGCGGCGATTTCGTCGGCCGACCAGCCGCCGAGCCCGCGCGGAGAGTTGTTGGTGATATCGGGTGCAAACCAGCCCTGCAGCGCATAGCCGCGCAGCGATTCACTGGTCTTGTCGCCGCCGAGGAAGTTCTTCGGCGTGTGGCAGGCGTTGCAATGGGCGAGGCCTTCCGCCAGATAGGCGCCGCGATTCCATTCCGCGCTTTTATTCGGATCAGGCTTGAACGCTCCGGGCGTGAAAAAAAGCGTGTCCCATCCGATCAGCGAGGCGCGGATGTTAAATGGAAACGGCAGCTGGTTCGGGTTTACCGGATGGCGAACCGCGGCAACCGTGTTGAGATAGGCACGGATCGCCAACGCGTCGTCATGCGTCAATTTTGTATAGTAGGTATAGGGCATGGCCGGATAGAGCCGCTTGCCGTCGCGGCCGGTGCCCTTGGTCAGGGCATTGACGAACTCGTCGTCGGTCCAGGCGCCGATGCCGGTCTCGGAATCGGGCGTGATATTCGGTGCGAGAATCTGGCCGAACGGCGTTTCAATCGCGCGGCCGCCGGCGAAGTTATGACCGGAGCCAGGCAGCGTGTGACAGGCGGCGCAATCGCCGACGATGGTCAGATAGCGGCCGTGCTGGATCTGCTCGAACTCCTGCTTGTCAATGTTGTCCGCCAGCGCGCTGGCGGCCGACATCAGCAGCCAGACGGATGCGGCGGCGAGTGCGGGTCTGGCGCTAGGCATGGACGAGAGGTCCGGGATTTTTGATGTATTGCGTCCGAATGGCCTTGGCGGCCCAGAATGCGAGCGCGCCAACCGTGCCGGTCGGGTTATAGCCGGCATTCTGCGGAAAGGCCGACGCGCCGATGACAAACAAGTTGGGCACGTCCCAGCTTTGCAAGTATCTGTTCACGGCGCTGCTGTCGGGCTTCTCGCCCATGATGGCGCCGCCGCACAGATGTGATGTCTGATAGTCGGTCACATCGTAGGGGCCCCTGCGCGGCTGCTTGACCACCTGCGATGCCCCCATCTGTTGCAGGATCTCGGCGTATTTGTCGGTCAGGAACGCGCTCATCTTGATCTCGTTGTCGTGGAGATCGATGGTCATGCGCATCAACGGCCGGCCGAAGCGGTCTTTGTAGACCGGATCGAGATCGAGATAGACGTCGCGATAGCTGTAGAACGAGGCGTGGCAGGCTCCGCCGCAGATGATCGAGCTGAGGTAATTGTCGCGCAATGCCGCCTTCCATTTGGCGCCCCACGCCGGCGTTCCCGGCGGCACCGCCATGCTTTCGAGCGGCCGACCGTTGGTGCGGACCTGGCCGATATAGCCGCCGCCGACAAAGCCAAGCTTGCTATGATCGAAATTGTCGCCGTTGAACTCGTCGATCATCATCCCGATCGAGCCGGACGCGATGAACGGATTGAAGTTATATTTGTTCTTGTCGAAGAAGCCGGTCGCGGTCGACATGGTCTGGTGAGTGAAGTTGCGGCCAATCTGGCCCTGGCCTGTCTGCGGATCGTAGGGCGTGCCGATCCCCGACAACAACAAAAGCTGCACGTTGAACAACTGGAACGCGCACACCAGCACCAGGTCGGCCGGTTGCTCCCATTCGGTTCCCGACGAATCCACATAAGTCAAGCCGGTCGCCCGCTTGCCGGAGCGATCGACATTGATGCGCGTGACTTCGGATTCAGTGCGGACCTCGAAGTTCGATTTGCGCGTTAGCACCGGCAGGACGGTGGTTTGCGGCGAGGCTTTGGAATAGTTGGCGCAGCCGAACCATTCGCAGAAGCCGCAGAAGGTGCACTGCCCGAGCTTGACGCCAAGCGGGTTGGCATAGGCTTGCGACAGGTTTCCGGAGGGCTGCGGGAACGGTTTGTAGCCGAGTTGCTTCGCTGCGTCGGCGAATAACGTGTGGCCGTACCCCTGCTTCTGCGCCGGCGTCGGATAGGGTCGCGAGCGCGGGCCTTCGAATGGATTGCCGCCGTCGTGGACCACCCCCTTGATGTTTCCGGCGGTGCCAGACGTGCCGCACAAATATTCGAACTGATCGTAGTGCGGCTCGAGATCGTCGTAAGTGACACCCCAGTCCTGGATCGTCATGTCGGCGGGCAAAAAGTCTGCGCCATAGCGTTCGGTCAGGTGCGAACGCACTACAAAATCGCTAGGCAGGAAGCGGAACGTCTCGGCGTTCCAGTGCAGCCCGCCGCCGCCGACGCCGTTGCCGAGCATGAAGGCGCCCCAGTTGCGAACCGGCAGCGCCGTCTGACTGGCATTGTTGCGGAACGTTACTGTGGTTTGCGCCGGCCGCAGGAACAACTCGTGCTGCAGGCGGTAGCGCCATTCGTCCTGGGCGTAAGTGATCGAAAGATCGCTCGCGGTATCGCGCCACGGGCCGCGCTCGATCGCAACCACGTCAAGTCCGGCGTCGGTCAGTTCGTGGGCGAGAATGGAGCCGGTCCATCCGAAACCGACGATGGCGACGTCTTTGCGGGGGAGCTTGCGGGCCATCAATGTTCTCTCTGCAAATCGAGCCTACGGAATTCACTGCGCCCAATTCGGATGATCGCTGATGCCGACGACCGGCAAGGTGACGCGTTCGTTGTGACGATCGATCCAGTCGCGATAATCGTAATGGGTGCCGGGAAAGCCGATCATCTTCCACGCCGCTAGATCCTTGTTGCCGCCATAGATCGGATCGGAAAGAAAGCCGTTGCGGGTGTCAGTGAGAATTTGAGTGAAGAAGTCTATGCCGTCGACGCCTTCGAGCTTGAACGAGCCCGCTTCAAGGCCACCGATTACTTCGTCTTTCTGCGCGTCCGACAGATCGGCAAACGTCTTGCCGGCGAACTTCTCACGGCAGGCCGCTTCGAGCGCGGCCAGCGCCTTGCGATAGCGCTGCGCCGTAGTGAGAGGCGATTGCGAGCCTTGTTGTTTGGTCCCATCCTGGAACGGTCCCAGCATGTAGTAGGCCTCGTTGCGGCCATACGGACCGGCAAGCTGGCGGTCGATGAACACCGCGCAGCCGCAGTCCTTGCCACCCGGCGTGTCCGGATCGGGCGGAATAAGTCGATCAACAAAAGCTTCGACCGATGCGGCTTCTTGCGGTGTGAAAAAATGCCAGCCGCCCGGCGTCACCACCTGCGGTGCATCGTTGGCCCCCGGCCGCCACGGCAGTGCGCCTTTGACGATGGCGGCGCGCGCGGCCGGCGATATCAGGCACAGCGCCAGCGCGCTTGAACGCAGAAGTTCACGACGTGTGAGGCGATACACAGCCGAACCCCGCTCGCAGCTAAGACCCGTTACGCTGGACGTCTACAAAGGTTCGAGAATGTTGCCAGGCGATTGCGACCGACGCGTTACAAGGGTGGAGTATCGGTATTTTCACTTACCGGGAATCACCATAAGGTATGGGTCGGGTTATCCATGCTTTGTCGGTGCCGCAACAATGGCTTAGGGCGATGCGGCCGGCCGGAGCGACGCAAGATTAATCGATGTCGCCCGCGGCTAATGCCGGTCACGCGCGGCCGCGCTGATGGCGTTGAGGATTTCCGCGCGGTCTTTTTTGAGGACGCCGCGCACCGCTTGCTGCCTGCCGATCTCGCCCATTTCGCGTTGCCGCTTCACCGTGGCCTGCGTCATCAGCGGCTCGATGCCGAACTCGCGCAACGTCGCGGCGACCTCTTCCATTTCGGCGGCGCGCCGCTCGCCATGGCTCGCCATGCGTTCGAGATTGTAGGGAATGATTTTCGCCCAATCGAGGCCGGGATAATTGTTCTTCAGCGAGGCGGCGACTTCCTCGACCACGCCGGCGCGCGCTGCGGCGAGGAAACATTCGAGCGTCAGCGCCTCGATGCCTTTGACCACGACGCTGCGCACCATCTTGATCGCGGCGGCGGCGCCGATTTCTGGTCCAGCGATGGAAAAGCGCATGCCGAGCGCGGTTAGCTTTGGCGCCACGGTTTGCGCATGCGGTCCCGCAAGCAGCAACGGCGTTTGATGCCGCGCCGGATGGATCGGCGCCAGCACGGCCACGTCGACATAGCGCGCGCCACCGCCGAGGAGCCTTGAGGTCTCCTGCTTGCGGCCCGGCGATACCGAGTTGATGTCGAGGACGAAGGGCGCGCCGGCGAGATGGTCTTTGATCGAAAGCGCGGCCTCGACGCTGGCCGCCGCCGTCACGGCGGAGATGACGATGTCGGCGCCGCGCACCGCGTCGGCGGCCGATGTTGCGCGCCGCACGCCGATGGCTTCGGCGGCGGCGATCAGTTTCTCGCCGTCGCCGACCGGGAATAAAATGTCCCACACCGCCAGGCGCTCGACGCCACTTTCATGCAAGCCTTCGGCGATGGCCTGGCCGGCCTCGCCGAAGCCGATGAATGCGAGTGCAGGTCGTTGGTCCGGCAGTCGTTGGTCCGGCATCGGGTTTCAACCTTCATACCGACCCTATCACAACCCGACGGCGGGCGACCCGTCAGTAGAACGCGCCGTAGATGACGTCGACCACCTGCCCTGTCCCGACATTGACCAACAGCAGGTCCGGTCCGTAGCGCACCCATTGGAAGCCCGGCTCAGGCGGCGGCAAGCCGAGCCCGGCCCAGCCGCTGTAGTAATAGGCCGGCGCCAGGAACAGCGCCGGCAGTGCGGCGCCGACCGCCCAACGCCGGTAAGCCCAGCCGTGCGGATAGACAAACGGGGCGAGGTGCACGCGGTTCACAGGGTGGCCGCGCCACACCATGGGGCCGCCGGCGTGGCCTGGAGGACCGTGCGGTCCACCGGGGGGTCCGTGCGGTCCACCGGGCGGCCTGCCGCCATGAAATTCTTCATGGTGCTCCTGCGCCGCGACGAGCGTCGGCAGCGCGGTCACCAATGCGACGGTAACAGCGAAAATGCGCAGCATTCTGGCCTCGTATTTTGGGATCGCGAAGGAAGAATTTCCCCCGCGCGCAGACTAGCAAAACGCGGCGCAGAATGAAGCGATTAAATATGAAGCTATTGTGGCCGTTCGCGCCGCCGGCCGATCGCCGGACAAATTTCAGAAGACGCGGCGCAGGCGCCCCATGATGACGTCGAGTGCGGCGACGCGTGCGCTCAACGACGTCAGCGGGAAGCTTTGCCGCAGGCGGTTGAACACATCGGCGGCGGTCGGCATCTCGACGTCGGGGAAAGCGGCGGCCATCGCATGGGCCAGGTCCGCCTCGGTGCGCCCGCTCAACGTCTCGGGCACGACAATGACCTCGCCGAGCGGCATGGGCGGCTGTACACGAAGGGTGATGCGGCGGGCGGTCGTCATTTGACAGCTCCAAGGGCCAAAGCACGCTAAATAAATGCGATGTCGCCGCGAAAGTTCCGCGGTGCGGTTGCCAAGGCGGCTGTTGCTGCTTAGTTAGTTGATCCGCCGGCACATTCGGCCGACACCCTCACACGTTTATTCATCCATTCCCGGAGCTTGTCTGTCATGAAACTCTACTATTGGCCCGGCGCCTGTTCGCTTTCGCCGCACATTGTTGCGCGGGAGGCGGGTGTCGCTCTTGATCTTGCGCAACTGGACCGCGGCGAGCGCAAAACTGCGGACGGCGTCGTGCTGTCCAGCATCAATGGCAAGAACCAGGTGCCCGTGCTCGAACTCGACGATGGGCAAGTGCTCACCGAAGGTCCGGTGATTACGCAGTATCTGGCCGACCGCAAGCCCGGCTCCGATCTCCTGCCGGCGGCCGGCACCATGGAGCGTTACCGTGTGCAGGAATGGCTGAATTACGTCACCTCCGAAATACACAAAACCTTTGCACCGTTGTTTCGCCCGAACACCCCGGACGAGTTCAAGAGTATTTCGCGCGACTTTTTGGGCCAGCGCTTCGATTGGATCAATCGGCAACTCGCCGGCAAAAAATATCTGACAGGCGACAAGTTCACTGTCGCCGACGCTTATTTGTTTGTTGTGCTGCGCTGGTCGCCGCGCGTCGGTATCGATCTGAGCAAGTGGCCGAACATCATCGCCTATATGGATCGAGTCGCTGCCCGGCCGAAGGTGCAAGAGGCGCTCAAAGCCGAAGGCTTGGTTTAGAAGGTTTGGTCTAGAGGACGTCAACCGACCGCGACGGTTTCCAGCGCCGGCGCCTGCTCCTTGAGCTGCAACCGATAGAACGAGGCGTAGCGGCCGCCCTTGCGCAGCAATTCGTCGTGGCGGCCGGACTCGACGACCTGCCCGGCTTCGACGACCAAAATATTGTCGGCGTGCGTGATGGTGGACAGCCGATGCGCGATCACCAGCGTGGTGCGGCCCTTGCGCAACTCGGCGAGCGCTTCCTGGACGTAGCGTTCGGATTCAGAATCGAGCGCGGCCGTCGGCTCGTCGAGCAGGATGATCGGTGCATTCTTGATCAGCGCGCGCGCAATGGCGATGCGCTGGCGCTGGCCGCCCGAGAGCTGCATGCCGTGCTCGCCGACCGGCGTGTCGTAGCCGGCGGAGAAACTGGAGATGAATTCGTGCGCATGCGCGGCTTTGGCGGCGGCGACGATCTCGGCTTCGCTGGCGCCGACGCGGCCGAGCCCGATGTTGTCGCGGATCGAGCCGCGGAACAATTGCACGATCTGGCCGACATAAGCGATTTGTTGGCGCAGCGAACCGCGCGACACCATGGCGATGTCCTGGCCGTCGATCAGGATGCGGCCGGAGTCGACCTCATACAGGCGCAGGATCAGATCGAGCGTCGTCGATTTGCCACCGCCGGACGGGCCGACCAGCGCGGTGAGCTTCCCCGGCTGCGCCAGAAAGCTCATGCCGCGCAACACCGGCGTGTCGGGACGATAGGCGAAGCGCACATCGACGAATTCGAGCCGCGCCGCGGCAAGCTTCAGCGGTGGCCGCTCGGTGTCGCTCCGTTCGCCGGGCGGGCTGTCGATCACCTCGTAGAGCACGCGCACGCCGACCAGATTGTTGTTGAGATCGATGTTGAGCCGCGCCAGCCGTTTGGCCGGCTCATAGGCGAGCAGAAACGCGGCGAGGAAGGCGACGAATTGCCCGGGCGTCGCGCCCATGTAGATCATGCGGTAGCCGCCGTAGATGGTCGCGAGCGCGATGGCGAGGCCGCCAAGCGTCTCCATCAGCGGACTGGCGCGGTTGGCGACCCGGGCCATCTTGTTGGATTCGTTCTCGACCGCTTCGACGCTGACCGCGAACCGGCGGCGCATCTCGTCTTCGAGCGTGAAGGCCTTGACCATGCGCATGCCTTGCAGCGCCTCCTGCATGGTCTCGATGATCCGCGTGCCGCCGGTGAACTGCATTCGGGCGATGCCGCGCACGCGGCGAATGAGCTTGCGCAGGACCAAGAGCGCGGGCGGCGCCACCACGAGGCCGGCGAGCGACATGACCGGATCCTGCGTCACCATGACGATGGAGAGGGCGACGAGCGACATCAGGTCGCGGCCGATGGCCGTGATCAGGAGATTGATCACCTGGCTGACGGCGTTGGCGCCGGTGGTGAGGCGGGCGATAAATTCGGAGGAGTGGCGATCGGCAAAGAAGCCCATATTCTCGCGCATCAACTTGTCGAACATACGCTCTTGATTTTCGGCAACGATGCGGTTGCCGATCTTCGACAGCATCACCGTCGACCAGTAGGTCGCTATGCCCTTGGTGGCGAAGATGGCGATCGCCAGCACGCCGATGATGACGATGCCGCGGAAATTGTGAGCGACGTAGGCCTCGTTGACCATGGTGCCGAGCAAATAAGCGCTCAGCGCGGTGGCGGCGGCCGCCACTCCCATCAGCAAAAAGGCGACGGCGTAGCGCGGCCAATGCGCGAGCGCCTCGTCGATCAAGAGCCGCCGCACCAGCGTGTAAGTCGAATAGTCGTCCGCGGCTGCGGTCGTGGAAACTGTCATACGCAATCCGTGCGCAATCCGTGTCAGCGAACCGTCGCGTAATCCGCCGCGTGGCCTTTAAGGCCAATCCCGCGCGAAGCTCGCGCGTCCCTCGTCCCCGAGGCGTTCAATGCCCGGAAGCGACGGGATTTTCAAGCTAATTCGGCGATTTCACTTTTCGCCGCGAACCGGCAGCGCTGGTGCGCCGGTTGCTTCGATCGAGCGCATTGGCTCGACGCTTGGTCAGGGCGCGCTCCCAGCCGAGCGCGTGCGTCACGATCGTCGACAAATCGTCGAAGCGCGGTTGCCAGGACAGCGTCGTGCGCGCCAGCTGCGGATCGGCGACGATGCGCGCCGGATCGCCGGCGCGGCGCGGCGCCAGCTCGACCTTGAAATCGACTCCGGAGACGCGTTTGACCACGTCCACTACTTCGCGCACCGAAAAGCCGTGACCATAGCCGCAATTGAGCGTCGTCGACGGCGAACCCGCGCGCAAATAACGCAGCGCATCACTATGTGCGCGCGCAAGATCGCTGACGTGAATGTAATCGCGGATGCAGGTGCCGTCCGGCGTCGAATAGTCGGTGCCGAAAATGTCGAGTTTCGGCCGCAGCCCGAGCGCCGCTTCGACCGCGACTTTGATCAGATGCGTCGCGCCGGCGCTCGATTGCCCGGCGCGGCCGGCCGGATCGGCGCCGGCGACGTTGAAATAGCGCAGGATCACGTGGCGCAAATTACAAGCGCGGCTGGTGTCGCGCAGCATCATCTCGCTCATCAGCTTCGACGAGCCGTAAGGCGACATCGGCTGCGTCGGCGCGGCTTCGGTGGTCGGCGTCTCGACAGGATTGCCGTAGACCGCCGCGGTCGAGGAAAAAATAAAATAACGGACGCCGTTGTTCACGGCGCATTCGATGAGCGCTCGGGTGTTGACGGTGTTGTTGCGATAATAGCCGAGCGGATCGCGCACCGAGTCGGAGACGATGACCGAAGCGGCGAAGTGAATGATGGTGTCGATGCCGTATTGGCGGATGAGACCGGCGACCAGCGCTTGGTCGCCGCAGTCGCCGACAGTGAAGGGAGTGCCTTCGGGAACGGCCCAGGCGAATCCGGTCGACAGATTGTCGAGCACCACGACGCGCTCGCCGGCATCCAGAAGTTCGAGCACCATGTGGCTGCCGATATAGCCGGCTCCGCCAGTGACCAGGACCGTCATTGCGTTAGTTGTTTCCTAAAGGGCTCTGTCGCGAAATGTTGGCCATACGCCGATTTAATGAAGATGGGGTTATGCCGGCATTCCCGGCGCAACTTTAGCGGCTGCGAGCGCGGTGCGTACCGCCGCCAAGACCTGTTCCGAGCCGATGTCGCGCATGCAGCGATGATGACCAAGCCGGCAAACCGGTTTATGGCACGGCCGGCAGGGAAGTTCGCTGTGCGCCTGGACCGTGGCGGCAAGCGGATTGAGCGGGGCCCAATGCCAGGGGCTGGTCGGGCCGAAAATTCCGATCGCCGGCGTGCCCAAGGCGGCCGCAACATGCAGCAATCCGGAATCATTTGAGACTGCAACCGACGCCGAAGCCAGCGCCAGGATGGCGTCGCGCAGGTCATCACCGGTGAGATCGCGCGCTTGGGTGTCGCCGATGATTTCGGCGGCGAGACTCTTTTCGCCGGGGCCGCCCAGCACCCACACCGCGCAGTCCTCGGCGATCAGCGCGCGCGCGAGCGCGGCGTAGGCCGCGCTCGGCCAGCGCTTCGATGGCCCAACCGCGCCCGGCGCGAACGCCACGACCGGCCGGCCGTCTGCCCGCAGGCCGCGGCGGCCGCGCCAGGCGGCGATTTCGGCCGGCGGGACTTTCAGTTCGGGCATGGGCCAGTGCGGCGGCTGTTTGGCGCCGCGCGGCAGCGCCAGCATCGCGCATTGATCGATCATTCGCGGCAGCTTCCGCTCACCGCGCCGCAAATCGTTCAGGAGGAAAAACCGCGCTTCGCCGACATAACCGACGCGTTTGGGGATGCCGGCAAAGTACGGTGCCAGCGCCGATTTCCAGGTGCGCGGCATCACCAGCGCCGTGCCATAGCTTTCGTTCTTAAGGCGGTCGGCCAGCGCGCGTTGCTGCGCGAGCGCGATACGGCCGCGCGGCAGATCCGCGACCACGGCTTTGCGCACGCCGGGCATGTAATCGGTCAACGGCGCGCATAAAGTCGTGGCCAATATGTCGACCGGGCGGTCGGGAAAGCGCTCGCGCAGCAGCATGACCGCCGAGTGGCAGCGGACGAAATCCCCGATCCACATATACGGCACGATCAGAATGGGACGCTGCCCGGACTCGTTGCGTGCCGACGCCTTCGCTTCATAAAGTGAATTATAATTCATTATTTAAATGCTTCGAGTCAGCCGCTCGGCGGACGGCGGCGCCCAGTGCTGCGTTTCCTCGTAGCGCCGAGCATAGCGATAGAAGGTGTACTCGCAGTGGGAGAAAGCGATCACAAAGCCGGCCCAGCCATCGATGAAGCCGACTTTGAGGAAATAGTGTTTCACAAAATCCCACAAGGCGTGGCCGAACGCGGATCCCATGGTCACGCGTTTGTTGGCAAGCTTGGCGGCGCCCAGGCTCGCGTAGCGGTTCATTTTTCGCGTCAGCTGATCGAGGCTGCGAAACGGAAATTGCCAGATGGCATTTTTGAGTGTGCCGACCGGTTTATTGCTCAACACCTCGTAGCCTTCGTGCACGGCCTCGGGCGTGTAACGCACGCTACCTTTGCGGAACAGCTGCGGCTGCCGGAAGTTCGGATACCAGCCGGAGCCGCGGATCCAGCGGCCCATGAAATAATTTCGGCGCGGAACGCGATACACGTCGCTGTGGGGCATTGCCGAGAGCAAGCCGAGAATTTCGTCGCGTACCGGCGCGGTACAGCGCTCGTCGGCGTCGAGGCTGAAAATCCACTCGCCGCCGCAGGCTTCGATCGCGCGATTGCGCAAGTCGCCAAAACCCTCGAAGGGGATTTGCACCACGCGCGCGCCTAGGCTTGCGGCCAGCGCGGCGGTTCCGTCGGTGCTGTTGGAATCGACCACCACGATTTCATCGGCCCACAGCACGCTTTCGACCGCCGCCTGGATCTTTTCGCCTTCGTTGAACGCGAGGATATAGGCCGAAATCTTCTGCATGAATGGTCACGTATACTGAGTTTACGGCAGGCATGATGGGCTTCTTACACCCGCTTTCGCGTCGCCAGCCACGCTTTCATGTAGGGGTAATAGCTGTTCTCCGCGTTGACGACGGCGAGCAGAAATCCCTCGGCGCCGTCGAGAAATCCTGCCCGCAAGATGTACGAGCGCAAGAATGAGAACATTCCGTGGCCGATGCCGGTGAAGAATCCAACCTTCCGCCCGGACTCGACAATCATTCGCGCCTTGGCCGTCGAATAGCGGTCGAGCTTAGACAAGGAGTCTTCAAGGCGGAGCACCGGATGATGAACGAGGCTGTGGTGCAGTCGTTTGACGCTACCGCTGCAGATGACTCGCTCATGAACGATAGCATCGTCGAAAGCGGCACTGCCGCGCCGAAACAGTCGCAACACGTAATCGGGATACCATCCGGAGTGACGCATTTGTCGACCGCAAAAAGTCGATAGTCGCAGACACTCCCAGCCGTCGGCGCTGGCGTCGACGACGACGGATTTGATCTCAGCGGCTAATTCTGGCGTGACGCGCTCGTCAGCATCAAGCGAGAGGACCCAGGTGCCTTTGGCGAGCGAAAGAGCAAAATTCTTCTGCGGGCCAAAACCGCACCATTCGTTAAACTCGACCCGCGCGCCTTTCTGCCGGGCAATCTCCACGGTTCGGTCGGTGCTGCCGCAATCGACCACGATCCGCTCATCGCAAAACGAGAGGCCGTCGAGGCAATCGCCGATATTCGACGCCTCGTTGTGGGTAATCACGATAGCACTGAGCGTCGCCATCTTCCGTGCCTGGTTCGATCGCGGACGGCTGCAGAAAACGGCGTCTCGAACGAGACAGGCAGCCGAGGTGACCCTGTGGAACCATAGCCTTGCTTAGTATTGAATCATAATTCATTGTGTGCGGTTCGCGGAACCACCGGGCAACTGAGTCCAGCTGTTCCAAAGTTGCGCTGCCGCGGAGTCTGAGGCAAAGGGGGCAGGGCGAACGTAAACGGTGTCGCAGGTCGATGTTGTTAGTCACCGGCGGGGCCGGCTTCATTGGATCGAATATTGTCGCCAGCCTCAACGAGGCGGGGCGCGCTGACGTTGCGGTCAACGATGTCCTTGGCAGCGGTGGCAAGTGGCATAACCTCGCCTCCCGGCAACTGGCCGACTTCGTGCCGGCGGCAGACCTGTTGCGCTGGCTCGAAGGGCGCAAACTCGACGCCGTGCTGCATATGGGCGCCATCTCCTCGACCACCGCGACCGATGGCGATGCGGTTATGGAGAGCAATTTCGGCTTGTCGTTGCGCCTTCTCGACTGGTGCACGGCGACCCGCACGCCTTTCATCTACGCCTCTTCGGCGGCGACTTACGGCGACGGCGCGGCCGGCTTTGCCGACGATTGGTCGCCTTCGGCACTAAAGCGGCTCAAACCGCTAAACCTTTACGGCTTCAGCAAGCAGGCGTTCGACCTTGCCGTTGCCGAGCGCGCGGCGCGCAAAGACAAACTGCCGCCGCAATGGGTCGGACTCAAGTTCTTCAATGTTTTCGGCCCCAACGAATATCACAAGGGCGAGATGATGAGTCTCGTTGCCAAGCGCTTCGATGACGCCAAGGCCGGCGCACCGATCAGGCTATTCAAATCGTACCGTTCCGGCATCGCCGACGGTGAGCAAAAGCGCGACTTCGTTTATGTCGACGATGCGGTGGCCGTGGTGCGCTTCCTGATGGAGACGCCGTCGGTCTCTGGTATCTTCAATGTCGGCACCGGGAAAGCGCGCAGCTTCCGCGATTTGATGCTGGCCCTGTTCGCGGCGCTCGGGCAGGAGCCGAAAATCGAATATATCGATATGCCGCCCGCGATTCGCGACAGCTACCAATATTTCACCCAAGCCGACGTCAGCGGTCTGCGCCGCGCCGGCTTTGCGGCGGACTTCACCACGCTGGAGGAAGGCGTCAGGCGTTACGTGAGCGGTTATCTCAATCGCGCCGACCGTTATCGGTAATCGGCGGCGCGGGCGGGGGCAGATGGTTGATTTCGAAGAAGCACTCCGGCTTGTTGCGCGGCAAACGGTGCTTTGCGTCGGCGACGTCATGCTCGACGATTTCGTCTACGGCGACGTCACGCGTATCTCGCCGGAAGCGCCTACCCCGGTGCTGACCGTCAAACATTCGAGCATCGAGATCGGCGGCGCCGGCAACGTCGCGCGCAACATCGCCGCACTGGGCGCCCAATGCATTTTTGTCGGTCTGGTCGGCAAGGACGAGGCCGGCGTTACGTTGACCGACGCGCTTGCCAAATTCGGCTCAATCGTTCCGAAGCTCGTGATCGACGCAGCGCGGCAGACGACGCGCAAGGTGCGGTTCGTGTCCGAACATCATTCCGCGCATCTGGTGCGCGCCGATTGGGAGACCGTCGGTCCGGTCGGCACCGAAAGCGAGGCGGCCATAATCGCCCATGTTGAAGCGGCGATCCCGAAGGCCGATGCGGTGGTGCTCTCCGATTATGCCAAGGGAACGTTGAGCGAGCGCGTCATCCGCGCGGTCATCGACGCGGCGCGGCGCTCGGGCCGGCCGGTCATTGTCGATCCGAAAGGCCACGATTACAGCATCTATCGCGGCGCCACCGTGATCACACCCAATGCCAAGGAGCTGGCCGTGGCGGTGCATCGCCCGGTGACGACCGAGGCGGAGATCGCCACCGCCGCCGCCGAGCTTGCACGCCTGACGGAAAGCGAAGCGGTGCTGGTCACGCGCAGCGAAGAAGGCATGAGTCTGCACGTCGAAGGCGAGCCGCCGGTGCACATTCCCGCTTATCCGGTCAAGGTGCGCGACGTTTCCGGCGCCGGCGATACGGTCGCCGCGGTGATAGCGGTGCTGCTGGCGACGGAAGCGCCTTTCGAATTCGCCATGCGTGCAGCCAATGCCGCCGCCGCCGTCGTCGTCGGCAAGCGCGGCACGTCGACCGTTTCGCTTGCCGAATTGCGCCACCGCATCCTACCGGCCGCTTCGCTCGCGCCGGAAGACAAGATTGTGTTCGACTGGTCGGTGCTCGACGAACGGCTCAAAGCCTGGCGCCGGCAAGGGCTGCGGATCGGTTTCACCAACGGCTGTTTCGACCTCTTGCATCGCGGCCATGTGAAACTCCTGGCCGAGGCGCGCGCAGCCTGCGATCGGCTGGTCGTGGGCCTCAACAGCGACGCCTCGACCGCGCGGCTTAAAGGCAACGGCCGCCCGATCAATCCGGCCGAAGGCCGTGCCGAGGTTCTTGCCGCGCTCGAGGCGGTCGATCTCGTCGTCGTCTTCGAGGAAGACACGCCGCTCGAATTGATCAAGCGGGTACGGCCGGCAGTTTTGGTCAAGGGCACCGACTATCGCCTGGAGGAAGTCGTCGGCCGCGACGTGGTCGAAAGCTTGGGCGGCGATGTTATTCTCGTCACCTTGGTGCCTGGGCATTCGACCAGCGGCCTCGTGCAGCGGTCGGCGGAATCGGCGCGCCCGGCGGCGCGCTCGATCAAGCCCGCAAAAACCTGAAGTCCAAGAGTGGTTGGGGGCATGACGAGCCTGTCCATCAGATACGGCATCGACCGCCCTCGGCTGATGACGGTCGCCGACTGGCTAGCGGTCGGCGTCGGCGCGACATTGCCGTGGTCGACGTCGGCGACCGGAATTTTCATCGCGTTATGGATACTCGCCGTTCTGCCGACGTTGGACCGTGCCACAGTGCTGCGGGAACTGCGGACCGCTGCCGGATTTTTGCCGGTGCTGCTTTGGCTGCTTGCTGCCGTCGGCATGTTGTGGGCCGACGTCAGTCTGGCGGAGCGGCTCGGCGGTTTGGGCAAGTTCCACCGCCTCTTGGTCATTCCGCTCCTGCTCATTCACTTTCGCCGCTCCGAGCACAGCATT
>Ga0181522_10001264_pt1 | contig 15737 bp, 15 predicted proteins | sample PEATcosm2014_Bin_27_FD_121103 | JGI IMG/M metagenome (GOLD analysis project Ga0181522, IMG submission 121103) | Peatland microbial communities from MTU Mesocosm Facility, Houghton, MI, USA - PEATcosm2014_Bin05_10_metaG | ecosystem: Environmental > Terrestrial > Soil > Wetlands > Peat | place... | reverse complement strand
TGGCCAGCCACATCGTCGGCAACGAGATGCAGGCGATGGTCTCTGAGCCCGAGCGCCGCCACGAGATCGACGAGTCGCTGAAGGACGTCTACGAGACGCTGTTCATGACGGCCAGCCCGACCTGCACGAAGGCGGCCCTGAACATGCTGGGCCACAACGTCGGCGGGCTGCGCCTGCCCCTGGTCGAGGCGACAGAGCAGGAGCGCGAGGTCGTGCGGGCGATGCTCGAACGCCACGGCATGCACCCCGTCGGACCTGCGCAGACGGCAGCGTGAGCGAGCGGGTAAGGGTCCTGCCGCTGGGCGGCCTGGGCGAGATCGGCAAGAACATGACGGTCGTCGAGCACGACGGCCGCATCGTCGTCGTGGACGTGGGCCTGCGCTTCCCGACGCCGGAGATGGTCGGCATCGACCTGGTCCTGCCCGACTTCTCCTACCTGCGCGAACGGGTCCGCGACATCGAGGCGATCGTCGTCACGCATGGCCACGAGGATCACCTTGGGGCCCTGCCGTGGGTGCTCAGGGAGCTGGGTGCGGACCTCGACATACCCGTCTACGGCGGCGCCCTGACGGTGGCCATGGCCCGCTCCAAGCTGGACGAGCACAAGCTCAGGGACGTCGAGCTGATCGAGGTCGAGCCCGGCGAAGCCCTGGAGCTGGGGCCCTTCTCGCTGGAGATGATCCACATGACCCACTCGATCCCGGACTCCAGCGCAGTGGCGCTGGGCACGGAGCTGGGGACGGTCCTGATCACGGGCGACTACAAGTTCGACCAGACCCCCGTCGACGGCCCCCCGGCCGACGTCTCGCGCCTGGCGGAACTGGGCAGGGAGGGGGTGCTGCTGCTGTGCGGGGACTCCACCAACGTCGACCGCCAGGGCTTCTCCCCGTCGGAGTCGGTCGTCGGGCCCCACCTGGAGGAGGTCTTCGCCCGCTGCGAGGGCAGGATCGTCGTGACGAGCTTCGCATCGAACATCCACCGCGTCCAGCAGGTCGTCGACGCGGCCCATGCGCTGGGTCGAAAGGTGGCCCTGGTCGGTCGCTCGATGCGCAAGAACGTCGGCATCGGCCGTCAGCTGGGCCACATCGAGATCCCCGAGGGGATGCTGGTCGGCCCCCGGGAGATCGACGACCTGCCCGACGAGCGGGTCGTCTTCATCTCCACGGGCTCCCAGGGCGAGCCCCTCTCGGCGCTCAGGAGGATGGCCTACCGCGACCACCGCCAGGTGGAGCTGAGACAGGGCGACACGGTCGTCTTCTCGGCCACGCCGATCCCCGGCAACGAGCGGGCCGTCAACGAGACGATCGACCGCCTCTACCACATCGGCTGCGACGTCATCACGACCCGCGACGCCCCCGTCCACGCCTCAGGGCACGGCTACGCGGAGGAGGTCAAGCTGATGCTGAACCTCGTCAGGCCGCGCTACGTGATGCCCTTCCACGGCGACTTCAAGCGCCTGCGCCTGCACGCCCAGCTGGCCGAAGCCGTCGGCGTCCCGCCCGAGGACATCTTCCAGGGCGACAACGGGCTGCCGCTCGACATCGACTCCCGGGGCGCCCGCTTTGGCGCCAAGGAGCAGGCCGGCATGATCTTCGTCGACGGGGTGGAGCTGGGGGAGATGGCCGACGTGGCGCTCCGCGACCGTCGCATGCTCTCAGCCGACGGCATCTTCATCGTGGTCGCGACGATCGCCGAGCAGGACGGCAGCTCCGTGGCGGACCCGGAGGTGATCTTCCGGGGCGTCCCCTTCATGGACGAGGCGGACAAGCTGGAGGAGGAGATCCGGCTGACGGTCGAGGCGACCCTGCATCGGGCCGCGGGCGACGGCGTCAGGGAGATCGACGTCCTGACGCAGCAGCTGCACGACGACCTGGCGCAGCTGGTCTACGACCGTCTGAAGCGCCGGCCGATGGTGCTGCCTGTCGTCGTGGAGGTGTAGGGAAACGGACGTACGACCCGCCGCGTCTTGACATCATATGTGATGTCATGGACCCGTCGGAACTGATCCACTCGACGCGTGTGCGCCTTGGCCTCAGCCAGCGGCAGCTGGCGCTCCGCGCCGGCACAACCCAGGCGGCGGTCAGCCGGATCGAGCGAGGGCTTGTCTCGCCGACGTTCTCGACCCTGCGTGAGCTGATGGTCGCGATGGGCGAGGAACCCGTGCTGACGGCACGACGCATCCCAGGCGAATGGGACCCGGCACACATGTCGAGCACCCTCGAGCGGACGCCCGAGGAGCGGCTCGCGCTGGCGCTCTCCTGGGACAGGATGGCCGGCCGCCTTGCTGCGGCGGGTAAGGCCGCCCGCGAGCATGGCTGAGGCGACGCCACTCGAGGCCGAGGCGATCTTCGCGGCGCTGGCCGCGCGCTCGGTGGACCTCTCGGACATAGCAGCGCTCACGGAGCCCGAACACCGCGGGTAATTCGCGGCGGCATCGGCGTTTCAGGTGTAGGCCTAGACAGCCCTCTCGACGAGCACGGGCTCCTGCGTGGCCGGCGCCCCCACAGCCGCGGGCGCACCGGGCAGGCGCACGACGAAGCGAGCCCCAGTCGTACCCGCCGGGGCCGGCTCCAGCGTCACCTCGCCGCCGTGGGCTTCGGCTACGGCGGCGACGATGGCGAGACCGAGGCCGAAGGAGCCGCCGCGGTCGCCGGCGCCGCGGACGAAGCGCTCGAAGAGGGTGGGGGCGATCTCGGCGGGCACGCCGGGGCCGTTGTCGGCGACGACGAGCTCGACGTGACCGTCGGGGAGGGTGCGGGTGCTGACGTTTATCTCGGTCCCGGCAGGGGTGTGGCGCAGCCCGTTCTCGATCAGGTTGCGCACGAGCCGGTGCAGGTCGTCGGGGGCTCCCAGCAGCCGGGCGGGCTGCACGTCCAGGACGATCTCGTGCTCGTCGCTGACGGGGCCGAGCTCGCCTGCTGCGTCGACGACGATGTCGGCGAGGTCGCAGGGGTCGTGGCGGCGGCCGCGCTGGGCGTCGGAGCGGGCCAGCAGCAGCAGGTCGGCGACGAGGCGGCGCATGCGCTGTGATGAGCGCAGGGCAGAGCGGGCGGCGTCGCCCTCGTCGCCGTCCAGCGATTCGGCCAGCAGCTCGAGGTTGGCGAGGACACTGGTCAGGGGCGTGCGCAGCTCGTGCGAGGCGTCGGCGACGAAGGAGCGCTGGCGGGCGAGCATGGCCTCGGTCTCCCCGCGGGCGGCGTCGAGCTGGCGGAGCATGCCCTCCAGCGTGCGGGCGAGCTCTGAGACCTCGTCCTCGGCCAGCGGTTCGGGCATGCGCAGGGACGGGTCGCGGGTACGGGCGATCTCGGCTGCAGCGGTCGTGAGCGCGGCGATCGGCTGCATGGCGCGACGGGCGATGAGCATGCCGGCGCCGAAGGCCAGGGCGGTGCCGGCGAGGACGCCGAACAGCATCAGCACCTCCAGGCGGTGGACGGTTGCCTCGGTCGGGCCGACGGGACGGGCGTACTGCAGGATCAGTTCTCCGACGGGGGTGCCGTTCTGGCTGATGACGACGGCGTGGCTGATGACCCTGTAGCCGTCGACGGTGACGGGGTGGGGCTGGGGCGGTCCCAGGGCAGGCGCGTTCTTGGGGTACTGGGCGAGGATGCGCTGGCCGAGGGTGAGGACCTTCACGACGGCATGGTCGGCGCTGAAGTCTTCAAGCGGCGTTTCGATGTTGAAGGGGTCCCTGGAGATGTGCATCCGGTTGGGCAGCTCTTCGGCGGCGTCCGAGACCTGCCGGTTGAAGTCGGAGCGGATGCGGTGGACGGTCAGCGAGCCGACGACGGCGACGACGACGCAGAGGATGACGAAGGTCAGCAGGGCCGTGACGGTGGCCAGGCGCAGGCGGATGGGCAGACGGTCGAAGACCGCCGTCAGACGCTCCAGGGCGGCGCGGGGGCTAAGCCCGGAGGACGTAGCCGGCTCCCCTGATCGTGTGCAGCAGGCGATCCTCGCCGCCGGACTCGAGCTTGCGGCGCAGGTTCGAGACGAAGACCTCGATGGTGTTGGTCGTGGAGAAGGGGTCATAGCCCCAGACCTCGTCGAGCAGGCGTTGGCGGGAGACGACGATGCGCTCGTTGCGCATCAGGTACTCGAGCAGCTCGAACTCGCGCTGGGTCAGCTCGATGAGGCGCTCGCCCCGCATGACCTCGTGGGTGTCGGCGTTGAGGGTGAGGTCGCCGACGCGCAGGGGAGCGGAGCCGCGGGGCGGGCGCCGCCGTAGCAGGGCCCGCATGCGGGCCAGCAGCTCCTGGCGCTCGAAGGGCTTGACGAGATAGTCGTCGGCGCCTGCGTCGAGCCCCTCGACACGGGACTCCAGGGCGTCGCGGGCGGTCAGGATCAGGATCGGCACGTCGTCGTCGGAGCGCAGCGTCTTGGCGACCTCGATGCCGTCGACCTTGGGCAGCCCGAGGTCGAGGATGACGAGGTCGGGGGCGAAGGCCCGTCCCTGCTCGAGGGCGGCCTGCCCGTCTGCGGCTGTCCTGACCTCATACCCCTCCATGCGCAGCGAGCGCTGCAGGGCCTGGGCGATGTCCTCGTCGTCCTCGACGACCAGGACGCGTGCTGCTCTGGAGAAGTCGTTCATGGGTCTTTATGTAAGAGAACGGCGCTAAAGCGATGGTAAGACCCTTCGGCAGGTTCTGGGCCCTCGGCGTCGAAGTTGCGCGAGATGCCTTCAAGCACGAGACGTCCGGCCAAGGGCCGTGGCAAGCCTGGGCGCCGCTCGAGCGCGACCAGGTCCCGCTCCCGCTCAGCTGCTCGCAAGCACTCCCTCGGGGAGATGCTGGAGCTACCGGTGCCGCGCCTGCCGGTCCTGGAGCAGCGCCAGCGCGACGTGCTGGGCCTGGCGCTGGTGGCGCTGGGGGTGTTCATGGGCATCGTCCTGTACAGCTCGGGAGCGTCGGCTCCGGGCGGCCGGGCAGGCCACGCCCTGGCGGTGGCCTTCGGCTGGACCGTGGGCCGTGCCCGCGTGCTTGCGCCCCTGGCCCTGGTCGTTGGCGGCGCCGTGATGCTGCTGCGTCCGGTCCTGCCGGCGCTGAGGCCGCTGCGGACGGGCTCGCTGTGCCTGTTCGCGGGCCTGACCCTGGCCCTGTCTGCAGGCATGCTCGGCCTCAGCCCGAGCCCGGCCGGCGACGGCAGCGCCTTCAGCTCGAGCCATCTGCAAAGCCACGGGGGCGTCGTCGGCGAGGCGCTCTACCGCTTGGCCCACCCGCTCGTGCAGGGGGCCGGCGTCACGATCCTTGTCATCTTCCTGCTGCTGGTCGGTGTCGTGCTGCTGACGGGCGCCTCGATCGCGACGGCGATCAGGGCGACGGGCACCGGCCTGCTGGACACGACGCGCGTCGTGACGGGACTTGGCCGGCAACAGACCCGCCCCGGCCGTCCCGCGCGGAGACGGGCGCCTGACGGCTCGGGCGAGGAGGAGATTCTCCCGCCCGAGCCCGAGCCCGCGGAGCTGATCGTGCGGGCGACCCACGTCGAGGCCCCCTCGCGCGACTGGATGGAAGAGGAGGAGCCGTCGCCCCCGCCTGCCGTGGAGGAGCCCGAGCCGGTTGCGCCCGAGGCCGTCGAAGAGGATCAGGAGGAGGGTCGCGAGGAGTCGATCGCGGGCGTTGCCGAAGCGGACCCGGCCGATCTGACGCCGATGGGGCGGTTGCGAGGGAGTGTGACCGACGACCCGAGCTTCGTCTGGCGGCTTCCGGACGCCTCGCGCCTGTTGACGCGCTCGACGGGCGAGCAGACGCGTCCGGACACGGCCGGGCAGGAGCGCACGGCGACGGCGCTGGTGGAGGCCCTGGGCCACTTCGGGGTGCAGGCGAAGGTGATCGGGACGGTGGCGGGCCCGCACATCACCCGCTACGAGCTGCGCCTGGCGCCGGGCATCAAGGTCGGCAAGGTGGCTCAGCTGAAGGACGACCTGGCCTACTCGCTGGCGGCGACTGACATCCGCATCCTGGCGCCGATCCCGGGCAAGCAGGCGGTCGGCGTGGAGGTCCCGAACGCTGTCAGGCGGATGGTGCGCCTGGGCGACGTCTTCCAGGAGCCGCCGAAGGACTGGTCGCCCCTGACGGTCTGGCTGGGCAAGGACGTGGCGGGCAAGGCGATCGGGGCGGACCTGGCGAAGATGCCCCACATCCTCGTGGCGGGCACGACGGGGGCGGGCAAGTCGGGCGCGATCAACGCGATGCTGTCCTCGATCCTGATGCGGGCGACCCCGCACGAGGTGCGCCTGGTGCTGGTGGACCCCAAGCAGGTCGAGCTGAACCACTACGAGTCGATCCCGCACCTGCTGACGCCCGTCATCACGAGCCCGCGGATGGCGGCGAACGCCTTGCAGAACCTGGTCAAGGAGATGGAGGAGCGCTACGGGATCATGTCGCTGGCGCGCACGCGCAGCCTCGTCGAGCTGAACAGGGCCAGGGAGAAGCGGGGCGAAGCTCCCCTCCCTTACATCCTCTGCGTGATCGACGAGCTCGCGGACCTGATGATGGTCGCGCCGGCGGACGTGGAGGACTCGATCATCCGCCTGGCCCAGAAGGCCCGGGCGGTCGGCATCCACCTGGTGCTGGCGACGCAGAGCCCCCGCGTGGACGTGATCACGGGCATGATCAAGGCCAACGTCCCCTCGAGGATCGCCTTCGCGGTCTCCTCCCAGACGGATTCCCGCGTGATCCTCGACCAGAACGGGGCGGAGTCGCTGCTGGGTCAGGGGGACATGCTGTTCAACCCGGTCGGCAGCTCGCGCCTGCAGCGCATCCAGGGGGCCTTCATCGACGAGGCCCAGATAGCGAAGCTGACGGAGGGCTGGCGCAAGCAGGGCGAGCCGGAGCTGCGCGAGGAGCTCTTGGAGGAGGTCGAGCCGGAGCTGCGGGAGGGCAGCTCGGAGGGCGACCTGGACCCCGACGAGGACCCGCTGCTCTCCGACGCGATCCGCCTGGTGGCGGAAATGCAGACGGCCTCCACCTCGATGCTGCAGCGGCGCCTGCGCCTGGGCTACACGCGGGCGGGGCGCATGATCGACATGCTCGAGCGCCGCGGCGTCATCTCAGGCTACGAAGGCTCCAAGCCCCGTCAGGTCCTGATCACGGAGGCGGACCTGCCGCGGGTGCTGGCTGCTCTGCAGGAGTCCGAGCAGCCGGCGACGAGCGTTTCGGCCGACTGACGCCCGTCTGGACGGCTGCAGGCTGAAAACGGCTTGTCAGAGCCGCGTCGCGGCCGCCTGCGCGGTACCGTCCTGGGCGTGGGAACTCCCCTCGCGAGCATAGGCGGCATCGCCATCGGCGTCGCGGCTTGTGGCGTGGTCCTCTTCGTGGCCTACCAGGTGTTCGGGGAGCAGGCGCTGGGGCTGCCGGCGATGCTCGGCGTGTTCACGCTGATCGCGGGGGTGTCGATCGCCGGGAACGTCGGTGCCGTCGGGCTGCTGGTGGCGGTCGCGTTCATCGTGGTCTTCATGCTGGCGATCGGCTTCGCGATGTCGCTGGCCCGCCGTGGCGACGAGCAGATCGACGAGCGGGAAGGACGCTGATGCCGGAGATCGGCGCGACCCTGCGGGAGGCGCGCATGCGAGCACGCATCGACGTCTCCGAGATCGAGGCGCAGACGAAGATCCGGGCCAAGTACCTGCGGGCGCTGGAGAACGAAGAGTGGAGCCTCTTGCCGGGGCCGACGTTCGTCAAGAGCTTCCTGCGCACGTATGCGAGTGCCCTGGGCCTGGACGGCCGGGCCCTTGTCGAGGAATACCGCCTGCACCACGAGAAGCCCAGCGAGAGCATGCTGGAGCCGATCGTCTCCTCTCCGGCGCGGGGGCAGGGCCGCAGCCGCGGCCAGCCGTCCGGTCCCTCGCGGGGCTACACGATCGCGGTCGCCACGATCGGGCTGATCATCGTCGTGCTGATCGTCGCCCTCGCGACGAGCGGCGGCTCTGGTCCGAAGAGAACGGCGAGATCCACGAGCGTGTCGGAAAGCGGCACGGGCAAGACGACGAATACCGGGACAACGGCCGCCACGAAGACCCCGACGCGCACGGCGAGCGACGTGATGACGCTGTCGCTGAAGCCGACGGGGGTCGTCTACGTGTGCCTGATCGGCGAAGGCGGGCGCAAGCTGATCCCGGGCCTGGACCTGCAGCCGGGGCAGAGCACGCAGACGTTCCGCTCCCGTCACTTCACGGTCACGCTGGGCAACAACCAGGTGACGATGTACATCGACGGGACGCCCCGCGCGATCCCCAGCTCCAGCGGGGCGATCGGCTACTCGATAACGAAGGCGAGGGGCCGCCAGACGCTGCCCTCCTCCCAGCAGCCGACGTGCGCCTGAGATGAGCGCCAGGGCCGGCATCGTGGTGACGGGCACGGAGGTCCTGACGGGCCGGGTGAGCGACCGCAACGGCCCGTGGCTGGCGGAAAGGCTGCGCGAGGCGGGCGTGGACCTGGCGGAGATAGCCATCGTCGGGGACCGCCGCGAGGACATGCTGGCCGCACTCGGCTTCTTCGCCGAGCAGGGCATGGACCTGGTGATCACCAGCGGCGGCCTGGGCCCGACGGCAGACGACCTGACAGCTGTCGTGGTGGGCGAGTTCCAGGGCCGCGAGATGGTCCTGGACGAGGCCCTCTCGCAGCGGATCGCGGCGATCGTGGCGCCGCTGATGAGACGCTGGCCGAACATCGACCCGGCGGCGATCGAGCTGGCCAACCGCAAACAGGCGACGGTGCCGGCGGGGGCCGAGATCCTCGATCCTGTCGGCACGGCCCCGGGGCTGGTCGTCGGGCCGGGCTCCGGTGCCGGCCCCACAGTCGTGGTGCTGCCGGGCCCGCCGCGTGAGCTGCAGCCGATGTGGGGCAAGGCCCTGCAGACGGAGGGGGTGCGTGCCGTGCTGGCCAGGGCGACGGTCTACGAGCAGCAGACGCTGCGCCTGTTCGGGATCCCCGAGTCGGAGATCGCGGAGACGCTGAGGGCGGCCGAGCGGGAGGGGGTGGAGCTCGACAGGCTGGAGGTGACGACGTGCCTGAAACGGGGCGAGGTGGAGGTCGTGACCCGCTACGAGCCGGCGCAGCAGGCGGTCTACGAGGCCTTCCGCGAGGTCGTCAGGGCCCGTCACAGTGAGACGCTGTTCTCGGAGGGCGGCGAGACGATCGACGAGCAGGTGGCAGCGCTGCTGCTGGGAGCGGAGCGGGGTCCGCTTAGCATCGCCACGGCGGAGTCGTGCACGGGCGGGCTGCTGGCGGGCAGGCTGACTGAGCTGGCGGGCTCCTCGCGCTACGTGAAGGGCGGCCTGGTGGTCTACTCCAACGAGGCCAAGACGGCCTTGGCGGGGGTGCCGGCGGAGCTGATCGAACGTCACGGCGCGGTCTCGGAGGAGGTCGCGGCGGCACTGGCACAGGGCGCCCGAGAGCGCCTGGGGGCGGACGTGGGGGTGGGGGTTACGGGGATCGCGGGCCCCGGCGGCGGCAGCGCCGAGAAGCCCGTCGGGCTGGTCTGGGTGAGCGTCTGCGCCTCCGGTCGGGAGCCCCTGACGAGGTCGGTCAACCTGCCGGGCGGGCGCGCCGACGTGCGCGACAGGACGACGACGGTGGCGCTGCACCTGGTGCGCAGGGCGCTCGACCCCCGGGCGGCGGAGATCTCCTTGCCGGCGGGCAGCCGTTAGATAGGAATGGCGCGCACCGACACGGCGCGTCTGTTCGCGGCCCTGGCGGTGCCCGAGACGGACGCCGAGCGGCTGGGGGCGTGGGCGCGGCAGGTGGCTCGTGCGGGACGGACGCGGGAGGGCCCCGGCTGGCTGCGGGTGCTGGCGTCGGAGTCCGTGCACCTGACGCTCGTGTTCCTCGGCGAGCGTCCGCTCTCGGAGCTGGACGTCCTGGCGGAGGCGCTGCAGGAGGCGGCCGGCCCGTTCTGGCCGATGGAGGTCGAGCTGGGCGCGCCGCTGTGGCTGCCGCCGCGCAGGCCGCGGGCGCTGGCTGTGGAGGCGCGCGAGCGCACGGGGGCTCTCGAGCGCCTGCAGGGCGCAGTATCGGGCTCGCTTTGGCAGGCGTGCGGGGAGAGCGCTCCGCACAGCCGCTTCAGGGCTCACGTGACGATCGCCAGGACGAAGGCCGCCGGGCGCGTGCGGGGCGAGCTGCCCGTGACGCCGGCCGTGCGCTTCAGGGTCGAGGAGGTCCTCCTGTTCCGCTCGCGCCTGGAACCGGAGGGTGCGCGCTACGAGCGCCTGGTGGGCGCGCAGCTGGCCGGCATGGCGCCCTGAGCGTGGCCTGCCCGGCCGGGAGCCGGCCCGCCGAGCCTGCGGGTCAGCTGTCCTGTTCCTCGCCGGATGTGTCTTCGCCGCCGGCTTCGCAGTTCTGCGAGGCGGCTGCTTCGCCTTCCCCTTCGCAGGCCCATTCGACGGTCGTGCACTGGCCGGATTCGCCTTCGCATTCGGCCTGCTGGTCTTCGGAGGGGTCCTGGCCGGGGGTCAGGCGGCACATCGGGGCGCTGGTGGCGGACAGGCGGACGGGGGTCGAGCCGTCTTCGCAGGCCGGTTCGGAGCCGTCGTCGCAGGCGTAGGAGCCTTCGGGATTCCGGGTGGGCGTGCTTTCGTCTTCGCAGGTCGCGGGGGAGAGGAAGACGACGGTGGCGCCGGGCTTGCCGGCGTGCTTGCGCGAGCTGCTGTGACGGCTGTGCGAGGAGGCGGTCTTGCGGACCTTTGGGGCCCTGGTCTTGGTCTTCGCGCAGCGGGAGGCGGATCCGTGCTTGGACTTGCGGGCGGTGGAGCAGGCCGCCTTGTGAGTGCGGGAGGCCTTGGCGGCGGCGCCGGCCGGCAGCGAGCAGAGCCCGAGCAGCAGGCAGGTCAGGAGGGCGACCGTGGCTGTGCGGGGACGCTGCAGGTGAAGGGCTGGCAAGGGTCTGTCTCCGATCGCTGACGGGGTTGGCTGCGGGTCCATCGTCGGTCGTGCAGGGCCCGCCGAGGCGGGATCCTGTTTCTGGACAAAAAGCTCACCAAGTGGGACGTTCGGTTCCAGCCAGTGGAATGACCGACGTTGGAGAAGGCCCCTGGCGCGTCCCGCCGACCCGGTTGCCGAGGCACATGGCGCTCCACGCAATCAGGCGGGGGAATCGAACAGCTGTTCCGTCCGAGCGTCCCTCTAGCTTCCCCTGCTCACACCGATACCCGGAGGAGCCCGCCATGTCAGTGACCGACCAGGAGAAGGCCGCCAAGGCCCGCGATGCAGCCCTGCAGGGGGCATTGACGCAGATCGAGCGCGAGTTCGGCAAGGGGACGGTCATGAGGATGGGCGACGAGGGCGCGCAGGTGCGCTGCGAGGCGATCCCGACGGGAGCGCTGTCGCTGGACCTGGCGCTGGGGATCGGCGGCGTGCCGCGGGGCAGGATCGTGGAGCTGTACGGCCCGGAGTCCTCGGGCAAGACGACGCTGATCTACCACGTGCTGGCGGAGGCCCAGAAGCTGGGAGGGGTGTGCGCGTTCATCGACGCGGAGCACGCGATGGACCCGCTGTACGCGAAGGAGATAGGGGTCGACATCGACGAGCTGCTGGTGTCCCAGCCGGACTACGGCGAGCAGGCGCTGGAGGTGGCGGACATGCTGGTGCGCTCCAACGCGGTCGACGTGGTGGCGATCGACTCGGTTGCGGCGCTGACGCCGAAGGTCGAGCTGGAGGGCCAGATGGGCGACCAGACGGTGGGCTCGCAGGCGCGCATGATGTCCCAGGCGATGCGCAAGCTGGCGGGGAACCTGAACCGCACGAACACGCTGTGCATCCTGACCAACCAGATCCGCGAAAAGGTGGGCGTGATGTTCGGCTCGCCAGAGACGCAGCCGGGCGGGCGGGCGCTGAAGTTCTACGCCTCCCAGCGCCTCGACATCAGGCGCATCGAGACGCTCAAGGACGGCACGGAGGCGGTCGGCAACAGGGTGCGGGTGAAGGTCGTCAAGAACAAGGTGGCGGCGCCGTTCCGCCAGGCGGAATTCGACATCGAGTTCGGCAGAGGCATCTCGACGTCGGGCTGCCTGATCGACCTGGGCATCGAGCACAACATCGTCAGCAAGTCGGGCTCGTTCTTCTCCTACGGCAACGAAAGGCTGGGCCAGGGGCGGGGCAACGCGAAGGCCTTCCTGGACGAGAACAAGCAGATGGCCAAGGAGATCGAAGCCAAGATCTACGAGGCCCTGGGTCTCGGGCCGAGCGCGGTGACGCCGATCGAGCGCGATCAGGACGCGGTCCCCCCGATCGCCTCCGAACCGGCTGTGGCCGCGTAGACGGACTGCGCGTGCAGGTCGCGGAGAGCGCGAAGTTAGGAGCTACTACTTCGTGCTCTCTGCAAAGACTTCGTAGACCTCACGAACAGAGACGATGATCAAGGCAAATCCAGCAAGCGGGATGAAGAACCTGTCCTCGTCGGTAAAGGGCGCAACGTTCGTTGCGGTGACCGCGATGATGCCCATGCGGACTCCGTTCGTGATCGCCGTGGTCGTCAGGACGAGCTTGAAGAGATGCCCGACATCGGGCCAGCGACGCTTCCTGACGCCACGGATGGCTATGTAGCTCACCACGAGAATTGCCGCGAGGACGAGCCCCGCAGCTATGTACGGGCGGAGCGGCGCCTCACCGGCGGCGACGGGAACGCTCACGAAAGGCAGCAATGACGGCTACTGCGCTGCCCAACGCGAGTCCGGCTGCGGCCCCCTCGGGACCTGCGAGTGCTCCGAGAGCAGTTGCGCCGGCTGCCATTGATACGCCGCCCTCCGCCAAGAACCACCTTCGGTCAACAGCATGCTCAGCCTCAAGCTGCTCGACATGGCTCTCGGTTTCTTGAGCCGCAGTAGGTTGGTCCATACGTCAAAGGGTAGCGACAGCGATCATGGATTGACAGGTTGTGTCCGCTCTGCGAACACAACAAGTATGTCGTGTCGCTAGGACGGATTCGTGGCGCCTCTACTGTTCGCCCGTGGACTGCTGGCATGATGTGAGCGATGGCGGATCGGTCTCATGTGCAGAAGCTGTACCACCTGACGACCTTCGGATGTCAGATGAACGAGCACGACTCCGAGCGCATGAAGGGCATGCTGGAGTCCCTCGGCTACAGCGAGGCGCCCGAGCGCGCCGACGCGGAGCTGATCCTCTTCAACACGTGCTCGATCCGGGAGGCGGCCGACAGCCGCTTCCTGACCCACCTGGGCGAGGCGCGCAAGCTCAAGCGCGAGAACCCGGAGGTCGTAGTCGGCGTTGGCGGCTGCTGGGCGCAGTCGGTCAAGGAGGAGATCTTCGCGCGCTTCCCGTTCGTGGACGTGGCGTTCGGCCCCGGCCAGGTGCACAAGCTGGCGGAGTTCCTGACGAGCGACTCGCTCTCGGCCCAGGGCTACTTCGAGTTCGAGGGCTTCACGGGCCATCTGCCGGCGCGTCGCGAGCGCCCCTTCCAGGGCTGGCTGCAGATCAGCGTGGGCTGCAACTGCCGCTGCTCCTACTGCATCGTGCCCTCGACTCGGGGGCGGGAGGTCAGCCGCGCACCGATGGAGCTGCTGGCGGAGGCGCAGGCGATGGCTGCAGACGGCGTCAAGGAGGTCACGCTGCTGGGCCAGAACGTCAACTCCTACGGACGCGACCTGCCTCCCTCCGACGGCGGGCGGGCGAGCTTCTCGGGGCTTCTGCGCCTGCTCGACGGCGTCGAGGGGATCGAGCGGATCCGCTACACGAGCCCCCACCCGAAGGACATGCGCGAGGACGTCGTGCTGGCCCATGCGGAGCTGGCAAGCGTCTGCGAGCACATCCACCTGCCCCTGCAGTCGGGCTCGAGCCGGATCCTGAAGGCGATGCGCCGCACATATGACCGCGAGCGCTACCTGGACAGGGTCGCGATGATCCGCGAGCACGTCCCCGACGTGTCGCTCTCGACGGACATCATCGTCGGCTTCCCGGGCGAGAGCGAGGAGGACTTCGAGCAGACCCTCGATGTCGTCGAGCAGGTCGGCTACGACAGCGCCTTCACGTTCGTCTTCTCTCCTCGCCGGGGCACGGAGGCGGGGGCGATGACGGAGGGCCTCGTCGAGCATGAGGTCAAGGTCGCGAGGATGGAGCGACTGGTCGAGCTGGTGCAGCGCCACGCTCGCGAACGGGCCCAGCGCTTCGTGGGACGCACGGTGGAGGTGCTGGTGGAAGGGCCCTCGCGGAAGGACCCCGAGCGGCTGCGCGGGCGCACCCGCCACAACAAGGTCGTCAACTTCACGGGCCTGGCGGAGCCGGGCGAGCTGACGCAGGTCGAGATCACTGCTGCGACCAGCCAGACGCTCTCCGGGGAGGAGCGGCTTCTCGCCAGGGCGGGCTGAGGAGGACGGGTCAGGCGATCGCGACGACGGGGATGGAGACCCTGCGCGGCGGAGCCATGGCGACGCGGTTGCGCCCGTCGCGCTTGGCTTCGTAGAGGGCCGCATCGGCCTCGGCGAAGACGGCGTCGTAGTCGAATGAGTGATGGCGCTCTGAAGCGCCGACGCCGAGGCTCATCGTGACCGACAGCCCCCCGGCCAGCGTGGCGGCGGCGAGCCCTTCGCGCAGGCGTCCGGCCAGCTCGGCAGTCGTGGCCAGGTCCGAGCCGGGCAGCAGGATCAGGAACTCCTCGCCGCCGAGCCTGTAGGCGAGGTCGAAGGCCCGCAGCTGCTTGCGCAGCAGGTAGGCGACCTCCTTCAGGACGGCGTCGCCCTGGGCGTGGCCGTGCGTGTCGTTGATCTGCTTGAAGTGGTCCAGGTCGGCGACGATGACGCCGACGGGGTCGCCAGTGATGGCGGACTGCAGCGCGAGCTCCTGCACCCGCACCTCCAGCGCCTTGCGGTTGAGCATGCCCGTCAGCTGGTCGATGACGGAGTCGCTGCGGTGCTGGATGTCGGAGTGCATCAGCGGCGTGGAGAGGATCGCGACGCAGACGATCAACGCCAGCGGGGCGATCACGAGCTCCGGGTTGGCCAGCACGGCGCGGGCGTCGATGCCGAAGCCGACGGCCAGCACGAGCGTGCAGGCGACGGCGACACCCGCGATGACCCCTCGCATCGAGAAGCGGGTCGTCAGCGTGATGACGGGTATCGCCAGCCAGGAGATCGCCGAGACTTTGGCGCCGCCCTCCAGTGCGACGGCGCCGGCGATCGTCAGCTCGCTCCCGATCCAGGCCGCGAACATGGCCAGCTCGGGCCTGCGCATCTGCGGCATCATCGCGTCGGCCGTGACGAAGAAGGCGACCGAGGGGACCAGGAACAGCAGCGGCCACCAGCCCAGCCAGGGGGCGACGCCCGTGATCGAGAGAGCCAGGATCAGGAACGTGCGCTGCCGTTGCGGCCTGACCCGCTGCTCCATGTCCAGCAGGCGCTCGCGGTCGAAGTCGTCGCGGCAAAGCCAGGACGACGGGCCCGACCCCTGCTCCTGCTCTCTTTCTATGTCCATTGTGGTCGCCCCCACGTCAACGTGCTCGACCCCGACAGTCATGTCGATGACCGCCCTGTCCGGCAGTGGACGGACGTTCAGCGCTCGCGATTGCGAATATTTGAAACGAGTGGAAGTGTACGCAGTGTCCAGGGGCCCGTCCGACCGCCCCAATCCCAGTAGTGGAGGCGTTCCGCGGGCATCTATGCGAACATGTGTTCGTGCGCTGGAGTGGCCTTGCAAGCGAGCTGGACGCAGAGCGGCGTTTGCCCGGCTATCGGGATCCGGCCGCAGTGCGCCGCTTCCAGGCACCCGAGGCGATGGACATGCGCTTCTACGAGG
>Ga0181522_10001261_pt1 | contig 15767 bp, 10 predicted proteins | sample PEATcosm2014_Bin_27_FD_121103 | JGI IMG/M metagenome (GOLD analysis project Ga0181522, IMG submission 121103) | Peatland microbial communities from MTU Mesocosm Facility, Houghton, MI, USA - PEATcosm2014_Bin05_10_metaG | ecosystem: Environmental > Terrestrial > Soil > Wetlands > Peat | place... | reverse complement strand
CGCTGTGGTCACGCTCGCCCTCGGCATTGGCGCGAACACCGCGATCTTTACGGTCGTGAATGCACTCGTGCTCAAAATGCTTCCCGTCAGGGATCCGCAACAACTCGTAGTTGTGGGCGATCCAGCACGCCCTAACACGCGCTCCAACGGAACTCCCCGCACCGACGTCTTCTCCTATCCTCTTTATAAGGAACTTCGCGATCACAATTCCGTATTCACCGGACTGTGTGCGGCTGGTACCGACCATCAAGTGGAGTTCGGTGCCGGTGAAGGTTCTACGGTAGACGAAAAGGTCAACGGCCGCCTCGTCAGCGGAAACTATTTCACCGTGCTCGGCCTCGAACCGGCCGCGGGACGCCTTTTCTCTGACTCCGATGACACGGCCGAAAACGCGAATCCGGTCGTCGTCCTCGGATACCAGTTCTGGCAACGCAAGTTCGCGCTCTCGCCCTCGATCATTGGACACGAAGTTCGCCTGAATGGCTCTCCCTTTACCGTTGTTGGCGTCGCGCCTGTCGGCTTTGAAGGCGACGTTGTCGGCGATGAGATGTCGCTCTACGTTCCAATCAGTATGCAGCCCGAGATCGTTCGCGGCCGTCACTGGCTCAAGTCGGGAAATAATTCGTGGCTCTCGCTGATCGGACGCTTGAAGCCAAACGTTACTCCCGCCCAGGCGAAAGCGAACCTGAACGTCGTCTTTGACCAGGCCGTCCGGGGAGATTACGGAGCGGCTCTCTCCGCCGACGACCGGCGCGCCATTCACGACAATCGGATGGAGATCGATGTTTCGCCCGGTGGCGGTGGCTTCTCTCAGGTGCGCGGCGACTACCGCACACCCTTGTTCTTGCTGATGGGTATCGTGGGTCTGGTGCTGCTCATCGCCTGCGTGAACGTAGCCAATCTGCTACTGGCGCGAGCGTCGAGCCGCAATCGCGAAATCGCCATTCGTCTTGCAATCGGGGCGCACCAGCGCCGCATCTTGCAGCAACTCCTCACCGAAAGCATTCTGCTCGCCCTTCTCGGCGGCCTGGCCGGCTCGTTCCTCGCAATCTTTGGCGTGCGCCTGCTGGTTTCGATCTTCGGATCCCGAACCACCCTTCCACTTTTCCCCGATCTGCGCGTGTTCTCGTTCACCATCGGAGTAACTCTGCTCACAGGCATCCTCTTTGGTCTGGTGCCCGCTCTGCGAACGCTTCAGGTGCGTGTCTCTCCCGCGCTCAAGGATGCTGCGCGCGCCACGCCCGGCGCGGGTTCCCGCTTCGGCCTCGGCAAGGGATTAATCGCGGCGCAGGTCGCGCTCTCTCTGCTCGTGCTCTTTGCGGCCGGCCTGCTCGTGCGCAGCCTGCAAAAGTTAATGCAGCAGGATTTCGGTTACAGTCACGATCACCTCGTAATCGCGCGGCTTGATCCCGCATCTGCCGGCTACATAGCGCAGAAGATGGAACCGCTAGCGACTGAGTTCGCGACCCGCATCGCGAGCGCGCTCAACGTACGCGGAATCACGTATTCAACCAACGGATTGTTCTCGGGCACAGAATCGGCTGATGCTCTCATCGTCCCCGGATTCAAGGACGCCGATCGCAATGCTTTGGAAGACTATGTCGGGCCGGATTATTTCGGAGTCGTCGGCATCCCCATCCTCGCGGGCCGCCAAATCGAAGCGCAGGATACAGCCACTTCGGCGCGCGTAGCAGTGGTGAACGAAGCGATGGCTAAGCGCTTCTTTGCTGGCCAGAATCCCATCGGCCGCCAGTTCACGATCGACGATCCGGCTTGGCTCGATAAGCCAATCACGATCGTCGGAGTCTCTCACAATGCCAAAGATCACGGCAGCGGCCTGCGCGAAGACGTTGCGGCCCGCTTCTACCTCGCTTTCCAGCAGATGCCGGACCCCTATCAGATTGTGCTCGAGGCTCAGATCCATGGAGATCCCGCCGCGGCCATTACCAGCATCCAGGCGCTGATCAAAGCCGTCGACTCTAATATTCCGATTTCATTCGTGCTCACCCTCGACCGCCTCGTCTCCGACAGCGCCGCCAACCAGATCGCTCTGGCGAAGTTGTCGGCCGGCTTCGCGGTCCTGGCGTTGTTGCTCGCCTGCGTCGGTCTTTACGGCGTCATGTCCTACACGGTCGCGAACCGGACGCGCGAAATTGGCCTGCGTATGGCACTCGGCGCGCGTCGCGGCGATGTGATGGGACTCGTACTGCGCGAGGGCATGCTCCTGGTGATCATCGGCCTCATGGCCGGAATTCCCCTGGCATTAGCCAGCAGCCGCATCTTGCAGGGTTTCCTCTTTGGTCTCAAGAGTTCCGATCCGATTTCGCTGATCGCTGTCGTTCTGTTGCTGGGAATGGTTGCCGCCTTCGCGGGATTTATTCCCGCCCGGCGTGCGTCGAAGGTCGATCCCATGGTTGCGTTGCGTTACGAATAAGGAATTGAGAGATGATGACCGGCTTAATCCGAGACTTTCATTACGCGGTACGCCAGTTGCGCAAGAACCCTGGCTTCGCGTGCACGGCGGTCGTGATTCTGGGTCTGGGCATCGGTGCGAGCACGGCGATTTTCAGCGCAGTCAACCCGATCCTGTTCGAGCCGCTGCCGTATCCGCATGCCAACCGCGTCGTGATGATCTGGTATGCGGCGGAAGACGGTTCCCGCATTCCCCAGACTTTTCACACCTATCGTGAACTGGCTGAACGCAATCGCTCGTTCGAGTCCATCGCGGTCGCGAATCCATGGCAGCCGACCCTGACCGGCGCCGATCAACCGGAGCGCGTCGATGGCCAGAGAGTAAGCGCCAGCTATTTTCAAACTCTCGGTATTCTCCCCGCGCTGGGACGAGACTTCCAGAAAGCGGACGACATCCTCAATGGTCCGAGAGTAGCGATTATCAGTAACGCTCTTTGGCAGCGGCGTTTCAGTGGGGACAGCAACGTCATCGGCCAGCAACTCCGGCTTGACGATGACAGCTATACCGTAATCGGCGTGATGCCGCGCGACTTCGACAATGTTTTGGCCTCCGAAGCGCAGGTTTGGTCACCGTTGCAGTACAACTCCGGGGATATCACCTCCATCCAGACCAGGGAGTGGGGGCATCACCTTCGGATGGTGGCCCGTCTGCGGGCAAGGGTCAGCTTGAATCAAGCGCGCAGCGATCTTGACAGGATTGCCCGGACTCCCGTCCCCGATTTTCCCCGGCCCGCGTGGGCCTCACTTGAGCATGGGTTTGTCGCGAACTTATTGCAAGACGATATTGCCAGCGGAGTGAAGCCTGCCCTGCTCGCGGTTCTAGGTGCCGTGCTTCTGGTTGTCGTGATCGCCTGCGTAAACGTAACTAACCTCCTCCTTGCGCGCAGCGCGCAACGGCGGGGCGAATTCGCCGTGCGCTCCGCGCTCGGTGCTGCTCGGCCGCGTCTGATTCGGCAGTTGGTCACGGAAAGTCTGCTATTAGCTATTCTCGGCGCAGCCCTTGGGATGCTGGTCGCACATTTTGGCGTCCGCGGCGTAGTCGCCCTGAGCCCTCCCGGCCTGCCGCGCGTGAACGCGATCCGGGTCGATGGAACGGCATTTGCTTTCGCTCTGGGAATCACGGCCTTCATCGGATTGATGGTCGGTCTGATTCCGGCCCTGCACCTGTTTCGCGGCGATCTGCAACTCGAAATGCAGCGAAGCTCCCGGCGCACAGCCGGTGGGCACCATTTGACGCGCCGCGCCCTCGTCGTATCGGAGGTAGCTCTCGCGATCGTACTGCTGGTCAGCGCGGGCCTGCTGTTGCGAAGCCTCAACCGATTGTTCGCCATCGATCCAGGATTCGATGCATCGCACTTGCTCACCATGCAAGTGCAATCGTCCGGTCACCAATTCGATGACAATCGAGCCCGGGACCAATTCTTTACTCAGGTGCTGGAGACGGTTCGCCAGGTTCCGGGTGTTACGGCGGCCGCATTCACCAGCCAGTTGCCGCTGAGTGGCGAACTCGAATCCTACGGCGTGCAATTCGCGGCAGACCCGAACGACTCCGAGGCCGCGCTTCGCTATGCTGTCACCCCGTCTTACATCGAAGCGATGCGCATTCCGTTACGCCGCGGCCGCCTGCTTGACGAGCGTGACGTGGCAGGAGGGCCCGGAGCCGTCCTGATCAGCGAATCGTTTGCTAAACGCAAGTTTCCCGGCCAGGATCCGCTCGGGCAACGGCTTCGCACCGGTCCTGACATTGGCCGTCCCGATCGTCCCTGGGCCACTGTTGTCGGCGTGGTAGGCGATGTAAAGCAGACTTCCCTGGCGCTGAGTGAATCGGATGCGTTCTACACAACGTCCGCGCAGTGGTCCTGGGTTGACAGCGCGCAATCGCTGGTGGTGCGCGCACGCGGTGACGTGACCGCGCTCGTCCCGGCGATCGAAAAGGCGGTCTGGTCGGTGGATAAGAATCAGCCCATTGTGCGCGTTGCCACCATGGACAGCCTCCTCGCTACATCGGAGGCCGAACGGCATTTCGTGCTGATCCTGCTCGAGGCCTTTGGCCTGGTCGCATTGTTGCTTGCCGCGACCGGAATCTATGGTGTCTTATCCGGCAGCGTCACGGAGCGAATGCGCGAGATCGGCGTGCGCGCGGCACTGGGCGCGACCCGCGGCGACATCCTTGCCCTGGTGATTCGTCAAGGCATGATTCTGACCGCGCTCGGAATCGGGATCGGTCTGAGTGGAGCAATGCTCGCGAGTAGCGCTCTGGTTACTTTGTTATTTGGCGTCTCGCGCCTCGATCCAGTCACATATTTCGGCGTAGTTGCGCTGTTGGGGAGTATTTCTTTAATCGCCTGCGGCATACCGGCGTGGCGTGCAGCACAAGTAGATCCGGCGATTACGTTGCGGGCAGAGTAGCCGCTATCTTACGACTAAGGAGTCTTACAATATGATTCTCCAGGACCTGCGCTACACCTTCCGGCAACTCCGCAAGAGTCCCGGCTTCACCGCCACCGCTATTCTTACCTTGGCTCTGGGCATCGGCGCGAACATAGCCGTCTTCACGGTGATCAACGCCAGCCTGCTCAATCCGAGCGGTGTTCCTCATCCCGACCAGGTCGTCACCGTGCGCGCGAAGTACTCCTTTGGAGACTTAGCCAATATCAATATTTCTTCGCCCGATTTTGCCGACGCCGTCACGGGCAAAAACATTTTCACCTCCGCGGCCGTCATGCAGAACAGCGCCTTCAATTACAGTGCCAACGGCGCTACTCCGGAGCGACTCACCGGAGCCTCCGTCTCCTGGCAGTGGTTCGATGTTTTCTGGGCTCGTCCGCAACTTGGCCGCGTGTTTCGTCCCGAGGAAGACCAGCCTGCCGCAAATCACGAGGTGGTGCTCTCCGATGCGGCCTGGAAACGCCGCTTCGGCGGCGATCCCGCAATCGTCGGCCGCACCTTGCTTCTGAACGAAGAGTCCTATCAGGTCATCGGAGTCATGGGCCCGGATTTCAACTGGCCGAATCAAGCCGAGCTCTGGGTCCCGCTGGCCTTGCCTGCCGCCAGCTACTCCGATGTTCATCTCCGCCACAACGAGTACCTCTTTTGTGCCGCGCGCCTTCGTCCCGGCGTCACCAATGATCAGGCGAACGCCTATCTCGCCCTGCGGGCCTCGCAGGAGATCGCGTCCGAAGGCAGTGGCTACAGCCAGGCTGCGGGTTGGGGCATGTTCTCCATGCCGCTCATTGATTTCGTCGCCGGCAATCTCCGCAAGCCGTTGTTCCTTCTTCTGGCCGCGGTTGGGCTGGTCCTGCTGATCGCTTGCGCCAATATCGCCGGGCTGCAACTCGCCCGCGCTTCAGGAAAACAGCGTGAGGTGTCAATCCAGATTGCGCTCGGCGTCAGCCGCGCCCGTCTCATTCGCAGCGCCCTGCTTGAGAGTCTGCTGCTCGCTGCCGCCGGGGTGATCTGCGGTATCGTCATCGCGCGCACCTCGATTCCTCTACTGCTCCTTTTGGCTCCCACCACCCTGTCGAGCAACATCGCCATCCACGTCGGATGGCCCATTCTCGGTTTCGTGATTGCAGTGGGCGCGGCCTGCGTGCTTTTCTGCGGCGTCGCTCCCGCGTGGCAGATGACTCACTCCCGCTGGTTCCAGTCCTTGCAGGAGAGCGGCCGCTCGGAGACCTCCAGCCGCGGTCGGCAACGTCTGCGCTCAGCGCTGGTGGTTACAGAGATCGCCGTGGCCATGCTGCTGCTCGTCGGCGCCGGACTGCTCGTCCGCAGCCTGCTGCAAGTCCAACAACTCGAAACCGGCTTCCGGCCCCAGGGACTGATGTCGGCCAGCCTGTCGTTGCCGCGCACCATCTATGCAAGTGATGAGAAGCAGGCCGCATTCTTCACAGCCCTGGAGGATCAACTTAAAAATCTGCCCGGCGTTAGCAGTGCCGCCGTTGCCGAGGCGCTGCCTTTCGATAACAACGGCGGATCGTCATCCTTCAACATCATCGGCAAAACCGTGGCCCCGGAGGATCCAGGTCCTCACGGAAATATTCGCATGATCTCGCCCGATTACTTCTCGACCCTCGGCATTCCGCTGGTGCGTGGGCGATTTTTCACCTCTGGCGATCGGCTGACCACCGCCAGGGTTGCCATCGTCGATGAGACTTTGGCCCGCCGTTACTGGCCCAATGAGGATCCCCTGGGCCAGTACATCAGCTTCGGCGGCAATGTGCCGCAAATGCAGATCGTCGGCCTCGTGAAACACGCAAAAACTTCGTCCCTGGAGGCGGACAATTCGGAAGGGTTCTACTACCTGCCGATTTTTCAGTCACCGGCTCCTTTCGGATCGGTCGTGGTGCGCTCCAGTGGCGCTAGTCCAGAAAACCTGGTGAGCTCCATGCAGAGCGCGGTGCGCGCGGTCGATTCGAGTCTGCCTTTGTACGACCTCAAATCGATGAACCAGCGGGTTGACGAATCCCTTACCGGCCGACGCTTTCTGGTGCTCCTGCTCTCCACGTTCGCGGGTCTGGCACTGCTGCTGGCGGCTGTCGGACTTTACGGCGTAATCAGTTATTCGGTTCGGATGCGCACGCGCGAACTGGGCATTCGCCTCGCTCTCGGCGCGCAGCGTTCCGATGTCCTCGGCCTGATTCTCGCCAATGGCATGCAGTTGGCCGCAACCGGACTCGTCCTGGGACTGGTAGGCACGCTCGTAGCAGGCAGAGTACTAAGCAGCCTGCTGTATCACACCAGCTTGCTGAATCCGCTGACATTGCTGACCACAGTAATTGTGCTGGCATCAACGGTGTTATTTGCGTGTTACGTTCCAGCCCGTCGCGCGGCGGCTCTCGAGCCCATGCGTACTTTGCGCGACGAGTAGGTCGTAACTCGCGGTAGATAGAAATTGCGGCTAACTCGAATTTGCAAGTCTATGGGGAACTTAATGATTCAACTCAAAAATGTCGAACGTAGTTACAAAACCGGAGCCGGCGAAACCTGGGTTCTGCGCCGCATCAACCTCGATATTCAGCCTGGCGAGTTCATCACCGTGATGGGGCCCTCCGGAGCAGGGAAGTCGTCGCTGCTCAACGTCCTCGCATTCCTCGACGATCAATGGCGCGGCGAATATTGGTTTCGCGAGCAGCCCTCGCACTCGATGAAGCGCAAGGAACGCGCCGAGCTGGCTAAGAAAAACATCGGTATGGTCTTCCAGAGCTATCACCTGCTCGACGACCTCACGGTGCAGGAGAACATCGATCTGCCGCTTTCTTATAAAGATATCCCGCGCCACGAGCGGCAAAGTCTGGTCGCCGACACGCTCGATCGCTTCCAGATGGTCGCCAAGAAAGACCTTTATCCCAGCCAGCTTTCCGGCGGGCAGCAGCAACTCGTTGGTGTGGCGCGTGCGGTCATTCACAAGCCGCTGCTACTGCTCGCCGACGAGCCCACCGGCAACTTACATTCCAACCAGGCCAAGGAGATCATGGAACTCTTCCGCGAATTGAATCAGCAGGGAACCACCATCGTGCAAGTCACCCACTCGGAAACGAATGCGGCTTATGGAACTCGCACCCTCCAGTTGCGCGACGGCTGGCTCGTCAGCGATACCGCTAACCCGGCGCTGCAAGCGCCCACCGATGCAGGTGACGTGGCGGTGAACCGATGAGGACGCGTCTCCACACGATCTTCCACTCAAAGCGCCTCCTCCCAAAAATGTGCAGCGAAGTTCTGCGGGTTGCCTGCGCGCTCGTCCTCGTCGCGGCCATCGCCGCGGCCCAAGTCCAGACGCCGACTGAGCTGCGCATGCCGCAATCGCACAACCCGCTCGATCCCTACATGTCGGACGAAGTGCCCGAGCCCGTGCTGACCAATTCGCAGCGTCTCGATCGTCTGATTCGCGATGGCAAACTTTACCTTTCATTGAAAGACGCCATCGACCTCGCCCTCGAAAACAATCTTGACCTCGCGATCGCTCGCTACAACCTTCCCATCGCCGATACCGATATCCTTCGCACCCGTGCCGGCGCCAGTTTTCGCGGCGTCAACACCGGCGTCGTGCAGGGCACTCCCGGCGGCGGCGTCGGCGGCTTCGGCGCGGGCGCGCCGGGCGCGGGCGCAGGTGGCACCACCAGCGGCGCCGGCGGTGCGGGCGCCGGCGCTTCGGGTCTGGTGCAATCCACGCTCGGCGTTGGAACTCCGGTCTCCTCCTACGATCCGCAACTCAACGTGAACGGTGGCATTGAGCACCTCACTCTGCCGCAATCCAGCAACGTGCTCTACGATGTCCCGTCCTTACAGCTCAATACGGCGCAGGTCAACGCCACATACTCGCAGGCTTTTTCGAGCGGCACTTCAATCGCGGCTGAGTTCAACAACAGCCGCCAGACTACGAACAGCCCCGAAATCTTTCTATCTCCGGCCCTGAATACTTATTTCCGCTTCACCATCCAGCAGCAACTGCTGGCGGGCTTCGGTTTCGGCCCCAATCTCCGTTATCTCCGCATCGCGAAAAATAACAAGAAAATCTCCGACATCGCCTTCAAAGATCAGGTCATCGCCACCGTCACGCAAATCGAAAATATCTATTGGGACCTCGTTGACGCCTACGAACAAGCCCGCGTCAACGAGCAGTCGCTCGACTTCGCCAACCAGACACTCGAAAACGACAAGAAACAGCTCCAGCTCGAGGCCATCCCTGAAATGGACGTGATGAAGGCCGAAGCCGAGGCCTCGCAGCGCGATCAGGATCTGACCATTGCGCGCACCAACCTCCAACTTCAGGAATCCTTGATGAAGAACGCGCTTACCAAAAGCCTCGACGATCCCACCCTCCAGGAAATGCCGGTGGTTCCGACCGACCGCATGCAGGGTGCCGATCTCGGTCCGGCCAATACGGAACCGATCGCCGACTTGATGACCGAGGGGCTGAAGGATCGCCCAGAACTCCTCGAGACGGATATCGATCTCACAAACCGCCAAATCAGCCGTCAAGCCGCGCGCAACGCGCTCCTGCCTTCGCTTTCGCTGATCGGCTTCTACGGCGGCAGTGGTCTCGCCGGATTGAAGCCCTCCGATGTCACCATCACTTCCACCGTCCCGACTGACCTCTACGGCTCATGGCAAAATACCTTCAACAATTCGTCGCCCGACTATTATGTCGGACTCAACCTGAACATCCCCTTCCGCAACCGCGCCGCGAAAGCCGACCAGTATCGCTCCGAACTCGAGTATCGCCAGGCCAGCCTGCGCAAAGAGCAATTGCGCAAGCAGATTCGCATCGAGATCCGCAACGCGCAATACGCTCTCGAGCAAACCAGAGCCCGTGTTCAATCAGCCCAGAAAGCTAGAGACCTGGCCCAGCGCACCTTCGAAATCACCAAGAAAGAACAGGATCTCGGATCGGGCTCGACCTACCAGACCATGACCGCGCAGCGCGACCTCTCGGTCGCCGAACTCAATCTGGTTACCGCCATGACAACCTATCAAAAGGCCAAAGTCGAACTTGATCGCTCCACGGGCGCGACTTTGGAACATAATGGAGTGCTGATTCAGGATGCGGTGACCGGAAAGGTCACCGAGCCTGGCCAGTAACCCGCGATGCCTACCTCGGCCAAACCGCAAGATGTACTCGTCTCCGCATCCTCGCGGCTCCGCGAGAACCGCGCGCCGCGCATCCTCGCGGCCGACGACCAGCCGCACATCCTCGAGGCTCTCCAGCTTCTGCTCGATCCTCACGGCTATCGCGTCGAGAAAGCCAGTTCGCCCGCGCAGGTTCGCGAGGCGCTGAATCTGGATTCCTATGACGCGGTCCTCATCGACCTCAACTACACGCGCGATACCACTTCTGGACAGGAAGGTCTCGATCTTCTCTCCGAAATCGTTACGCTCGATAGCAGCTTGCCCGTCATCGTCATGACTGCGTGGGGCAACGTCGAGCTGGCAGTCGAGGCTATGCGGCGCGGCGCCCGCGACTTCATCCAGAAGCCCTGGGAGAATGAGCGCCTGCTGGCGATTCTGCGCACCCAGATCGAATTGCGCCTCGCGCTCCAGCATGCGGAACGGCTGGCTGCGGAGAATCGGCTTCTTCGGGCGCAAGGCCGGCCAGAGTTCATCGCCAAGGCCGCGTCCATGCAGCCCGTGCTTGAGGCCATCGCACGCGTAGGTCCCTCCGACGCGAACGTGCTGATCACCGGCGAGCACGGCAGCGGCAAAGAAGTGGTTGCGCAAACTCTGCACGCACTTTCTGCGCGCGCCTCGCGCCCGCTGGTCGCGGTGAACACCGGCGCGCTCGCGGAAAGCCTCTTCGAGAGCGAACTCTTTGGACATGTCAAGGGCGCGTTCACCGACGCCCGAACCGACCGCATCGGCCGCTTCGAACTCGCTGACGGAGGCACGATCTTCCTCGACGAGATCGGGAACGTTCCTGTTCGACAGCAGGCCAAGCTTCTGCGCGTCCTCGAGTCGGGCGAGATCGAGCGCGTTGGTTCGTCGCGCGCTCGTAAGATCGACGTACGCGTCATCTCGGCCACCAACACCGATTTGCATGCGGCATGCTCCAACGGCCAGTTCCGCGAAGATCTTCTCTTCCGTCTTAACACGGTCGAAGTTCATGTTCCTCCCCTGCGCGAGCGCCGAGAGGATATTTCCGCGCTTGCCATCCATTTTCTGCGGCGTTACGCTTCCCGTTATCGCCGCGAGATCGATGGCTTCGAGCCCTCCGCTTTCCAGGCGATGACGCAATATTCCTGGCCGGGAAATGTTCGCGAACTCGAACACACGCTTGAGCGCGCCGTGCTCATGTGCCGCGGCCGCGAAATTCAGCCGGCCGATCTCGGCTTGAACATGCAGCGTCCACAGGCGCAGAATCTCGAGGAACTCAGCCTGGAATCGGTCGAGGCGTTGCTTATCAGGAAGGCGCTTCAGCGCTTTCAGGGCAACATAAGCCAGGCCGCTGAAGCCCTCGGTCTGAGCCGCGGTGCGCTCTATCGGCGCATGGAGAAGTATGGCCTCTAGCTCGCCCTCGAGCGGCAAGCCACCGACGCGCAAAGGTCCCCGCAAACGAGTTCGCCTTCTATATGAGCATCGCATCAGCCTCTACGCGCTATTTGTAGCTCTGCCCGGAATCCTCGTGTCCGCGATCCTGATCTGGCGCGAGCCTTGGACGACGGAGTCAAAGGTCGCGCTCTCCGTCGCCGTGCTGATCGCCTGGTGGATTCTGGCGATGGCTTTGCACGAGCAAACCGTGAGGCCGCTGCAAACTCTGGCGAATGTCGTCGCATCGCTGCGCGAGGAAGACTATTCCTTTCGCGCTCGCGGGGCGACGACCGAAGACGCCTTGGGCGAACTTTCGCTCGAGGTCAATGCGCTTGCCGACCTGCTCGCCGATCAGCGGATCGGTGCCATTGAGGCGACCGCGCTGCTGCGCCGCGTGGTCGAAGAGATCGACGCGCCGCTCTTCGCGTTCGATCCCGGGCGAGTGCTTCGCCTGGTGAATCCCGCGGGCGAGCGGCTCGTTCAGCAGGCCGCGATTCGAATCCTCGGTCGCACCGCCGATGAGATTGGTCTCGCCGATTGCCTCAACGTGGACGATGAAGCGTTGGTGGCTCTGCCCGCGAGCAGTTCGAGCGGCCGCTGGCTGGTGCGGCAAAGCAAGTTCCGTGAAAAAGGTGTGCCGCACACGCTGGTCGTCTTGCTCGACGTCAGCCGCGCTCTGCGCGAGGAAGAACGCAGCGCCTGGAAGAGGTTGATCCGCGTGCTCGGCCACGAACTCAACAACTCGCTCACTCCAATCAAGTCCATCGCAGGCAGCCTCAGTGCTCGCCTGCCTGAAGCTGGCATGAATGCGGACCAGCGCCAGGATTTTGAACGTGGACTCGAAATCATCGAAGCGCGCTCCGCGTCGCTCAATCGCTTTCTGCAAGCCTATCGAGCGTTAGCGCAAATGCCGCCGCCGGCGATTCGAAGAGTCGCGCTCGCTCCCATCATCGAGCGCGTGGTGTTTCTCGAGACTCGCCTTCCCATAACAATGTTGCGCGGGCCCGACGTCACGCTGATGGTCGATCCCGATCAGATCGAGCAGATGCTGATCAATCTGGTTCGCAACGCAGTCGAGGCTGCCTTGGAAACCGGCCGCGCGCGCGTCGACGCCAGTGCAAGCGCCAATGCCGGTGCAACCTCCAATGTCAACGGCCGCGCCGACCACTCGTCCGTTTCTACCGAAGCTCCGAAGCCGCAAGTTACGCTCAGTTGGAAACTCGAAGAGCCCAATGTCGTGCTCAATATCGACGACAACGGGCCCGGACTTCTCAATCCGAGCAACGCGTTCGTGCCTTTTTATACGACCAAGCCTGCGGGCAGCGGCATCGGCCTCGCGCTCTCGCGCCAGATTGTGGAAGCCCACGGTGGTTCGATCGAATTGGCGAATCGTAATGGCAGCGGAGGCTGCCAGGTTCGCGTCTTGCTTCCGCACTCGTCGCGATGACCTCGCCGGCGATTTCTCACAGTCCAGCTTCGATGCGCGAGCGGGGATCGAGCACATCGCGCAGCGCGTCGCCGATAAAATTAAATGCCAGCACGGCGAGCATCACGGTGACGGCCGGGAAAATTACCAGATGCGGAGCGTCGAACAGATGCGAGCGCGCGTCGTTCAGCATCGAGCCCCAGCTCGCGGTTGGCGGCGGAACTCCCAGGCCGAGAAAGCTCATCGTCGCCTCGGCGAGCACCGCCCCTGCCATGCCGATCGCGGCCTGCACAATCACCGGCTGAATAATGTTCGGCAGAATGTGGCTCATCACGATGCGAAGATCGCTCGCCCCGAGCGCCCGCGCCGCTTCCACAAATTCTCGTTCCCGCACCGCCAGCACCTGTCCGCGCACCAGTCGCGCATAGCCGACCCAGCCGCCGAGCGAGAGCGCCAGCACAAGATTGAAGATGCCAGGCCCGCGAAAAGCGACAAAAGCAATTGCAATCAGAATTCCAGGGAAAGAAAGAAACGCATTCATCAGCACGATGTTGACGAAGCGGTCGATCCGCCCGCCATAGTAGCCGGCCAGCGAACCGATGATCAGCCCAAGCAGCAGCGAGCACGCCACCACGCTCGATCCGACAAACATCGAAATCCGCGCGCCCCAGATGAGGCGGGAGAGAATGTCGCGTCCCAGTTCATCGGTGCCGCAGAGGTGGTGCGCCGAGGGCGGCTGGAGGCGGCTGGGCAGATCGATGCGCGCGGGATCCTGCGGCGCGATCCAAGGCGCGAAAATCGCGCATAGGACGAAGAGGAGAACGAGCGCGACTCCGATGGCCGCCAGGGCATTGCGGCGGGCCAGGCGGGTGCCGCTGCTAGCCATCTGCCAGTTGCCGGTGGTCAGTTGTGAGGTGGTCGCCATTCTGGTCTAAGGATTCGAGGATGTTTGTTAATTAGTACCCTCCCCCCCTCCCCCCCCTCGAATCTTTGGAATCATGGACTTAGGGGAAAATTCCTCGCAAAATCTTGAGGAATAAGCACTTATGGCTAAAATATTCCGGAATAAGGAGTTAGCGTGACTTTCGAGCTCTTCGTCCGCCGTTCCGCCGCAAACGGCGACATTCTGGCAACGATACTTTTTCGTTCGACGCTCATCAAGATTGGTCCTGCTCGACTTCTTAAGTCAAGGCATTTCTGGATGAACGGCGATGCAGGGACAACGCCTCTTCTCGCTACCAGATTTCATGTGGGGATGCCACTCTGCCGCCCGATGGGAAAAGGGATGTGGGAGGTGCGAACGAACCTGCCCAACAATCGGACCGCCCGAGTATTCATTTGCCATCATGAGGGATACCTGGTAGCGCTGCACGGATACATCAAGAAGACGCGAGCAACGCCGGGCGAAGACCTGGCGCTGGCACGCAAGAGGCAAAAGGAGCTGAGGTCATGACGCGTAAACACATGGGATCGAGCGTCGACGATTTTCTAAAAGAGGAAGGCATTTTTGAAGAAAAGCAGGCGCAGGCGATCAAGGAAGTCGCCGGGGAAGCTGGCGCAGGCTATGAAGAAGAAAAAGATTTCCAAATCGAAGATGGCCGTCTTGCTGAAGACGAGCCGCTCGCAAGCGGACCGGATACTTGATCCGAAGCGCGATATTACATTGGGAAGCTTACAGCGGGCTGCGGCGTTGGTCGGTCAGCGGGTTTTGATCGAGCTGGTTTGATTCTGGTGGCCCGTGGGGCCTACAGTGCAGTTCTCATCCTTGCGCAAAGAACGCGCAAGGATGGGGCACCCCGGCATCAAAGATCACGGTATCCGCGTCCCAAGAAGCCACCGAACCTTCCACACACCATTCTCCTTAGCGAGGAGTACGTAATTTCCGTCGCCGCCCTTAGGGCCTGTGGCGTAACCAATCTCGATGATCGCCTGAGTCTGTTCCTGATTGAATCCGACGTGGGAGACACTCACCATCGCTGGATCCTGTTCAAACAAAACGATGGCAGGAGTCTGAAAGCTGTTCGATAAGGAGGACGAGTTATAGTTTCTTCTCGTCCAATCCAGAATCGTCTCGTCGGATATCTCGCCCGCAAACGCTCTGGGATTCTGAAGTTTCCTCCTCGCCTCACTCTCCAGGAGTTTTATAACTTCCTTTCGCTTTGCCGGATCCACCGAGCGTGTAAAGGCAGGGTCTTCCACTTTCGGCTTTGGAGGTTCTGGATGCCGGATTCGATCAACGACCGATTCGAGGCGGCCGTCCGCCTCCGTCACACCGTAAACCACAATCAAGTCGGGATTATCCATGAACGCGACACGAGTGTGTTCCAGCGCCACCGAGGCTACCTTATATTCCTCGTCCTCAAATTGGACTGTCGATGCCTGGCCCAAAGCCAACGCGCAGAGAATGAGAAGAGCCATTAGAAAGACGATGCACGACCCAAAATGTGACACCAGGAAGGGTCTCGACATTTTTCCTCCAATTGCTTTACTGCCGGATCCTGGGATTCACCGCCGAATACAGCAAGTCCGTCATAAAGTTCACCGCGACATAAGTCAATCCAATCGCCAGAATGCATCCCTGCACGAGATAGTAATCGCGATTGGCGATGGCCTGGATTGTAAGTCGTCCTATGCCGGGCCAGGAGAAGATGGTTTCGGTTACGATGGCGCCGGCTAGCAGGGCTCCGAATTGGAGGCCTAGCACGGTGATGATGGGGATCATGGCGTTGCGCAGGGCGTGGCGATAGACGACTGTGCGCTCAGGCAGTCCTTTGGCGCGCGCGGTGCGGATGTAGTCCTGGCCTAACTCTTCCAGCATCGAGGTGCGGACCATGCGCGTCAGGAT
>Ga0181522_10001259_pt1 | contig 15775 bp, 11 predicted proteins | sample PEATcosm2014_Bin_27_FD_121103 | JGI IMG/M metagenome (GOLD analysis project Ga0181522, IMG submission 121103) | Peatland microbial communities from MTU Mesocosm Facility, Houghton, MI, USA - PEATcosm2014_Bin05_10_metaG | ecosystem: Environmental > Terrestrial > Soil > Wetlands > Peat | place... | reverse complement strand
TCATCGAAGAGAGCGGGATGTGGAATCGATAGCACGGTGAGGTTCGCGATGTGGATCGCGGGTAACGTTCGCGGAGCTTGTTCCCGGTGCTCAGTCCGTAACGCTCGATCCAGAGTTGTTGTCTCAGGCTGCGTAGCTCGGCGTCCGGAAAATGGATACGCGGGTTGAGCCCTCGCCGGATCGATATCCCCTACCAGCGGTCGTAAAGAGTCTTCGTCGCGACGAACATTTCTCCAGCGTCACTACCCGTCTATCCGCGCAGGTTCGGGCGAGTCAAGGTAAGCCACCGAAGAGCCGGCCGATAGCGAGAGCGCGTGTTCGATTGCCGCGAATAGCTCCTTCACTTGGATGGGCTTGGAGACGTAGTCGTCCATTCCAGCATCCATGCAGCGTTCCCTGTCTCCAACCATGGCGTTCGCGGTCACAGCAATGATCGGGATGTGACCACCCGTGGATTTCTCGCGCTCGCGAATGAGCATCGTTGCCTCCACGCCTCCCAATTCCGGCATCTGCAAGTCCATAAGGATCAAGTCGAATGACTGCTGGGCAAGGGCTTCGATCGCCTTCCGTCCATTCTCCACAACCTCGACGCTGTGGCCTCGCTTTTGTAGGATACGCACCACCAGCGTTTGATTTACTCGGTTGTCTTCCGCGAGAAGTATCCGGAGCCGCGTACGGTGCTCGCGGAGCGCGTGGGTAGTAAGCAGGGGTAGGTCCCCGCAGGTACCAGTTTGCGTTCCGAGCAACATTTGGATGGATTGGAGAAGATCGGCGTGACGGACGGGCGTCGAGAGATACGCCTGGATACCTAGTTCGCGGCACCGCGCAGCGTCTCCGCGCAAGCCAGCCGAGATGAACATGATAATGATCGTGCCGGCCAAATGCGGTTGCTGTTTGATCTGTTCGGCCACGGAAAAGCTGTCCATTCCCGGCATCTTCGCATTCAGCAGCAGCAGGCGGAAGGGCCGTCCCTGCGAGTGAGCTTGCTCCATGTGATGCAGGGCTTGGCGGGCATCCTCGCACTGCGTGGGTTTCAAGTTCCAACCAACCAGCAAATCATAGAGGATTCCTCGGTTCGTGGAATTGTTGTCAACGATCAATGCGCGAACGTCGCGCAGCGCTGCCAGGTCGACGGCTTCGACAGAGCTAGGCGGGCCCTTCTGGAGAGCAAAGGGCAGGCGGAAATGAAACGTGCTGCCCAGGCCCTGAGTGCTTTCTACCCAAATGCTTCCGTTCATCAATTCCACAAAACACTTGCAGATCGCGAGACCGAGACCGTTTCCGCCGTACTTGCGTGTTGTGGACGAATCGGCCTGCGTGAAGACTTCGAAGATTTCTGCCTGCTTTGCCAAGGGAATGCCAATGCCGGTGTCGCGAACCGTAAATTCCAGAATCGCGGTGTCATCGGTTGCTTCTTCGCATTGGACGCGAACGGCTACCTCACCCTGGGATGTGAACTTGAGGGCGTTGCCGATTAGGTTGACCACTATTTGCCGCAAGCGGGTCGGGTCGCCTCGCAAGTTGTCCGGCACTTCCGGCTGGACATGGCTCGACAACGCCAGACCCTTCCTGCGCGCCTCCATGCCTAGGCCCTTCACCGAGCTTTCCAGGCTGTCGCGCAAGCTGAAATCCACGACCTCCAAGTCGAGTTTTCCGGCTTCGATTTTGGAGAAATCAAGAATGTCGTTGAGCAACGCAAGCAGCGATTCTGCAGAGGACTTGGCAGTGCTGATGAGTTCGCGCGGTTCGTGACCGAGTTCGGTTTCCAGTGCGAGTTCAATCATGCCGACGACCCCGTTCATCGGGGTACGAATTTCGTGGCTCATGTTGGCCAGAAACTGGCTCTTGGCGCGGCTGCCCGCTTCGGCGGCGTTTTTAGCCTTCTCCAATTCGGCGCGGTGCTCATCTTCGGCTTTGCGTTTGCGCTCCTCGGAGACCTGGAGCGATTCGAGCATTCGATTTATTCCACTGGCCAGCGCAGTGATTTCATCGCGGCCGCTGAATGAGACCCGCGCCAGAAGGTCGCTGCTGGCGGCGATGCTAGCCACGTTGGAACTTAACTCTTCCACACGGGCAATCAGGAATTTTTGTAAAAGCCATCCCATGGCCAGCGCCCCGGCCATTACGATGCACAATGTGGCAACGGCAAGGTACACTTGGCTGATTCGGCCTTGGTGGTAGATCGCGCGGGGCATTTCTATACGCATCATCAGCGCAGGGCGCTCGTAAATATCGTTCAGAGCAATATAGCCGGCGATGAGGGTTTCATCGATCGCGTGCACGTAGACCGGCACAGAAGCTGATAGGCAGGAGCGTGCCCTAGCGACATCCGCGGGGAGTTGCTGATCGATCCGGAACGCAGTGACTGAAGACACACCGCTCTTGTCCACAAGTTGTCGCAATGCGTGCGTGTCGAGATAACGCGCAGTCACCAAGGCTCCTCGCAGCGGGCCGGTATAGTTGGTATGAACGATGGGGCGGGACACAACGAGCACAGGACCGCTGGACAGAAGAATGAGACCGTCAATTCTGTCTCTCGGCCCGTGGAAATCCAGCAGTCGATCCGTACGTAATACGTGGGCCTTCAGGTCTTTCGGCACCTCCACGGTGCTTGCCGTGACTGGATCAAATCCACTAGCGGAGACCGTGTTTCCTGCCGAGTCGACGAACATTATGAAATTGACTCTTTGTTGATCCATCCAGCCATCCGCGCCATCTCCAAGTATCGAGTGAAGATACTTTTCCGAAGGTTTGGGCATGCTGTCATACGTGCCGTCATAGACGGAGAGATCGACGTTGGAGCGGTCGAGCTTCTCGATTTCCTCTCGGAAGTCTGCCTGTACAGCAATCGTGGTTTGTTTGGCCTCCAAATCCTCCAGACTTAGGAAGCGATCGAGGGTCAAATAACGGGAGGCCGCGTAGAGCGTGCCGATCACCAGCGCCGCGGTGGCGGCCAGGATGAGGAAGACTCTAAGACGCACGCTCATTCGGTTGTTCCTCCAGTGGGTCGCATCAGCTATCCCCAAGCCAGCGACGTGTGTCCAGTCCCGTTCTGATCGGATCGAACTTCTCCGAAAAGTCCACTGGCACACACGACAAGTCCTCTAGCGGAGACTGTGGCCGCAGCGCTCACGGTTGGGAAAGGAAACGACCGGGCAGCCACGAGGAAGGGTGTCCCTATTTTTACACTGCGAGGGGGCGCGCGGGGCTGCAGCAGGTGAGAACGTTCTGAAACGATAACGTGCTGCTGCTATTCGAATCGCTGGAACGCTAACGGACCAGTGAAGTCCCGGTACCGCAATGTCACCTGGAACCGGCTAGTCGCCATCATCCTCTCATTTTCGCAGCATTTTCCACCTGACTTCATCATCTGACGCACGCTCAAGTGAAGCGCGCTACATTCCATCCGTCTGCTAGCGGCCGAATTCGCAATCGACCCCATGCAGTCACACAACGGTGCCAAATGCTCCATGCCTCCCCGAAGACAGTCTTGGAATACCTGGCCTGCCACGGTCCGTCCGCGACTCAGGCCGAAGCACTGGCGCTGCTCGGTCGCCCAGTACCTGATAGCTGGCCAAAGTGTCGCCGTCGATCCCGGCTATCACTCCTGCGCCGGCTCGCTCGCAACCGTAAAAAGTCCGCGTCGGCACGCCTGCGCGCTACAGGAGGTACTGACAATGGCCGCGACGAATGCGAAGCCTGATGTAACGGTACACATATTGCTGTCGCCGAAAGCCTTAGAGATGTTGCGTGTCGCCGGCGAGAACCATCTGCGGAATGTGACGGACGAGGAGTGGTCCAGATATGCCGCACAACACACCGTCAGCGAAACGCTGTGTGCGGAGTTTTGGAGTTGGCACCCCCCGGACCAGGGATTTCTCGAATTGATTTCCGGCAGGGAAGGGGCACGGGCACAGATTGAATACTGGGAGGCGGTCTGTCGAAGATCGACTGATCAACAGTTCCTGCGCACGCTGTAAATCAGATCAAAATCTTGGAGAAGCAAGCAAAGGAAAGGGAAACACCATGAACGCACCACAGAAAAGATTGGGGTATGACGGGAATTTCGGAGGGATCGTTTATCAGGATTTCCGACGCTGCAACCGCTAGCATCGGAGGAATGGACTGACGACCGTTTCGCTCAACGGGACCGGACGAGGCAGGTAAATCCTTTGAAGGAATTCATCAAGCAGCAAAACACCGAACACACTCCGCCGACGACGGTCCATGCCAACGGCTGTGAGTTCCGCGTATTTTATCGAGATAATGCATGGCACGCGGACGGCGAGGTTGCGGGATCGCGTCGCCGCTACAGCGACCGCGAGCGGGACACCCCGTTATCGAATTTAGGGCAGGCCACGAAAGCGCAGAACGCTCATCGTGCGCTGACCAAGGATCAAGAATTGCAAGTAATTCGTGCCTGTCAACGTGGCGATAAAAGCGGTGCTTGCAAGTGAGTTGCCCTAGGGATTGTCCCTGCTGTCTTTGATATCGTCCACCCGGCACAACTCGAAGGCGTTGCCACCACTTCCTTTCACACAATACATCGCCATATCCGACCGACTGATCAAAGCCTCACTGGTGGTGCCGTCCACAGGGAACCGGCTGAGTCCAATGCTCGCCGTGACTATGACACGAACGCCGTTATCGATTTCGACAGGTTTCTCCACAGCGCGCAAAATACGCTCCACCACTTTCAACGCGTCAGTTCCCAGTTTAAGTCCGGGTAGGATGACGATGAATTCGTCGCCGCCCAGCCGACCGACGATGTCTCCGGGGCGCACCATATGCTGCATCCGGTTGGCAGCGATCTTGAGAATCTTGTCCCCAGCGGCATGACCGTAACGATCATTGATGGGCTTGAAGTGGTCGAGGTCTATGAACAGAACAGCGAGCGACGAACAATCGGCCGCGGCCCTCTGTACGCATTGCTCCAGTTGGAGCTGGATGGAATGTCGATTTAGGAGGCCCGTCAGCGCGTCGTGGTCTGCCAGGTACCTAACGTGCTCTTCGGACTTGTGCAATTTGTGTGCTTCTCTCAAGCGGAGCAATTGCTCGCGCACGAGAGACGCATTTTCTAATTCGAGTTCGCTCCAAGGCTGGCTTTGGCCACGTACGGTTTCCTTCCATGCCGCAAACGAGGTGCGCGGGCGCAAGCGGCCCTGCTCATCGACGCTGACCGTTTTATCGGGGTTCCCAGCCCACACGACCGTCTCTGTGATTTCCCGCCGTAACAGGAGAAGATAATCGCCTGTCCCCTCCATAAGTCCAATGTACAGGGCTCCACTGGCCTTATCCGCGTAGGTTGCGGCGCTAGAGTCCAGCAAGCCGAGGATGTTGGAACTGGCCACTCCCCGTGCTGAGATGCTCTGCAACTTGGCGATGACCGGAAGCAGCAACTCTTCATCCACGGTTGCGCCCTGGTACGATACGAGTCCGTCGACACGTGAAACCATTCCGTCCGCGGCCAGTAAATCGAGTAGTTGAGGGTATTGAAAGCGTCCGTCCCGGGCCAGCGATTCGGACGCTTCAATTTCCGCCATATATTTTTCGAGTCTTTTTCGGGAGGTCAGCAGGGATTGCAAAGCGATGTTGTCGATGCGCAGGGCAACCTGTGACGCGAAAATCTGCACAATGAGTTCGCAGATCGAGCGGGTCGAGTGATCCAGACGGTGCGGCATGGCACTATGACATGCCATCATGCCCCAAAGCCGGTGGTCGACGATAATCGAAACAGTCATAGATGACTGTACGTTCATATTGCGCAGATAAGTGATGTGTATCGTTGAGACGCTCCGCAGAGATGAGCGCGTCAAATCCAGTGGTCTTCCGGTCAGTGGTCCGATCTCGGGAATGATCGGCACCGGCGTTGCGGCGACATCCGCGATTGATCGCGAGGGATTCACCAGAAAGAGCTGCCGTGCCTGGGCCGGAATGTCACTTTCTGGAAAGCGCGAACCGAGATACAAGACTGGCAAAGACCCCACGGCCTCGGCGATCACTTCACCGTTCCAAACATCGTCGAATCGATAGACCATGACGCGGTCGAATCCGCTGAGTCGCCGGATTTCGTCCGCGGCCAGCCGCGACAGCTCCAAAACGTCGGCGGCCTGCTCCATGCGCGTTACTGGAATTCGGATGTGGGCGTTCAGTTCGAGTGGTTCCAGCGAGTGTGTTCCATACACAAGTTCGAGCTCCACAATGAGAACGCCGTCGTGCCGATGGGCGATTGCATACATCTCGATTCCGCGACCGCTTACTGGGACGTAAAGGGGGTTCGATAAAAATGGTTCGTTGCTCAATATTTGAGACCGAAACGTCTCGAACAGCTGCGCTCCCAGGACCGTCTCGAACGAGAATCCCAACAGAATGTCAGGAGACATCCCCAGCAAAGTAGAGACGTTGGCACTGACGTGCCTCACGATTAGATCCGGCTCGGAGAGTGCGAACAGTAGACCGTGCGGTTGAATGTGACCAATGATTTGGATCGGTTCCAGGGCGCATTCGGCGACGCCAGGAAGGGGATTGCCGCGCTCTGCTAAACGCTCCATCAGAAGTTACCAGGCTGGGGGAGCGGCTGCGATAACCACGCCGCGTAGGCATCAAATACCCCCACCGCCGTTGCGCAGATTTCCTGGACATCGTATGCGCAATTTTCGTTGAGATTGGCACAAAACGATGCCCACAAGACATCAAAGTTGCTGATCCCGTCCCCGTAGAAGAGAAAGCTCGCATCCGGACCTAGGACGGCGCGCAATCGTTTGACGATGATCTTCCCGCCCAGCATGGAGCCGAGGATCACATAGTTGTATCCGGGCAAACCAGCGCGCGTAATGGGCGGAAGCTGGCGGCAACGCTTCAAGGCGGAGATGTCTCCTGCGGTCGCGCCCATAATGCGCAGATCCTCGCGAAGAGAACTCGACCTTCGAAGAGTGTGCACAACATCCTCGGAACTGGTCGCGTCGGCAACCGCGCGTTCCAGGGGCTCAAAGAGACCCAGCAACTGACCCAGATGTGCTCGATATTCTGAAGCGGTGTAATCGGAGTGAAACAGACGCGCCATGGCGGGGCTGGCGGCGAGACTGGCATGCTGCGAACGCGTCGCACATCGGAGCGCTTCGATAATCCCCGGTGTCCCCGGCTCCAACGTACGGCTAAGCATTTCGTCCCTCAGGAAAGCTGGCGGACCCCAATCGCCGCTGCAAAGTTTGATGGTTTCGTCTCAGCTACGCCATCACCGGAATAATTACTGCAACATGACCTTCTCTTCCCAATCGTTTAGGATATCTTTGCGTCTCAACGAAGCGATTATCTCAACGATGGAGGCCCCTACCTCAAATAGACTTATGGTATCCACATAGTAACCGTTCCTTGATATATCGGAGAATCCGCCAGTTATGCTGCAATCTCCCTCAACATCGACTGCATCGACGGCGGACGAAGCTAGATAACAAGGAAAGCTGCGCCCATTGACATCTTCACGAAGATCATGACCGTGCCCTACCTTGTTAGTAGGTTCCATCATTCCACCTGGACCCGGCTTGTTGGTTCGAACACGCCCGCTGTTTGAATACCGGTTTCGAGCAAAACGGCGAACTGTTGTGCGGACACCGGCCGGCTGAAATAATATCCCTGACCCTCATCGCAGTGCTGACTTTGAAGAAATTCCAGTTCCGCCTGCGTTTCCACGCCCTCGGCAATGACACGCAAGTTCAGGCTTTGCCCCATACGGATAATTGCCGTCACGATGGTCGTCTCCGCGGGCGCGACACTGATCTGCCGGATAAACGACTGGTCTATCTTCAGGGCATCGGCCGGAAACTTTCTGAGATAGCTTAAACTCGAGTAACCGGTGCCGAAGTCGTCGACTGCCACCTGCACTCCTGCCGCTCGAAGGTTCTTGAGGATAGATGTAGCGGCCTCAGGGCGCTTCATTAAAACGCTTTCGGTCAGCTCCAATTCGAGTAGTCTCGGGTCTAAGCAAGTCTCTGCAAGGATTGCGAACACACCTTCCAGAAAACTCTCATCTCGCAATTCCAGGGCGGAGATATTCACTGCTACGCGAATGGGGCACCCGGCAACCATCCATACCCGGGCTTGCTTGCAAGCTTCACGCAGGACCCAGTTGCCGATCGGCAGAATCAAACCGCAGTCCTCCGCAACGGTGATGAACCGGCCCGGAGAAACTAGCCCCTCTTTGGGACGCTTCCAGCGTATCAATGCTTCCGCCCCGGTTATATCCCCTGTGATAAAATTGACCTTTGGTTGGTAGTGCAGCGTGAATTCATTCTGTTCCAAAGCGCGCCGCAGATGTTCCTCGATCGATTGGCGCTCCACGGCACGGATGTTCATGGCCGACTTGAAGAACTGATAGCTCTGACGTCCATTTTCCTTGGCCTGATACATCGCTGTGTCGGCATTCTTAATGAGCGTTTCCGAATCCGGACCATCGTCGGGATAGACACTCACACCAATGCTTGTAGTGACGTGCAGATCGTGCTTGTCGATGGAATGAGCCTCCGCCACCGCGTGCAGTATCCTTCTCGCCGAGATGGCAGCATCTTCCGATTGATCCACTTCTGAAAGAAGCACAACAAATTCATCGCCTCCCTGGCGGCTCACCGTGTCCGAGAAGCGGACGCAATCCACCAAACGTTTGGCGACGGATTGAAGAACTTTATCGCCGGTCGGATGTCCCAACGAATCGTTGATGTGTTTGAATCCATCCAAATCGAGAAAAAGCACCGCGACCTTTTTGCTGTGACGCCGGCCAAGAGCTATCGCCTGGGCCACCCGGTCGTTGAAGAGCATTCGGTTGGGCAGCCCCGTCAGGAAGTCGTGCTGGGCCGAATGAGCCATCTGAATTGCCATAGTGCGGGCCGCGCTCACATCTCGGAAAACGATGACCGTCCCGGTGGTGCTTCCTTGACGATCGTGGATAGGGGCAAGCGAGTCTTCCACTGGAATTTCCAATCCGTCGCGCCGGATCAGAATACAGTTCGCGGGCAAGTTCATGTTCCGGTCCTGCACAACAGCCAAATGCATTATGTTCGAGATCACTTGGCGGCTCGTGGCATCCAGGATTTGGAGAACGTCTCCCATTAATTGTCCCGTGGCTTCCTGGCACGACCATCCCGTCAGTTTTTCGGCCACGAGATTTAGGAAAGTGATATTCCCTGAGATGTCCGCACAAATAACGGCATCGCCTATGGAGTTGAGGGTTACTTGGGCTCTTTCTTTTTCGGCAAAAAGGTTTTCCTCCGCCTCCTTTCGATCTGTGACGTCCATGTTGACACCGATGACTCGACTGACGTTCCCGCGCCCATCGAGGATCACCCCCTCGACCGCCGATATATTTCTCACAGCACCCGTCGGTGTGGTGATGCGGAATTCCGCAGATCCCTGAAACTTTTGGTCGATCACCCTTCGCAATGTGGCCTCAACGTGCGGCAGATCCTCGGGATGAACCGCGGAGGACCATTTTGTGTAGGGCAAAGGAGTGATCGGCGCGAAACCATAGATCTCAAACATCGTGAAATCCCAGGTCAGGTTATCGCTGGCCAACTCCCACTCCCAAACACCCACTTTTGCTACTGCGGTCGCCAGAGACAAGCGTTCAGTAAGCATCTGATGCGCGTTCTCCGCACGCTTTCGACTGGTGATGTCTAGATGCATGATTACCGTGCCGACTTCCCGGTCCTCGCGCAAAGGTGTGACCTTGAGTTCGAACCAGCGCTCTTCGGCCGGCGAGTTGCAGCTATATTCCATCGAAAAGCTTTTTCTCACACCACTCAAAACCGAACGAATGCCTTCGGCGGCCAAGTGGGCTTCGGAGGAGCCACTTCCCCTTGCGCGGTCGCAAATCTCCAGGTAATTCAGGCCTATCTCTTCCCCGGAGCACTGAATCGCATTCGTACTGTCAAACCGCCTCCACACATCATTCACTGAAACGATCACGCCTTTGGGATCGAGCAATGCGATATGCGCGGGCAGTGCGTTGAGAATGGCGGTCTGCCTTGCATCCTCGCCCTTCTTCAATTGTTCTTGAGTGCCCCGCAACAAGAGCGTCCGGCCATCGCGGTCCACCACCGTATCCACCTGGCCAGCCGTCATCTCCTCCAGCCGTTGCCCTGTCTTCAGCAGCGTCTCCATTAACGCCGACATTTCCCCAGTCGCATCCTCAGGTGGTAGTGGCCTCGGTCTCATGCGGCTATCGTTCCTAGTCCCAAAGTCTGTAGCACCGTTTTCGTCTGGCCGAGTGTGCCGACAATTCTCCGCATGGGAGACGGCGCGAGAATGAGGAGGGTCGGCGTCATAAAGACGCCGTCTGCCATGGCGCGCTTCGGCTCTTCAAACACGTCTACGATTTCAATTTCATGGCGGTCCGTGAGCCTCGTACTGCAAATTTTCGTGAGATTGGCGAGCGCCTGCGCGGAGTTCTCCGTGTCTCCGGCAACGTAAAGCCGAAACTTGAACGATACGCGCCTGTTCATACCGCCTTCTTCCGGCGAGGAGTTGGTGCATCAGCCCCGCGCAACTCCCGCATCCGCGAGTAACCTCGCGATAATTCCTGCGCATGGCTCTGCGTGGTGCGCTCGAGCAACGTCTTTTCCACCTTCTTGGCCACAAGCTCCGTCTGCAGTGACTTCGCGCGCACCTGTAGGACAGCCTCCTCGGCATCGAGACTAACTCGCTTGAGTTTTCCTGCCACATCAGCGACCTCGCCCGCGACTCGCTCCGCGCTTTCCCTTTCCCAACGCAACGTCCCCATCAATACCTCGCCGCCTGCAGTATAAATGTCTGCCAGCGTCACGCCTGCATCGCTGAGAATCAGTTCGCGTACCTGATTGGAATGCTCCGTCCCACGAGATTTGATAATGGACAAACCCCGGTTACGCTCACCGGCCTGCACTAAGTAGTTGAGGTGAATCCATGTATCCGCGAGCGTCGAAACCTGCAGCGGCGTGCCGGCGTCCACCTTGCCGGCCATTTCGTCGAGGAGACTCGTGCAAACCAGCGTAATTAGGTCCGACTTGCACCAGTCAATTAATCGTTCCGCCACTCCGTGCGCGGTCAACTCGTTGCCAGCCTTGGACAGAGTGGATACCGGATCGATTACCAGGCATCGGGCTTTGTGCTCCTTCGCAAGCGACTTGATGCGCACAAGAAGGGTCTCCGCGCTGCCGGTGATAGTGCGGGCCGAGATCATTCGCAAGGTCCCATTTTTAACATAGGGAGCCAGACGGATTCCCACCGAGGTCAAATTACGGATCACCTCGGTACCGTCCGAATCAAAACCGATAAACATAGTGCGTTCACCGCGTCTGCAGGCCGCCTCGGCAAACGCACCGCTCAGGGTCGTTTTAGCTGTGCCGGGGAACCCGGTAATCAGTACGCTGGCACCTCGGTAATAGCCGCCGCCCAGCATGGTATCGAGCCGCTTCACGCCGCTGGTGACACGCTCGTTGGTCACCTTGGCATCCACTCGGCCCAGAATGCGTGAGACAGCTACATCAAATCCGGATTTGCCGATCACGAACGGTGATTCATTCTCATCAAAGTTCGAGCCCCGGTACTTTTGTACGCGCAGATTGCGTTGGGATACGCCCATCTCAACGCGGTGATTGAGTACCACGGCGCAGTCCACCATGAATTGCATAAAACCGAACGACTGCTGGCCGAGGGAACCTTCTTCCTCCCGGGCCGCCTTCGCGGTGATGAGTCCCGTCAGACCACTCGCCAGCAGCCACTCATGCAGTCGATAGATCTCGCGCCTTTTCGTAGCCGCGTCAGGGAGCAGAGCCAATAAGATATCCATGGCGTCAAAGACAATGCGTCGCGCCCCCATTTCCTTCGCCTTCGCGCCAAGCACAGCCAGCATCCCACTGAGATCGAAGGTTCCCGACTGAATCAAGTCGGGCGTCGGATGAGCATCTAGGAAAAACAACTTTTCCTTAAGCAAGTCCGCGAGCTTCCAGCCGAAAGTCTCGAAATTGGTAACGATGCGCTCCGGAGCCTCCTCAAAAGCAACAAAGATGCCAGGCTCTTTGCATGTCCGCGCGCCATATACCAGGAATTGCAGCCCAAAAATTGTTTTGCCGGACCCCGGCCCTCCCGCTAGCAATGTCGTGCGACCGTGGGGCAATCCTCCGCCAGTGATTTCGTCGAAACCGAGGATCCCTGTCTTCGCTTTAGCTGGGAATCGGTCGGGCGATGATCGGACGGATTTCGTACTGTTTTCTGAAAGACGCATAGTGCATATACTCCTTGAGAATGCCGATGTGACCGACCTGTGCTGCGCTTCGATTCCAGTTCCGTGCCTTCGGACGGACGGATCCCGAGCGTTCTTCTTGGGGCTCGATTCGGAAGCGGGCTCCAATAGCTACACTCCCGCTATAGTTTCTGGGCGCTCGTCAGTTAGAAACTGTATCGAACAGCACAGAAGACACTCCGTGTGTCTCCTTGAATAACAAGCGGACATTCCGAGCAAGGGATTCCTCGGAACAACATCACGTCCGCCGGAGCTTCGATCACGTTGTCTCCGCCCGGTTTCCTGGCCACATGGATCGCCAGAGTTTCTCTCGTATATTCATCGATCGATGTCAGCATCTGATTTACTTTTCATAACAATCGGCATCGTCGCCTTATACCGGACGGTTTTCGTGAGTTTTGCGCCGATGCGGTTCGAAAAATGACGACTCTAGAGAGGGACTGGCTGCGATATTCCTGTTTTGAGCAGGTTGGCAAACTGTTGGCCAGAAACGGGGCGGCTGAAATAGTATCCTTGTGCCTCTTCACATTCGTGAGCCTGAAGAAACGCCACTTCTTCTTGCGTTACCACACCTTCGGCAACCACCCGCAGATTCAGGCTTCGACCCATGCTGATGATTGCGGTCACGATCGCCGTCTCATCAGGAAAGGAGGTGATCTGGCGGACAAATGACTGGTCGATTTTCAGGGCGTTGATCGGAAACTTCTTTAGGTAGCTCAAGCTTGAATATCCCGTACCGAAATCATCCACTGCCAACTGCACTCCGGCCGCACTCAGCGTTTTGAGAATGGATTCCGTCGATTCGGCACGCTTCATCAAAACGCTTTCGGTGAGTTCCAGTTCAAGAAATCTCGGATCCAAACCCGTATCCCCGAGGACTTCCAATACCCCTTCCAGAAAGTTTTCGTCTCGTAACTCCAACGCGGAGATATTCACAGCCATCGTTCCCGCGGACAGGCCTGAATCTCTCCAGGCCCGGGCTTGCATGCAGGCTTCACGAAGAACCCAGCGGCCGATCGGTAGAATAAGGCCACAGTCTTCCGCGACAGGAATAAATTGCGCCGGAGAGAGGAGCCCTCGAACGGGATGTGTCCAGCGAATCAATCCTTCCGCTCCTGTAATCGCCATTGTTCTCAAGTTAACCTTTGGCTGGTAGAGCAAAGAGAATTCCTGCCGTTCAAGGGCGCGCCGCAGACCCTCTTCAATGGACTGCCGCTCCACGGCCCGGTCGTTCATGGCAGCCTCAAAAAACTTATAGCAGTGGCGCCCATTTTCCTTGGCCTCGTACATCGCGGTGTCCGCATTCTTGATAAGCATCTCAGCATTTAGGCCGTCGTCGGGATAAACGCTCACGCCAATGCTTGTGGTCACATGAAACTCTTGCTGACGGATCCAGTGGGGCTCCGCCACCGCTTGCAGGATTCTTGTTGCCTTGATCGCAGCATCTTCCAAATGTTCCATCTCGGAAAGCACCACCACGAATTCATCGCCTCCCTGCCGGCTCACGGTGTCCGAGCCCCGTACGCAACCCAGTAAGCGTTTTGCCATGGATTGCAGAAGTTTATCGCCGCTCGGATGTCCGAGGGAATCATTTAGGTGTTTGAACCCATCCAAATCGAGAAAAAGCACTCCCACTTTTTTCCCATGGCGCAACGCTAATACGATTGCCTGTTCCACCCGGTCATTCAAAAGCATGCGGTTGGGCAAACCGGTGAGAAAATCATGCTGGGCCGAAAAGGCCATCTGCAGCGCCATCGCCCGGGATTCGCTCACATCGTGAAATACGATCACCGCTCCGGCTCCGTCCCCGTTCCTGTCATGAATGGGGGCGGCGGAATCCTCGATAGGCGATTCGTGCCCGTCACGCCCAATCAGGACGCAGTTCGGAGTCAATCCAACAATTCGGTTTTCCGCAACTGCCATGGCAAGGGGATTCTGAGTGGGTTGACGCGTAACGCCGTCGATGATTTGAAATACGCTGTCAAGCGTGCGGCCTAATGCCTCCTCCCGTAACCAACCCGTCATTTTTTCGGCAACCACATTCATGTATGTAACGTTGCCCGAACTGTCCGTACACAGAACTGCATCACCAATCGAGTTGAGTGTGACCTGGGCGCGCTCCTTCTCCGCGAACAATGCTTCTTCCATGCTCTTGCGCTCGACGGCATAGCGAAGCGCCCGAAAAAGTCCGCGCGAATCGATTTGGCCCTTGATCAGATAGTCTTGCGCGCCCTCTTGCAAGGCTTGTGTCGCCATGTTCTCGTCGTCCAAGCATGTCAGCACTACCAGCGGGGCGTGGGGAGCGACCGCGCGGGCCCGTCGTACGGCCGCCAGTCCTTGTGCGTCGGGAAGGCCCAGGTCGAGCACGACAATGTCGACTCCACCGTTCTCTAGGTGTTTCTCGGCCCCACTCAATGATTGCACGTGCGTTAATTGGATGTCTTGCGAGCCCTCCTCGCTGAACATCTCCTGCACTAGACGGGCATCTCCGGGGTTATCTTCAACCAAAAGAAGTATTTTGATTGGTTTCCTATTCATCTGCTTTTCACTCACCGGGCCAACTTGACATATTGGCTGTTCGAGAGAAATTCATTGATGACCTCGAGGAGTTCGCATTCAGGATCATGAATCCGATTTTGCTGCATCCGTAAACTGTAGGTCTTTGCTGTTTCAGGAAGTGTCCCCTTCCGCACATTGCGCGCCAAGTTACAGGTACTGCTTTCCTTGCGCGCAAGAAAGCCGCCTTTTACGGTTGTTATCTGAGCTTCCGGAAGGGTATCGAGTAGGATAAGAAGGACATAATACCTTTGAACCATGCATGTATTACGAGCGGCGAATCTGGGTCGATCCAATGGGCCTGAGCTTGACGACGCCGGCATTACAAGCTGGTATGCATTGATTGTCGATACCGATGAGATGAAAAGATCGGGAGAGTCCCGCCGGCGCACGCACGCTCCCGTTTTTATACCTGGCTTGTCCGCATCACGATCAACGAAGGTCTGATGAATGTGCGCCAGCGTCGTTTGAACTCCGTTCGACGAAAGTCTATAGCACTGGGAAGGAACACGATTGTCGAAGAAGGCTAGCTATTATTAGCAACTGGTTCACAATGACTCTTGGTGCGCCATACAAGCACGACGGTGAAGCTGGTGTGGGATCTTTCGTAGGTCCTTGCGGTCGCGAGTATGTGAGATCCTGGCGAGGTCAGTTGCCAAGCATTGATTTTGAAGATTGTCGGAACTATCTGCGAGTCGGTCGGGAGAGAACATGGACATTACTGAGGTTCAGCAGCCAGAAGAGGCGCTGCAGCGGAGCGCAGAGAATTTACGATTATTTGTCTCGGAAGTCAAAGATTACGCGATCTTCATGCTCGATCCGTCTGGCGTGGTGACCACGTGGAACGAAGGAGCGGAGCGCATCAAGGGCTATACAGCCAAGGAGATCATCGGGAAGAACTTTTCGAAATTTTACATACCGGAAGCTGTAGAAAAGGGACAACCACTC
>Ga0181522_10001258_pt1 | contig 15779 bp, 17 predicted proteins | sample PEATcosm2014_Bin_27_FD_121103 | JGI IMG/M metagenome (GOLD analysis project Ga0181522, IMG submission 121103) | Peatland microbial communities from MTU Mesocosm Facility, Houghton, MI, USA - PEATcosm2014_Bin05_10_metaG | ecosystem: Environmental > Terrestrial > Soil > Wetlands > Peat | place... | reverse complement strand
GAATGGAATTGTGCATGACAGAATTCGACGATCGCGTTCGACGTGCACAAGAGTCGAAGCCGAGAATGGTCGTCTAGGCGGACCTCTCTAGGATGGGAAAGGAGAACGACTATACACGACAATACCCTCGACTCCTTAGCGTCGGCGCTCGACCTCAAAATATGTTTCAAAGGCCACTCCAAGCGTGTGACTGCATTCGCAATAGCCATTGCTCGTGCCATGGGACTGCCCCGCGATCAGATTGTCATAATCGCTCGCGGAGCCTTTCTTCACGACATCGGAAAAATAGGCATTCCAGATAAAATTCTAAGAAAGCCTGAAAAACTCGAGGAAGAAGAAACGGTGATCATGCGTAAACATTGCCGGCTTGGATATGAGATGGTGGGCAAGATCCCTTTTCTCGAACAGGCCAGAGAGATTATTCATTCGCATCATGAGCGCTACGATGGTACTGGCTACCCCAAGGGACTGATAGGGCAACAAATTCCCTTGGGTGCGAGAATTGTCGCTATCGCGAATACTTTGGATTCGATCACATCTGACTTACCATATCGCCACAGCCAATCTTTCGCGGTAGCGCGGGAGGAGATCGAGGGTTGGTCCGGACTCCAGTTTGACCCTCAAGTTGTCAAAGCGTTTCAGCAAATTCCGGATGGACTGTTTGAAGAGTTGAAGCGCGACATTGACAAAGCTTGACGACTTCCCCCTAGCCTCTGCAAAGGCGGCGTATCATCTGTGAGCATGAATGCTCACAGGCTCGAAACATTCAGTATCTTTCTAGGAACGATCTGGTGTGTTGTCGGGCCCCTGGTGGGTGTCGTAATCGGTATCTGGCTTGCGCGCTACTGGCAGCGTAAGCAGCGGCTACTCGAAAACAAGAGGAGTGAGTGCCGAGAGCTCTGTCCTGAGGACTGGGAGAAGTTGCGGGATGTGCTGGTCAAGATGTCCCGTCGGGAGTTAGCGATTCTAAACGAAACTTCTCCACTCGTTCTTGGCGGTCACGGCCCACATCCGCACTGATCGAGGCTCCGCCCCTTTTTAAGGCGTAGTTTTACAAGCACGGCGGCGCTGCGATTCTGCAACAATTGTCCACGCATTAGGGATCGAACAAGAAGAAGGTACGGCGGCATAATCTTGAGTGTGTGGTCTTGTGACCAGCATTTGGTTTTCTGCTTGCGACGGCTAGCGATTCTGTGCCGTCGTTTTCTCTCAATCCTGGTGTCGCTATGAGTCCGGTAAGAAACTGGTTCGAGCGGACATTCGACAGCAAGAGCCTGGAGGCGGCGCCCGAAGTGCATCGAATTGCGCCTTCCGGCGCTCGAATAGTTGGTGTCACTTATCGGCACATCGAGTATGCGGACATGGCGGGACACGCGCACTTTATTGACTTGGAGGAGTGCGCCAAGTGCTGGCTACAATGGTTTCACGACCATAAGCAACAGATCGTTCCCTTGGGTTCCACGGCTGAAATGGAGGCGGAAGCTGCTTGCACTGTCGGGCTACGCGGCGGAGGCGGTCCTTCTTTTTGGATTGAGTTCATGAACGAGCGGAAGACCCGATTCGAGTTTGAAAATTGGGAAGCACGGTGCCGGTTATTGCAGGGACCACTGCTTGTGGTGGGTTGGCGAACCTTTGACACTGAGTGAGAGAAGACAGCGTGATGAGTCGCGTAGCTCTTTCCGGTGCTGTTCCGTCCCGTGAGCGTTGTGTGTTACACGTTCGACCTCTGCCAGTTGTAGAGGGCTGGCGTGCCGGGATCGAGTGAAGAAAGGAGACTTCCGAAATGGCAGATTTATCAGCGTCGACTCAAACTGTGTTCCCAAAGGGCCTGCGTGGAATTGCACCCGGAGGGTGTATTGCTATGCTCCTGCCTATCAAACCCGATTCACAACCCGGTAACAATACGTTGACAATTACTGGTCTTGGCGGAGCAAAAGCCATCAGCGTTTGGATCACAGAGCTATATCCTGAACAGCCCGTTGGATTGTACATCCCTCGCGTCGGTGGCGGAATCTTCGAAACCCATAGCGTCCAGTTGGATGCTTTTAACAACATTTGCCGAGTTATATACACGCTCAACTGGGATGCGCCCCTTCTTTCTGGTGCTATGGTGATTGCCGGCTAGTTCTTCGACCATTTCGCAGGACGAACTTGGAGGGTCTTGATCGAGTGACTACAAGTTGCATGAAGCAAGGGTCGAGCTCACTCTCCGTAGATGTCGAGGTCATTCCTTTTCGATTCGCAATGGGATGATTGAGTGCTCGGCAATTTGGGGTCATAACACAACCACGACGCACCTTCCCCCGCCGGGGGTAGGGAACAGAACATCCCACTCCCTTTTCGAAACGGGAACATCACTTTCTGGCGATTGAAAAATCCCCGAGTCCTAGAGATTGGCCAAGTCGAGGAGTGCGAACTGGGTCAACGAATGAAAGGGCGATTTTTCGCAAACTGACTTTGCAAACGTCACTCTGGGTACTCCGCTCATGTCGCTACGGAGTGGTACCGATGAGCCAACCGCACGAGTTCATCGTGACCCCACGTTCCGACATCATTCACCTTCTGCGCCAACTCTCGCGGGAGTCGATCCAAACCTACCAGTGCTCCACTGATGGAGCCTGTCATCGCAGCGGTTGTATCGACATCACCGCCAACTGCAATCGCAGTGCAGATGGATTCCAGGTAATCATCCGGACTCCGCAGGAACGAATAGATGCTCCAAAGAACACTTGCGGTTACAAACGGAGAGATTCCCTGCCATCCGTCATTAAGCCCGGGCTCAACTCCGGTCTTTGAGATTTCAGCAGCTGCGGTACTCGGCGATTGACAGAGCCAGTGCGGAATCCGCTGAAGGCCCGTTGCAAGGATCGGATCAAAAGGCTCGACTAAAGCGGAAAGTTGCGTGACAAAGTCCGCGACACGCGGGGTTTTCCCTTGCAGATTCAAGGCTACAGCGCCAGCGATCGCTATTGCGCCAGCCGAGCAACGGCGATCTTTGTGTGTGATACGCCCTTGGTCGTGTGCCGTTCGCACCAGATCGTCGGAATCGCGGAAGCAAAAAAGGCCAACTGGTCCGGCTCGCATTGCACTGCCGTTGCCCGCAGATGGCGGCGGTGCGCCCGCTTCATACCAAGGAGTGCCTAGGATCAGCCGTTCTGCAGCTGCTTGCGTAGCCAAGCCTCTTCCGACAATTCGATTTTCGCGAAAGAGCGCGGCGATACGGCCTGAATAATCGACCGCGTCGAACTTGCCCCGGTCAACGATGCTTACGACCAACTCGCGGGCAAGCTGAGAGTCATCGGAGTACTGCCCGAAGGGATAACGACCACGTCCAAGTTGACGCACGTTCCCTGTGCGAACTACCTCATCAACATAGATGCTACAGGCTTTCGTCGGTTGACCTTCTACTATGAAACCCAGTGCATCTCCTAGACACTGCCCAATCAAGCAGCCTGCGAACTTATTGGCGTCTGGCGGTCCCATGACGGTTCATCTTGCCATCCGTTGTTCTGTCCGACTTTCCTTGAGCAGATCCGGACCACGAAGCCGCGAGTACTAAGGCGGATGACAATTGTAAACCCCTCCAGTCCTATCGGATAGATGGCAAGATCAGATGTGATGAGAAGGCGATTTCACTCATTTTCACTCATTGACGTTCACGGGAACCGTCCCCCGAGTGCACGGTAACCGTCGGCGAAGGACTTCGACCAAAGATCGGGAGCGTGGCGCTGTGCTATTTCCCCAGCCACGGCGCGTCCGGATCAAAACTGCGTCGGATCGCCAGCGAGATTTCTCGCATGCGTGTGCCGGACAAGACACGCCTTTCCTGAGTGACGAGCGCTCGCTTCGCGAGCACCTGCATGAAGTGTCCTTCACAAATGACTCCAGGAAGTCCGGTTTCTCCAGGTGGAAGTTGAATTACAGTCGCACCTTCCGGTCCACTGCTGCTTAGCGGAACAATCAAAACCGATTCCGCTCGAGGACTGAGATTCCATAGCCAATGCCGGATGGGTGGGAGATTTTTCGTCAACAATCTTCCGAAGGCGAAATGGTCAAGATTCTGAGCGATATTGAACATCGTCGTCATTGGTTCATCTGATCCAATCAAAAGATGCTTCTCAAGGACGGGGCAGACCTATGGCCAAGCAGCGATCCACTTTCAGCCCTAAGACGTTTCTCACAACCGTCGGCACTGGGCGGGAGATGATGCGTTTCACGAAGGGGCAAACGATTTACTCTCTGAATGATGCGGCACATGCTGTGTTTATCATTCAACAAGGAAAGGTAAAACTCAGCGTTAAATCGCCAGCTGGGAAGGAAGCAATCCTCGGCATATTGAGTAACGGCGATTTTGTCGGCAAAGATTCCGTCGCTGGTCAGCCTTCCCGTACGGCCTCGGCCAGCGCAATGACGGATTGCACTTTGCTGCGAATTGAAAAAAAAGTTATGCTGCGCGCCCTGACGAGGCACGTAAAGTTGGCAAACATGTTTTGGTCGTATGTGCTGAAAAGGAACCACCGATACCAGCAAGACTTGGTTGACCAGCATTGCAGTTCCAGCGAGAAACGACTAGCGCGTGCTCTCTTGCTGCTCGCTCATTTCGATGGCCATGGGGCCGCCGAGGCTATGATTCCGAAGATGACGCATGCGACGCTGGCAGAGATGGTTGGGACGACCCGTTCGCGCATTAACTTTTTTATGAACCGGTTTAAGGAATCCGGCTTCATCTTTTACGAGAACAAAGGCAAGCTGGTGCGAGTTCATCGGACGCTTCTTGCTTTCTGCGGGGAATAATTCCCAGCGATTGAAATCATCCTAACTGTTGAGAACGGCGATTTCACTCATCGGCTTAAACGTTGAGCTCCACTAGCGTCGCACCGCCTCCGCCTTCGTTCTGCGGCGCTTCTAGCACGGTGGAGACGTGAGGATGCTGCTGCAGCAATTGCCGCAGGGCCTTGCGGAGGATGCCCATGCCGCTGCCATGAACTACTCGGACGCGCGGCAGTCCTGCGAGGAAAGCGCGGTCGACGAACTTTTCTACCTCGCGGCTGGCTTCGTCGACGGTCCGGCCGATGACATTGATTTCGCTCGGGACGTTTGTGCCTTCACTCTCGAGCGAGACTGAAATCCCGCGAGATCGCGCCGCCTTCACCGGATTCTCGGCGGCGCGAGCGCTCGCTAGAACTTCGGCAATGTCGTCGCGCGCGATCTTCATCTTGAGCGCACCCATCTCGACTTCGAAATGATTGTCGTCAATCTTGCGGGCGATGCGGGCCGAGCGGCCCGTGGATTTCAGCTTGACCGTGTCGCCTTCCGATACGTGCTTGACCAGTTGCGGCTGCGCGTTGGGATCTCCGCGATCGGCCCCGGTCGAATGTGCAACGACGGTCGAGTCGAACTGCTCGCGGAATTCGCGGCGCATTTTCGCGATCCTGCGCTCGGCGTCTTTGGAAAGTTTCTGCGCGGCGGCGCGATCCTGGACGGCGCTGACGGCCTCGCGCGCGTGATATTCGAAATCGCGGAATAGGCTTTCGAGCTTCTTCTCCATCTCGCGAATTTTGGCCTGTTGCTCTTTGCGTCCTTCGTTGGCGAGTTGGACTTTCTCGCGCTCCAGCTCCTGCTCTCGAGCCTTCAAACGTAAACGTTCGGCGTCGGCTTCACGAAGATCAGCGTGAAGCTTGTCGAGGAACTGTCCGACATCGCGCGCTTGAGTTCCAAGCCGCGAACGCGCGCTTTCGATGATCGCGGGATTCAGTCCCAAGCGCTGCGCAATGTTAATGCCTGCGGATGCTCCGGGAACGCCGACCTTCAATTCGTAGGTCGGCTCGAGTGTGGCTTCGTCGAATCCGACGGAGGCGTTTAACACGCCGGGAGTATTCGCTGCATAGACTTTGAGCGAAGTGTGGTGCGTCGAGATCACGGTCATGCAACCGATGCGACCGAAGTGTCCGGCAATCGCGACGGCCAGAGCCGCGCCTTCTTCGGGATCGGTGGCGGAGCCGAGCTCGTCGAGCAGGACCAGCGACTGTGCGGTCGCGGTGCGCGAGATGAAGTCAATGTTGGTGACGTGCGCGGAAAACGTCGAGAGATTTTGCTCGATCGACTGGTAGTCGCCGATGTCGGCGAGGACCGCATCGAAGACCGGCAATTCGGCGCGGTCGGCTGGAACGGGAACGCCTGATTGGGCCATCAGAGCTAGCAGGCCGATGGTCTTCAGCGTAACTGTCTTGCCTCCAGTGTTCGGGCCGGTGATGATGAGCTGCCGGCGGACACCTTCGAGTTCGATGGTGATTGGGACCACGGTCTTGCCTTTGGCTTTCAGGTTGCGTTCGAGGAGCGGGTGGCGAGCGTTGTGCAGGAGGAGCCGAGTTTCGCCCGGCGGACGGCCTGAGCGGCCGTCCCCAGAAGGTTCGTTCCCAGTTGCCAACTTCACCTCTACGCAGTTGTAGTCTTCGGCGAATCTGGCTTTGGCGAATTGCAGTTCGAGTTCCGCGAGCACGTCGACGGCGGCAAGGATGTGCTCGGCCTGCGCTCCGATGCGCTGCGTCATCTCAATCAGGATGCGGTGAATTTCCACGAGCTCTTCTTCGAGCAGGCGCACGAGTTCGTTGTTCTGCTCGATCGTTTCCAGCGGCTCAACAAAAACGGTCTGCCCGCTGGAACTGGCACCGTGGACGACGCCCTGCACGCGGCGTTTCTGCTCGATCTTGACGGGAATGACGAAACGTTCGCCGCGGATCGTGATCAACTCGTCCTGAACCGTGCCGCCTTCGGCGAGGCGCCGCAGGTATCCGCGCAGAGATTCCTGAATCGCGCGGCGCTGCCTTTCCATGTCACGGCGGATGCGGGCCAGTTCGGGCGAGGCTTTGTCCTCGAGAGTTCCATCGGGCTGAATCTTGTTGCGAAACCAGCGGACGAAATCGGAGAAGTCTACGATCTGCGCGGATAAGGAATGGACGCGATGCCACTCCGAGCGCATTGCTGCTGGGGGATGATGCGCAATTTCGCGCCACTCGGCAGCGCGATCAACGACCAGGATTACGTCGCGAATCTCGATGGTCTCGAGGGCGACTCCGGCGATTCGAGATTTTTCGACCAGATCGTTGATGTCCACGAGCGCGGAGAATTCAAAGCGGCCTCCGACGCGGCGGAAGTCGCGAATCTCGCTGGTGAGCTGCTGCTGGCTCTCGATCCAGATCGAATCGGTCGACGGCGCAAGGGCCGCGATGCGGGCCTCTCCCAGAGGCGAGGAAGTGTATCCGCGAAGAAGGTCGCGGAGCGACTCGAACTCCAGCACGCGTGCGGAAGTGTGGGCTAGATCGGAAGACATCGCAATTTATGGTACAGGAGGGGCGCATCGAAGACCTACGGGGATGGTTGGCGAAACGCAGAATGCAGTGGCGAGAAAAGCGCAGCAGGCTGCATCTCTGCGATGAGGTGACTTAGACGCCTGCGCCGGCCACTTGCACGGCGGATTCCAGGGTGGCAGGCAGACGAACTACGAAGAGAGCGCCGCCTTGCGGCCGGTTTTGGCAAGTGATCTGTCCGCCGTGATCCTGAATCATTCCGTAGACGGCGCTCAGGCCGAGACCGGTACCTTTGCCAACGGGCTTGGTCGTATAGAAGGGATCAAATACGCGTTCGGGATGGCGCAGGCCGGGGCCGGTGTCGGAGAATTGTAAAAGTATTTCCGTGCCTTGCTTTTGTGCCGTGACGTCCAGCGATCCACCGCCGACCTCGTCGAGGGCATCCATGGCGTTCTCGATGATTTCCACAAATCCTTGGAACAACTGATTGGCATTTCCCTGCACGCGGGGAAAGTCCTTGTCGATCGCCAGGTTAACCCGAATTTTTCCGGGCGTGCGGCGGGCTTCCAGCATCTGCGCCGCTCGGCTCAAAAGGACGGAAAGGTCGACCGGAGTTTTTTCTCCCGGCGCCTGCTGGGCGAAGCTCAGCAGATTGGACACAAGATCGCGCGTACGCCTGGCCTGGTTCACGATCTTGCGAACGAGCGTGTTCTGCTCTTCGCTGAGGCGCTCTTTTGCCCAGAGCTGCTCAGAGTAGTTCATGATCGCATTCAGGGGATGGTCGATTTCGTGGGCGGCTCCCGCGACCAGGGTTCCCAGCGAAGCGAGCTTCTCTTTTTGCACCAGCTGGCTCTGCAATTTTTTTTGGCTCTCGTAGGCTCGGCGCGATTCGCGCAGCAGGGACATTAATCGCTGGTCTTGCATGTACTGGCGCAGGAATACGAATATTCCAAGCACCAGCATAGCGGTGAGGACCGCCGAGATACGGAAAGCGCGCGACGGCCCGGGCGAGTCGTCGAGCAGAATCGTCCATGCCCCCAGGATCGGCAGCGAGAGAATCGCCAGCATGGCCAGCTGAGGGACGAGCTTTTTCCAGCGCCGGTTGAGGTTGAACTCCACCGTCTTGAGTTCCCAGGAATGCGCGGACCAGACGGCAGCGGCCATCCACGCCAAGGTTCCGATGAAAGGCACATCGTACAGGCTTCCCGAATAATAGGTGTTGTCGGCCGCCGCCCGGTCCAGAAGCTGGGAATTGATGGCATATAAGGCACTGGCACCGAAAAAATGCAGATAGAGACGACGCCATGCGCCAGAACTTGTCCACGACGCCAGGGCAAGGACGGCAAGCAGCAGGATATTTTCCATACCGTAGAGGCGGTCGTAATAGATGTTGTAGGACTTCACATTCGGCGCAACATACTGATGCGGGAACACGATGAAGGCATAGAGAAAGATCCACCAGCCGAGAAGCATAAGAAAGTTCAGCAGGCTTAGGAGAACCTTCCCTTCCTTTTTCTGCAGGTCCGGACGCCATGCAATCGCCGCGATGAACGGTACGGTGTGGAAGAAAAGGATGATGTCATAAAAAAATGGGTCGGGAATTGAGCGATGTAACACAGCTTCCCAAATCGTCCAGGCGACCTGGTTCGTGATCCAGAGCAGAAATCCGAGAGTCGTCAGAGTCCAGAAACTGCGTTGCTGTCCCGGGCGCGACCAGAGATTTGTCAGGGTTGCGCCCGCAGCGGCCAGCATGATGGCCAAGCCGGCGAGGTCCGCGAAGGCAGTGAGCGCCGGGCCCTTGTGCGCGAGCAGGGACACGCCGGCAAAGGCCAGAGTAATTCCGGCCGCTGCAACAAACCAGCGGTAGCGCGAGAGCACACTCATCCGACCTCATTCTATGAGACGCAAACCAGGAATCCGAGGAACGCCTGGATTGGCGGGGGTTACTTTAGTCATACCTCCCGGCATCCTAGGGCATGTTCTGGTCCCAGGCTAAGTTCTTTGGCCCCACAGGCGCTAACAGCCAACGCCGAGAACGGGTGAATGTTCTAGAATTGGAGGGGAACGTTGTTTCTTCCCTGGTGACCTGCCATGACATTCCCCATAACCCGACTTCGCCGTCTCCGCCGCACGGCAGAAATACGCAACTTGGTTTGCGAAACGCGCCTCACGCCGGACGCCTTTGTGTATCCCATGTTCGTCTGCCCGGGGGAGGGAGTCCGCAAAGAGGTTCGCTCCATGCCTGGGGTCTTTAACCTGTCGGTGGATGAAGCGGTGCGGGAATCGCGGGAAGTACATGCGCTGGGTGTGCCGTCGGTAATTTTGTTTGGGCTTCCCGACAAAAAGGATGAAGTCGCGACCGGAGCGTGGGCGGAGAACGGGATCGTGCAACAGGCTGCGCACGCGATCAAGCGAGAAGTTCCAGGGCTGGTTCTAATGGGCGACGTTTGCCTTTGCGAATACATGTCGCATGGGCATTGCGGGATCGTCAAGGCATCTCCCCAATCGCTCGGCGCGGCGGTGGCTTCGCCCCCATCCGCGACGATCGAATATGAAATCGTGAACGATGCGTCCCTTGAGTTGCTTGTGAGGACTTCGGTCTCGCTGGCGAAAGCCGGCATCGACATCATCGCGCCATCCGACATGATGGACGGCCGCGTGGCTGCGATCCGGCGCGGGCTTGACGAGGCGGGATTGATTAATACGCCGATTCTTTCGTACGCCGCCAAATTTGCTTCGGGCTTTTACGGGCCATTCCGCGAAGCTGCTGATTCTGCGCCGCAGTTTGGGGATCGCCGCTCTTACCAGATGGATGGAGCGAATCTGCGCGAAGCCATGCGCGAGATTGAGGCTGACATCGAAGAGGGCGCGGATATGATCATGGTTAAGCCGGCGATGCCTTATCTGGATGTGATCGCTGCCGCACGCGATCGCTTCGATCTGCCGTTGGCCGCGTATCAAGTGTCGGGCGAATACGCGATGATCGAGGCTGCAGCCAAGAATGGCTGGATCGAGCGCGATCGCGTAATGATGGAATCGTTGCTCAGCATCCGGCGCGCCGGCGCCAGCATTATTCTGACGTACTATGCGAAAGAGGCAGCCAAGCTTCTCGCCTAGAATGTTCACGGTCTCATCCGTATAAGTGCGAAAAACTTAGCGCACGCACAACCGCTGTGCCATGCGTTGCATCTATTTGTGGCCGCTCGTCGAAGACATTGAAAGTCCTATACCTCGGCGGCCTGAACCAAGGCTGTGACGCAGTATTCCGCCGGGACCACTCACATTGAGGAACCTGAGGAATGCCAGGTAATGGCTTTGGAAAAATCGCGCCGGCACTTCCTTCCTTCTTTATTATCGGTCCGCCTCGCACGGGAACGAGCTGGCTTCACAATGTTTTGAGCCAGAGCGCGTGGCTCTCCGATCCCACGAAAGAGACGCGTTTTTTCGACAGGCATTTCGACCGTGGGCTGTCGTGGTACCGGTCGCACTATCGGAAGGCAGGCGCGGGACGCGCGATCGGAGAAGTTGCGCCAACCTATTTCGCTTCGACGGAAGCGCGCGAAAGGATCGCAGCGCTCATTCCGCACGCGAAAATTGTTTGCACGTTTCGCAATCCAGTTGACCGACTGCTCTCGCTCTACCGGCTCAAGCGCGCATATGGATTGATCCCGTGGAATCTGGACGAAGCCCTTGAGCGTGATCCAGAGCTGATGGAATCGAGCCGGTACTCCGCACATTTGAAGGAATGGAAGAAAGCGTTCGGTGAAAATCAAGTCATGGCGACGGTGCACGACGACATCGAGGCCGACCCGCAGTCGTACCTCGACCGACTGGTCGATTTTGTCGGAGTGCCGCGCCTGAAACTCGCTCCGGCGCAGGTTCGACGCGTACTGACTTCAGAGGACATGACTGAACCGCGACATTACTACTGGACGCGCGGGGCGATTTTGATGGCGGAGTGGGCGAGAAAACGACGGCTCGACTCTATGGTCGCCACGGCGAAGCGAATGGGCGGGTTGAAGCTTTTTGTCGGCGGCGGCCGAGCCTTTTCGGAACCCTCGTTGGCGCAGCGGGCGAAGCTGCGCGAACGTTTCCGGCCGGAAGTCTCTGAACTAGAAAGTATGTTGAACCGAGATTTCTCTGCCTGGAAATAGGATCACCAGGTCTGGGGAAGGTCCTGCTAGACGTTCCCGGTTTTCACTCCCGTTGCCGGGTCGCCGGCAAGATTTCGTTCCCCAGCCTGCGATCTTTCTCCGACACTTTGAACATTTCGCGGGGCTTAATGTCCATGATGCTGCCTAGGATTACATCGGGGATTTGTCCGAGGCGCGCATTGTAGGCAGCGACGTCATCGTTGAACGACTTGCGGCGTTCGTCAATTCGCTCTTCGATCTCGGCCATTCGATTCTGCAGCACGAGGAATTTTTCGTCGGCTTTGAGTTGTGGATAGTTCTCCGCCACGACGAACAGTCGGTATAACGCGCTCGCGAGTTCCAGATCGGCTGCGGCTTTCTGCCGGATGGTGACCGCGCCGACGGACGCGGTATAAGCTTCTGTAACCGCGCTCAGGGTTGGGTGCTCGTCTGGCATGAATACCCGCGCTACTTCGAGCAGGTTCGCAATGTTGTCATGCCGCTGTTTGAGCAGAACTTCGAGGCTCGCCCATGCGCGATCGTTCTGATTGCGCAAGCGCACGAGACCGCTGTAGAGAACGAGCCCATAGACGAAAACGGCGGCTCCGAATAGAAAGAATACGAGCCCGGAAATGGCGCTGCTGTCCATCGTTGCCTCGGTTCTGATGTTTCAAGGTGCCAGCAGAGAGGGGTAGATGGCAAGAGGTTGGAAGGATTGAGACGGAAAACCCCACCTCCGGCGGATTCGGCCGGAAGTGGGGCACCCCGTAAATCAATTTAGTCTTTGCTGGGTTTCTTCGGGGTGATATCGCAGGCTTGGCGGACCTGATCGATATTCAGCCCTGCCGGCGCGAATTCAGCAATTTCCCGTCCGCTACGTGTTGGAAGCGCGACATTGAAGACCTGTGCGCCAATCATGCCGCGGGTCGTGCCCTTATCCATCGAGAGGAAATGCCCACGAACCCAGTTCCATCCGTGATAGCTGTGCGTATCGTCGACCCGCACCTCGACTTCGAGCTGAGGCTGGCCCCAGAAACCCGGCCGGTTCGGAGGTGGCAGCCGGACGCCGGGATTGAAGTCAGCGAGCTTCAGCTTGCCGGCTTCGCAGTAAAGCTCGACGCGCGGCTTGTAGTTGGGATCTTCTTTGAAGAAGTTCTCGGCCAAAAGCTCGAAGCGAACTTTCTTGGCTCCAGACATTTTGTCGACCGATTGAAACTGCATCCATTTGCCGCCGGCGCTGACGCCATCCTGCTCGTCCTGATACGGGCTCATGGCCCCGCTTTGAGCAAACGCAGCGGCAGCACACAGAGTGACGCACGCCAGGGCCGCCTTAAGCGCCAGCCCGGCAAAATTGAATTTACGAGAAGTGCGCGATTCGTTCACGGTGTCCTCCACACAGCTAGCCCTATTATTTGAACCCGAGTGGACACTGAAAAGTTGCACCATTGGTACGGGGCTAATGTCAACGAATGTCAATCTTCAGGTCGAGGTAGACCTGCGAGCGGTCATCGAACTGGCTGACGGATTTGGTCTCGCTTTTGTGGCCTTTATATTGAGCGTATACCTCGTAGTCAACAGCCGTGGAGAGGGCCGGAAAACGGTAGGTGCCGTCCGGACCGACAATGTAGGTCTTCACGGTGCGATTCCGCGTATTCGTGACGTAGACGACGGCGTCGGGCATGGGGTTGTCCTGAGGATCGAGAACCTTGCCAAAGAGGAGGCGGCCTACGGTTTTTTCTTTTTTGTCAGGGGAGGCCCCGGACACGGCACAGAGGCACATCACAACCAGGCAAGAAAGAGTGACAGCTGTAATCACGGAGCGGGTGTGACTCATGCTGTTGTTATTGTCTCACGACAGCACACGAATATCGTTAATGGCTGAGATGCAAACCGGTGTCTTCGCGTTCGTCGTTGTAGACGTGAACCGTGACCTCCTGGAGCAAGTGGAGGGGCTTTCCATCGGGCGATTTAAAGTGCTTCAGATCGGCGGTAAGGATGTATTCGTTTTCACCGGCAGGAACGCGCTGGGCGAACTCGCCGCGATGATCGGAATAGACTTCCCATCGAACCTTCTTGGGTTTATCCGAAGCACGGCGAATTCTCACCGTGACGCCGAAAACGGGCCGGTCATCGGGACCCCAGACCGTACCAAAGATAAGCGCATATGGCTGGTCGGATTTTTGCGCCGCCAGAAGACCATCGCGCGAAATGAAGCCCGGGAGAACGAAAAGAACAGCAAGAAAAGTTAGCAGCGCAAGCCTACAGAGCCGTAGCGGGCGGAGTTTACGAATAGTCACCGTCTTCGCTTTCCTCCTCCTCTTCATCGTCTTCTTCTTCGTATCCTTCTTCGACTGCTTTCAACTCGAGCGGGCTGGTGGTTACCACTTCAAAATCCGTTCCACATTCGGGGCAAGAAATCATTTCGCCCTCGTCGACATCTTCCTCTTCGACGTCCAGATTGGTCTCGCATTCGGGACAAAGCACCATAACGCCTCCGTTGCCTATTAGAGCCTCCTGATAATATTTAGATTCTCCCCGCCCATTGGTCAAGGGGCAGCGGCTGGGGGCCGAGAGATTTTTCCCGAAACCAGAACCGGATTGCCCCGAGTGGACGCTCCCGACAAGGACCCCTTCGAATGACCCGTCATTTGCTACTTTCGCGACGCCGCGCGCTGTGTACGCTGGCGATCATAGCTTTGTTCGCCGTAACCGCTCGAACGCAAGCAGTAGCGCCGGCGCCAAAGATGGATGCCGATCCCGAGATCGAGGCGGCTTTGCGGCAGGTTTCCGCACAACGGATTCAGGCCAACATCGAGAAGTTCGTCAGCTTCGGGACGCGACTGACACTGTCGGCACAGGATCCTGCGTCGATTTCCGCAGGACATGGAATCGGCGCAGCGCGCGAGTGGATCAAATCCGAATTCGAACGTTATTCAAAAGACTGCGGCGGCTGCCTGGAAGTGGAGACTGACGATTTTATGGAACAGCCCGCTGACCGCATCCCTAAGGCGACCGAAATCGTCAATGTTTATGCGGTGTTGAAGGGAACGGATGCCGAGAGTGCCAAACGGATCGTGCTGGTAACCGGTCATTATGATTCGCGCAACAGCGACACCTTGGATGTGAACGGAAACGCTCCGGGCGCGAACGACGACGCCAGCGGAACCGCCGTCAGCCTGGAATGCGCGCGGGTTTTGAGCAAATTGAAGTTCCGGGCGACGATCATTTTTCTCACCGTCGCCGGCGAAGAACAGGGACTTAACGGCAGCCATCATTTCGCGACTATGGCCAAAGAACAAGGATGGAATATTGAAGCTGTCCTCAACAACGATATTGTCGGTGGCGACAAGAGCGCGGAGCAGGATCATTCGGTCGTGCGCGTCTTTTCTGAAGGCGTGCCGGTGGCGGCCACGGAGCAGGAGATCCGTAGAATTCGCGGCTTGGGCGGAGAGAGCGACTCGGGTTCACGACAACTGGCGCGCTATGTCGCAGCTGTCGGCCAGGCATACGACCCGGGCGTGAGACCGGTCATGGTATTTCGGCTCGACCGCTACCTTCGCGGCGGGGATCATTATTCTTTCAACCAGCAGGGATTTTCGGCCGTGCGTTTGACTGAATATCGCGAGGACTTTCATCACCAGCACCAGAACGTGCGAAACGAAAATGGCATCGAATATGGCGATCTGCTGAAATTTGTCGATTACGACTATGTCGCCCACGTGGCGCGCCTCAATGCCGCGACTCTGGCTTCGTTAGCGGCGGCGCCGGCACCTCCGTCGAATGTGCATTTGTTGACAAAGGACCTGGACAACGACTCGACCCTGACCTGGGATGCGTCGGCGGGCGCCAGTGGGTACGAAGTCTTATGGCGAGACACGACGAGCGCGGACTGGGAGCACGCGCAGGACGTAGGCAACGTGACACGAACCACCCTCAAGCTTTCGAAGGATAACGTTATTTTTGCCGTGAGGGCATTGGACGCAGCGCATCATCCCAGCCTGTCTGTTGTGCCGCTTCCAGAGCGATAGCGGTCCAGCAGGCCGGGTGCGAGTAGAATCAATCGAGAGGAAAATCTGTGCGCCGATCCAGCGAACCGATGACATTGAGCTTTCCGCCATTTACCAAGGCGGTGATCTGGCTCATCGGAATCAACACGGCTGTATACCTGCTTTACCTGGCGTTAAGCTTGACTGGGCTGCATGTATACGACTTCCTGAATCACTATTTCGCATTGCGCCCGGCGGACGTCGTTAGTCACGCCTGGCTCTGGCAATTATTGACATATGGCTTTTTGCATTACGAATTCTGGCACTGGTTCGGAAACATGCTCGGGCTCTGG
>Ga0181522_10001257_pt1 | contig 15788 bp, 24 predicted proteins | sample PEATcosm2014_Bin_27_FD_121103 | JGI IMG/M metagenome (GOLD analysis project Ga0181522, IMG submission 121103) | Peatland microbial communities from MTU Mesocosm Facility, Houghton, MI, USA - PEATcosm2014_Bin05_10_metaG | ecosystem: Environmental > Terrestrial > Soil > Wetlands > Peat | place... | reverse complement strand
CTTCAAGAATGGCCAGATGCTTGCTGACCGCCTGCCGCGTCATGGCGAGGCGGGTGCAAAGCTCGCCCAGCGTCTGGCCGTTCTCCGCGCGCAACCGGTCAAGCAACTCACGGCGGCTGCCGTCGGCGAGTGCCCTGAACACCTCATCCATGACCACAATATGCAACCATTTAGTTGCCTGTCAAGTCGCAAAAACGAGTCAGGAAGACTTCCCCAAAACTCACTGCAGGCACGCGCCCATATATTGCGTTCGCGCGCCGCCGGGCACGCCGTAGAGGCTGCTCTGGAACGAGCAGCGCGAGGCGCGGTCCTGGAATGTCTCGGGACCGTGCGACAGATTGGGGATGGCTCGGGCCAGGCCCGGAACCATGGTCGGCCCCTGCTCCTGCAGCAGCGGCGGCGTCGTCACCGTGCCGCTACCCTCCGGCGGAATGAGTCCGGTGCGTTGCAACGGTGTCGGCAATATCGATCCGGATGAGCCGCGCGTGGCGACAAACACGCCCGGCTGCCGGTGCAGCTTGCCGACGAATTGCTCGTGACCGAGGAGGTTGGCAGACGGCGAATTTTCGCTGGGCAGCGCCACTGCCGCGCTCACGTGACGATGGCTCGCCGTGCCCGGCTCCGGCGCCATGATCGTATCGGGATAACCGGGATAGCCTTGAGCAGAGGCGTGACCGGGTGCCGCCGCGGCGAGCGCCAATGCCAGGCAGAAGGCGTGCTGGATGCGGATGGTCATGCTCAATCCGTGCTGCGCCCGCTTTATTTAACCCCGTGGCGCGGGGTGTGTTCCTGATCAATCCTCCGGCGCATCCTCGATCGGATCGTAGCGCTTGGCGTCGAGCCCGAGCAGATTCCACGATTGCTGCATCTGCGGCGGCAGCGGCGCGCTGACGTCGATCGTCCCCCCGCGCGGATGCGGCACCGCGATGCGGCGGGCGAGAAGATGCAGCCGGTTCTGCATGCCGCCCGGCAGCTCCCAATTTTCCAGCGCGAAATATTTTGGGTCGCCGACGATCGGGTGGCCGATATGGTTCAAGTGCGCGCGTAATTGATGGGTACGGCCGGTGACCGGCTTGAGCGACAGCCAGGCAAGCAGCGGTCCCGATGTTTCCACCACCGCGTAATAGGTCACGGCATGCATCGCACCCTTTTCCCCGTGCTGCGCGATGCGCATCAAGGATTCATCCTCGCGCTCTTCCTTGGCGAGAAAAGTCGAGATGCGGCCCTGCTGCACCTTCGGCACGCCGGCGACAAGCGCCCAATAGATTTTACGCGCCGAGCGCGAACGGAAAGTCTTGGCGAGCGCTGCCGCGGCGAAGCGTGTCTTGGCGACGAGCAGGCAGCCGGCGGTGTCCTTGTCGAGCCGGTGCACCAGCCGCGGCCGTTGGCCGTGCGCGTCGCGCAGAACGTCCAGCATGCCGTCAAGGTGACGCGTCGTGCCGGAGCCGCCCTGCACCGCAAGCCCCATCGGCTTGTTGAGCACCAGCACGTCGTCGTCTTCGTAGAGCGTGATCGATTTAAGAAATTCGCGGGTCTTTTCGTCGGCCGCGTTGCCCGGCGCCCGTGGCTTCGGCTGGTCGAGGCGGAGCGGCGGAATGCGCACGTTCTGCCCGGCTTCGAGTCGGTTCTTCGGCTGGGTGCGCTTGCCGTTGACCCGCACCTCGCCTTTGCGGATGACGCGCTGGATGTGGGAGAAGCTTAAGCCCGGAAACCGCGCTTCCAGGAAGCGATCCACCCGCATTCCGGCTTCGTCGGCGGTGACTGCAGTGTTTTGGACGCCATTGCTCAATGCCCTCTGCCCTTGCGGGAGAGGGTGGTCGCTCCGAGCCGCGCGAGGGGCGACCGGGTGAGGGGTAGCTTTTGGCGGGTGAAACCCCTCACCCGGCTCGCGCTGACGGCGCTCGCCACCCTCTCCCGCAAGGGGAGAGGGATATTTGCGACGATGCTGATGCCTCGGTCCGGTCATCTGCCGGCCGCCGCCCGGCTGGCGGGGTCCGCGCGAGCCTCTCAAGTGTCGCTCCGCTCGCGGCGAAGCTTGGCCCAATAGTCGAGGCGCTTGCGAATTTCCCGCTCAAAACCACGCTCCGGCGGATCGTAGAATTGCTGCCGGCCCAACGCTTCCGGGAAATAATCCTGGCCGGAAAACGCCTCCTCTGCGTCGTGGTCGTATTCGTAACCAGAGCCATAGCCTTCGCTCTGCATCAGCTTGGTCGGCGCGTTGAGAATGTGCTTGGGCGGCAACAGCGAGCCCGCTTCTTTCGCTGTGCGCATCGCCGCGCCGAATGCGGCATAGGCCGCGTTCGATTTCGGCGCGGTGGCGACATAGATCACGGCTTCGGCGATGGCGAGCTCGCCCTCCGGCGAGCCGAGAAAATCGTAGGCATCTTTGGCGGCATTGGCGATGACCAGCGCCTGCGGATCGGCAAGCCCGATATCCTCGACCGCCATGCGCACGATGCGCCGCGCCAGATAGAGCGGATCCTCGCCGGCATCGAGCATGCGGCAAAGATAATAGAGCGCGGCATCGGCATCGGAGCCGCGCACCGACTTATGCAGCGCGCTGATCAGATTGTAATGGCCGTCCTGTTTCTTGTCGTAGATCGGCGCGCGGCGCTGTACGACCTCCTGCAGCGCGGCGGCATCGAAGGTTTCGCCCTGCCTCGCGGCGCGCCAGACTTCTTCAGCGAGTGTAAGCGCGGCGCGGCCGTCGCCATCGGCCATGCGGATCAGCGACGCGCGCGCCTCGGCCTCGAGCGGCAGTTTGCGGTCTTCGATAACCTCGGCGCGCGCGAGAAGCTTTTCGATCGCCGCGGCGTCGAGCGGCTTGAAGACAAGAACGCGCGCGCGCGACAATAGCGGCGCGATCAGCTCAAAGGACGGATTTTCCGTGGTGGCACCGACCAAAACGATGGTGCCGTCTTCCATCACAGGCAGGAAGGAATCCTGCTGTGCCCGGTTGAAGCGGTGAATTTCGTCGACAAAGAGCAGCGTGCCCTGCCCGGTTTCGCGCCGCAGCCGCGCCGCGTCGAACACTTTCTTCAGGTCGGCAACGCCGGAAAAGATCGCCGAAATCTGCTCGAAATAGAGTTCGGTCGCATGGGCAAGAAGCCGCGCCACCGTGGTCTTGCCGGTGCCCGGCGGGCCCCAGAAAATCAGCGAGCCAAGCGAGCGCGTTTCCAGCATGCGCGTGAGCGCACCGTCGGGGCCGAGCAGATGGTCCTGGCCGACGACGTTGGCGAGCGTGTCGGGACGCAACTTGTCGGCAAGCGGACGCGGTGCATTGCGGTCGAGCCCGCCGGCGGAAAACAGGCTTGGGCCTTTGGCTTTCGGGCGAGAACTCATGCAGTGGCTCCACGCCCTAAATAGTCGCTTTCACCCGATGCCGCTACATTTGGGCTTCATCCGCTAAACATCACTGAAATCTGCTGGCCGCCGCGCATGATGGTGATGCGCCACTGATGGCTTCCGGTCGAGGCGACACGTTCGAGGTCGGCAGGCTTGTCGATCTTCTGACTGTTGACCGAAGCGATGATGTCGCCCTTGAGGAAGCCGATCGATTGCGCCTCCGAGCCGTCGGCAACGTCGGTGATGACGACGCCTTCGGTCTGCGGATCGAGCCGCATCTCGTCGGCCAGCGCCGGCGACAGGTTGGCGACCGTAGCGCCGAGGAACGGCGAACGGGACTTTATCTGGATTTCCTGGCGGGGGATGTCGGGCAGGCTTTGCAGCGCAATCGACACCGTCGAAGCATGTCCCTGGCGCAGAAGCCCGATTTGCGCGGTGCCGCCGAGCGGCTTGGTGGCGAAGCGGTAGTTAAAGGCGTTCGGATCGTCGACTTGCGTGCCGTCGACGCTGACAATCACGTCACCAGTCTTCACGCCGGCATGCGCCGCCGGGCCGTCGGGAACGACGCTCGCGACCAGCGCCCCGCTCGGGCGCGGCAGGCCGAGGTCGTCGGCGATGTCCGGCGTGACTTGCTGAAGCTTGGCGCCAAGCCACGGCCGCTTGACTGCGCCGCTGCCACCCTCGGCGGAAGCGACCACAACACGCACCATGTTGGCGGGAATAGCGAAGCCGATGCCCTGCGATCCGCCGGAGCGCGAATAGATCGCCGAATTGATGCCGACCATGCGGCCATTCATATCGACCAATGGCCCGCCGGAATTGCCGGGATTGATCGCGGCGTCGGTCTGGATGAAGAACTGATAATCGCTGGTGCCGACATCGGTACGCGCCAGCGCCGAAACGATGCCGTGCGTTACCGTCTGTCCGACGCCGAACGGGTCGCCGATGGCCAAAACCACGTCGCCGACCTGCAGCGCATCGGAGTCGGCGAAATCAAGCGTCGGGAAGCGTTCCTTGGCGCCCTTGATGCGCAACACCGCGAGATCGCTGCGCTGGTCCTTGAGCACAATATCGGCGCCGAATTCGCGCTTGTCGGCCAGCGCGACCTTCACTTCGCTGGCGCCTTCGATCACGTGATAATTGGTGACGACGAGGCCCGCCGGGTCGACGATGACGCCGGAGCCGAGCGAGCGTTCGACCTGTTCGCGCGGCACCATGCCGAAGAACTGGCGGAAAAACGGATCGGCGAGAAACGGGTTGTTGTTCTCGACGACGTGCTCGGCATAGACGTTGACCACCGCCGGAGCGACGCGCTGCACGATCGGTGCGAAGGAGAGTTGTAGCTGCGATGGCGAGCTTGGCACTTGCCGCTGCACGTCCTGCGCATCGGCGGGGCGCGGCAATGCCGCATCCAAGAGAACAATGGCGACCAGCGCCAGCAAGCGGAGTGACATGGAAACCCCGAATCGACGAGGCCAGATATAGGAAACTGGCCGGGGCATTAGAAGGGCGACGGTGCCGCGCCTTGCAGGCTTTACGCCGGCGCGGGAGCAGCCTCTTCGGCGGCCCGCTCCTGCACCGGTCCGGAATCGAGCCCGTTGGCGTCCACGTCGCGGTCGACGAATTCGATTACCGCGATCGGCGCGGAATCGCCGTACCTGAAGCCGGCTTTCATCACCCGTGTGTAACCGCCGTTGCGTTCCTTATAGCGCGGGCCGATCACGTCGAAGAGCTTCTTGACGATGGCGATGTCGCCTATCTGCGCTATCGCCTGCCGACGGGCGTGCAAGCCGCCGCGTTTGCCGAGCGTCACAAGCTTCTCCACCACCGGGCGCAAATCCTTCGCCTTCGGCAGCGTCGTAGTGATCTGCTCGTGCTTGATCAGCGACGCGGCAAGGTTTGCCAGCATCGACTTGCGATGGTCCGAGTGCCTGTTGAATTTGCGGTGGGCCTTGGCGTGACGCATTGGTTCATTCGTTCCCGGTTACCGATCCGCGGATCAGTAGTGGTCCTCAAAGCGCTTGGCCAATTCCTCGATGTTTTCGGGCGGCCAGCCCGGCACTTCCATGCCGAGATGGAGCCCCATCTGCACCAGCACTTCCTTGATCTCGTTGAGCGACTTGCGGCCGAAATTCGGCGTGCGCAGCATTTCGGCTTCGGTCTTCTGAACGAGGTCGCCGATATAGACGATGTTGTCGTTCTTGAGACAATTGGCCGAGCGCACCGAAAGCTCGAGCTCGTCGACCTTCTTGAGGAACGCCGGATTGAAAGCAAGATCGGGGATCGCCTCGTGCGTGGTTTCGCGCTTGGGCTCCTCGAAATTGACGAAGACGTTGAGCTGGTCCTGCAGGATGCGCGCGGCATAGGCCAGCGAATCCTCGGGCGTCACAGCGCCGTTGGTTTCGATCGACAGCGTGAGTTTGTCGTAATCGAGGATCTGGCCTTCGCGGGTATTCTCGACCTTGTAGGAAACCTTGCGCACCGGCGAATAGAGACTGTCGACCGGGATGAGGCCGATCGGAGCGTCCTCGGGGCGGTTGCGCTCGGCCGGCACGTAGCCTTTGCCGGTGTTCACCGTGAATTCCATACGGATCTCGGCGCCCTCATCTAGCGTGCACAGGACGAGCTCCGGGTTGAGCACGACGACATCGCCGACGGTCTGAATGTCGGCGGCGGTGACCGTACCGGGGCCCTGCTTCTTCACCACCATGCGCTTGGGGCCGTCGCCCTGCATCTTGATGGCGATGTCCTTGATGTTGAGTACGATGTCGGTGACGTCCTCACGGACGCCGGCGATCGAGGAGAATTCGTGCAGCACGCCATCGATATGGACCGACTGGACCGCGGCGCCCTGCAGCGAGGAGAGCAAAATGCGGCGCAGCGCATTGCCGAGCGTCACGCCGAAGCCGCGCTCGAGCGGCTCGGCGACCACGGTCGCGGCACGGCGCGTATCGGCACCGGCGCTGACCTGCAACTTGTTGGGCCTGATCAGTTCCTGCCAATTCTTTTGAATAGTCACGTTATCACCCATCGCGTTGCGCGGCGCGATTGTCTCGCGCACCCCACTCCGCTCCGTGGGGCCAGAATTGGGGCCATGATCGAGCGGCGGTAGATGTTCCATTTGTTGTTCCATCAACCGGATGTCCTATACGCGCCGGCGCTTACGCGGCCGGCAACCGTTATGCGGGATCGGCGTCACATCGCGGATCGACGTGATGGTGAAACCGGCAGCCTGCAACGAGCGCAGCGCCGACTCGCGCCCGGAGCCGGGGCCTGCGACCTCGACTTCAAGCGTGCGCATGCCGTGCTCCTGCGCCTTCTTGGCGGCGTCTTCGGCGGCGACCTGCGCCGCATAGGGCGTCGATTTGCGCGAGCCCTTGAAACCCATCGTGCCCGCCGATGACCAGGCAATGGTATTGCCCTGCACGTCGGTGATCGTGATCATCGTATTGTTGAACGTCGCGTTCACGTGCGCGACGCCCGAAGCGATGTTTTTGCGCTCGCGTTTGCGAACGCGCGTGGCGTCCTTACCCATTCAAAACCCTTTCGCGGATCGAAGCCCGTGGCTCCGGCGCAGTCCCACAATCCTGTTGCACGCGTTATTTCTTCTTGCCGGCGATAGCCTTGGCCGGGCCTTTGCGGGTCCGGGCATTGGTGTGCGTGCGCTGGCCGCGCACCGGCAGGCTGCGCCGGTGACGCAAACCCCGATAGCAGCCCAGATCCATGAGCCGCTTGATATTCATGGCGACTTCGCGCCGCAGATCGCCCTCGACCATGTAGTCGCGATCGATCACCTCGCGCAGCTGCAGAACTTCCTGGTCGGTCAGCTGCGACACCCGGCGCGATTCCGGGATCGACACCTTGCCGAGGATCTCGTGGGCCTTGGCGCCGCCGATCCCGTAAATGTATTGCAACGCGATCACGATGCGCTTGTTGGTCGGCAAGTTGACGCCAGCGATACGGGCCACGTCAGTCACTCCTTGCGGCGGGGTGAGCACGGACCATCCGTGCCGCTAGGCCGCTTTCCGTCGGTTACAATGTCACCTGAGAAGGCCACAAACGTAAAAAGACAACGCCTGCCTGCCGCTGCGGCCTGGCATCGCTGCTAAATCTCCGACTGGATATTGCTGGCTTATTAATGGACTCCGAGCCCTTTCGTCAACCTCAGCTAGCGAATTCGTGTATAACGGCTTGCACTTGGCTCAGCGCCGGCGGCCGGTCCTACCCTTGACACTCTTGTCACCGCGTTTGGGCCTGCCCTTGGCCCGGCGGAGGCTGGTTTTGGTCGCCGCTAGCCGCTTACGCGTGGGCGCTGCACCCCGTGCGGACTTTTTTCCTAGATTAAGCCTTCCCCCGGGACGCCGCCGGGATCTTAGGTGTTTAGCTCTTCGCTTTTTTTTTGAGTCGAGCCGGTTCCCGCCGGCCGGTCCGAAGGCAGCAGCTTGTCGATGGCTGCCGCGACATCGCCGATGGGAGCCATGCCATTGACCGTGCGCAGGACCCCCTGGTGCCGGTAATAGGCGATCAGCGGTGCGGTCTGGTCCCGGTAGGCCTTGAGCCTGTTGCGCAGAACTTCCGGGTTGTCGTCCGGACGCAGTTCCTCGCCCCGCTCCTTCATCTCGGCGATGCGGTTTTCGATGCGCTTGACGAGCGCACCCTCGTCGACCCGTAATTCGACCACCGCATCGAGCTTGATGCCGCGGGTGCCGAGCATACGGTCGAGCGCGACGGCCTGTGGCACAGTGCGCGGGAAACCGTCGAGGATGAAGCCCTTGCGGGCATCGGGCTTCTCGATGCGCTGGCCGACGATGCCGACCACAACGTTATCGGGCACGAGGCCCCCGCCCGCCATAATTTCCTGCACTTGACGACCGACCGGCGTGCCGGCCTTCACCGCCGCACGCAGCATTTCCCCGGTCGAGAGTTGGACGATTCCGTATTTGGCGACGAGACGCAGGGCCTGCGTTCCCTTGCCAGCCCCCGGCGGGCCGAGCAGGATTATTCTCATCTACGGCGTCCCCTCAATTTCGATCTTTTTATCAGGCCCTCGTACTGATGAGCCAGCAGGTAACCTTGTACTTGCGCCACAGTATCCATGGTCACACTGACGACGATCAGAAGCGACGTGCCACCGAAATAGAACGGTACCGCCGCATAGGAAATCAGAATCTCCGGGAACAGGCAAACGACCGCGAGATAGGCCGCGCCGATTACCGTGATTCTCGACAAAACATAATCGATATACTCGGCGGTTCGTTCCCCCGGCCGGATGCCGGGGATAAAGCCGCCATGCTTTTTGAGGTTGTCCGCGGTTTCGGTCGGATTAAACACGATCGCCGTATAGAAAAAGGCGAAGAAAACGATCAGTGCGACATAAAGAATAAGGAACAGTGGGCGGCCGTGGGCAAGCTGGGTGGTGATCACCGTGAGCCAGCCTGATCCCTGACCCGCCGTGAAGTTGGCGATGGTGGTCGGCAGGAGCAGCAGCGAAGAGGCGAAGATCGGCGGGATGACGCCAGACGTGTTGAGCTTGAGCGGCAGATGCGAGGATTGCCCCTCGAACATGCGGTTGCCGACCTGGCGTTTGGGATATTGAATCAACAGCCGCCGTTGCGCCCGCTCCATGAACACGATGAAAGTGATCACGACGATGACCATCGCGATCACGATGAGGATCAGACCGGTCGAAAGCGCGCCCTGACGGCCGAGCTCAAGCGTGCCGGCGACCGCCGACGGCAATTGCGCGACGATGCCCGACATGATGATGAGCGAAGTGCCATTACCGATGCCGCGCTGGGTGATCTGCTCGCCGAGCCACATCAGGAAGATGGTGCCGCCGGTGAGCGTGATGACCGTCGAGATGCGAAAGAACAACCCGGGATCGCTGACCACGCGGCCAGCGCCCTCAAGCCCTACGGCAATGCCGTAGGCCTGGAACGCCGCCAGGAACACCGTGAGATAACGGGTGTACTGATTGATCAGTTTGCGCCCAGCCTCGCCCTCTTTCTTCAGTTGATCGAGAGTCGGCGAGACCGTCGTCATCAGCTGAATGATGATCGAGGCCGAGATGTACGGCATGATGTTGAGCGCGAAGATCGCCATGCGGTGAATGCCGCCGCCGGCGAACATATTGAAGATGCCGAGCAGGCCGCCCTGCTGCGACTGGAAAATTTGGTCCCAGGCGTTGGGATCGATGCCCGGCAGCGGGATATAAGTGCCGAGCCGATAGACCAGCAGCGCACCGAGTGTGAACCATATGCGCTTCTTGAGCTCCTCGGCCTTGGCAAGCGCCGAGAAATTCAGATTCGCCGCAAGTTGTTCTGCCGCAGAGACCATCCGCCGAAGCTCCGTATGCCCTCGAGCCTATATAGAACTCAGGCCGCCTCTCCGCTCGTCTCCGCCTTGGGGGCGAGAATTTCGACCGCGCCACCCGCTTTTTCTACTGCCGCGAGCGCCGATTTCGACGCACCGTAGACAGAAAGTGTAACTTTCGCCTTGATTTCGCCGCCGCCGAGCAGCTTTACGCCGTCTTTGGCGCGGCGCAGCACGCCCGCCTTGATCAGCGCGGCGGCGTCGATCTTACCGCCGGCATCGAGCCGGCCGGCATCGAGCGCGGCCTGGATGTCACCCAAATTCACTTCGTTGAGCTTGCGCGCGAACATCGTGTTCTTGAAGCCGCGCTTGGGCAGCCGGCGATGGAGCGGCATCTGGCCGCCCTCGAAACCCTTGATGCGCACACCGGAGCGCGCGGTCTGGCCCTTGCCGCCGCGCCCGGCGGTTTTGCCTTTGCCGGAACCGATACCGCGGCCGAGGCGCTTTCGCGTCTTGCGGGCGCCGGGACGGCCGGCGAGGTCGTGAAGCTGCATGGCCTAGTTCTCCACCACTTCGACCAGATGGCCGACTTTGGCGATCATGCCGCGGACTTGCGGCGTGTCGGGAAGCTCGGCGACGCGGCCGATTTTATTGAGCCGCAGTCCGACCAGCGTTTCACGCTGCGTGTGAACGCGGCGCGATGGGCTGCCGGTCTGCCGGACCTTGACGGTTTTGCCAGTCTTCTTGTCAGCGTTCACGATGGTCTCCGTACTCAATCGGCCGGGGCTTCGGCGTCGACGTCGCGGCGGCGCGCCTGCAATGTTGATACCTTGACGTTGCGCCGCGCCGCGACCGAGCGCGGCGAATCCTGGCGCTTGAGCGCATCGAAAGTGGCGCGCACGACGTTGTAGGGGTTCGAAGTGCCGATGGACTTCGCGACCACGTCCTGCATGCCGAGCGTCTCGAAAACTGCGCGCATCGGGCCGCCGGCGATGATGCCGGTACCGGGCGGCGCCGCGCGCAGATAGACGCGTCCGGCACCGTGGCGGCCGGCAACGTCGTGATGCAGCGTGCGGCCTTCGCGCAGCGGCACGCGGGTGAGCGCACGCTTGGCGGCATCGGTCGCTTTGCGGATCGCTTCCGGCACTTCGCGCGCCTTGCCGTGGCCGAAACCAACCCGGCCCTTCTGGTCGCCAACGACGACGAGCGCCGCGAAACCGAAGCGGCGGCCGCCCTTGACCACCTTGGCGACGCGATTGATGTGCACGAGCTTGTCGACGAATTCGCTGTCGCGCTCATCATTCCGTCGGTCGCGGGGTTCACGTGCCATGGTTGATCCTTAAAAGTTGAGCCCGCCCTCGCGGGCGGCTTCGGCGAGCGCCTTAACCCTGCCGTGATAAAGATAGCCGCCGCGGTCGAACACAACGTCCTTGACGCCTTTTTGCTTCGCCCGCTCGGCGATAAGTTTGCCCACCGCCTTGGCCGCGTCGACGCTGGCGCCGGATTTCAGACTCTCGCGCGCTGCCTTCTCGATCGAAGACGCCGCCGCGAGCGTGACGCCGGCATCGTCGTCGATCACCTGCGCGTAAATGTGTTTTGACGAGCGGAACACAGAAAGCCGCTTGCGTTCGCCCGCAGCGTTGCGCAATGCGCCGCGTACGCGCCCCGTCCGCCGCATGATTCTGTCGCTGAGCTTGCTCATCGCGCGGCTTCCTTATTTCTTCTTGCCTTCCTTACGGAAGATTCGCTCGTCGGCATATTTGATGCCCTTGCCCTTGTAAGGCTCCGGCGGCCGATATTCGCGGATCTCCGCGGCAACCTGACCGACCTTCTGCCGGTCGCTGCCGGTGATAATGATCTCGACCGGGCGCGGCGTGGCGATCGTGATGCCTTCCGGGATCGGGTAGAGAATGTCATGGCTGTAACCGAGTGCGATTTGCAGGTTCTTGCCCTGAACCGCGGCGCGATAGCCGACGCCATTGATCTCGAGACGCTGCTCGAAGCCCTTCGTGACGCCGGAAATCAGATTGGCGATCAAGGTGCGCGACGTGCCCCATTGCGAACGCGCACGCTTGGTTTCGGCGCGCGGCTCGATCTTGATCTGCCCACTCTCGAGCTTGACCCCGACATCGTCGGGCACCACCAGCTGCAATGCGCCCTTGGGGCCTTTGACCTTGACGGTCTGGCCCTCAACGCTGGCGGTCACACCCGAGGGCACCGCGACTGGTCTTTTGCCGACACGAGACATTAGAACACCGTACACAAAATCTCGCCGCCGACATTGGCGTCGCGGGCGTCGTGGTCCGCCATGACACCCTTCGGGGTCGAAACGATGGTGACGCCGAGCCCGTTATTGATGCGCGGCATGCTCTTGACCGACGTGTAAACGCGGCGACCGGGCTTCGACACCCGTTCGATCTCACGAATGACCGGCTCGCCGTCAAAATATTTCAGCTCGATCTCGATTTCCTTGCGGCCGTCTTTCTCGACGACCGTATAGCCGCGGATATAGCCCTCGGCCTTGAGTACTTCGAGCACGCTTTCGCGCAGGCGCGAATTCGGCGAATTGACCTTCGACTTGTTGCGCATCTGCGCGTTGCGAATGCGAGACAGGAGATCGCCGAGCGGATCGTTCATGGCCATCGTGCGCTCCTCCTTACCAGCTCGACTTCACCAGGCCGGGGATCAGGCCTTTGGAGCCGAGATCCCGCAGCGCGATGCGCGACAGCTTGTGCTTGCGGTAGAAGCCGCGTGGCCGGCCGGTCAATTCGCAGCGGTTGCGGACGCGGGTGACCGAGGAATTGCGCGGCAATTCGGCAAGCTTCAGCGTGGCGGCGAAGCGCTCCTCCACCGGCTTGTTCTTGTCGCGGGCGATCGCCTTGAGCCGCGCGCGCCGGCCCGAATATTTCTTCGACATCCGGCGGCGCCGGTTGTTCTTCTCGATCGAACTCTTCTTCGCCATCTCGCTCTCCAAACTGTCCCGCGTCTGAGGACCCTTTGCTTTACTTGGGCCTCACTGCCGGAACGGAAAATTGAACGCCGTCAACAGAGCGCGCGCCTCGTCGTCGTTGCGCGCCGTGGTGCAAACCGTGATGTCCATGCCCCAGATATCGGCGGCTTTGTCGTAGTCGATCTCAGGGAACACGATATGTTCTTTGATGCCGAGCGAGTAATTGCCACGGCCGTCGAAGCTCTTCGGGTTGAGCCCCCGGAAGTCGCGCACTCGCGGCAGCGCTATGTTGATCAACCGGTCGAGGAACTCGTACATGCGCGCCTTGCGCAGCGTCACCTTGCAGCCGATCGGCTGGCCGGCGCGGATCTTGTAGGTCGCGATAGACTTGCGCGCCTTGGTGACGACAGCCTTCTGCCCGGAGATGAGTGCGAGATCGCTGGCCGCGCCGTCGACTTTCTTCTTGTCGGCGACGCCTTCGCCAATGCCCATATTGATGACGATCTTGTCGAGTGTCGGCGCCTCGAAACGGTTCTTGTAGCCGAACTGCTGGGCAAGCTTGGCGCGGATCGTTTCGTCGAACTCTACCCTAAGCCGAGCCGGCACGCGCGGCTCCGGCTCGCGCGGCGCCGCAGGCTTGCCGTCTTTGCCAGCCGCGGCAGCCTTGTCCGCGCGCGCCTGCTTGGCCGCCTTCTTGTCGTCCTTTGCAGCCTTGACCGCCTGTTCGGGGGTCGGCGGCCGCTGCGATCTCTCCGGAACTTTCGCCTGCTTCTCGTCCGTATCAGCCATCGATCTCGACTCCGGAACGCTTGGCGACCCGCACTTTCTTGCGGTCCTCGCCCTTACCGACGAATTTGAAGCCGACGCGGGTGGGCTTGCCATCCTTGGGGTCGGCGAGCGCGACATTCGAGAGATGAATCGGCGCTTCCTTGGAAATGATGCCGCCCTCCTGCGTCGTACTCTGACGCTGGTGACGCTTGACCATGTTGATGCCGCGCACCAGCACGCGTCCATCTTCGCGGCGCATTTCGATGACCTCGCCGCTGCGGCCCTTCTCACGGCCGGCGATGACAACGACGTTGTCGCCCTTTCTGATCCGCGCCGCCATCACAGCACCTCCGGCGCGAGCGAAATGATCTTCATGTGGTTCTTGGCCCGCAGTTCGCGCGGCACGGGCCCGAAAATGCGGGTGCCGACCGGCTCGTTCTGCGGTGTCATCAGCACCGCGGCGTTACGGTCAAAACGGATGATCGAGCCGTCCGGACGTTTGATGTCCTTGGAAATGCGCACAATGACGGCCTTCATCACGTCGCCCTTCTTGACGCGGCCGCGAGGGATCGCCTCCTTTACCGAAACGACGATGACGTCGCCGATCGTGGCGTACTTGCGCTTACTGCCGCCCAGCACTTTTATGCACATGACGCGGCGCGCGCCGGAGTTATCCGCCACGTCGAGATTAGTTTGCATCTGGATCATGGGTTACCCCACTCGTTCCATTCCGGTCGCATCACTTGCCTACGACGCCTTCTTCTTTTCGCCGCGCACAACTGCCCAGCGCTTGAGCTTGGAAATCGGCCGGTGTTCCTCGATCCAGACCAGGTCGCCGACCTTGAATTCGTTCTTCTCGTCGTGCGCGTAATATTTCTTAGAGCGGCGAATCGTCTTCTTGAAGATGGGATGGGTGAAGCGGCGCTCGACCTTTACTACCACCGTCTTCGCCTGTTTGTCGCTCACCACGACGCCCTGGAGGGTTCGCTTCGGCATCTTATTCCTCTCAACTCTTCGCGGCGGCTTGCTTCGCCGCGCCGGGGCGTTTGTTCCGTGCAATCGTCTTCAATCGCGCGATGTCGCGCCGCACCTCGCGCACGCGCGCGGTGTTCTCCAGCTGCCCGCTGGCGCGCTGGAAACGCAGGTTGAAATGCTCCTTCTTCAGCTTGAGCACTTCGTCGTCGATCTGGTCGATCGTCATCGCCCTGATATCGGCCACTTTCATGTCACGCGCCCTACTCGCTAATCCGTTCGACGAAACGCGTTTTGATCGGCAGTTTGGCCGCGGCAAGCGCCAGCGCCTCCTTGGCGACGTCGAGGGTCACCCCATCAATCTCGAACAGGATGCGGCCTGGCTTCACGCGCGCCACCCAAAGCTCGGGCGTACCCTTGCCGGAACCCATGCGCACTTCGAGCGGCTTCTTCGACACTGGTACATCGGGAAAAAGGCGAATCCAGACGCGGCCTGAACGCTTCATGTGACGCGTGAGCGCGCGGCGCGCGGCCTCGATCTGGCGCGCGGTTACCCGTTCGGGCTCCAGCGCCTTGAGCCCATACTGGCCGAATGCGAGGTCGATCGCACTTGAGGCGATGCCGTGGATGCGGCCCTTGTGCGCCTTCCGGAATTTCGTTCGCATCGGTTGCAGCATGGCTTACGCTTTCGTTCCCATTCGTCCGTTCACGCCGCGTCCCGGCGCGGCCGCCCGGCTTCGCCCTCGGCCATCTTCTTGTCCTGTGCCATCGGGTCGTGCTCCATGATCTCGCCCTTGAAGATCCAGACCTTGACGCCGCAGGTGCCGTAAGTGGTGAAAGCCGTAGCGACGCCATAATCGACGTCGGCGCGCAGCGTATGCAGCGGCACGCGGCCCTCGCGGTACCATTCCATCCGTGCGATTTCGGCGCCGCCGAGCCGGCCGGAGCAATTGATACGGATGCCGCCGGCGCCAAGGCGCATCGCCGATTGCACGGCGCGCTTCATGGCGCGGCGGAAAGCAACGCGGCGCTCGAGCTGTTGCGCAATGGATTCGGCGACAAGTTGCGCGTCGAGCTCGGGTTTACGAATTTCAACGATGTTGATCACGACATCGCTGTCGGTGAGTTCGGCGACTTTGCGGCGCAGCTTTTCGATGTCGGCGCCCTTCTTGCCAATAACGACGCCGGGGCGGGCCGAATGAATGGTGACGCGGCACTTCTTGTGCGGCCGCTCGATCACGATCTTCGACACCGCGGCCTGTTTGAGCTCTTTCAGCAGCGCTTTGCGGATCTCCATGTCCTCGTGCAGCAGCGCGCCGTAGCTTGTCTTGCCGGCATACCACCGCGAATCCCAGGTGCGGTTGATGCCAAGCCTGAGCCCGATCGGATTGATTTTCTGACCCATCTTGATTGTCCTCAGGCGGCCGCAGCGGCGTCGGCG
>Ga0181522_10001256_pt1 | contig 15790 bp, 18 predicted proteins | sample PEATcosm2014_Bin_27_FD_121103 | JGI IMG/M metagenome (GOLD analysis project Ga0181522, IMG submission 121103) | Peatland microbial communities from MTU Mesocosm Facility, Houghton, MI, USA - PEATcosm2014_Bin05_10_metaG | ecosystem: Environmental > Terrestrial > Soil > Wetlands > Peat | place... | reverse complement strand
GAGCAGCGCCGCTACAGTCCTGCTAAGTGCATCGGCGCTGATATGAAGGTTGTCAGCGGTAACCCAGACCCCAAGCACGTAAGCACTTCCTATGTGGAACGGCACAACCTCACGATGAGGATGGGGATGCGCCGCTTCACTCGCTTAACGAATGGCTTCTCTAAGAAATTTGAGAATCACGCGGCGATGGTTGCGATTCACGCGGTTTACTATAACTTCGCCAGAATCCACAAGACCTTGCGAATCACTCCGGCGATGGCCGCTGGCTTGAGTGATCACGTTTGGAGCCTTGAAGAAATCGTGATGATGGCAGAGAATTACATGCCGAAGACTGAAAAGCGTGGGCCTTACAAGAAAAGAGTTGCATAGACATGCGTCTCAAACAGATCGGCGCACAAATAATTGTTGCGGGCATAGCCATCGGCGTACTGTGTAAAGTATTCGCGCGCTTAACCCATCGCTTCGATAGCTACGGCCCGCTAGCTATGTTCGTCCTTTTTGCACTCGGAGCCTTAATAGGCGTGACCGGAATGATCGTTTCAGCGGTCCAACGTCGCAAAAATTCAAACTGATACATTACCAGCGCTTCCATCATGCAGTACTTCGCGGATAAGGCTGAAGGCTTCCTCGCTCCGAAAAAGCTCTACTCTGGCATGGGTGACGCTCGCCTCGAATATTCAGCGTTCGGCATCCTGCTCAGCATTCAGCCCTGGAACTATCCTTATTATGAGCTGGCTCGCTTTGTCGGTCCGCATCTGATGTCCGGCAACGTGATACTTCTTAAACGGCGGCGCAGTCCGCGCAAAAGCGAGATGGGAAGGGGAGGAGCCCTTTATCGAGTCGTGGATGCAGATCGGTGATCGCGAAATGTATTTTTGTGACTGCTGGTCCCTGTCCTCTGATGGGCACACGTTGTCAATGGAACACCGGCAGGACGATTTGGCGGGACAGCTCAGCATCTTTGAAAGGGCGGAGTAGAAGTTATCCTCGAGCTGCACAACCCGCGTGTTTTCGCAACCTGCCGGTGAATGCCGACATCGGGGTGATAGATGTTTCAGCGATCAATATTTCAAACTCTAAACTGCACTCGATGGGTACCCGCGGCATCGGTGAAATCGTCATCACGGGAAACGGGCCTGCCGTTGTGAACGCAATTTACCACGCCGCGGGAAAACGAATTCGCGAACTCCCAGTCAATCCTGACAAGCTGCTCCAAATGCGTTCGGGTAAGGCAGCTTCGCGTCATCGTCGCCTGCCTTTGCTCAGCATGAACATCCAGCGGGGGACCCGACAAAGCTCGGGTCATGGAGTCGGTCTTCAGAAGAAATTCAGGGGCTGCTCATCCTTATTTATCTGGATTGCCGACCGCGGCCACAGCAGGTTGACCGTAGCAAGAAAGGCAGTCGCGTGATTGTTTGGGGACAGATCGGTCTGCCATGTTTCGCTACAGCTTCGGTCCAACTTCGGTACAACCGGGAGAAATAAAAACCAGTACGCTGGTCCCTAAGCGACACCAGACAAAGCACTTGGAGTTTGTAATCTCATAGTTCGGGACCAGGAGTCGGGGGTTCAAATCCTCTCCCCCCGACCATCTTTAAAATCAGAGAGTTACATTGAAATTCGGCTGTGCTTTAGGCTCCTATTCAAAGGCTAACTCCTCGACATAATATTATTATAATCAATAACTTAGCCGCTGACATGACCCTTAAGCGCAAACTGGGGATAAAGGTTTCTTCCCAGGGTGACGGGTAACTCTGTTCCGCCGCGAATATAATTCGGTTTGCTTGCACACGGGTGATGTGCCTTTCGATCACTTCGTCGATTTCACTTGTCTTGCCGACCCATCTTGCAAACTGCCGAGCACGCTTCGGTTTGCTCGACGCATGGCGGCAAAGGAAGAAAGTAGAAGCCCTGTTCGCGGAACTCGGCAAAGGGTTCAGCCCGTCAGTCTGCCATGGGCTCGTCGATCTGACGGGCAGTCGTTCGACGTCAGAGTAGGGAGCCGGGGTTCGACAGGCCACAATCCGCAACCCCGGCTCCGAACCCAAGAGAGAAGGAGACGATTACGATGCGATTCATGATGTTGATGATCCCCAAAGGGTACGAGAAAGCCCAACCAGGTGCGATGCCAGCCGCCAGGGCTGTTGCCGCCATGATGAAATATAACGAGGCCCTACACAAGGCCGGAGTGCTATTGGCGCTCGATGGTCTGCACCCGCCCTCGATGGGGGCGCGAGTTACCTTCTCCGGCGGCAAGCCCAAGGTGACCGATGGGCCCTTCACCGAGGCGAAGGAGGTCATCGGCGGATACTGGATGATTCAGGTCAAATCAAAGGAAGAGGCGACGGAATGGGCGTCGCGTTGCCCTGCTTCCGACAATGAAGTGATCGAGCTTCGCCAGGTGATGGAAATGTCGGACTTCCCAGCCGATGTCCAAAAAGCTGCGACTGGGTTTTCCGAGTTGCAGGGTCAACCCGGGCGCAAAGTATCGTGAGACCTTCGAGCCCAAGCGGCTATTTGGGCTGGCGCGCTGATTGATCGACGAAAATTTTCGTAAATGTCGATTTCACCGCCCGTCATTCGACGAGTAAATGAGGGCCAGGTTCCGACAAATCGAAGCGGTTCGGAAAGCCCGGCCAAGAACTGGAAATCAAAAGGAGATGTGACGATGAAATTCATGATGTTAGTCAAGCATGCCGAGAACCAGGGTCCAGCGCCCAAGGAACTGATCGACGCCATCACAATTCTCAGCGAAGAGGCAGTTAAGAACGGCACAATGCGGGGGAACGGCGGTCTTTCCCCAACCGCGCAGAGCACCCGCGTCCGGGTCGCCAGCGGCAAACTGACGGTAACCGACGGCCCTTTTACTGAGGCTAAGGAAATTGTCGGGGGCTTCGCGCAGTTTGAATTGAAGTCGAAGCAGGACGCGATCGACGGTGCGGTGCGCTTCATGGAACTTCACAGAAAATATTGGCCGGGATGGGAGGGCGAGACCGAAATTCGGCAAATATTCGGGCCCGAAGATTTCGCTCAATGTATGGAAGAACGATCCGAGGCAGTCGTCCGGTAGAAACACCTTCGTGGCAAGCGGCGTCCTGGCTTGCGTTCGCGGATCGAAGCATGATGTGATCGGTAACCGTGACTACCGACACTCACCGTGCGATTGATGCGGTCTGGAGGATCGAGTCGCCGCGGTTAATTGCCGGCTTGGCGCGCATTGTGCGCGACATCGGCATCGCCGAGGACCTCGCGCAAGATGCTCTCGTCGCCGCGCTTGAGCAGTGGCCGAAGTCGGGCGTCCCGGACAACCCGGGCGCCTGGCTAATGGCCGCGGCCAAGCATCGTGCTATTGATTACTTCCGCCGAACTGCGATGCTCGATCGCAAGCACGAAGAGCTGGCCCGCGAGTTTTCAACCCGGGAAATGGTTGTGCCGGATTTCAATGCGGCCGTCGATGACAGTTTTAGTGATGACCTGCTGCGCCTCGTGTTCGTCTCCTGCCATCCAGTGCTCTCGACCGAGACGCGAGTTGCGCTCACTCTGCGCTTGCTCGGAGGTCTGACGACGGCAGAGATCGCGCGCGCGTTTCTTGTCCCGGAACCGACCATCGCGCAGCGCATCGTGCGCGCCAAGCGCACGCTTGCCGAAAAGCGCGTTCCCTTCGAGGTTCCGCGAGGCCCGGAGCTTGCGGCCCGTTTTTCGTCGGTCCTGGAAGTAATCTATCTCGTCTTCAATGAGGGCTTTTCGGCGACCGCTGGGGAGGACTGGATGAGGCCTGCCCTCTGCGAGGATGCCCTGCGTCTTGGGCGTATCCTGGCCGAGCTCGCGCCGCGAGAGCCGGAGGTTCACGGCCTAGTCGCGCTCATGGAGATCCAGGCATCGCGCTCCGCGGCGCGCGTCAGCCCCTCGGGCGAGCCTGTTCTGCTCTTGGCTCAAAACCGCGAGCGCTGGGATCAACTACTGATTCATCGGGGACTCGCGGCATTGGCTCGATCCGAAAGTGTCCGATGGGAAAACGCCCACGCAGAAAGGCTCGGTGCCGGTTACGCCTCTGGTCCACCGGGCCCATACGCGCTGCAGGCGGCCATCGCCGCGTGTCACGCACGAGCGCGGACTCCGGAAGAAACAGACTGGGAACAAATCGTGGTGCACTACGGGGAACTCGCTCGACTGACACCCTCCCCTGTGGTGGAGCTGAACCGTGCGGTGGCGATTGCCATGGCATTTGGTCCGGCTGCAGGCCTCGAACTCGTCGATGCCCTCACCTCCGAACCATCACTCGAAAGCTACCACCTGCTGCCAAGCGTACGCGGTGACCTTCTAGAAAAGCTCGGCCGCAAGGACGAAGCCCGCGCAGAGTTCGAGCGCGCAGCCGGGCTTACGAAAAACGCTCGCGAACGGGAGCTGCTGATCGAGCGGGCGAGAGCGTGTAGCGGTTGAAGAGTGCTCTCGAAGCCGCGGTGACGTGAGCTGTCGGTTAGTTGAGCTTTCGCAGAACCCGTTCAGCGGACGGAGGGGCGGCTTCGTAATCGAAATTTCCTTGGGGGCCAGTTTAGGGCGTCTCGCGGGCAATTGTCACGCGGAATTCCGCCGTCCCCGCCGTCCCGTCATTGCGAGGAGCCCGTTCCAGGCATCGCTAAATAGTCGGGCCATTTCCGGGCACGTACCGCATTCTCGTGTCTGCGGGAAACTCGAAGGGGAATGATGGTTGCGGGCTTTAGACGGGCAGCAGAGACCACACGGCCGGGGGCAGTATTAAGGATGGCGACTTTGGGAAAATCAGGTTCGTATTTGCGTTTGTAGTTCATCGTGCCGGCAACACGTGTCCGAGGCGGTGGCATCGGCTCCGGCACCTTTCCCAAACCGAAGGAGCTGATGAACTAAAAGCAGCATGAATTTGTATTTTACTTCTGAGATTTCCCGCGGTTCACCAGAACGAATTTTTGAAGCCTTTTGCCAGTGTCAACTTCCCCTGTGTAGAGATCGCCCCGAGAATCAGAAACTAGCTGGTGCAGCCAGTGGAACTGCCCGGCATTGCGGCCGTTGTGCCCTGTTTGTCCCTGAACGGTGTCGTCGTCTCGCCGGATGGTCCAAATGACGTTGTTTTCACCGTCGGCTACCAACAGAAACTTTTGGCGCTCGTCGGTCGAAAACGCGAACTGCCATACAGAGCCCATCCCCAGTGTTTCCGGGCGCAGGGTAAACTCCTTAACGAATTTCCCTTGCTTGGTGAACACTTGGATGCGGTCGTTGACGCGATCGCAGACATAGACAAAACCATCTCGCGAAATGTGAACGCAATGTACCGGATTGCGAAACTGCTGATCGCGTGGTGCGGCAGGATCGTACGGCCCAGGGTCGGCATCATTCGGAGGGTTTCCATAGGCTCCCCATAGTCTCTTGAACGCTCCGGTGCCCGAGTCGAAAACAATCACTCTCTTGTTCATATAACCATCAGCGATGTACACCTCGTGTGCTTCCGAATCCACTTCGATGCCGGCTGGGCGCCCCAATATGTCCGTGCGCAGGCTGTTCGGCGGATCGGATGAAGGGTGACCGATCTGTAGCAAGAAATGTCCATCACTCTTGAACTTGAGGACATGGCGGTCAGACGGGCCGTTCCCGCCGATCCAAACGTCTCCATCCTTGTCCACATCGATTCCATGTTCTATCTTGGGCCAATCAAATCCTTCGCCAGGTCCACCCCAGGAGTTGAGCAAATGACCTTGCCTGTCGAATTCGAGGACCGGAGGCGCCGCGGTGCAGCACATAGAACGTGGCGGTTTAAGTGACGCGCCGAGTTCGTCGACCGTGTCCGAGCCGGGGCGTTGCAAAACCCAGATGTGGTCCTCCCGATCTACAGCTAAGCCGCCGACTTGCCCGATGATCCAGTTGTTTGGCAGCTCCAGAGGCCAGAGCGCGTCAACCTGATACCTCGGCACGTCCTGGGCGCAAGTTGCCAGAGGAAAAGCGCTGAGCACAATCGCCAATGCGATGCTGAAGCTGACCGACACGAGTGCAAATCTGTTTTGGAAAGGCATCAAAGTGTGCCCGGGCGATCCGCGCAAAAGGTCTTCCGTTCGTTAGAAGCCCAGGGAGTATAGGACCAGTGGCGGAATATGTCAACGGTGGGGATAGGTACTGATAGGTACTGTCAAGCGACATTAGAAATGTCCCCCTTCTTACGACATTAGATGTCTCCTTTGTTACGACACGGTGGGGGTAGGTACGCGTAGGTACGCCGCCAGGCAAGTGCTCTCACTGGCCCGAAACGGGCTCCTGGTAAGACCCGAGCGCGGCTTCCTCCTGGATGACGGACGACCCTTCCGTCGGGTCCGTGTCACGAGTCAACTTTACTTCCTACCTATATGTCTTTGCAGCCCTCGTTGCCGAGAGGATTCGCCGGCTGTTAAAGCCCCCGGGGTCGTGATCATTTGCTCGATTGCAACGCATGCAAGGCTGCGTGATTCTGGGCGATCGGTTGCGGAACCTCGCCCTTCAACATCAGCCACAGAACGCGATTATAAAGCTGATCGTCCACGCGATCGGGCGCGCTGAGATCCAGCCCTTCCGACATGCGTGCGGCCGCGGTATTCGGGGGATTTTTTTCGTTCAAATCTTGCTTGGGGATAGTTGGGTCATAAGGGGTCAGGTCGGGTGCTGATGCGAAGATGTCCGCCAGTGATCGGCTGAAGTAATCAAATTTCGAGAGCCGACCCATGCCCAGGATGTCCTCGATTGCCGCGACCACGTCGGTCGTATTGATGAATCGATGCACCGTTCCCGACCGGTTGTAGGCTGAGATGGCATAGAACGGCGCGCGGTGCGAATCGGTGTGGTCGGGCCCCGCCTGCGCGTCGTCTTCAACGACGAAGATCACTGTGTCCTTCCAATACGGGCTGTTCGACAGCGCCTGCACGATGCGGCCGAAAGCGAGGTCATTGTCGGCCATGCACGCGCGCGGCGTGCACTTGCCGGGACGACCGGCGGCGAGGTGGTCCATCGGCAACCACACGACTTCAAGCTGGGGCATGTTGCCGGCGCGCACAAAGCGTTGGAGTTCGGCGATCCACACATCAGCACGCTTCTGATCCTGCGTAACCAGATCCATCGGGACGTAGTCGGGATTCACGTCGGCGCCCAAGTCGCGTTGCGTCACCGGCCAGCCGGGATTTCCCTTGACCATTTCACCGTAGTCGCGGAACGTAATGCCCGAGCGGTTCGCTAGCGTCCACAGGAAGCCGCGTTCCGGCTCATCGCTCTCCTCGCCGTCCATGTCAGCCCTCTTGCCGGCGTAACCGGAGGGCACGACTTTCTCACCGTAGTTTGTAACGTACGCGGCGGTGGACCAGATGTGTCCTTGCGAACTCACTTCGGCATTCACGAAGAAGCGATCGAACAGGCCGAAGCGCCGGGCCAGAGCGTGGTGGTTCGGGGTGACGGTAATGTCCGGGAAATAGACGAGGCTCGCGTCGCCATCGCCTTCTTTAATGTCGCCGAGCACCTGATCATAGGTGCGATTCTCTTTAATGACGTAAACGACGTGGCGGAACGGGGGATAGCGGCGCGACACTTGATTTTGCTGCCAGTTATTGGCGGCGACGACGCGTTTCGTGAATGCCGCAAGTTGCGTCTCTGTCATCGCGGACGGCACTACTCGAAGGCTACCGTTCAGCTGTCCGAGCGTATACGCAGTCGGGTTCCCATTCGGCCAGTCGGTGAGTGGAATCGGACCGTCAGGATTGGCATGCGTCCCGTGGCCTTTGCCCGAAACGACCTGCAATCCTCCGTTATTTTCGGCGACCGCAGTGGGATACCAGTCGGTCGGAACGCGCCCAAGTAATTTGCCGGTAGCCACTTCGAAGACGGCGATGGCATTATTGTCGGCTTCTGCTACCAGCAGACGTTTTCCATCGGAGGTAACTGCGACGGCGTTGGGTGTGCTGCCCTCGGACGGGGCACCAGGCGCGGCATCGTGCAAATAGAGCATGACCTTCCGCAACTTTGTCTCAACGACCGCTACGCGGTCGCTGCCGGCGAGCGTGACGTACAGCGTTGTTCCCCTCACCGCCAGCGCCGAAGGATGCCGGCCGACCTCGATCCGGCCCAGATATGCGAGCGTTCCGTCTCCCAGAATGCGAAACTGCGACAGCGTACTGCCGCCCCACGCTGAGACGAACACGTGACCGCCCGCCACGAGCGCAATGCCATACGGATAATGATCGGTAGAAAACCGTTGCGTGATCTCGCCGGTCACAGCATTCACGACCGCGAGTCGATCGCCGACGTTCTCGGCAACATAAACAAACTTTCCATTCGGCGAGAACGCGAGCCCCGCCGGATAGCTCGTGCCCGTGCCGTCCGTCGCCTTCGCCAGTTCGAACTTGTTTTCGAGGGTGACGGCGCCATCTTTCCATGCGTAGACGAAGAGCATGTCGGTGTTGCCGCCCGAGACGCAGAGGCGATGGCCGTCGGGCGAAAAGGCGGCGCCGTAGAACGCGCCATCCTGGAGTACCGTCTGCGTAACCTTCTGAGTCTTCAGATCGACGATCTGGATGCCCTGCTCGCGCCAGCCGCTGAGCACGACCACAGCTCGGTCCTTTTCAGGTCCGAGTACGAGATTGATCGGCAAGCTGCCAAGGTCGACTGCTTCGCCGGCGGGATCGAGTCGCACACCGGTCGGTAACGGCGAAGTGAATGGTGGCGTGCTTTGTGCAGACACCAATGTGCACAGCAGTGCAGAGAGCAAGAGAGCGGGTCGCCAGGAATAGAGCGAATTCATAACAGCCATTCTCACAGAAAAACCTAGACTCCTGCATTGCTGTTTCAGGCCGATGGGGCCGCCATCAACATCAAGATTCGGGTCGGATCACGGAGAAGCGGGAAGTTATTCCGGTCCGGAAGTCGAGGTGACGGACTCAAAGGTCTGAACCTTGGGCGTTCCATCGATCCTTCTTGTGAAGGTCTTCACACTTCTGGGTAAGCACTAGTGTTGTAATGACGACATAATCGCGTAGCCGACGACCAGAAACTGCATCGAAATGAAGGTACTTGCGTTGCGAATATGTGGCCGACTACCGTCGACCTTGATCCGTCGCAAGATCAATGAGAAGTATGTCCGAATCTTCGGTTAAGCGGTCAAATACAATTCGGCTGCCATCTGGGCTGATATCAAAGGTGCGCATTACCGCCGAACTGTTCAATCGAGTCAACCGCCGCGAGCGCATCGTGCCAAGGTCGAGCAGCCAGAAGTCCTGCTCGGCCAGCGTATTTCCCAGCATGTAAACCAGGCCCGTGCCATCGGGCAGAAAGCGGGCCCGCTCACCTTGGCGCTGCACCTTGATCTCCGGCAGCTTCGCCGGGGTGCCGTCCGGGTGCACTGCCAGCAGCGGCGCCAGCGTGAACACCTGGGGCCCGCTATACACAATTAAGTCTCCACGCGGCGACCACACAGGATCGAGGTACCGCCCGGTTGCAATCCGAATCGGTGATCCGCCGTCAACGGGAAGTTTGAATATCCCCAGTCCGTCGCGGTCGCTGCCCGCCACGACAACCCATTTGCCGTCTGGAGACCAGGAAGCCGTTCCCCGAACATCAACATCGCTCGAAAGAGGGCGGAGCCGTGTTCCATCCGGCGTCATGACTTGCATCTGTTGCTTCCCCTCTCGCGTCAATGCAAACGCAACGCCATTCCCGTCCGCAGACACCGCGGCTGGCGACTGCAGTGCGCCTTCGGAGCCCTTCCAGATCTCTAGCGCTTTTCCGTCGCGATAGCTCCACAGTCCGTCAGCCCCGTCTCGCGAAGATAAGTAGAACAACGTTCCGCCCCCGAATCGCGGTGCCTGGGAGCGCGAAGTGGGCAGATGGAAGGCCTCGACGTCCCGTTCTTCGACAAGGCGGCTGGTGATCGGAACGCTCCACAAGTTGACCTGAACGTTCACGACACTTGCCGCAAGACGCCGGCCATCCGCTGTGGCTGCCAGTGCGCGGTATTGTTCCAACCCGAACTCACGCGGTCTGTGGTTCGCGTCTCTCCATCGAACGCCCACAACCATGGGCCTGCCCCGTCTTTGTTGTGGGCTACAAACAGAACCGTCCTCTCGTCGATCGGTGTAGGGTAAGCAATATCAGTGTTGAGATGTGTGAGTTCTTCTGGTTTTCCCCCTTCCGGCGATACGCGCCATAGGTCCATCTCACGGGTGGCGGGTCGGCCTCGTACAAAGTAGATCCAGCGCCCGTCCTTCGACCAGACCTGATAGTGGTTGTGTAATCCGGGATCGTTTTGCAGGATCAGGCGTGGATTGCCGCCGTCGTGGTCCGCGACAAATGTCGGGTCACCAGCTTGCCAGGTGTGATAGACAAGCCGAGTGCCATCCGGAGACCAGGCAACCTCGGCGGCTTTTTCATCTGGAAAATTGTGTGGCGCGCCGCCAATCAGCGGCCAAAGCGTGAGCCTCTTGCCTTCTGTTCCCGAGCTCCACACTTCTAATCCGTCTCCGGAGAATCCCACCGCCCGGAGCGGCGCACGCGCATCCCCGATTCGGCCCTGGGTAAGATTTGTCAGGTTGTTCCCGTTCGTTTGAATCAGCCAGATGTCGAACGGGCCGCTCCGATTGGAAATAAACGCAGCGAAGTTCCCATCCGGCGAAATAGCAGGATCGCTTTTGGCTCCACTGAGGTTAGCAAGCCGTGTGAACTGAGCACTGGAAAGTGGATTTCGGACCGCTGGCCGGGGGCCATTGGCGGCAAACCAGCCGCTCAATCCCGCTACCAGCAATGCCCCAAAAGTCCACAGCAGCCAGGTGTAACGCCTCGGCGTGGACGGAATGAGCCAGCGATGTCCGCGCGGAACGGTCGTTTGTCGGCCATCCGCGCCAGCAGCTTCCATGGCTAGCTCTTGTTCCTCTTCGGAACGCAGTTTGCGGCCTTGCCGCCAGGCATCGAGCTCGGAACACAAGGCATAGACAGAGCCTCGCTTTTGGTGCAGGTGGCGGTGGACAGGCATTCCCTCCTGCCTCTCCCAGCGCTGGACGGTCGTCACGTCCCGGTCCAGGTACGTGGCAATCTCCTTCCACGAATCAAGGCGACGCTCGGACGGGGTTTCGGACAGCGTTTTGTTGGGGAATGGTTCGCCCATTCGTCCTCCTGTGAGCGGTCAGGAGACAATCGCCCCGATTGTAATGCCCCGGATGAGAACTGCAAAACACGGCATTTGGCCGCAAATGGGCCGTTCCGTTTATTGCTGTTTGCTTGATGTCCTCAAGCTGACCCAATGTGTGCCTGGCGCGTCGGGCAACGACTCGCCGCGATGCAACTGCGCCCGCCCGCCTTCGATATCGGGGGGCTTTCGGCGCGGCGCGATGATTCGCAGAACAAGATCAGTGTTCCCAAAATTTCTGGAGGCAACTATGCACAGCAAAACTTTCTTCTGGTCGGTAGGGGCGTGGGTTCTCGTGCTCGCGCTAGGGACAAGTGCGGCGGCGCAAGGTCGAAGCCGCGAGCAGTTTCGCGGCGTTATCAACGACTTCACGCCTGCACACAACGCGCAAGGCAATCCCACGGGTCCGTGGGAAATGCACGGCGTCTGGCGCCTGGACTTGACTTCGGACGGCAACATGGCGGACTTTTCGGCTGCCTTGACCATGGAAAATTCCGACTACTGGCTTTTGATTAACACCAAACCTCCTGCCGATCCCGACTCGCCGGCAACCCGAACTCCGCATACTCACCACATCACGATGAAGGGCGCACGGGTCACGTCGGATCCAAGTGCAGTGGCCAGCGGCTGCCCGACTGCCAGCTACAAGCCTCCGACAACGACTGGTTTTATGATCACAGGGCCCGCGAGCGTTACGGGAAATGGAGGCTACCCGCCATTTGCCCCTGAGGGTCAGACATCACCACTAACGGTTTGCGTAACCGGAGGAACCCAGGTCGGATTTTCGAACATAACGCTGGTGTTCGGAATGCCGGCGAGCGGCCACTTCGGCTCGCAAGCGATTAACGGCGCCGTTCGCCCGAAATGGCGCCCCTAAATCCGCTTCATTGCTAGATAGATGAATGCAAAGTAAAAAGAGAGGAGAGCACCATGGTTTCCAAAATGTGTCCCATCGCTTCCATGATTGTTCTTGCCACCTTTGTGTTCAGTTCCGCTGCCTCGGCGGCGATTTGTTCAAACGCCTCGCTGAGTGGTATCTATCTATGGGTTTCCGCACGGCGGCACAGACATCAACGGCACCCCTACCACAAGCGTGAGCCAGATCAGGTTTGACTCAACGACAGCCACGTTTACCTCAGTGGACACCTCATTCCATGACGGCGTGATTACCACCGAGTCTCTCACCGGAACATACGCAGTCGCCTCGAACTGGACCGCCGAGAATACGTTCACATCAGGCGGCGGCATCTCCTTTGTGGTTACGTCAACAGGGTTTTTGGCCGGGGGCGGGGGCGCGCGAAGGCGAGTCCAAAAAACTGGGTAGGGTTTACAAAAAAGGGTTTAAATTCTATTTTTCACCAAGTCAACCCAGACCGAAGAAGCCGGACATTGCTGTAGAAAAATCAACCGGAAGTGACCCGGAGGCGGTGCGGCCTGGTGACGGGGCAGATTTGGTTTGCGAATTGGTTAATTTGTACATCTCCGGTATACAAAATTAGCGATTTAGGTTGCCGAGACCGTCGACCTGCTGATCGCATTAAAGAAATCAACCCCGCTCCATTCCCCACCGCAACGGTAGTGAGAACCCTGGGTCCGCACGGATCTATCGAAGATCAGGCCACCGGCAGAAGCAAATGGTTACCACTCCCGCCCTGGACTGCCGAGCAACCAAGTCATTCATCTGGGTACCTCTCTCACCCCCTGCCAGTAGCAGCTGCGCTGGTAAACTCTGGCGAGGACAATGCAGTCAGGGAAAATGGTCTGCACTTACCGGATGCCGCTTTGATCGAGAAACATTGTTTAGGATGCAGACTCGCACATGAAACAAGGGATTCGCAGCAAGACAGATCGAACGGAGCGTGAAATTGAGTTGGCGCTCCGACCTGGGGTATTCGTTGGCGACAGAGAAGTCTTCTCCTTTGTGAGCAAGCTCGCGGAGGTCGCGGCCAAAATCCGTAAGAGCGGCGCCACCGAGCCCGGGTGCGCTGTGACTCTCTACAAGACGTTCCTTGCGGGCTGTGATGTAAAGGCAGATGGACTCGATGATTCGGATGGCAGCTTCGGTCAATTCGCGCATCAACGCATCTGCCTCTGGATCAAAGCTCGTCAGGCCTCCGCGTCCGAACCAGACAAAACTGTTTCTACGCTGCCGGCGTGGATGGACGACGATCCCTCCGCTTTCTGCATGGGTGGACTTTTTGCAGCACGCTTCGAAGTTCAGCTATCAAGATCTCATGACGATCGTGCCCAAACTTGAGCGCAAGGAATGGCACGAAAAAGCACTTGATGGAGCAGCAACGGGTGCAGAGCTCGGTTCACTGCCGGAATTGTTCACGGCGACTAACGAGACAGAGCGGCTGGCGAAACTGGTGCGGGGCTCTTCACACGAAGCCCTCAAAAATGTAAGCCGTTCTTTCACCGAGCCTGCAGCGAAGCGGCTGGAGAAGACCATCCAGCTTGCCGCCTTCCTGTGGTGCGCACAAGGAATTCACAAAGAATGGAGGCGCACGCCGGATTTTGCAGATGCCCAAGGAATGCGCATCGTGGACGAAAAGGAGAGCAAATACTATGATGCCTCTTTATCCAATTTCGAGCACGCGCGATGCTGCTATCAACGAGCGGGATTAGCCACTGAATGGGAGAAAACGGGGCGCCGGGTGAGCAGTTTCCATCTCCGCAAGAGCGGGCTTCATGAACGGATTTCATGTTTAGCAGCTGGCGCGAAACGCGTCGAACAACCTTCCTTTCTCGAGCGAGCCAGGGCACGTTGGGGCGAGCGGCACCGGAACCAATCATGAAGGACGAAAAATCACCAGAACGGGTGGCACTGGATGCGATTATCGACCAGCTTACAGCAGAAGCACACAGCGATGACGCACGGATCTGGAATTTCCACCAGGCGTTTCAGAAGCACGTCTCGTTACCTTGCGACGGCTTCGTAATCGGCGAGCCAGTCAAGTTGGTGAGCTTCAACTATGACGGCAAACAGCGGCGCGGGGTGACGACGACCTGCCGCCGGTCGGATGGTCGGGAATACGAAGTGGCGGCATCAGAGGTTCTCGTGCCAAAGCATATGGATGGTTCGCGATATCTCGGCGCGTACCGCCATTGGTTGGGCCTGGAGCCCTATGCCCTCGATGAAAAAGCTACCCGACGCACCGCAATCTCCGGAGAGCGCGCGAGATCGATTACTCTGGCGGATCCGGTAGAGCTAGTCGTACTCTCGGTCAAGCAGACGACGGCGCGTTGCCGCCCACTTCGAAGTAACCAAACCATCGCACTGCGTGCGGGTCGCATTTGGGATGTTATTCCCGGCGAGATCGCCGTGGTCCGGCCGCGCAAACAATGGAATTAAGGCGGAACTGCCTATCTATCCGGCCTGATTGAATCCGCACGGATCGACGCTAGTGCGCTGGGGCTCAACCCACTAAAGCTCGAAGATCAGGGCAATTGGGATCCGGCAGAAGAATATTGGGGAGAACAAGGTGAGCCAATCGAGAAATGGGCCAAGCCTATCATCGCCAGAGGGCCGCGGCGGCAATTCGAGATGGAGCAAGTATTGCCGGGAGCCGATCCGGATGATCCGTTTTCAGACCCGATCACAGAATCCAACGACCGGAAGGATGCTGGCGATACCCCAGACGCAAGAGACATACTAATGAAACTTTGCCAGTCCGATCTCCGCTGCCTCGACGCTCACGCTCATCTGGGCAACTTGGTTTTTGAGCAAAGGCCAAAGGACGCGATTCGCCACTACGAGGTTGGATTTCGAATCGGCGAATTGTCACTCGGTGCGAGTTTTAACGGGGTGCTGCCGTGGGGCTGCATTGATAATCGGCCATTCCTCCGTTGCATGCACGGATTCGGATTGTGCGTTTGGCGCTTGCACCGCTTCGAGGAAGCCAAGTGTATCTTTGACCGGATGCTCTGGCTGAACCCTTCGGACAATCAGGGAGTACGATTCCTTATCGATGATATTGACGCGAAGATCCCATGGGAGACATGGGAAGCGCGGCGTGGCAATCACTACGGCAGCGACCCCGCTTCCTGAGAGGCAGGCCAATTGATTGCGTGGCTCGCTTCGCACCATGATTGGCTGTAGAAAAACCGGGCGCCTTGGTGCATGGTGGTCAAATTGCCAGTCTGGCAATCCAACTCGAGGGCGAAGGGGGATACACCAGTCTCCGGGGTATGCCGACTCATTCACGATTTATATGTGGTGAGTAATTCGTCCGTTATTTTGGCCAACACGGACTCGGCGGTCCCACACGAGCTCTTACAGAAACGGGTTGACTATCTGAACTCCATCGATTTCGCGATTTCCTTGCATATCTTCTGAGAGGAGAATTCTGCAGCCTGCTTGCTTGGCCGCTCGGAGGACCAGAGCGTCCCAGAAAGAAACGCCGTGAAGGCGGTGCAGGTCGATGGCCGCGAGAATGTCGGCGACTTCTTGAGACGCGATGTCGAACTCGGCGATCAGTTCGACTTTCCGACGGGCGATGCGGGGGTCAAGGTGAAGTTTGTGGGTGACCGTGACGAAGTACTCTTGGAGCACCTGCAGGGACACAACTCCGGTCCTGGCGCGGCGATGTTCTGCGATGAGATCGAGGGCGCGTCGTTGTTTGGCGGGAG
>Ga0181522_10001254_pt1 | contig 15794 bp, 12 predicted proteins | sample PEATcosm2014_Bin_27_FD_121103 | JGI IMG/M metagenome (GOLD analysis project Ga0181522, IMG submission 121103) | Peatland microbial communities from MTU Mesocosm Facility, Houghton, MI, USA - PEATcosm2014_Bin05_10_metaG | ecosystem: Environmental > Terrestrial > Soil > Wetlands > Peat | place... | reverse complement strand
CTGCCTCGGGCCGCCCCGTGACCGTTGCCGCTCTCTCGCCCTCCGCCGCCCGCCCGCGCGCAGCCGGCCGCGCCCTTGACGGGTCGCAGGCCCTTGATCGCGTTGACGATTCCGCCGCGCCGTCAAGCGCCGGGCTTGACGTTGCTTGACAAAACTTGACGAAACTTGACGCGCGCCTTGACGCGTCAAATCACGACGCCTGGAAGTCCTCGACGAAGCGCGTCAACGCGGCGAGCGCGATGGCGCAATCGTCTTCGCTGATCGACTCGGCCGGGTTGTGGCTGACGCCGCCCTTGCAGCGGACGAACAGCATCCCGGCCGGCCAGCGCTGGCCCATCACCATCGTGTCGTGGCCGGCGCCCGACGGCAGCAGGCGCGGCTCGGCGCCGATTGCGACGACCGCCGCCTCGAGTCCGGCGACGATCTTTGGATGGCAGACATAGCCGGCCGCCTCGTGGGTCGGCGTCAGTTCGAACGTGACGCCGCGACGCCGGGCGATCGCCTGCGTCGCCACGGCGATGTCGGCGACGGCGCGGCGGCGAGGCGCGTCGAGCGGCGCGCGCACGTCGATCGTGAATCGCACGCGACCCGGAATCACGTTGACCGCGCCGGGCTCGACGTCGAGCCGGCCGACGGTCGCGACGAGTTCGGACTCCGACCGCGCGCGCGCCTCGATCGCCAGCACCATTTCGGCGGCGGCGGCGAGCGCGTCGCGCCGAAGGTTCATCGGCGACGCGCCGGCGTGGCCGGCAGTCCCTGTCACGACGGCGCTGAGGCGGGTCGAACCGTTGATTGCGCTGACGACCCCGAGCGGCTGGCCTTCGGCCTCCAGCACCGGCCCCTGCTCGATATGCAGCTCGACGAACGCCGCCACGCCGTCGGCGCGCGCCGCGCCGAGATGGTCGGGGTCGCCGCCGAACGCCTTCAGCGCGTCGCGCATCGACACGCCGTCGGCGTCCTTCTGCGCCATCGTCTCCGGCTCGTTGACTCCGATGAGGCCGCGCGACCCGGTCAGGGTGTGGGGAAAGCGCACGCCTTCCTCGTCGCCGAACGCGACGATCTCGATCGCGACATTAAGCCGCCGCCCGTGCGCCGCGAGGCCCTCGACGACGCTCAGCGCGGCCAGCGCGCCGAGCGCGCCGTCGTAGCGGCCGGCGTCGCGTACGGTGTCGATATGCGAGCCGATCATCAGCGCCGGCGCGTCCGGCCGCCGGCCGTCGTAGCGCGCGCGGACGTTGCCGACCGGGTCGACGCGCGCCGAAAGTCCCGCCTCTTTGGCCCAGGCGATGAACTGCTCGGCGGCGCGCCGGTGCGATGGCGACAGGCAGAGTCGCGTCAGTTTGGGCGGGTCATCGGTATAGGCGGCGAGCGCGTCGAGCCGCGCCATCAGCCGCCGCGCCTGGCTTTCCGTCGTCGGCGCCATCGTTCGCAAATCCTTCAATTGCCGGCGAGCGAAGCGCCGGCGAGCCAATGGCCGAGCACGCGACGCTCGGCGTCGGTCATCTCGGTGAGGTTGTTGGGCGGCATGGCGTGCGTCAGCACCGCCTGCGCGCGGATCGACGCCGCTTGCGCTGCAATCCGCTCTGGCGTGTCGAGCATGACGCCCTTCGGCGCAATGCCGATCCCGTCCCAGACCGGCTCTGGCGCATGGCACATGACGCAGCGCGTCTGCACGACGTCGACCACGGCCTGCGGCGCCCGCGGCAGATCGAGGCTCGCCGCCAGCGTCGGCTCCGGCGCCGGCGCGAGGCCGAGCGCGGGCCGCATGCCCGGCGAGGACGCCGTCGCCACCCAGAAGGCCGCCCAGATCGCCACGGCCGCCGCCAGCCACGCCCACCACGGCGCCTTGGCGGATTCTTCCTCGGCGTGCCAGCGATTGTAGAAGTAGCGGACGAGCGCGCCGGCGACGACCACGCAGGTGACGATCGCCGGAATCGCGGCGCGATTGGCGAAGGTCACCGGATAGTGGTTGGACAGCATCATGAACAGGACGGGCAGCGTGATATAGTTGTTGTGGGTCGAACGCTGCTTGGAGGTCTTCACCCACTGCGGCTCGGGCGCGCGGCCGGCGATCAGCGCCGCCACCGACTTGCGCTGGTTGGGCATGATCACCAGAAAGACGTTGGCGGTCATCATTGTCGCCATCAGCGCGCCGGTGTGGATCAGCGCACCGCGGCCGGAAAAGACGAGCGTGTAGGCGAAGCTCGTCAGCACGACGTAGCCGAAGCCGGCAAGGGCCAGCAGCGCGTCGTTCTTGGCGAGCGGCGACTTGCACAGCAGATCGTAGACGATCCAGCCGAGCGCGAGCGACACGACGCCGATCGCCGCCGCCTGCGCGGCGCTGAGCGGCATGACCGCCGGATCGATGAGGAAGACGCTCGACCGGCCGTAGTAGACCCAGCACAGCAGACTGAAGCCGGAGATCCACGTCCAGTAGGACTGCCACTTGTGCCAGACGAGGTGATCGGGCAGTTGCGCCGGGGCGAGCGTGTATTTGCTCATTTCGTAGAAGCCGCCGCCGTGCACCTGCCACGACACGCCGCCGACGCCCACCTGCATGCCCGGCATTTTTCGCAAGCTGGCGTCGAGGTGCATGAAAAAGAACGAGGCGCCGATCCAGGCGATGGCCGCGGTCACGTGCAGCCAGCGCAGCAGCATCGAACCCCATTCCCAGACATAGGGACCCCACGCCGCCATCGTTTTCTCCGCTATCGCCCCGCCGCGCTGTGAGCTGGTTGTGACAATAACGGCGGCGCTCCAGCTTGCCCACGGAGAATCTCAGGAATAATTTGCGATCGGATCGGAAAATCGCCGGCGATGATTTCACCCAAGAACGTGCGGATCGAGCTTGTGGCCGGGGCGTTGCGCCGCCGTCTCGCCCAGGCGCTTGCGCCGCCCTGAACCGCCCGAAAACCCGCGCCTCTATGGTAGAACGAGCGCGGATTAAACTGATCGACCGCGCGGAGGCTTGCATGATGACGCCCTTCCATCGCGCTGCGCTGATCGTCGGGGCCGGACATGGTCTCAGCGCCGCGCTCGCCCGCCGGCTGGCGCGCGAAGGGATGCTCGTGGCGCTGGCCGCGCGCAACGTCGAAAAGCTCGCCGACGTCGCTGAGCAGACCGGCGCGGCGACCTACGCCTGCGACGCCACCGATCCCGCAGCGGTGCGGCGGCTGTTCGCCCAGGCGGAGACAAGCATCGGCGTTCCCGACCTCGTCGTCTACAACGCCGGATTTCGCGCCCGCGGCGCGCTGGTTGAAATCGAGCCGGAAGCGGTGCGCGAGGCGCTGATCGTCAACGCCTACGGCGCCTTCCTGGTGGCGCAGGAGGCGGCGCGGCGCATGATCAAGAAAGGCGCCGGCGCGATCTTCTTCACCGGCGCCTCGGCGAGCGTCAAAGGCTATGCGAAGTCGTCCCCGTTCGCGATGGGCAAGTTCGCGCTACGCGGGCTCGCTCAGAGCCTGGCGCGCGAGCTGGCGCCGCAGGGCGTTCATGTCGCCCATTTCGTCATCGACGGCGGAATGCTCGGCCCCGGCCGCGTCGAGGACCCCGATCGGCCGGATTCGCTGCTCGATCCCGAGGCGGTCGCCGAAACCTATCTGCACGCTCTGCGCCAGCCGCGCAGCGCCTGGACCTGGGAGTTCGAGCTCAGGCCGTGGGTGGAGCCGTTCTGAGACGTGGGCGCTGGCGTCAATCGCGCGACGCGATCTCGGCCGTCAGCTTGCGGATCATCGCGTCGCCGAACTTGCCGAAATCGTCGATCGGCAACACGAACGCGCCGGGGCCGCCGATCACGTTGTCGCGGTAATATTGCGCCAACCCGCCCGGCGGATTGGTGTGCAGCGCCAGATAGCCGCCGGTGGCCGCGGCGCGACGGTTGAAGATCGACAGACCGTTGACGACCGCGCCGGCCTTGACCGCCGCATCGCGAGCGTCGCCGGGCGCGCGGCCCTGATTGCTGGTGCCGTCGCCGGAGACGTCGATGACCTTGCGGTCGGTCGCAATCCCGCCTTCGGCGAAAAGCCCCATGGCGAAATCGAGCGCCGAGCCGATCGCCGTGCGGCCGAGGAAGGAGCGCGGCGGGGTGGTCAGCGCCGCGGCGAATTTCGCGGCGTCGGAGGAATTGCGCAGCACGGTCCAGTCGACGACGATCGCCTGCTCGCCGTCGCCCGCCCATTCGACATAGGCGAGCGCGATTGCGCCGTGCGGGCCCGAGTGGATCGCCTCCATCAGCTTGTCGCTGACGATCGCCGCCGCGTAGCCGCGGCGCTGCAGAGCGAATTCGTCGTCGTCGATGCTGCGCGAAACGTCTGCCGCGAGCACGATCGCCGCGTCGACCGCCTCGCCGGCGCGCGCCGGCGCCGCTGCGGCGAAAATCAGCGCGAAGATCGCCAGGGCAAGACTTGCACTCGCTCGACCAAGGCGCATCGGACGCTCCCGCTCGCGCCCCCCGGGCGACAGCAGAGCGAGGGCCCAACCCGACGTCAAGGCAAGTTCGCGTGACGGCGGCGGCGCTCAAGGCGACCGCTGAAACAGTTTCCAGCTCGAAAGCTCGGTCCGGCCTTGCGCGGCCAGAGCATAGTCGGCCGCCAGCGCGACGCGAATTGCGTCTGAATAGGCGGCGGACTGGCAGGCGGGGCGCCGATCGGGGTCCTCGAAGACCACATAGCGCGGCCTTGCGCCGAGATCGGCGACGAGCGCGGGAAGACCGGCGCCGGGAAAATCGCAGAGGATGTGCGCCCAGTGAAAGACCGGCGTCGGCGGCCGCAAGTCGGTGACAATGTTGGCGAAGGCCGCGCCGTTGACGACCAGCAACCGGTCGTCGCTTCTTGGCTCGGTCGCTTCGACCGCGGTCTTGATCTGACGGAGCGACTGATCGTCGACCCGCGGCAGTTTCTCAAGCATCGCCAAGCCGCGGCCGGCCATCGCCGCCCAGACGGCGACCGCGCCAAACACGGCCAAGGCGACGGCCCGCCGGCCTCGACCCCCACCGCCGAAACGCGCGCTCACCGCTCCCGTCGCGATGAGCAGCGCCGGCGCGACAAGCGGCGTGACGTAGGTCCCGCAACCGGCGCGTTGCGCCACCAGCCCGGCGACCTCAATTCCCAGCCAGACGGCGGTTGCGCGCCGGGCAAACTGTTCGCCGGGTTCGGCCGGCCGCGTCAACGCCGCCGCGGCGACGATCAGCACGACCGACGCCGGGAACAGGCAGTCCGCCCAGGAGGACAACGCTGCGCCGAGCGACACATCCGCGCCGCGCCGCCAGGCGGCGACGACGACGTCGGCGATGAAGACGTCCGCGGCGCCGAGCTGGACGTAGTAGAGGAAGAAACCTGCCGGAACGATCGGCATTGCGGCGGCGAACGCCGCGAGGACGCCCAACCGATCGCCTTTTTCGCCCGCCTTCGCCCACAACACATAGGCGACCGCCAGCGCGTCGATGGCGCAGGTCTGCTTGATCGCGCAAGCCAGGCCGATCGCCAGCCCCGCCGCCGCGGCGCGGCCGCGACCAACTGGCCTGCCGAACGCCAGTCCGAAGGCGACGAGCAACGTCGCGTTGATTGTCTGGTAAATGACGTCGCCGCACACGACCATGAAAACTGGATAGAGCGCGACGCAGGCGATTGCGGCGGCGCGATCGCGCGGCGCGGCGATCCGATAGAGCGCCGTCGCTGCTACGCTCGAGGCGGCGATCGCGACGAACTTCAGCGTCGAAAGCGTCGGACCGAGCAGCGCAACAGCGGCCGCCAGGAAAGCGAAGCCGGCCGGTCCCTTCACGTCATAGGCCGCGACATAAGGGGGCAGGCCCCGCGTCCAAAGCCTGGCGACCTCGAGAAAGAAGGCGTCGTCAGCGTCCTGACGGGCGAAGGTCGGCAAATTGACCAGAAGTGTCCAAACGGCAATCGCCGCGACGATTGCGAATGGGCGCGTCAGGTCCGGCAGGCCGCGCCAAGGCGCGCGCGGTGGCGCGGCGGCCAGCGTCGGGTCTGGGCGGACGGCGTAGGAACTCATGGGCCTGCGTCCCTGCGAACGAACGTTCGCCCGGATTACGCCCCGCCGCGGTTAAGATTGCCTCACTCGGGGCAGCGCCCTCAGTGCCGCCCGAGCCTCAGACGTCGAACTTGACGCCCTGGGCGAGCGGCAGGGTGCGGCCGTAGTTCACCGCGCTGGTCTGGCGGCGCATGTAGGCCTTCCACGCGTCGGAGCCGCTTTCGCGTCCCCCGCCGGTCTCCTTCTCGCCGCCGAAGGCGCCGCCGATCTCGGCGCCCGACGTGCCCATATTGACGTTGGCGATGCCGCAATCGGAGCCAACCTCGGACAGGAAGCGCTCGATCTCGCGGATGTCAGTGGCGAAGATCGACGACGACAGCCCCTGTGGCACGCCGTTGTGCAGCGCCAGCGCTTCGTCGAAATCGCGATATTTCAACACATAGAGGATCGGCGCGAAGGTCTCCTCGATCACCGGGCCAACCTGGGCCGGCATCTCGACCAGAGCCGGTCGGGCATAAAACGCATCAGCGCCGTTGACCTCGACCCGATCGCCGCCGTGGACGATTCCGCCCGCCGCCTTCGCCGCGGCGAGCGCCTTCTGCATCGCCGCGAACGCATCGCCGTCGATCAGTGGACCGACCAGCGCCGACGAGGCGGTGGGGTCGCCGACGGAAATATCGCGATAAACCTTGGCGAGCTTCGGCGCCAAGGCGTCGTAGACGCTTTCGTGAACGATGAGGCGGCGCATCGAGGTGCAGCGCTGGCCGGCGGTGCCCATCGCGCCGAAGGCGACGGCGCGCAGGGTCAGGTCGAGGTCGGCCGACGGCGTCACGATCGAGGCGTTGTTGCCGCCGAGTTCGAGAATGGCGCGGGCAAAGCGGCGCGCCAACCGCTCGCCGACGATCCGCCCCATGCGGGTCGAACCGGTCGCCGAGAGGACCGGCACGCGCTCGTCGTCGACCAGAGCTTCGCCGACCGTGCGGCCGGAGATCAGCACCGTCAGCAGGTCGTCGGGCGCGTCGGGGCCGAACTTGGCCGCCGCGCGACGGTAGAGCGCCTCGACCGCCAGAGCCGAAAGCGGCGCCTTCTCCGACGGTTTCCACACGACGGCGTCGCCGCAAACGAAGGCGAGCGCCGCGTTCCACGACCACACCGCGACCGGGAAGTTGAACGCCGAAATGACGCCGACGACGCCGGCCGGCCGCCAAGCCTCGACCAGCTTGTGATCGGGCCGCTCGGACTGGATTGTCAGGCCGTAGAGCTGGCGCGACAGGCCGACGGCGAAGTCACAGATGTCGATCATCTCCTGCACTTCGCCGAGCCCCTCCGACTCGACCTTGCCGACCTCGATCGTCACCAGCCGGCCCAGTTCGGCCTTGGCGACGCGCAGTTCCTCGCCGAGCAGCCGCACCAGTTCGCCGCGGCGCGGCGCCGGGACGCTGCGCCATTTGAGGAAGGCGGCGTGGGCGCGGCCCACCGCCGCTTTCGCGTCGGTCACGGTCGTTTCGTCGAGCGTCGCCAGCGGTCGGCCGTCGATTGGCGAACGGACAACGAGCCCTGCGCCTTTGAGGCGGCTGGCCTCGACGCCGAACGACTCGAGAATGCGGCGAGCTTCGCCGGCGAGCTTGGAATCGGGAACATGGACGGTCATGGCGGTTCTCGACGATTTTGCGCCGACGCCCGGCTTAGACCCGAGCGTCGACGAAATGGGCGGCCTGAGCGCCGACTTCGTAGAAGGCTTCGGCCGCATGGCGCAAGTGCGCCGTCTTCGGTTCGGTAACTGGCAGCGGCAAGTCGGCCTCCCCGATCGTCCCCAGCGCCAGGTCGGCAAGGCAGCGTCCGAACACCGTGCCGGGCGCAATGCCGCGGCCGTTGTAGCCGCTGAACGAGACGACATTGCGCCCGAGCCGGTGGAAGCGCGGCAGATGGTCGGCCGTCATGCCGATCATGCCGTACCACTCGCCCTCGAATGCGACGCCGGCGAGGGCCGGAAAGAGTTTGGCGAGCGCGCGGCGCGCCCAGGCACGGTGGATTGGCAGGCCGGTCCCGCGCAGCGCGCCGACACTGCCGAACACCAGCCGGCCCGCCTGGTCGAAGCGGAACGAGCTCAAAATCTGGCGCGTGTCCCAGCAGCCCTGCCGCCCGGGCAGGATCGCGCGTCGGGTCGCCGCGTCGAACGGGACGGTGGCGACGTTGAAATAGGGCAGATGGGTCAGCTCCGCGCGCAACTCGGCCCACGGCGCGACCGTGTAGGCGTTGGTGGCGACGAGAACCCATTTCGCCCGCGTTGCGCCCTCGGGCGTGCGCAGAATCCAGCGGTCGCCGTCCGGCAGACAGCTAAGCGCCGGGCTGGACGAGAAGACGCGCGCGCCGGCCCCGATCGCGGCGCGGGCGAGGCCGCGCGCGTAGGCGAGCGGCTGGATCGTCCCGGCCCGCTCGTCGAGCAACGCGCCGGCATAGGCGTTCGTGCCAATCCTGGCCGCCGCCTCGGCCTTGTCGAGCAGGCGCACCGGAGCGCCGCGCGCGCGCCATTGCCGCTCGCGCTCCCCGAGTTCGGCGAACCCGTGATGATTCACCGCGCAATGCAGCGTGCCGACGGGCTCGATTTCGCAGGCGATCTTGTGCCTTTCGACCAGTTCGAAGACGACTTGCGGCGCGCCGCCGAGCAGATCCAGCAGCCGCTGGCCGTAAGTCTCCCCAAGCGTCTTGGGCAGTTCGTCGGGCATCACCCACATGCCGGCGTTGACCAGGCCGACGTTGCGCCCCGAGCCGCCAAAGCCGATCTCGGCGCCGTCGAGTACGGCGACGGTCGCGCCGCCCTGCGCGGCGTGCAGCGCGGCAGAGAGGCCAGTGAATCCGGCGCCGACGATGGCGACGTCACAGTCGATGTCGCCAACGAGCTTCGGCGCGGACGGCGCTTCAGGGGCGGTCTTTTCCCACAATCCGTGGCTTCGCGGATCGCCGTTCACAGCGCGTCCTTTTCTTGGCCCGTGCGCCGATCGGAAGGGAACACACATTTGCCGACCGCTGAGGCCATCGACCTTCCTCCTGCATCCGAAGATTGCGCGTCGATCCCGCTGAGCCGTCGCGCCCGGCATAGTAAGTTGGCAGAGTCCGCGAGGGAATAGCGCATCTGGGGTCGTTCGGCGATGGGGCGCAGGCGGAAGGCGCAGCGACGTCTGCGGAGCGGACGCCCTTGGGCGCGCCGCAGCGGTCGTCGCGACCAGACCCGACGGTCGACCTCCTCCGCCCCAGTCTGGCGCAAGCTTAGCGCTTGAGATTTCGGTCGCCAGAGATTCGCGAGCCTGCGCACGACGCGCGCGCCCGGTGCGGGTCGAGCGCTCGTCTCGCGGAGTGTTCTTCAGCGTCGAACAGCGCCGATCCGGTACGGTGATCGCCTTGAGCGCCTTTCCCTTCCGCCAATCGCATGCGGCCCCGGCGCGCCGTCAGCCCGAGGGCAGATCGTGACTGAAGATCATCGCCAAGAATCGTTGGAGCGCCGGCTCCGCGCCGGTCTCTGGGAATTCAGCCATGTGACCGGCGTCGTCATTGCCCCCGCGATCGCGTTCGAAGCACGGGGAAGGATCTCCGGCCACGTTCATCGCAATGAAGTCCAATGGCAAGTCAAGGATGACAAGCTGGAGTTTGTCAGCGCGTCGGGCGCGGTCAGCACGCGGTTTTGCGAGCGCGAAGTGGGCGATGATGGCCGAATGACGCTGAAGGGGCGCTTCCTCGGCGAGGCCGAAGGTGAAGTCGTCTTTTCGCTGCGCGAACTCGACGAACGGACGACGGCGATCAGCCCGAGCCTCCCGCCTCGCCGCAATCTCGTCGTCATGCGCGCCGGCAACGCCGCTCTCTATCCGCAGTGGAAGTCGGCCGAGGGCCGGAGTTGGGACCTGGCAATCTCCTTCTACGGCGAAGGGCGTCCAGAGTGGGGCCAGGAGTATTTCATTCCCGCCAAGGGACCGAAATGGGAGCCAATCTTTCGTTGGCTCGCCGACAACCGCGAGATCATCGCGCGGTACGACTATTTCTGGTTCCCCGACGACGACATCATGACGACGTGGGAGAACGTCAACGACTTCTTCCAGATCTGTCGCGACTACGACCTGCAACTGGCGCAGCCGGCGCTGACGCACGACTCGTTCATCTGCCACGCGGTCACCGAGCAAGATTCAACCTGTTTGCTGCGATTCACGATGTTCGTCGAGGGGATGGTCCCCGCATTTCGCTCTGACGCGCTACGCCTCTGCCTCCCCGTCATGGAGGAGGAGAGCCGATTCGGCTGGGGCCACGACTGGGTGTTTCCCATGCTGCTCGGCTATCCGCCGAGCAAGATCGCCATCGTCGACGCCTGCCCCGTCAGGCACACACGTCCGGCCCGTATCAATACCGATGTCAGCGTGGCGAACCACCAGATGGCGCAGGTCGTTTTCAAGTACGGCGCCAAATTCATGGACCATCGCGTGCGCGGGCGGATCTTCCTCGAACCGGAACCCGGAGTCTTCGTCCCATGACGCTGTTCAACGACGCCGATCTCATTGTCGTAGGCGCCGGATTCTATGGAATGACCGTCGCCGAACGCGCGGCGGCTGAGGGTTTCAAGGTTGTCGTCCTCGAAAAGCGCGACCACATTGGCGGCAACGCTTACAGCTACGTCGATTCCGCAACTGGGGTCGAAATCCATAAATACGGGCCGCACGTCTTCCACACCAACAGCGAACAGGTCTTCGGCTATCTCTCGAGATTCACGGAATGGGAGCCCTACGAACAGCGCACCTGGTCGTTGTCCAAGGGCCGCATCTACCCGATGCCGATCAACCTGGCGACGATCTGCCTGTTCAACAACCGCGTCATGTCGCCAGCCGAAGCGCGCGCCTGGGTCGACGAGAGCGCGCGCGAAATCACCGAACCGCGCAACCTCGAAGAGAAGGCGATCTCGCTGATCGGGCGGCCGCTCTATGAGACCTTCGTCAGGGGATACACGGCAAAGCAATGGCAGACCGACCCGCGCGAACTGCCTGCCGAAGTGATCACTCGCCTGCCGGTGCGTTTCAATTTCGACAATCGCTACTTCAACGATGTCCATCAGTGCATGCCGCGCGACGGATACGCCGCCGTGTTCGACCGGATGAACGCCAGCCGGCGGATCGAGGTGCGCTTGGGCGTCGATTGGTTCAGCCTCGACCCCAGGGCTCGTCCGGCGGCGCCGGTCGTCTACACCGGCCCGATCGATCGCTACTTCGACTATCGTCACGGCGCGCTCGGCTGGCGCACCATCGACCTCGAGCTCGAGACGCACGATATCGAGGACTTCCAAGGTTGCTCGGTCGTCAACTACGCCGACTCTGACGTTCCGTGGACGCGGATCAGCGAATTCAGGCACTTTCATCCGAGCCGGAGCTACGGAAAGCAGACCGTCATCGCACGCGAATACAGCCGTTTCGCCGGCGAGAGGGATGATCCCTACTACCCGATCAATCTCGCCGAGGACAAAGCGCGTTACGCCGCGTATCGCGAGCTGGCCTGGCAGGAGAAGGACGTCTACTTCGGCGGCCGACTCGGAACATATCGCTACCTCGACATGCATCAGGCGATCGGCGGCGCGCTGATGGCCTGGGAGAAACACCTGCGGCCGCGTTTGACCCTCGGCGCGCCATTGGCGTTTCGCGAGGCGGTCTGACGACGATTCCGCGGCCGGCGGGTCCGCCAAGCGCCCAACGGACCCCGCGCGGCCTCGGGAATCACCCGGAGTTGCGCGGGTCGGCGGCGCTGCGCCACTTTCGCGCGTCAACCGACCCACGAGGCGGCAATGGATTTCGATAGCCCGACGGCCCTGCGCGCCCGCGTGCTTGCGCTAGAAGAGACGGTCCTGCTGCTCGCCGGCGTGATGGCGAGTTATCCCCAGACGCGACGCGATCTCGAAGTCCGGTTCGCGGAACTCGCCGCCCATGCCGAGGCGCGCGGCGCGTCGCCGGCCGGGAAGTTGCTTTACGAGACCCTCGCCGAGCAGATCGCCGAGTTGCAGTCGATGAAGGGCCTGACCCGACACTGAGAGCCGCCGGGGCTCCGGGCGACTGTAACAAATCTGTCGCATTGAGAGACTAGCAGGCGCGCTGTAGACGTCGAGCCCGGCGTCCGGTCAGTGAGCCCGCCATGCCTTCCCCAGCGCGTTCCGAAACCGGCGATCCGCTGCTGCTGACGCCTGGCCCGTTGACGACGTCAAAAGCCGTCAAACAGGCAATGGTCCATGACTGGGGCTCGCGCGACGGGGCGTTCATCGCTCTCAACGCCGAGGTCATGGAGAGCCTGCCCAAGATCATCCACGGCGAAGGCGAATACCTGACTGTGCCGATGCAGGGCTCGGGCACCTTCGCCGTCGAAGCCATGCTGACCACGTTCGTGTCGCGCGACGGCGCCGCGCTGGTGCTGATCAACGGCGCCTATGGCCAACGCGCCAAGCGCATTCTCGCCGTTGCCGGCCGCAAGACCTTTGTCCACGAGACGGCCGAGGACACGCCGCCCGATCTCGGCGCGGTCGAGCGTATCCTCGCCGAGTCACCGGCGATCACCCACGTCTTCGCGGTCCACTGCGAAACGACGAGCGGTATCCTCAATCCCATCGAGCAAATTGCGGCGCTGTGCGCACGTCACGGCCGGCGGCTTCTGATCGACGCGATGAGCGCCTTCGGGGCGCTCGAGCTCGACGCACGGACGACGCCGTTCGACGCGGTCGCCGCCTCGGCCAACAAGTGCCTCGAGGGCGTGCCGGGGCTCGCCTTCGTCGTCTGCCGACGCGAGGCGCTCGCAGCGACCGAGGGCAACGCAACGACGCTGTCGCTCGACCTGCGCGACCAGCGGCGCAGTCTCGAAAAGACGGGGCAATACCGCTTCACCCCGCCGATCCACGTCATCGTCGCTTTCCATCAAGCGTTGCAGGAATTCTTCGCCGAGGGCGGCGTCGCCGGTCGCGGCGCGCGCTACACGGAAAACGCCCGCATCCTCATCGGCGGCATGCGCTCGCTCGGTTTCGAAACGCTGCTCCCCGACGCGCTGCAGGCGCCGATCATCGCCACTTTCCGCACGCCGAACCACCCCAATTTCGTCTTCCAGCGCTTCTACGATTCGCTGAAGGACCGCGGCTATGTGATCTATCCCGGCAAGCTGACGGTCGCCGATTCGTTCCGCATCGGCTGCATCGGCCGCCTCTATCCCGAGCACATCCGCGGCGCGCTCGAGGCGGTGCGCGAGACGCTCGAAGAGATGGGCGTCGCGCTTACGCCGGCGCCGGCGGTCTGAGAGGAAGCGCGCGATGTCCGCACACCCCTCGCACGTCTCGGTCAACGGCCGCGACTATCATTGGCCCGCGGTCCCGACCGTCGTTATTTGCCTCGACGGTTCGGAGCCCGGCTATATCGAGACGGCGATCGACAAGGGCCTCGCGCCCAATCTCGCCCGGCTGATGCGCGAAGGTGCGAATCTCACCGCGCTCAGCGTCATCCCCAGCTTCACCAATCCCAACAACCTGTCGATTGTCACCGGCCGGCCGCCCGCCGTGCACGGCATCGCCGGCAACTACTTCCTCGACCCGGCGACGGGCGAGGAGGTGATGATGAACGACGCGCGCTTCCTGCGCGCCGACACGATCATGAAAGCCTTCGCAGACGCCGGCGCGCGCGTCGCCGTCGTCACCGCCAAGGACAAGCTCAGGGCGCTGCTTGCCAAGGGGCTCGAATTCGCCTCCGGGCGCGCGGTCGCCTTCTCCGCCGAAAAGGCGGATGCGGCGACGCGCGACGCCAACGGCCTCGACGCGGCGCTCGCTTTCGTCGGTCAACCGCTGCCGGCGGTTTACTCGGCGGCGCTGTCGGAATTCGCCTTCGCTGCCGGCGTCAAGCTGCTCGCCTCCTTCCGTCCGGACGTCATGTATCTGTCGACGACGGACTACGTTCAACACAAGGCGCCGCCGGGCGCGCCGGCCGCTGACGCGTTCTACGCAATGGTCGATCGTTACGTCGGCGCGCTCGACGCCGCCGGCGCGGTCGTCGTCCTGACTGCCGACCACGGCATGAACGACAAGCACCTCGCCAATGGATCTCCCGACGTCCTTTATCTGCAAGACATTGTCGACAAGCTCGTCGGCGCCGGCGGGGCGCGCGTTATTTTGCCGATCACCGACCCCTACGTCGCGCATCATGGCGCGCTCGGCTCCTTCGCCACGATCTACTTGCCGTCGGGCGCCGAACGCGCGAGGGTCGTCGCCGCCCTCGCCGCCGAACCGGGCGTCGAAGCGGCGATGGAGCGCGAGGAAGCCTGCGCCCGCTACGAGCTGCCGCCAGACCGCGTCGGCGACATTGTCGTGCTCTCTGGCCGCCACAAGGTGCTGGGAACGACCGCCTCGCGCCATGACCTCTCCGGCCTCGCCGAGCCGCTGCGTTCGCACGGCGGCCTGTGGGAGCAGCGCGTGCCGATGATCGTCAACCGTCGCCTCGCCAGCCCAACGCCCGAGCCGCTGCGAAATTTCGACGCCTTCGACGTCGCCCTCAATCGGATCGCCCGATGAATGTTCCCACCGCCCTCCCCTTCCGCCGCGAGTCGATGCGCATCGCGGGCAAGCTGATCGAGACCGGCGAGACGATCGACGTCCTCAACCCCTACACCGGCGCCGTCGTCGGCACAGTCCCGGCGGCGGGGCCCGGACATGTGCGCGACGCCTTCGCTAAGGCCAAGGCGTTCAGGCCGCGACTGACGCGCTTCGAGCGCCAGCGCATCCTGCAGACGACGGCCGAATTGCTGCGTGACCGCAGGGAGACGCTTGCGCGCCTGATCACTGCCGAGTCGGGCCTGTGCTGGAAGGATTCACTTTATGAGGCGAGCCGCGCCTACGACGTGTGGTCGTTCGCGGCGCAACTCATCATCAAGGACGACGGCGAGATCTATTCCTGCGACATCAGCCCCAACGGCAAGATGCGCAAGATCTACACTACGCGTATGCCGCTCCTCGGCGTCGTCGCGGCGATCACGCCGTTCAACCATCCGCTCAACATGGTGAGCCACAAACTCGCGCCAGCAATCGCCACCAACAACCGCGTCGTCCTCAAACCGACCGAACTGACGCCGCTGACCGCGCTGGCGCTCGCCGATGTACTCTACGAGGCCGGCCTGCCGCCGGAGATGCTGTCAGTCGTCACCGGCAATCCGACGACGATGGGCGACGCGATGATCGTCGATCCGGATTGCGACCTCGTCACCTTCACCGGCTCGGTCAAGGTCGGCAAGCATATCGCCGCGATCGGCGGCTATCGCCGCCTGGTGCTGGAACTCGGCGGCAACGACCCACTGATCGTCATGGAGGACGCCGATCTCGACAAAGCGGCCGACCTCGCGGTTACGGGCGCGACCAAGAATTCCGGTCAGCGCTGCACCGCCGTGAAGCGCGTCCTGGTCGTCGAAAGCGTCGCCGACCGGTTCGTCGAGAAAGTCCTACCGCGCGTTGCGGCGCTCAAGTGCGGCGATCCGATGGACCCGACGACTGATGTCGGCACGGTGATCAACGAGCGCTCGGCCAGGCTTTTCGAGGCGCGGGTCGCGGACGCGGTCGCCCTTGGCGCTCAGCGGCTCCAGGGCGGCGAACGGCGCGGCGCGCTGTTTCCCCCAGTTGTCGTCGACCGAGTTCCGTTCGATTGCGAACTGGTGCGCGAGGAGACGTTCGGACCGGTGGTCCCGATCATCCGCTGCCCCGACGATATCGGCGAGGTGATCCGCATTTCAAACTCGACCGCGTTTGGCTTGTCGTCCGGCGTCTG
>Ga0181522_10001252_pt1 | contig 15803 bp, 17 predicted proteins | sample PEATcosm2014_Bin_27_FD_121103 | JGI IMG/M metagenome (GOLD analysis project Ga0181522, IMG submission 121103) | Peatland microbial communities from MTU Mesocosm Facility, Houghton, MI, USA - PEATcosm2014_Bin05_10_metaG | ecosystem: Environmental > Terrestrial > Soil > Wetlands > Peat | place... | reverse complement strand
GTACTCGCCCAAAAGCAAGATTCTGCCAGTGTTCGCTCCGATTCATCCAGCGCAATTCAATACAGGAAATACGAACAAAATGGAACAAGGTACTGTGAAGTGGTTCAATGACGCGAAGGGCTTTGGCTTCATCTCGCGCCAGAACGGCGAAGATGTTTTCGTGCACTACTCTGCAATCAACTCAAGTGGTTTCAAGAGTTTGCAGGAAGGCCAAGCGGTGCAGTTTAACGTGGTTAAGGGCCCCAAGGGATGGCAGGCTGCCGACGTACAGCCTCTCTAACCTGATCGGCAGGATTCCGGCGGAATCTGGTTCGAAACAGCAGTAGGGCTGAGCGCTCCTGAGCACGATCTGGAGCGGACTCAGCCCTTTTGCGTTTTTCGGCTTCTCTCGGCTTCCCAACCGATCGAGGCCGCCGGGCCACTGCCGCGGCTCATTCATTCAGTGTTGATTCACTGTTCGCCTCAATTCAGCCGCCAGAATGCAGCGTTGAGCACGCAGGCGAAGGTCACCCAGGCTAGGTATGGAGCCATGAGCCATGCTGCATCAAGCTCAGTCTGACTGAATGCTAGCGTCGTTGCGGCAATGGCCGCCCATAGAACTGCAATCTCAATCAGCGCCGCTCCCAAGGCATGCTTTAAAAAGAAGATCCACGACCATGCCAGATTCAGGGCGAGTTGCGTCACGAACAGCCCAAGCGCCCAACTGCGCGTCGGCGATGGCGGCGCCAACCAGATGCGCCAGGCCGCGATGGCCATCAACCCATAAAGCAGCGTCCACACCGGTCCAAATACCCAGTTAGGAGGTGCGATTGCAGGGCGCGCAAGTGTGCGGTACCAGCCGGCAATCTCGCCGGCTGTCCATCGTCCGCCAACGCCCGCCACAGCAAAACAGAGCGCGAACCAGAAGACCAATCCAAGCCAACGCACAACGGTGCTCCCTTCCTTTTCACCCCGACATGGTCGATGTTAATCCTCACAAACGCACCTCCAAGGTCCGCGCCGCGCACCGATCGGGCCCGCTTGCCCTCGACTTCGCGCCTTTAACCCTCTATCCTCGATAGTTGGCCGCATTTTTTGTTCATTCCACGGCCGCTGCGGAATCCACCGAACATATGAGCACGAACATGATTGCCGTACACCTGCCCGACGGGGCCATTCGCGAAGTGCCGTCTGGCACAACGCCTCTCGAAATCGCCAACTCCATCTCGCCTCGCCTCGCAGCCGCCTCCATCGCCGCGCGCATCGCGCCGGTCGCTCCAGCCACCGTCCGAAGCTCCGCCGCCGATGGTCAATCGCACGGTGAGTCAGCTTCGGAGGCATCGATGTACGCCACGGAAGACGTGGCCGCACCGCGCCTCGTCGATCTCTCCGCGCCACTGATCTCCGACACGCGCCTTGAGCTCGTCAAAGAAAACGATCCTGACGCTCTCAAAGTCCTGCGTCACTCGTCCGCGCACGTCCTCGCCAGTGCAGTTCTCGAGCTTTTCCCCGAGACCAAGCTCGGCCACGGCCCGGCCACCGATTCCGGCTTCTTCTACGACTTCTACCGCGAGAAACCGTTCACGCCTGAAGACCTCGCCGCCATCGAAGCCAAAATGGCCGAGGTCGTCGCCCGCAACGAGCCCTTTATCCGCGAATACGAACCGCGTGAGCAGGCCCTCGCCGAATTCGAGCACGGCGGCGACTTCATGAAGAGCCACTTCGTGACGAAATTCACTGCGCCCGGCGACCAGGTCAGCTTCTACCGCAACGGCAACTTCGTCGACTTCTGCCGCGGTCCACATGTTCCTTCAACCGGCCGCGTCAAGGCCTTCAAGGTCACCAGCCTCGCTGGCGCATACTGGCTCGGCGACGAAAACAATCCGCAGCTCCAACGCGTCTACGGCACAGCCTTCTTCTCGAAAAAAGATCTCGATGACCACTTCGCCCGCCTCGAAGAAGCCGCGCGCCGCGACCATCGCGTATTAGGAAAACAATTAGACCTCTTTAGCATTCAGGAGCTCGCCGGCGCCGGCCTCATCTTCTGGCACCCTAAAGGCGCCATCATCCGCAAAGTGATGGAAGACTGGATGCGCGACGAGTGTCTCCGTCGCGGCTACCAGCTTGTCTACACGCCCCATGTTGCCCGCATCAATCTCTGGCAGACCTCTGGCCACGAAGGCTTTTACGCAGCCAATATGTACACGCCCATGGAGCTTGACGATGCGCTCTATCGCCTGAAGCCCATGAACTGCCCATTCCACATCCTCATCTACAAGAATTCGCCCAAGAGCTATCGCGATTTGCCCGTGCGTTACGCCGAGCTGGGCAACGTCTACCGCTACGAGCGCTCCGGAACCATGCATGGCCTGCTGCGCGTGCGCGGCTTTACGCAGGACGACGCCCACATTTTTTGCATGCCCGCGCAGATCGAAAGCGAAGTCGCCGCCTGCATCGATTTCGCAGAGGCGGTCCTGAAGACCTTCGGCTTCTCTGAGTTCAAGGTCGAGCTATCTACTTGGGATCCAAACGACCGCGCTCACTACGCCGGCTCCGACGAAAACTGGGACCTCGCCAGCCGCTCGCTCGACAACGTTCTCAAGGCGAAGGGCATCCCATACAAGATCATTCCCGGCGAAGCTGCGTTTTACGGCCCCAAAATCGACATCAAGCTCGTTGACGTCCTGGGCCGACTCTGGCAGTTATCAACGGTCCAATTTGACTTCAACCTTCCCGCGCGCTTTGAGCTTGAATACGTCGGCGAAGACGGCGAGCGTCACCAGCCGGTCATGGTTCACCGCGCGTTGTTCGGCTCCGTCGAGCGCTTTTTCGGCGTCCTCATCGAGCACTACGCTGGAGCATTCCCGCTTTGGCTGGCGCCCGTGCAGATCGGCCTCGTCCCCATCAGCGAGAAGCACCTCGCCTACGCGCAAAAACTCGAGGCCGAGCTCAAAGCCACCGGCCTCCGCGTCGAAACCGACGCCCGCAATGAAAAGATGAATGCCAAGATACGCGACTTCGCTAACCAGAAGACGCCCTACATCCTCGTCTTCGGCGACAAGGAAGAATCATCGGGCTCGGTCAGCGTCCGCACTCGCGGCAAAGGCGACCAGGGCTCCATGCCCCTCGCGGCATTCATCACCAAAGCGAAGGAACTTGTCGCGACGCAATCAACGGAGTTGTAAGCTTCGTATCAGCGCACAACAGGTCCGCTTGCATCAGACGATTGCTGGAGGCCGCCATGCTTCGCACCGTCCGCCCCGACGACGCACCTTCGATAGCGGAGATCTACAACCACTACATCCTCAACTCGCCGGCTACGTTTGAAGAAGTCCCAATCAGCCCCGACAAAATGCGGCAGCGAATCCTGGAGACTGCGCCGGAATATCCGTGGTTCGTGTGCGAAGAGGACGGAAAACTCCTGGGGTACTGCTACGGTCGCAAATGGCGAGAGCGCGCGGCCTATCGCCATTCCGTTGAAGTCTCAGTGTATCTGCGCCCCTCGGCGTTCGGGAGGGGAAGAGGCTCCGATTTGCTCGACGCTCTCCTCGCTGAGCTGCGCGTCCGCGCGGTTCACTGCGTCATTGGCGGCGTCTCCCTCCCGAACGACGCAAGCGTGGCGCTCCTTGAGAAATTCGGATTTCGGCCCGTGGCGCACTTCAAGGAAGTCGGCAACAAATTCGGCCAGTGGATCGACGTCGGCTACTGGCAACTCCTGCTTTGAGTGCGATATTCACGCAGAGCGTGCCCAACTTCGCCGTCTAGGCGTTGATCCTTATACCCTCCACCGCACCATGCCCATCCAGCATTGCCTCGCTAGCCCATTCTGGGTTCAAACTCATTCCCCTCAAATTCACCCCCGCCGCGTCCGCCCGCCCCCAATCGCTCAAAAAATCTTTTGCGCTTTGCATCGTCCACAACCATGAAGCGGTATAGTAGGCTGCAAGGGCGCCTGGCTAACGATGGAATAACGTCGAGGTGAGCCGCGCTCATTCCCTCTCGATTCATACTCAAGTCAAGTTTCCTTAAGAGATCACTCACTATTTCGCGAGAGAAAGTTGAGACTCAGCATGGAAGGCTTCTGGACGGTTCAGTTTGTGGGCGTGCAAGGCTGGGGTACTGGCGTTGTGGTCTATATCGGGGGCCACGTGTTCGGCGGCGACAGCGCAGTCATGTTTACGGGCACTTACGATCAGCAGGGCGATGCCGTGACCGCTCTGCTTCACGTAAAGCAGATTGCGCCTGGACTGATGAACGTGATGGGCCGACCGGAATTCGATTTGGATTTGTCTGGAACCCTGGCCGGAGACACGCTGAAACTTGCAGGAAACATACCCGGAACAGAGCTACGCTTGAAATGTACCCTTACGAAGCAGTGCGACCTGCCGGCAAGGGCTTGAGAAGTCCGGGGACGAGAAGCGCGTTCGACGCTTTGATTGGCTTGCTGACCTTCGAGCAACAGTTGAGACTGACCGGCAATCCGGAAGTACGTCTTCGATTCGGCGACTTCATTGATGGATAATCTGTATCGAGCGCGAGTGTGTTCTCTCGCGCAAATCCTTACGCGTTAATCGCCATCCCCTCCACCGCGCCGTATCCATCGAGCATTGCCTCGCTCAGCGTTGGGTGCGCATGGATCGTGAACATCAAATGGTCGACGGTTCCTTCCAGTTCCATTACCGCAACAGCTTCAGCGATCATCTCCGTGGCCTGCGGCCCAATGATGTGCACGCCCAGAATCTCGCCGTACTTCGCGTCGGACACAACCTTCACAAACCCGTCATGACTGCCAACAATCGTCGCCTTCGAATTTCCAGCGAAAGGAAATTTACCCACCTTGACCTCGTGGCCTTTTTCCTTAGCCTGCGCCTCGGTCAGTCCTGCCGAGCCAATCTGCGGCTCCGTGTAGGTGCAGCTCGGAATGCGATCGCGCCGTACCGGCCTGTAGAACTGCCCCGCGATCTTCGCCATCGCGACCATGCCGCTCATCGCGCCCACGTGCGCCAGTTGCGGCAGCCCCGCCACAATGTCGCCAATCGCAAACACGCCTGGCTCCGCCGTTTCCTGCGCTTCATTCACTTTCACGAGCCCGCGCTCCAACTCGACTTTCGTCTTCTCCAGGCCAATCCCGCTGGTCAGCGGCCCTCGCCCCACGGCAACGAGTACTTTCTCAGCCTCTTTGACTTGCGCGTTTCCGTTCACATCCGTGTAGCTCACGCGAACGCCGTCTGTCGTCTTCTCCACTTTCTCAACCTTCGCGCCAGTGTTCGTCTCGATGCCGCGCTTACGAAACACCCGCGAAAGCTCCTTCGAAATCTCCTCATCCTCCACCGGAACCATGCGCGGCAAAAACTCCAGAATTGTCACTTCGGTGCCGAAGCTCCTGAAAATGGATGCAAACTCCACGCCCACCGCGCCCGCTCCAATCACGATCAACGACTTCGGAGGCGCGCTCATGTCGAGAATCTCGATATTAGTGAGGATCGTCGTATCCGCTTTCAACCCGGGCAGCAGCTTTGCCTCGGACCCCGTCGCGAGCACCACATTCTTCGCCTTTACTTGGCTTTTCACACCGTTCGAATCTACCTCCACGGTGTGAACGCCCTCTTTCGCGCCACCCAGCAGTCTTCCAAAACCGGGAAAAACCGCGATCTTGTGCTTCTTCATCAGGAATTCGAGGCCCTTCACGTGTTTCGTGATGATTGCGTTCTTGCGCGCGAGCACCGCCGTCCAATCGAGCGACCGCGCCTCGACTCCCTTGATGCCAAACTCTTCCGCGTCCTTCAGGTAGTCCCACAGTTCGGCGTTGAACAGGAGCGCCTTGGTCGGGATGCAGCCTACATGCAGGCAGGTCCCGCCCAGCTTAGGGCTCGCGTCAATTAAGGCGATTTTTAGCCCATACTCTGCTCCGCGAATCGCCGCCGTGTAACCCGCCGGTCCACCGCCGATCACTGCCGCGTCATAAATAGTCTCTGGATTCGTGTCTGCCACTGGGAAGCTCCGTTCCGTGCGCTCGTCACAGCAAGCGCTGCCTCAATACGCTTAGTTTAAATGGCTGTGCGATGGTGCAACCACGCTCTCAATCAGTTCCGCCGCCTCTCGCACCGTCTCCGCGTCGTCACCGAACGCTTCAATCCAGCGCACTTCCGGCTCGCGACGGAACCACGTCATCTGCCTCTTCGCGTAGTTGCGATGGCCCTGCTGCGCGGCCTTGATCGCATCCTCCATGCTCATAGTCCCATCCAGTACCCTGCGCGCCTGCTTATATCCAAGCGAGTCGAGCGCCTTCACTGGACCGTAGCGCTCGAGCAGCCCGCGCGTCTCCTCCGCCAGGCCCGCAGCAAACATCGACGCGCAGCGATGATTCAGCCTGTCATAAAGCTCCTGCCGCAGCGGATCCAGCCCGATCCGCAACAGCCTGAACCCCGTCAACGGATCGCGCCCGATCACCTCTGACATCGGCTTGCGCGCTGCCACGCAAACTTCAATCGCGCGAATCAGCTTCGCCGTGTCGTTCGTATGAATGCGCTCCGCTGTCGCCGCATCCATTCTCCGCAGCACACGATGCAGCCATGCGCTTCCGTGCCTCCCTGCACTCCGCCGGAGTCTCGCCCGCAGATCTTCGCGCCGTGCCGGCCCCGCAAACAGTCCCTCGGTCAGCGCGCGCAAATACAAACCCGTTCCGCCGGTCACAATTGGCAGCCGCCCACGTGCAGCAATCTCGCTCAGCGCCGCCCGCGCCCGCCGGCTGTACTCGCCCGCGGTAAAGGCCTCATCCAGCTCGGCCACATCGATCAGATGATGCGGCACTCGCGCCCGCTCATCCTTGGTAGGTTTGGCCGTGCCTAGCTCCATGCCGCGATACACGGCCACCGAGTCGCAGCTCACAATCTCGCCGCCGAACTTCTCTGCCAGCGCCAGCGAAAGCGCCGTCTTCCCGCTCCCCGTCGGCCCGAGCAGAATCACAACAAGCGGCTCATGCATTGGCGGAATCGTCCTCGGATGCGCAGTCCATTCACTCCTCGATCTCCAATGCAAATAAAAGCACCAGACTGTCGTCCGTTCTAACCACTAACCACTAACCACTAATCACAAACCACTAACCACTGTCTTTACCACCTCCACCACCCCGGCGGAAAAATCCAATTCGGATTCGTGTGCAGCAGCCACCACAGGCAGATCGCCGCCGCTACGATCAGCAATCCGAAGACCTGGTTGCGCCGGAAGACGCGCGTCTGCTCCTCGCGTGCCGCCTTCTCCGCCTGCTGTTCGTCGTACGGCTTGATGCGCCTCTCGACCATCCTGCCTCGCAACCGGCTCGTGCGCCGCATTGCCGGCGCATCCCGCATCAGTATAGGCGAGCGCAAGCTCATCAAATTTAGGGACGCCCCGTTTGACTTCCACAACCCTCGTTGCCGATGATCTTTCTGGTCTTGGTTGGTTTTGCTGGAAGGAAAAAATGAAAGTCCTCATCCTTGGTTCCGGCGGCCGCGAACACGCGTTGGCCTGGGCGGTCAAACGCAGTTCGCGCGTCACTGAGGTCGTCTGTGCTCCGGGCAACGGCGGCATGGCCCAAATCGCCCGCTGCATTCCCGTCGACCTCAAGAACCTTGCCGCCATGGTCCGCCTCAGCGAAGCTGAAAAGCCCGATCTCACCGTCATTGGCCCCGAGCTTCCACTCTCGCTCGGGATCGTCGATGAGCTCCAGCAGCGCGGCTTGCGCGTTTTTGGTCCCACGCGCGCGGCAGCGATGCTCGAAAGCAGTAAGGGATTCGCCAAGCGCTTCCTCCAGCGTCACAACATCCCGACGCCCAACTACGCAGTCTGCTCGTCTCCGGAAGAAGTCGAAAAGGCAATTGAAATCTTTCATCCGCCCATCGTGGTCAAGGCCGACGGCCTGGCCGCTGGCAAGGGTGTCATCATCTGCGATTCGCGCAATACGGCAGCCGAAGCCGCGCACGGTCTCTTCACCGGCGCGGTCCTCGGCTCATCCGAGCAGCAATTGGTCATTGAGGAATGCATCGAGGGTGACGAGATCAGCTTCCTCTGCCTTAGCGACGGCAAACACGTTACTCCTCTCGTTCCCGCGCAGGACCACAAGCGCATCGGCGAGGGCGACACAGGTCCCAACACCGGCGGCATGGGCGTCTACTCCACCGATTCGCTCCTCGACTCCGCGATGTCGGAATGGATTCTGCATCACATCGCCGAACCCGCAGTGCAGGGCATGGCCGCCGAAGAGACTCCATTCACAGGCGTTCTCTACTGCGGGCTTATGATGACCGCGCGTGGCCCGCAGGTGCTCGAATTCAATGCCCGCTTCGGCGATCCAGAGACACAGGCGATCCTGGTCAGGCTGGAAAGCGATCTTATCGACGTGCTCGATGCTTGCGTCGACGGTCGCCTCCCTGACACTCCTCTTCGCTGGTCGCCCGGTGCTGCTGCATGCGTCGTGGCCAGCTCCAGCGGCTATCCCGGCAGCTACAAGAACGGCTTACCAATCACCGGTCTCGCGGCAGCGGCCCAGGTCCCTGGCGTGCAGGTCTTCCATGCGGGTACCGCCCAGGTGGGCGGGCAAATTGTCACGGCCGGCGGCCGCGTTCTCGGTGTTACTGCCGCTGCCGATTCTCTCGATCAGGCACTGGCCCGTGCCTATCAGGCTATGGCAGAGATATCCTTTGAAGGAATGTATTACCGGCGCGACATCGGACATCGAGCCATGAAAGGGAAATCATGAGCGCGGGAGTTACGCTGGAAGAGATGCTTGCCTGGAACGACCAGGCCTCCGAATATTGGAAGGCTCACTTGGACGCCAACCCGAATCTCCTCGATCTGCCCTGCGGCATCGGCGGCGCGACCAACGTACAGGAGTTTGTGCGCCACATCTGGGGCGCGGAGCTGCGCTGGGCTCAGCGCCTCGCCGCCGTTCCGGTGACCGCGAGGGAGAAAATCCCCGCAGGGCCGCTTGACGCGCTTTTCGAAATGCATCTTCAGGCTGTCGAAATCCTCCGCAACCTTCTCACTTTGCCTGAAGAAAGCTGGAGCGGCACGTACATCCTTGAATTCGATTGGGTGCCCGAGAAAGAACGAGCCGTCTCGCGGAGAAAGATCGCAGCCCACGCGCTCTTCCACAGCCAGCGCCATTGGGCGCAACTCGCAACCCTGGTCCGCAACGCTGGATTCCCTTCAAACTTCCGCGGCGACCTGCTCTTCAGTCCTGCGCTGCGCTAGGTTCCGGCAGGTCCGGTGGCGCTGCCGGCTGTTTCTGGAAGCACGACCGGCACAGCACTGGCCTGCCTTGCGTCGGCTTGAAGGGAACCGTCGTCTCGGTGCCGCACTCCGAGCAGGTAGTTCGCGTCTCGGGACGCACTCGCTGCGTCCCCCGGGCACGCTTAGCCTTGCACTGCTTGCAATGCTTGGGATCATTTTTGAATTGCTTGTCGTGGAAGAACAGCTGCTCGCCCGCGGTGAAAACAAACTCGGCGCCGCAGTCAACACACTTCAGCACTCGATCGGTGAATTCCATGGCCGGCTTCCCTCACAGGGACTTCCACCGAAATCGGCCATGGCTCAACAGGAAATTGCCGGTCGCGGTTCCCTGATATCGTTCGTCGCACTTCAAGGGGCCCGGACCGCACTAAAAAATAGAGCGGCATTCGAACTTCTGCCCGGTAGAGCCGGGTAACGTAAAACCCTGCGCGTCCTATCACGTGCTGGGTGATTGATTGCGCTTCTCAGTTTCTGAAGGGATTTGCGGCGTCATGCCCGATGTCTCATACGTTGGGCGCAGGCCAACGGGCAACCGCGGACGTCAATCGACAGAAACTGGAGCAACGCAACAGCCAATTAAAACGCCGCGACTGCCGTCCCGATTCTCTTCAGGCTATCTTGCGGCTTTCGTTGTCCTGCTTCGAAAGCCGCCTGGACGTCGCTATTCGCGGCGGGTTAATAAATCAATCTTGCTCTTTACGAGCCTTCTTGCGGTTCCGCTTGCGCGCCAAAGCTGCTTTGACGCGTTTCTTTTCGCCGGGCTTCAGGTAGTAGGAGTGACGCTTCACTTCCTTGATGATGTCCTCCTGCTGCACCTTCCGCTTAAATCGGCGCAAAGCATTTTCCAGCGGTTCGCCTTCCTGAACGCGAACCTCCGCCAAAGAGTAACACCTCCAAACTTGCCTGAAAGGCTTCTATGATCATAACCGACTTTTCAATCCAGAGCCAACAGAACGATTGCCCCCGGACGCCCGCTTACCGGTCTCCGTATCGAGTCGCGCCGCCCGGCGTCGCCGCCGAAGGCGGTTAAACTCTCAAGAAGAGGTTGCCGCTTAGGTTTCCATGCTCCGAAGCTATCAGGGCCATTCGCCAATAATCCCCGCAAGTTGCTATATCGACTTCTCCGCCCAAATCCTCGGCGACGTGGTGCTCGGCGAGCGTTCGTCGGTGTGGATGAACGCCGTCCTGCGCGGTGATGTCAACTCCATCCGCGTCGGCGCCAACTCCAACGTCCAGGACTGCTCCGTCCTTCACGGCCAGCGCAACCTCTATCCCGTCATCGTGGGCGACTGGGTCACCGTCGGTCACAACGCCACCGTCCACGGCTGCGTGGTCGAGGATATGTGCGTCATCGGCATGGGAGCCACCATCTTGAACAACAGCCGTATCGGCGAGGGCTGCATCATCGCCGCAGGTTCCGTTGTTCCGGAGCACACCGTTGTTCCGCCGCGCACGCTCTGGGCGGGTGTTCCCGCGAAGCAGCGCCGAGAAACTACTGACAAGGATCGCGATCTCATCCGTGAATACGCGCAGAACTATCTCGACTACGTCGACATCTACCTAAGGAATCCTCCGCAAATCCTCTGACCTTTGTGGGTCAGATTCAATCTGCACGTCAGCGGCGCAGGCATCAAACGAAGCGAAGATGCCTCCATCGGCCTCTTCACGTCCTTCCTTCAGAGAATGCACTCAATTCCGTTGACATTCATCCGCCTGAAATAGTCGGATGGTAAACAGCCCGGCCCTGCCGGTTCCAAATCAAGAGTCCATGCAAGAAAACCGGATTATCCCCATCTCAACGCCTATGTGCCGCTACATCGCCTTCGTGTCGTTTCTCGCCGCGTTAGCACTCAGTCATGGGCTTTGCGTCCAGGCCCAACCCCCGCCTGCTGCCAGCGCGATTACCAGCGCGTCGCTTCCCGACGCTCCATCCCCACAACCTCCTTCGCAAGACGATGTATCGATCCGCAACCTGCCGCGCAATTTCCTCCGTGATCAGGCAGCCATCTGGACCAGCCCAAGAGACTTGCGCACCCACGACCTCGAATGGATTGTTCCTCTAGCCGCCGCCACCGGCATGGCTCTTGGCACCGATCATTACGTCATGACGCAGGTAGTTTCCAGGAATCCCAGCTTCAACCAGGCGAACATCAACGCTTCGAACGCGATGGTATACAGCTTGGTTGCAACACCGGCTGTGCTGTACGGATTCGGCCAATTCCGGCAGGACGACCACGCGCGCGAGGCCGGAATCCTCAGCGGAGAGGCCATGTTGGATGGAGTGGTCGTGGAGCAGGGCCTGAAGTTGGTCTTCTGGCAGGAGCGCCCCTATCAGGACAATGCTAGAGGGAAGTTCTTTCAAACAAGCGCAGGCGTCGACTCCGCGTTCCCGTCTTCCCACACGCTCATTGCATTTTCAGCCGCGTCAGCGCTCGCCGCCGAATATCCATCCCGTTGGGCCCAAATCCTTCTCTACACCGGTGCAACAGGCGTCGGCCTCACCCGCGTCCTCGGCCAGGAGCACTTTCCCGTTGACGTGCTGCTTGGCGGCGCCCTCGGATGGTTCGTCGGCCACAACGTCGTCAAACGCCACCATCATCACTCTAATCGCCTACCGCTAACCACTAACCACTAACCACTAACCATTGTTCTTTCACACTGGCAGCGGATTCCTGTTCGAAAAGAACTTTCTCTGGTGCCAGTAGGGGTAGACAGACTCACGATCGCTCGCTTTGTCGAGCGCGGCCACCTGGTCCGCAGTCAGCTTCCAGCCCACCGCGCCCAGATTCTGCCGCAATTGCTCTTCGTTCCGCGCGCCCACAATGACGGATGAGACCGTCGGCCTTTGCAAAAGCCAGTTGAGCGCAACCTGCGGAACCGTCCTCCCTGTCTCTGCCGCAACCTTGTCGAGAGCGTCGACAACCGTGTATAGATACTCGTCGGGCATCTGCGGTCCGGCATCGGCAATCGAGTGCAGCCGGCTTACGTCTGGCACAGGCTTGCCTCGGCGGATCCTGCCGGTCAGGCGCCCCCAGCCCAGCGGGCTCCAGATGAGCGCGCCGACCTTCTGGTCGAGCGCCAGCGGCATCAGCTCCCACTCGTACTCGCGGCCGATCAGTGAGTAGTACACCTGGTGCGCGACGAATCGCGTCCAGCCATAGCGGTCGGCCACGGTCAGCGACTTCATCAGGTGCCAACCTGAAAAATTTGAGCAGGCGATGTAACGCACTTTGCCCTCGCGGACAAATTGGTTGAGCGTGTCCTGCACCTCTTCAATCGGCGTCATCGCGTCAAAGCAGTGCAGATGGTAAATGTCGATGTAGTCCGTTCCGAGCCGCCGCAGGCTGGCCTCGAGCGCGCGCCGCAAATGATGGCGAGAAGAACCCTCGTCGTTCGGCCCTGTGCCCGTCGCAAATCCCGACTTCGTCGAGATCAACGCCTTGTCCCGCTTACCCTCGAGAGCCTTCCCGAGGATCTCTTCCGAGCGTCCTTCAGAGTATCCGTCGGCCGTGTCAAACAGGTTGACGCCGGCCTCAAAACAGAGATCGATCTGCCGCCGTGCTTCTTCGACCTCGGTTTCGCCGAACCCTTTGAAAAACTCGTTAGTCCCGCCAAACGTCGCGGTGCCAAAGCTCAACGCGGAAACTTTGAGGCCTGAGCCTCCCAGCAGTCGATATTCCATGGTTCTTTGGATGCGCTCCACTGTGCAAAGTACCAGCTGCAGGGCCCCCGCGATCACTCCGGCAGCAGATTCAGTCCGAAGTCTGCGGGATCGCCAAGCACATTGAGATAGTAATTCTCGTTGGGATAAGGAACATAAATCCGATCCGACGGCCCCACCCTGGACGACTTCTGCCAGCGCGGATTGCTGTGGTCCTCGCCGGCCAGGTCGGTGAAGGTAAACGTCATCCACGGCCATACGCGAATATACTCAACGGCGACCTCCGGCACGCGCGCGGTTTCGCTGGTCACCTTGCCGTAAACACGCACCAGCGCCAGCGCCGGAATCCGTGCGGGATCCACCTTGAGCTTCGCCACAAAGTCGCCGTCGCCGCTCTTTGCCACCAGCATGATGTGGCAATCCGTCATGCCGTCGAAAAAATGGTGCTGCACCAGCAGCGTCACATCCCCGCCGTTCTGCGCCGGCGGCGTAATACCGCGCACGATCCCGAACCACGCCACGTATGTGCCGGTCTTGCCGTGCATGGTGTAGTTGCCGCCGAATGCCGTGTCGTTGGTCTTTTCCGGCTCGCTGAGGCGGGAGTAGAAAGGCGCTTCACTTATAACCGGCTTGTACGCGCAGGTTGCCAGAGTGTCGGTAGGCTTGAGTTCCTTTACCGGCTGCACGTCGATTGGGGTCTGCGCCTTTGCGCCCAGAGTCAGTGCGCCAATCGCCACCAGCGCCAGCCATCGCATCGGAACCCTCATTACGGAAAACCGTCGAGAATCTGGGTGCTTCATATCGCAGGAAGTTTATCGCAAAAAGGAAGAGCCGCCCATCGCTGCGGCAATGCATCAACCATTGCCGACGCAGGCGGCTCCCCTCCGTCTCTCGACGACTAACCACTAGCCACTAACCACTGCCTTTAGCAGCTCAATACATCCTGCAGCTTGGTCAGGGTGCGATGCAGGTCCTTGTCCGTCCGGCGCTGCTCATCGATCTTGCCGATCGAGTGCATCACCGTGGTGTGATGCTTGTTGCCGAACTGGCGCCCGATCTCCGGCAGACTCGCCTCGGTCATCTGCTTGGCAAGGTACATGGCGATCTGCCGCGGAACGACCACATTGCGCGAGTTGTTCTTCTGCTTCAGGTCCGCGACACGCATGCCAAATTGCTCCGCAACTGCGCGCTGAATCGCCTCGATAGTAATCTTACGCACCTGCATATCGATGAACTGTTTCAGGCACTGCTGCGCTGCCGCCAGAGAAATCTCCATGCGGTTCAGTTGGCACCATGCGATCAGCCGCACCAGCGCGCCTTCCAGCTCGCGCACGTTGGTGCGCACATTTGAAGCAACGAACAGAGCTACATCGGTCGGCAGTTGAGCTTGCTCGCTCTCGGCCTTTTTCAACAGGATGGCCACCTTGGTTTCAAGATCGGGCGGTTGAATATCTGCGATCAATCCCCACTCGAAACGCGAGCGCAGCCGCTCCTCAATCTCCGTCAATTCCTTGGGTGGGCGGTCCGATGCGATCACCACCTGCTTCATGCTCTCATGCAGCGCATTGAACGTATGGAAGAACTCTTCCTGCGTACGCTCCTTCTGAGAAATGAACTGGATATCGTCGATCAGCAGCACTTCCACCGTGCGGAAACGGTCGCGGAAGCTGGTCATGCGATCGTTACGGATAGAGTTGATCATCTCGTTGGTGAACTTTTCCGCCGAGACGTAGCAGATGTTCGCGGCGGGCTGTCTCCGCTTCACCTCGTGCCCGATGGCGTGCATGAGGTGAGTCTTGCCCATTCCCACTCCGCCATAAAGAAACAGAGGATTGTAGGCGCGCGAGGGACGTTCTGCCACAGCCAGAGCCGCCGCCCGCGCAAATTGATTTCCATTGCCGCTGACGAAGGCGTCGAATGTGTAGCGTTGGTTGAGTTGCGCCGCGGTCGACCAGTCGAACCGGCCCTGCTCGGGTGCGCGAGCGGCGTTGGCCGGCGGAGCCGTGGGCGCGTGCGACGGCACGGGACCAAACCCGCCGTCCCTGCGCTGCGGCGGAATCGATGGATCCTCATCGGCGGTCACGAAACACACGTCATCGAACTCCAGCGACTGAAGATCGATCGCTTCCTGAATCAGGTCGCCGTACTTGTCGCCGATGTGCTGGAACTCAGGCGATGGCACGCGCACGTACAGCTTCCGCCCTGATGCATGGCTGAATCGAGTGGGCTTGAGCCACGTTTCGAATGATTGACGGATGACCTTTTTCTCGAGTGCTGCCAGAATCTGGAGCCAGGGATTGAGTGCCGAAGTCGGGGTAGTCGCAAATGCCATCGTACAATCCTTGCCGATTCCCCCGGCGTTGCGCCGGGCGGTTCGTCTGCTGAATTTCAGGCAACGGCTTCTTCCACGCGCAATGCAAATTGCTTTGCGCTCGCTTCTTGGCGGCCGTTAACCCGTGTACTACTGGTCTGCCCCGAAGGATTCAATGCCGGGGCGTTCGAGTAAAGTTCTTAACGAGGAACGCTCGAAATTTCACGCGAAATTTCAGGAACGGTCCCGATAGTAGCACAAACCGAGACCGTTGCAATCCCCTATTCACACAAGTTTTCTGCGATCTCGAGGAGTTGCACCAAGGATGGTGAAACTTCGTGCGCCGGTTACCCGCGTTACTGAAGTGCGGCGCTCATGCTGCGCTTTTCACTTCAACTTTGCGGCTCTCTTTCAGCATAACTTCCACTTCGCATCTCCTTGCCACATCGTGAAGCACGCTCCTTCGCTGGATTCCGGAATTCGCCTACGCTATACTTGGAATTGCTGCTAAATCGCAGATTTTCTTTCGGAAACAGGAGCGGGTCACGATGCCCAAGCGTACATTTCAACCCAACCGCCGCC
>Ga0181522_10001251_pt1 | contig 15805 bp, 9 predicted proteins | sample PEATcosm2014_Bin_27_FD_121103 | JGI IMG/M metagenome (GOLD analysis project Ga0181522, IMG submission 121103) | Peatland microbial communities from MTU Mesocosm Facility, Houghton, MI, USA - PEATcosm2014_Bin05_10_metaG | ecosystem: Environmental > Terrestrial > Soil > Wetlands > Peat | place... | reverse complement strand
GCTTTCCCCTCGCTCATTTGCAACTTACCAGGAGCTCATTCATTATCAAGTCATGTACATGCGATTTCAAAAATGGTCGCTCGCCCATACTGCAAGCCTCATTCTCGCAATATTTATCCTTCCGCTTCACGCCCAATCTGATCTGATCGGCGATGTTCGGGCTCAACTGGCGCAAAACGGTTTCGCGGGAGCGGATTCGGAGCTTCGTAGCTATAAAACCCAGCATGGTGTTACCCCCGAATATCTCGAAGCCCTGTCATGGATGGCGCGCGGCGAGGCTGGGGCGAAGCAGTGGGAGGAAGCCGAAACCTACGCCCGTGAGACGCGCAATCTCGCCGAGCATCTGGTGACAGGGACGAAACGCCAGCTGGATGAAGAACCTCATTTAGCCATCGCCCTCGGCGCCGCATACGAAGTTCTTGCCCAGGTTATGGAGGAAAAGGGGCAACACGCACAAGCGATCACCTTGCTGCGTTCGGCTGTGGCACGCTACGGAAATACTTCAATTCGAGCCCGCCTTCAGAAAAATCTCAACCTGCTTGTTTTGGTCGGTAAAACCGCGCCGCCCCTCGAAGAAACCCAATATCTCGGACCGAAGCCGCCGACTCTGGCATCTCTCAAAGGCTCGCCCGTCCTGTTGTTTTTCTGGGCTCATTGGTGTGGAGATTGCAAAGCCGAAGTCCCTGTCATCGCCCGGCTGAGGCAAGAGTTCGCTCCCGAGGGCCTGGTTGTCATTGGTCCGACGCAGCTTTACGGTTATGCTGCCCAGGGGAACGATGCCGGCCCCGAACAGGAGCGCGCATACATAGAAGCCGTGCGCGCAAGGTATTACGCCAGCCTGCAGGACATGCCTGCGCCCTTGAGCAAACAGAATTTCAACGCCTATGGAGCAAGTACCACGCCGACTCTCGTGGTTTTGAACCGTGCCGGACAAGTGGCGATGTATCATCCGGGAGCGCTTTCGTATGACGATTTGCGCTCCGCTCTGCAGACGGCGGTCGCCCGGTAGACAGCCTGACGGCGAGAACCAGCGATACATCCCGGGAAATCCCGAGGCTTCACGTTTGTCTTTAACTTCAGTTCTCGGCCTTTTCCTTGATTCCCAATCTTGTTCTCGTGTCGTTGTGATGAAATAGCACCGTGCAGCTCCGCCAGGCTCTAAACGCAGCAGTTGGGCAGCTAACCAACGCGCAAGTCCCTTCACCGCGGATGAACGCCGAACTGTTGATCATGTTCACGCTCGGCTGCGACCGGGCGTATCTCTACGCGCACCCCGAGCGGGAGCTCACCTCCGACGAAACAGGCCGCTACGGCGAAGCGCTCGCGGAACGTGCTACGGGCGTTCCCGCGCAGTACATCACTGGGCGCCAGGAATTCTGGGGTCTGGATCTGATCGTGTCACCGGCGGTGCTGATTCCGCGACCCGAGACGGAGCATGTGGTCGAGGCGGTTCTGAAATTGATTGCGAGGGATGGATCAAAGCAAAGTCAAGAACAAGACCAAGAGCCGCGGACGGGAGTTTCCACGCCACCAGGGCTCCGCATCGTCGATGTCGGCACGGGTTCTGGAGCGATTGCGCTCGCGCTCGCCAAAGAGTTGCCAACGGCCGAGATCCACGCTACCGACATCTCCGAGGAAGCACTGCAGGTCGCCCGCACCAACGCGGCTCGGCTCGATCTCCGGCCGCGCATCAAGTTTCATCAGGAGGATCTCCTGACCGGATTATCGCCGGCTTCGTTTGACTTCGTGGTTTCGAATCCTCCGTACGTGGGCGAGTCGGAAGAAGATTCGGTGCAGCTCGAAGTTCGCAAGTTTGAGCCGCGAAATGCGGTGTTCGCGGGACCGACCGGGCTCGAAGTCATAGAGCGGCTTATTCCCCAGGCAGAGACCGTGCTCAGGCCCGGCGGGTGGCTGGTACTCGAAATCAGCGGGACAATTGCCGAAGCCGCGCGACAGCGGTTAAGCGGGTGGATGGACGTTGGCCTGACAAACGATCTGCAGGGAATCCGAAGAGTTGCAACTGCCAGAAGGGCATGAAGCTTCGAGTGCGACTTCCTTAGGGAAGCAAGAAGCAACGGGCCGTGAAATTCATTTTCCGCTCAGAAAGCCGAATTCGTCGTTGTATCCCAGGCGAATTTTGCTCCGGACTGGGGGTCAGTGAACGTGATCCGGGAAAAGCTGAACGAAATTTGCTCCGCCGGAAGCTCGTGTGTTACGTCGCCTCCAATCTGGTAACTGGAGATCAACACTTCGTTCAGCGTCACCGTAAACACGTTTTCCTTGTTACTGTTTTGCTGGACCAGCGTAACTGATTTGAAGTTCTTACCAGAGACCAGTGCGCCGAAAAGAGCGGGGCTACACCCGTCAGCACGCTTCGCGATGGTCAAACTGCTGAGGTTCGCTTTACCGGCGCCCGAACCCGTGCCCGTATTTGTCTCGGTGCCCCCAAAGCTCCACGTTAACGCCGAAAAGGTGCCGGTTCCGGCTGAAGTCGTGCAGCTCAAGCCATCGACTGTCACCGTAATGGTCGCCCGTGGTCGGTTTGTTGTATCGGCGATCGGCGCGTCCTGCGCAAGCGCCGAGATTGCAAACAAAAGTGTAGCGATCCATAACAGCCGGGCTCTGATCATACGAGACTCCATTTGATTTTTGTCCCAAAGTCTGACCTGCCCCGCGCGCCGACGAGGATCCTCGGAAATGGATCTCTCACCTTTAGGGGATGGATCGTCCGCGGAAGGCGATTTGGCCAGCGGAATTCTTTTTAAAACGTTCGCAGTCTGTATCAAATTGGGATTTGCAGCTAGTTACCGAAGGGCAAAACCCGTTGGGTCGGCGCTTGAGGTTTGGCCTGACAGAGCTTCACGCCGGAGCTGATTCTAGATCTAGAACGTCACCCTTACCCCAAGTTGCGCCGCGAACGGAATTCCAACCGTGGTGCCGGGGCCAAAGAAATCTCCCAAAGCGCCTTCAGGTATTTCGAGTTGCTTCAGGCTGGTGATGGGCACGGCGGCTCGATCGGTGCAGGTCTCGGGAGTTCCGCCCGGACAATAAGTGCTGACGATCGTCCGGCCGAATTGATCAGGTTGCGTCTCGTGCAAGGGGACCGGAAGCTGAACGACATTGACCGCGTAATTTGCGCCGGGATTATTGCGGTTAAAGATGTTGAAGAACTCTACGAAGGGATTGATCTGCCAGCGCTCATGGAGGTTGAACGGACGCGTGAGGCGCAGATCGGACTGAATGTAAGGCGTGCCGCGGAAGATATCCAGGCCGGTATAAGCCGGCGAACCGTTGTTCAGCGCAACCCAGATGCGCCCGGTGTTGTCGGCGTCCGTTATCGTAATGGGACGCGCGCTCTCGACCTGATTGATGGCGCTCAATTCCAACCCGCCGGGGATGTGCACCGTACCCGCAAGCACGAAACGATGGCGAACGTCTTCGCCGGACGGACCGTAATCGCCGGGTCCGAAAGCGTCCAGCTGTCCAGCATTCGGCAGGCCCAACGTCTGCGGTACCTGGCAGACGCCATCCACGTAGTCGAAAAGTTCGCCGAGCAGGCATCCCCAGGTTTGTGCCTTGGAGAACTGGTAGTTGGCAACCAGACTAAAGCGGCGCATATTGCCCTGCATGTGCAGCATCAGTCCGTTGTAGCTGGACCGGTTGTCGGACTCGAACACATTCACGTTCGGCACAAGAGCTTGCTGGTCGGTGGCGTCGGAGGCAGGAATCAGCGGCGAGGTTAGGGTGGGTACACCGGCAGAAGTAGGGCTGCTGCTGTAGGGGAAGGCGCGGTACCCGTGATTGCCCTGCTCGTGGACATAATCGGCACTGGCCAGCCAGTGTTCATTGAGGGAGTGCTGCACCCCGCCCGTGATGTGGATAGCATAAGGGGTTTTGTAGTTTGACCCAACCAGATTTCCCGTCACGCCCGCAGGCAGGCAGCCGGGCCCACTGAGCGCGTAATTGCCGGGAGAAGATCCACTGAACGTGCAGGTTCCGTTGATTACGTTCATGTTATTGACGCCCTGAAATGCGGTCGCCCATCCGTTCTGCGCCAGATCGTCATAGAAGAGACCAAATCCAGCTCGAATTACGGTCTTCTCGCTGCTGCCGGGCGAGTAGGCGATCCCCAGACGCGGCGCAATCTGTTTGTGGTAGTCGTGCGGCACGCTGGACACAATCGGGATCTGCAGCGCCTGGAGCGTTTGATAGGCGGCATTGTCGGCCTCGCTTCGTCCCGAGCCGATCATGAGTCCCCAGGTGTTTTGATAGCGCAGGCCATAGTTGACGGTGAGGTGGCGTGAAACGCGCCACGAGTCCTCGGCGTACAGCCCGAGCCGTTGAACGTTTTGCGAGAAGCTGCCATCGCCAGCGGGAGTATAGCTGCATGAGCTGTCGAAAGCGGTAAATTTGATGCACATCGGGTTGAAGACTCCGAACTGACCCGGGTTCTGCACATAATAAGTTGGATCGTTGAAGTAGGTGGCCAGGGTCTCGGCGGTCGACGCGAACGCGCCGCTCAGCACCGGTTCGTGAATGAAATCGACTCCGAATTTGAGAGCGTGACTTCCGTGAACGTGGCTCAGGTCGTAGCGAAACTGGTATTTGTCCTGATTGCGCAGGTCAGGAAAAAGAGTGATAGGAGTTGCAAACTGGTTGTCCCCGAAGGTTTCGAAGCCCGATATGGTCAGCGCGGTCGAACTGAAGGGAAACGCGAGCGCGAAACCGAAATCCGAGTTACGCGTCTGCGTAAGGTGCAGCAGACTGGCGCCGATCACCAGATTGCCCAGCCAAGTCGGACTGAAAGTATAGGCGTTGCTGATCACGGTGTTCCAGTAATTGTTGTGCGTGGTCAATCCGGTGGAGGGCAACGTTCCCTGCTCGACCAACGCATTGTGCGTCAGGTAGCTGTCCTGTGAAATGCGCAGGTACCATTGCGATTTGTTGGACTCGGCCCAGTCAAATCGCTCCGAGCTGATGTAATCGCGGAAGGGAATGGGAACCGTATCGGGAACGGCGATGGAAGGGACGCCGGTAATCAGGCCGTCCGCGGCCAGCTGCGCCAACGCATCGAATTGTGTAACGCTCGCTGGGCTATAGGCAATGCTCGCATTTTCATGCACGTTCTCGAAGGAGGTGAAGAACCAGACTTTGTTCTTTGCGATCGGGCCGCCAAGCGTGCCCACGTAATTTTGCCGCGAGAACGGCTGTTTCGGATTGTGCACGCAGATTCCGCCGGTGCAGGATTCCGCCGGATTCTCAATCGGGAAGCGGGCATTGAGCGCTGCGGCGCGCTCGTAGAAAGCTCCGTCGCCGTGCCAGTCGTTGGTGCCACGCTTGGTGGTGATCACGACCGATCCGGCGGTGGTCCAGCCGGTGTCAGCGTCTTCATTCGAGGTACGCACGGCAAATTCCTGGATGCCATCGGGCGAAAAGTTTTGCAGGAACCCGCCGATCCAGTCGTCGGAATCGTCGGCACCGTCGACCGAGAGTTCGTTGTTCAATCCGGAACTTCCGCCGGTTGAGACAGCGGTGATGCGCGCCTTGGTCGGATCGGATGGCTCGACGGGCTCCGTTCCCGGCACAAGATACGCGATGTTGGCGAAACTGCGGGCGGGCAGAGGGAGGGTTTCGAGGTCGCGGCTGCCAACTACGCCTCCGCGCACCGCGCTCGCGGTGTCAATGGCTTCGGTCGTAATCGATGAGGAATTGCCCTCGACGTTTACCGTTTCGCGACCGCTTGCAGGTTTGAGCGTTACCGTGATGTCCCGCACCACACTGACTGCGACATTCACCTCGGCCGTGGCGTCGGCAAAACCCTGGGCGGAAACGGTGACGCGATAAGCGCCGGGGAGCAGGCCCTCCATGCGGAATTCGCCCTGTTCGCTGGCCATCGCATGGCGCGTGAGCGAAGATCCACGGGACTCCACAGCAACATCCGCTCCTCCGACGCGCGCGCCGCTGACGTCTTGAATCTCCCCTCGAAGCGCGCCGTTTGAAATTTGCGCGCTCAGAAGGGAGGGAACGGAGACCGAAACAAAGATTGAGGCTAGAACTATAGCCGAGCGGATCGGCCCGGTGGATTTGCGTTCTGCGGACAATAGAAACCTGAAGCCCATGAGAAATGCCCATCGACGAAGGGATTTGCCGCTACTCGACTGCCCATAAAGCTGCACGGCAAAACAGACTCGACCATCGAGAGTAAAAGGGATGCCCACGCTACTACCAGTGATAGTGGAATCAGAGCGAAGGGTTCGAAGGGAGCTTGATTGGCAGCCGTTGCTTGGTCGCTCGTCGCTCGTAGGTAGCAATTCCAGCTCGCAGACGACCAACGACTGCTAGCGGACCAGCCACTCTGTGACCTCGTGCGTGAGAGCCAGGGCCGGATGGTAGGTCGCAACCACGCAGAACAGGATCGTAGACATCGGCAGGATGGCATATCGCTCCCCATTTCGAAGAGGCTGCCTTTTCCTCGCTTCATCCCATGCCAGAAGGCGTGCCACGCGGGCACTAACGGATCCGGATACGAAGCCCACCGTGCAGACCGCCGTGGTCTTGACCGAAGCCAGGCGCGACAGCTTGACCAACGCTGCAGCCAGATCAACGGCATCCTCCAGCGTTGAAACGGCGGCGTCATCGGCCGCCAGCTCCGCGGTTTCGGACCAGGCACTTTCGAGCTTCGCCATGCCCGGGAAGGGACAAGAACGAAATACGAGTTTCTTCAGGTTGTCGCGAGATAGCATGTGCGCCCGTTCGTGCTTGAGAGCGATATCCAATTCGTTGCCACTCAAAAGCGCAACCGCAGATTCCGAAACGAGAACTTTCGGATGGCGGACGCCCACGAGCGCGAGCGGCGGTGATGCGCGGGATTGTAATGCCACAGCGTGTTCGCTCGGATTCAGCGGGCGCGTGCCCTCCAGCCACTCGGCGACCACGCGCGAGGTGGTGATCTGAGCAGTGATCACGCGGAAGCAAGCGTGCGCGATGAGCAGGAGAGCGCAAATGCCGAGCGCGAGCGGAATTGTGCCCAATCCCTCATCGATTGAACGGGGTTCCAGCAGCTGAAAGGAAGGGACGACAAAAACCAAAGTAATCGTGACAGCAGCTACGAACGGCAGAACACGCAATCGGAAGAGGAGATCGGCTCGTTTCCGTTCCGTTGTATTCACCCACTTCAGCGAGCGCCACGCGCCGGCCACGATCGCCGACATTAAAGAGTACAGCAGAACGAAGAAGGTAAGTGAAACCGCGATACCGCGTAGCGCAAACATTAACCTTGCTCCCGGATGTTCTCCGCACGGTACTTATCTTTAAGCTCGCGACGTTTGCGTTCGACGAGAACCTGCAGTTCATCGAGCAGTTGCGCGTCGTGGGCACTCAGAGCTTCCACCAGATACGAAAGAGGCAGAGAGGACGCGTCGCACGATCCGAGAAGCTGCTCAATGCTTTCGACCGCCGTAACCCGTTGGAGTTCCTCGGGAGTATGACGCGGAGTGTAGCGAAATGCCCTGCCCTCGGCGACGCGATTGAGCAATCCCTTTTTGTAGAGACGATCGACCGTCGTCATCACTGTGGTATATGCCTGTCGGATCTTTCCATCCGCCAGCAGTTCCCGCACCGTGGCGCTGTCCCGGGACCAGATCTTTTGCAGCAACTGCTGCTCGAGGGGACCGAGCTGCGGCCTCGAGCCTGACCCGAAAATTGAAAAAGCCATAGCCATGGGGCAATTGCCGAAAAGCCTGTTTCTTCGAAAAAGAATACCATTCTCAACGCCCTGATTGGGAGATCCAGAGTTTCAATGGTTTCAATGGGGTCAGGTCTTCCGATTTGGCGACGCTCAGGTCACAACGGCTGGCTGGATCTCCTCGACGTCGATCTTGGTGGGATAATTTCCCGTGTAGCAGGCGGAGCAGTAAGTTGTCTTTTCCCCGTCGGCGCAGGCCTTTTTCAAACCTTCAAGCGAGAGGTACGCGAGCGAATCGGCGACGATAAAATCGCGGATCTCGTCGACGGATTTGTTCGCGGCGATGAGTTCCTTTTTTGAAGGCGTATCCACCCCGTAAAAACACGGCGAAATGGTCGGCGGACAGGAAATCCTCATATGGACTTCTTTCGCGCCAGCGTTCCGAATCATGCGCACAATCTTCTTGCTGGTGGTGCCGCGCACGATCGAGTCGTCGATCAGAATCACGCGCTTGCCCTCGAGCAGACTGCGGACGGCATTCAGCTTTAGCCTCACTCCGAAATCCCTGACTGATTGCTGCGGCTCGATGAAGGTGCGTCCGATGTAGTGATTGCGAATCAGCGCAAGGCGGAATGGGATGCCGCTTTCCGCGGCGTATCCAATGGCCGCGGTATTGCCGGAATCGGGCACGGGCACAACGATATCGGCATTGACCGGAGCTTCGCGCGCGAGCTGACGCCCCATGGCGTCGCGGCTTTGATCGACCGAGCGTCCAAACACGAGACTGTCGGGACGCGAAAAATAAACGTGCTCAAAGATGCAGCTCGACTGCGCCGGAGATGGCGAGTAAAAACGCGAGCTGATGCCCTCGGGTCCGACAATCACCAATTCGCCTGGCTTGACGTCGCGTTCATAGGTTGCGCCGAGCAAATCAAAAGCGCAGGTTTCGGAGGCGAAGACAATCGTGTCTTTCTTGTCGCTGCTTAGAGCCGGGATGCGACCCATGGCGAGCGGCCGGAAGCCGCGCGGATCGCGCGCCGCGAACACGCGGTCGCGACTGATCATGACGAGCGAAAACGCGCCTTCCACGCGGCGCAGTGCATCGGCGATCGCGTCGGGCAGCGTCTGTTCGCGCGAGAGCGCGATCAGGTGAACCAACACCTCGGTATCGCTGCTCGTTTGAAAGATCGAGCCCTGGCCCTCGAGCTTCGCGCGAAGCGAGTGGGCATTGACCAAATTGCCGTTGTGAGCAATTGCGATCGTACCTTTATTGGATTGCACCATGATGGGCTGCGCATTCAACAGCGCCGAATCGCCCGCGGTTGAATATCTCGTGTGTCCGATGGCGAGAACCCCGCGCAGCGAACTCAGCACCTCATGCCCGAAGATGTCGGCGACGAGTCCCATGGCCTTGTGCTGGCGCAGGCGCTCGCCATCAGAGGTGACGATGCCCGCCGACTCCTGCCCGCGGTGCTGAAGAGCATGCAGTCCGAGATAGGCAAGCTTCTCCGCCTCGGGATGGGCATGGATCGCCACCACGCCGCACTCATCACGAAATTTGTCGGAAGTCAGCATTGAACGTTCAGCACATGCAGCCCTTTAGTCCACGTCGAGAACACCCGGATCAGCCCGCAACGCGCGTTCCAGCGCGCCTTCGTAGGTTTCGCGCAGTTCCCTGATACTCGCCGAAATCACGGCCTGATCGTCCACTCTGATCTCAATCCTGTCCGAGCCAGTTTCGCCCAATCCATCGGCGGACACACCGAATTCTGCCGCCACCTGTTGGATTCGCTCCAGGCGGGCCGGGTCACAGCTTATTACGACGCGGCTCGGGTCCTCGGCAAACAGCGTGAATTCGAGCGCCGGTTGCTGTTTGGGCAGGGTCACGTTCAGCCCGATTTCAGCGGGCAGCGCCGACTCGACCAGCGCGACGCCCAATCCGCCATCGGCGCAGTCATGCGCGGATTCGATCAATCCTTCCTTGATCAAGGCCACCAGAGCGCGCTGCAGCGTGGCCTCTTTCTCAAGATCCAACCCCGGCGGATAGCCCCACACCGCACCGAGAATCTCTTTCGCGTACTCGGACGATCCAAATTCAGACTCGGCATCGACGGCATCGCCCGCCAGGTTCGCTCGCAGCAAAACAATTTTTCGTCCGGGCAGTGCGAAATGCATCTTCGCGCTTTTGTGCACATCTTCGAGAATGCCAACCACGCCGATGACCGGTGTTGGATAAATTCCCTCGCCAAGGGTTTCGTTATAAAAGCTGACGTTGCCGCCCGTGATCGGAGTGTCGAGCTCCTCGCAGGCCTTGGTGATGCCATCGATGACCTGCGAAAACTGCCACATGATGTGCGGTTTTTCCGGGTTGCCAAAGTTGAGGCAGTTGGTTGCTCCGATCGGAGTTGCTCCGGCACAGGCCACCTTGCGGGCGGCTTCGGCGACGGCATGCATCGCTCCGAGGCGCGGATCGAGGTAGCACCAGCGGCCATTGCCATCGAGTGCCATGGCCAGACCGCGATTTGTTCCCTTGATGCGGATGACGCCGGCATCGCCCGCTCCCGGCGCTTCGACGGTGTTGGTCTGCACCATGTGATCGTATTGCTGCCAGACCCAGCGCTTCGAGCAAAGGTTCGGGCTGGCCAGCAAACGCTTGAGCTGGGGGGTGAAATCTGCGCTTTCGGCGAAACGAATCTGCTCTGGTTTTTCCCGGTCAACCGGCGGCTCCCAGCGTCGAAACGGACGATTGTAAACGGGCGCGTCATCGGTGAGGGCGGCGTTCGGGATCTCGGCGACGATCCTGCCGTGTTCGAGCACGCGCATCGTCGCGTCCGCGGTGACGCGGCCAACTTCCACCCCGTCCAAACCCCACTTCCGGAAGATACGGAAGACTTCTTCTTCGCGGCCTTTCTGCGCGACCAGCAACATGCGCTCTTGTGACTCACTGAGCATGATCTCGTACGGCGTCATGCCGGTTTCGCGTTGCGGGACGCGTTCCAGTTCAATTTCGACACCGGTGCCGCCGCGCGCACCCATTTCACAGGTCGAGCACGTCAGACCGGCAGCTCCCATATCCTGGATGCCCACGATGGCGCCGGTTTGCATGGCTTCGAGACAAGCTTCGAGGAGCAGCTTCTCAAGGAACGGATCGCCGACCTGAACGTTGGGGCGCTTCGCTTCCGAGCCCTCGCTGAACTCCTCGCTCGCCATGGTGGCGCCGTGGATGCCGTCGCGGCCGGTCTTGGAGCCGACATAGATTACGGGATTGCCCACGCCGGAAGCTCGTCCGTAGAAAATCTGGTCGCGGCGGACCAGGCCTAGCGCAAACGCGTTCACCAGCGGATTGCCGGAATAGCAAGGCTCGAACTTCACTTCGCCGCCGAGGTTGGGGACACCGAAGCAATTGCCGTAGGACGCGACTCCGGAGACGACCCCCTCCATCACAGAATGATTCCTGTGGATCTCCGCCTGCGTGGGCAGAGCTTCGGCAGCCGGATCTTCTGTGGTCGGGGGGCGAAGCCCCGTCACCCCATGAGTCGGCTGACGGCGGATCGGCCCGAACCGAAGCGAATCCATGATCGCTACCGGTCGCGCACCCATGGTGAAAATGTCACGCAGGATGCCGCCTACGCCAGTTGCTGCTCCCTGAAACGGTTCGATAAATGAGGGATGATTGTGGGACTCGATCTTGAAGGCGCAGGCCCAGCCCTCGCCAATGTCGACGATGCCGGCATTTTCGCCCGGGCCCTGCACCACCAGTTTGCTGCGCGTGGGCAGACGTTTCAGATGGACGCGTGATGACTTATATGAGCAGTGCTCGCTCCACATCACGCTGAAGATGCCGAGTTCGGTCCGCGTGGGCTCGCGTCCGCCGAGGAGATCCTTGATTTTTTCGAATTCTTCCGGAGTGAGGCCGTGCTCCCGGATCATCTCCGGGGTAATGGCAGCAATCGCTGAGGTGGTCATCGGGGAACCTTTATTGTCGCATCTCAAACAATTTTTGGCATGAGGATTCTCGCGTCGCTCGAGATCGTCCGAGGCGACGCCCTTGGCAACTCGCAACGCTCGAACCGGAGTGATTTGCAGCGGAGATTGAATAAGATTGGAAAGCCGCTCGACAAAAGGGATTGGCCGTATCCGCCGATGACGGTGAATGCCAGTTACAACCCGCTGGAAAATAACATTACGTTCCCGGCCGGAATTTTGCAGCCCCCGTTCTACGACAATCAGGCGGATGACGCGATGAACTTCGGCGCGATCGGCGCCGTGATCGGCCAGGAACTTACCCACGGCTTCGACGATCAAGGCAGCCAGTTCGACGCCGATGGGAATCTGCGCGACGGGTGGAGAACGAGCGACAAGAAGCAATTCGAAGAGCGCACCAGTTGCATAAAAGATCAGTGCGCGAGCTTCGTCGCGGTCGACGATCTCAAGTTGAATGGAGAGCTTGCGCTCGGCGAGAACACTGCCGATAACGGTGGCATGCGTATCGCTTATGTGGCCTTGCTCAATACGTTTGCCGGGAAGGAACCGGGGCCGATTGATGGCCTCGCCGCCGAGCAGCGCTTTTTTCTGAGATGGGCTAACGTGTGGTGCGAGAATCGCACCGATGCCATGGCCCGGATGCTGGTAACGGTCGATCCGCACTCACCATCAAAGTACCGGGTGAACGGAACGGTCTCGAATATGCCGGAATTCCGCGAAGCGTATCCCTGTCCGGCCACGGCGCCGATGGGGAAGCAGAATTCGTGTCGGGTCTGGTAGAACCAGATACTGTGGCATCCAATCGAACGGAAACGTGCTGGGAGAGGATTCAGCCCCGGCGTTCCATCAGCGACTCGCCACCTCGACTTGCTCGTGCGCGTGATAGCTTGACCGGACGAGCGGCCCCGACTCGACGTGTTTGAATCCGAATTTCAATGCTTCTTCTTTCAGCGAGACGAACTCGGCGGGCGTGTAATAGCGGGTCATCGGAAGATGATCTTTCGAGGGACGCAGATATTGGCCAATGGTCAGAATATCCACGCCACGCTCGCCCAGGTCGCGGAAGACTTCGATTAGTTCATCCGTCTCCTCGCCGATGCCAACCATCACGCCACTTTTTGTAATCGTCTCCGGGTCCCATTGTTTGGCATTCGCCAGCAAATCGAGAGTCCGCTTGTAGCGCGCACCGGAACGCACCGCGCGATAGAGCCGCGGAACGGTTTCGGTATTGTGATTCAGCACATTCGGCTTCGCGTCGAGCACGATCCTCAGAGCTTCTTCCAAACCCTGGAAGTCGGGAATCAGCACCTCGACGCGGCATCCTGGCACCAACTCGCGAATCTGGCGGATGGTTTCGGCAAAAATCCTGGCGCCGCCAACATTGTCGTCGTCGCGATTCACGCTGGTCACGACTGCATGTCGCAAGCCCAGGGTTCGAACCGCTTCGGCCACGCGGCGTGGCTCGTCCCCGTCAATTGCCTGGGGACGGCCCTTCGGCACCGCGCAGAAGCCGCAGCGGCGGGTGCAAATATCGCCCAGCAGCATGAAGGTCGCAGTGTGGTGGTGCCAGCATTCTCCGATGTTCGGACATTGCGCAGACTCGCAAACCGTGTGCAGGCCGAGTCCGCGCGCCAGCTTCTTCAGATTGTGAAAGTTGTCGCCGACCGGGGCCTTCGCCTTCAGCCATGCGGGCTTGGGGATCGGTACCTTGGGGCCAAGTTCAATCTGAATGAGTTGGGAAGACGCAGACATGACCTGACCTTGATTTTATCAGTTCACCCGAAAATGCTTTCGGTGACCGCCGGTTACTCGGGGTCCGCGCTGTCGGTTGGTGCCACGATCGGCCTTTTTCTCCTTCGCTTTCTTGGTCGCCATGGCTCGTGTCGACCCGATCTTCGGCGGTTTTCAAGTCGGCGTCGCGGGCGGCGGGGTCATCGCACCGGATAGCGAAGGAGATCGGCGCGTTCCCTGTACATCAGGTTCAAGCAGGCCATTTTTCTTCGGCTGCCCTGGTTTGCGCTGGAAGTGGTGCAGGAAATGAAGAGATTACGATGAAAACCGCGACGATCCGGAGTCGGTCGACCGTGCGACCTCCCGGGCTCTGCGCGACAAGTATGACTGGCCGTGGCCGCAATGAGAGGCCGCGCCGCCGGAGGTCGGTCAGCGATCACGCCGGAAGATCACTGCTGAAAATCAATCAGCTTCGGGTCAGGATTAGGGATCTGCGATGAACTGACGGGCAGTGCTACAAACTGCGACGTCGAGATCATATAGAGATACAGAACCGGAATGTCGCTCTGGCTCACGATCAGTCGTCCGTTCGGTCCGCCGGACGAAACTGAATACGTCCCTGAAAAAGTTCCCGACTGCGTACCGGCCGTGCTGTTCTTGTCCGCCGTTCCAGTCAGAGAGCCAGCTCCGTTCGAGTCCAGGTTGTCGGCCTCTTCGTTCACGCTCGCACTCACTGGCGGTTGACTTCCGCCAAGGTAAGTGCCGGAGAGCGAGGCAATGGTGAAGCTAGCGGAGGTTTGCGGGGACAACATGCCATAATCCACGCCCATGTTGGTTCCAACTGCAAAGGCCTGGTTCTGGGCGATGAGGTAGAAGACGCGCGTGTCGCCTCCGCCGGTCGGAATCAGAGTCGCGCGGCCTTTCGACGACACGCTGAAAATCCCTGCCTCGGTCAGCGTGTCCATTGTGCCGCCCTGGTTCTGGTCGGCAGTGATGGTATAGGTCGCGGGTTTAGAGGTGCCAGTCGTGCTGATGACTCCGGCTGTGACTGCGGGCTCAGCACCGGTGTTGGTGAGCGATTGCAGTTCGATCACGCTGGCGCCGTCAAGTGAAGCGTCGGTGAATGTCCCGCTTTGCTGCAGGGCCTGACCCGCCAGGATTACCGGCGGCGTCAGCGTCGAGTCGATGGCCATCATCAGCATCTCGGAAGAGCTGACCACGTAGAAAACGTAGTTCTGGTTTATGCCGTTCGAGGCAATCGTCGCTGTGGCCCGACCCGTCGATGCTACGGTGAAATCGCTGGAGGTGAGAGTTTGCGCCGATTCGATCACGCCGGCATCGTCGTTATCATCCGTGCCAGAAATTGTGCCGCTGCCGTTCGCACTGAATTCACCAGCCATGGCGTAGCGGTTGGCGGCCTGATCGGCGCCGACAAGTCCAAAGGCGAAATTGCCATTGATTTGGGTGGTCGAAAAGGCTGACGTGTTCTGCTGGCGCAGCAGCCCGGAGACCTTTAGTCCGCTGTCGTCGTAAGAAATGATGTGACCGTCGTTGTCGCTCGAATCGAGAGCCGCGATCCATGTGTTGCCACCGCTGAGCGCGCCGCCGTAGGTCAGATTGATCGTGGCGAGCCGGCTCGAGGCCACGCAATAGGTTCCCGTAAATGTGCCACTCGCGGGTCCAAATGAGCTGTTCTGGTCGGCGATATCCAGCAGGCCGCTCGTAATGTTGCCGTTGCCGTCGGCAGCGAAACTGCCCAAGCTGGATGTGGCGGTTGGTTGGGTGCTGCTCCAGCCATTGGTTACGAATGCGTAATTTCCTTTGAGGCTGAAATTGTTTGGGCAGCTGGCTGCCGAGATCGTAAGGCTGAAAGTTGCCTGCCTCGTGACCGCTGGACTTTCCGAATCGGCCACCTGAACCGTAAAGGTTGGGCTTCCAGCCGCCGTCGGCGTTCCCGAGATTACCCCGTTCGACTTGAGCGAGAGCCCTTGAGGCAGGCTGCCGCTCGAGACGCTCCATGTGTAGGGCTCCGCTCCACCCGTCGCCTGAAGGGTTGCGCTATAAGCCGTACCGACGCTGCCGCCCGGCAGTGATGTCGTCGTGATGGCGAGCGCGGTGTCAATGACAATGGTTAGCGGTTGTGATGTCACCGTGGTGTGGGCCGAATCTGTGACGTTGACTGTGATCGTGAAGGAGCCGGTTCCCGTCGGCGTGCCGGTGATGCTGCCGGTGCCGGGGTTTAGGATCAGGCCCGTCGGCAACGTGCCGAGGATGATGCTCCAGGTATAAGGTGGTGTTCCGCCAATGGCCTGCAAGGTTTGGCTGTAAGGGTTTCCGACGCTGCCAGGGGCGAGCGACGTAGTCGCGATGCTGAGCGGCGGCTGGGTGACGGCGATGCTGAGGGTC
>Ga0181522_10001249_pt1 | contig 15815 bp, 14 predicted proteins | sample PEATcosm2014_Bin_27_FD_121103 | JGI IMG/M metagenome (GOLD analysis project Ga0181522, IMG submission 121103) | Peatland microbial communities from MTU Mesocosm Facility, Houghton, MI, USA - PEATcosm2014_Bin05_10_metaG | ecosystem: Environmental > Terrestrial > Soil > Wetlands > Peat | place... | reverse complement strand
GTCGCCGGCGCGGGACTTCCAATCGTCTCGGAACGCCGTCGCCGCATCCGGCGCGCCGATGAAGACGAATTCGCGCATGCGGAACGACTGCAGACGATCGAGTTCGCGCGACGGCTCGCGGCGAAAACAATCGGAGGCGACGTCGAAGATCAAGCCGTCGCGCGGGATGGAACCGCGCCGCGCCGCCAGTGGATAGACCGGATAGCAAGCGGCTGGAGCCAGCACGAGGTCGCTCGCCTGCAGGCCGTCGGTCCAGATTCCGCCCGCCTCGAAACGGTCGACGGCCGCGCCGATCGCGGCGTCGCCGCCGCCGAGCGCGCAGACGCAGCCGAGCAGATGTGGAAAGCTCTTCAAATAGCCGGACTTCTCGATCAGCGCGCGGCTGACGACCGGCGGAAAGCGCACAATCTCGGCGCGCGGGTCGCGCGCGCGATTGATCAGTGCGGCGAGCCCCTCGACCACGGCCTCGTAAGCGCCGGAGCGGCCATAGACTCCGTCGACGCCGGTCGGATGGAACAGCGCCTCGAGGATCGCTTCCGCGCTCGCTGCGGGCTGGCCGAGGCGATTGGGCGCAATGTTCATGCCGGCTCCTTTCGCCGTTGCTAAAGGCTCAGCGCCGTCGGGGCCTCGCTCATCAGCACCGCGGGGTCGGCACTGGCGAGAATGCGGTCGTTGTTGATCATGATCGGCGACGAGAGGATGTCGCGCAGAAAGCGGCCCATGGCGAAAGGGCTGTCGTTGCGATAGCCGGCGAGGCCGCAAGCGCGCATTGCGGTGAGCACGGTCGCCGTCGCGAGTTCCGACGCTTCGACCTTGAGCATCGTCAGCGCAAGTTGCGCCTCCGTCGTCGCCAACCCGCCGGGATCGGCGGCGTGGCGTTCGAAATTCGCGACGCCGGCCTGAACAGCGGCGCGCAAAGTCTCGAGCGACAGCCGGGCGCGGGTGAGCTGGGCGGCGGCGGGCGGCATGCGGCCGCCGGCGGCGCGCGCCGCCTGGCGGACAAAAGCGCGGGCGCGCGCGACTGCGCCAGAGGCGATTCCGCACCACGCCGCGCTCCAGAACATATGCGCGTACGGCACCATCGTCTGGCTGTGAATGCGTTCGTAGGGTTCGGCGAGCACCTGTTCGGCTACGCCTTCGGCGCGCAGGATGAAGCCGACGCTGCAGGTGCCGCGCATGCCGAGCGTGTCCCAGGTTTGCGTCGGTTCGAGCGTGTAGTCCTCCCGACGGAAGACGACGAGGACCTGGTCGGATTTCGCCGCTCCGTCCGAGCGGCGCGCAGTGGTGACGAGCGCGTCAGCCTCGCGGCCGTAAGAAATGCACGAAGCGTCGCGCTGCAGCGAAACCCGGCCGCCGGCGACGCGCACCGGCGCTTCGCTCGAGCGGATGTCGGCGCCATTGCCGCCTTCAGTCGTCGAGGAGGCGAGCAGCAGCTGGCGCTTGGCGACTTCGCCGAGGAACGCGAGTTGCCATGGAGCGCCTCGCGCGTGACGCGTGAGGCAGGCGAGCTTCACCTGATGCATGGCGAAGATCATCGCCGTCGAGGCGCAGGCGCGACCGAGAATGGCGCAAACATCGACGACGTCGGCGGCGCGCGCGCCGTCGCCGCCGAGATCGGCGGGTACGAGCATCCCGAGCAGCTTCTGCTCGCGGATGGCGGCGAAGGCTTCGGCAGGAAAGCGCGCGTCCCGGTCGACCGCGTCGGCATGTTGCTCGGCGATCGCCGCAACACGCTCGGCGCGGGCAATGAAATCTCGCGAATCCGACGCTTCTCCGACGCGAGAACGGGGCGCACGGGCAGACAGGGGGCTTACGTTAAGGCTCATGACGCCAACTCCGGATCGCAGCCGCAAAACGATAGAGAAAGCTTCTCGCCCAAGGTAAGTCCGTAGAGATCTACAGCTTTGCCTTGCAGCGCATTTGAGTCGAATACAGCGATATCCGGAATCTCTAACATGATCGACAAATCGAATGTTTAATCATTAACGAGTTGTTAACGTCGTTGCTGAAACACGCGACTGTTAGTCTTAACGCGAGAAGCGGCCGCTGGCGAACGTTTCAAATGTTAGATAAGCGAGCGTTCTGACCCCTCCGACGTGCCACGATGAGCGATCCCGCCGCCCTCGACTTCAAGCTCGGCTCTCTCGCTCGCGAATTTGCGCCTTCGCTGCCTGGCGATCCCGCGCTGGCGCGCGACGCCGACCTGCATGACGCTGGGCTGACCTCAATGGCGACCGTCAAGCTGATGCTGGCGGTCGAGGCGGCCTACGACGTCGCTATTCCCGACGCTGAGCTCACGCCAGAGAATTTTCGTTCGATCGCGACGATCGAGGCGCTGCTCGAGCGCCTGTTGGCGGCGTGACGACAGCGCCCGCCGACGCAGCAGCGCGAACCGAGCTCGATCCGCGCGCGCGCCGCTTTCTCGATCTCGTGGCCGCCAGCGCCAAAACGCACAGCGGCGCGCCGACGCTCCGGGCGTTGCGCGCCACGACGGATGGGCTCGCGTCGTTTGCCGCGCCGCCGCCGCTGGTCGAACGCCGCGACGACGTCGTCGCGTCGGGGCGCGTCGGGGTACGCTTCTACGCGCCGCCGGGCTCGGGCGACACGCAATTGCCGGCGTTGCTCTACTTCCATGGCGGCGGCTGGATCTCCGGCGGGATCGCCAGCCACGACGCGATCTGCGCGACGCTCAGCGGGCTTGGGCTCTGCCGGGTCATCGCCATCGACTACCGCCTTGCGCCCGAGCATCGATTTCCCGCTGCGCTCGACGACGGCCGGGCGGCGCTCAGGGCGATCGCCGCCCAGCCGCGCCGCTACGGCGTCGATCCCAAGCGACTGGGGATCGCTGGCGATTCGGCGGGGGCCAATCTCGCCGTCGTGCTGGCGCGCGAGGCGTCGACGCCGCTGGCGCTGCAATTGCTGCTATGCCCGGTTCTGACGCCACTCGGCCGCACGCCCTCGCGCGCGGCCCTGGCGGCGGGTTGGCTGATCGAGGAAGCGACTATGGCGGCCTACTGGGATTTCTATCGTGCGGACGGTCTTTCGCCCGACGATCCCTGCGTCGCGCCGCTCCACGGCGGCGACTTCGCCAAACTGCCGCCGGCGCTCGTTCATGTCGCGGCGTTCGATCCGCTACGCGACGAGGGCGAAGCCTATGCCGCAGCGCTGACGGCGGCGGGCGGGCGCGCCGAGTTGATCGTCCACGCCGGGCTCATCCATCATTTCTACGGCCTTGGCGGCGTCGTCCCTGCGGCGCAGGCGGCGTTCGCGCGCGTCTGCGACGGGCTCAAGCGGTCGTGGGCCGCAATTCCGTGACGCGCGGGCGCCCCTGCGACGCCGACCGGTTTGACGCGCGCCGTCGCCGAGCGTAATTTCGACCAAATCCCCAAGGGGATGGAGTCCCCCAAAACCGCCTGCCAAGGCTGATGACTCCTGCCGCGAAACGCGCGGTGGGAGGCGTTTAGCCGTGTTTCGGCCTGACGCCGATTGCCGTGTCAAAGGAGGCTAGGCGTCGATGGGACAGGTTTGGCTGCAATCGGCATTGTGGATTGGTCTGGCGCTGGTCGCCGCGATCGTTTCGATCCGCGTGGCCGTTTCGGTGGCGCTGATCGAGATCGTGGTCGGCGCGCTCGCCGGCAACGCGATCGGCCTGCCGTTGACGGAATGGGTGAATTTTCTCGCCGGGTTCGGCGCGATCATGCTCACCTTTCTCGCCGGCACGGAAATCGACCCGGGCGTGGTGCGCAGACACTACCGTTCGGCGCTGTCGATCGTGGTCGTCGGCTTCTTCGCCCCCTATCTCGGCGTCCTCGTCTACGCGCATTACGCGATTCACTGGCCGTGGGATCAGGCGCAGATCGCCGGCATCTCGCTGTCGACGACTTCGGTGGCGGTCGTCTACGCGGTGATGATCGAGACCGGCTTCAATCGCACCGAGATGGGCAAGATCATTCTCGCCGCCTGCTTCGTCAACGACCTCGGCACGGTGTTGGCGCTCGGCGTCGTGTTCGCGCACTACGACATGCGGCTGGCGTTTTTCGGCGCAGTTACGGCCGCGGTGCTGTGGCTGCTGCCGCGCTTCGCGCCGTGGTTTTTCGCTCAGGTCGGCAATCGTGTCAGCGAGCCGGAGACGAAATTCGTCGCGTTGATCCTACTCGGGCTCGGCGGCCTGGCGGCGATCGCCGGCAGCGAAGCGGTGTTGCCCGCCTATCTCGTCGGCATGGCGCTGGCGCCGGCCTTCCTGCTCAACCGCGAGTTGCCGCACCGCATGCGGATCATCGCCTTCACCATCCTAACGCCGTTCTACTTCCTGAAGGCCGGTTCGCTCGTCGAGTTTCCAGCGCTCGTCGGTTCGGCGGGGCTCGTCGTCGTCTTCTTGGCGATCAAGATGGCGACCAAGTTCGTCGGCATCCTGCCGCTGACCCGCGCCTTCCGCTTCGATCCTCGCGAAGGGATGTACACCACCCTGCTGATGTCGACAGGCCTGACGTTCGGCACGATCTCGGCGCTGTTCGGTTTGACCAACCACATCATCGACCAGGGCCAATATACCGTCCTGGTGACGGCGGTGATCGGCAGCGCGGTCGTGCCGACGCTGATCGCCCAGCGCTGGTTCCTGCCGCCGCTCCCCGAAGCGGCGGACCTTGGGGCGGTCGAGTCGACGCCGGCGGGGGAGGGGGCTGAATGATCCGCAGGATGCTCGTCGCCGACGACGGTTCTCCCAGCGGTGAGCGCGCCTTCGCCGCCGCTCTCGATCTCGCCCGCCGATTGTCGGTCGGTCTGGACATGATCTGCGTCGAGGAATTGCCGCGTTTTCCCGCCACGATCGACGAAGTCGAGGAGACGCGCGCCGATCTCGGCGGCGGCTTCGCAAAGGTGGTCGAGGCGGCGAAAGCAAAGGCGGCGGCGGCCGGCGTGCCGTTCGCCGCCCATGTCGTCGCCGGGCACCCGGTTTCGAGCATCGCCGAGTTCGTCGAGCGGCGCGGCTACGATCTGCTGATCGTCGGTTTTATGGGCCATTCGGCGCTCTACAACCGCATCATCGGCGGCGTCGCCGACCGCCTGGTCGACCTCGCCCGCTGCACGGTGATGGTGGTCAAATAGAGGCGCCGACTTTGCGCAACGCCCCGGGGTCCGGGCGTCGTAGCGGATTTGTGCTTGATTTGCCTCACAACCACATCGGCGCAACGCGTTAGAGCAATGTGCGGATCACGACAATGCGGAGTTCGCCATGGCCAGAATCGTTTTCGTCGACGCGCTCGAAATCTTAGACTCGCGGGGCAATCCAACGGTCAAGGTGAAACTTGGCCTCGACGACGGGACGCAGGCGTCCGCTTGCGTTCCCTCCGGCGCCTCGACGGGCGAGCACGAGGCGGTCGAGCTGCGCGACGGCGACAAGGCGCGCTACGGCGGCAAGGGCGTCAAGAAAGCAGTCGCCAACGTCGTCGACAAGATCGCGCCGGCGCTGGTTGGCCGCGACGCGACCCGCCAGGGCGAGATCGACGGGCTCATGCTCGGGCTCGACGGAACGCCAAACAAGGGCGCGCTCGGCGCCAACGCGATCCTCGGCGTGTCGATGGCGGTCGCGCGCGCTGCGGCGAAATCGGCCAAGCTGCCGCTCTACGCCTATCTCGGCGGCGCAGGCGCGAACCGTCTGCCGGCGCCGATGATGAACATTGTCAACGGCGGCAAGCACGCCGAGAACTCGGTCGACTTCCAGGAATTCATGGTCATGCCGATTGGCGCGCCGAGCTTCGCCGAGGCGCTGCGCTACGGCGCCGAGACGTTCCACACGCTCGCCAAGTTGCTCAAGGGCAAGGGCTACGCGACCTCGGTCGGCGACGAGGGCGGTTTCGCGCCCAATCTCGGCAGCAACGAAGAAGCGTGCGAACTGATCGTCTCGGCGATCGAAAAGGCCGGCTACAAGCCGGGCAAGGACATCGCCATTGCGCTTGACCCGGCGGCGAGCTCGTTTTTCTCCAACGGCTCGTACGACCTTGCCAAGTCGAAGGGCGGTCGCAAGTCGAGTGACGAGATGATCGCGCTCTATGGCAGATGGATCGACCGCTTCCCGATCGTGTCGATCGAGGACGGGCTCGACGAGAACGACTGGGCTGGGTTCACGCGCCAGACCACAGCGCAGGGCGGGCGCATTCAGATCGTCGGCGACGACCTGTTCGTCACCAATCCCGAGTTCATCGCGCGCGGCGTGCGCGAGAAAGCCGCCAATGCGGTGCTGATCAAGCTCAACCAGATCGGCACGGTGTCGGAGACGATGCAGGCGATCGCGCTGTGCCGCAAGGCGGGGTGGGGCTATGTCGTCTCGCACCGTTCTGGCGAGACAGAAGACGCCTTCCTCGCCGATTTCGCCGTCGCGATGGGCGGCGGCCAGATCAAGACCGGCTCGGCGAGCCGCAGCGAGCGCATCGCCAAATACAACCGCTTGCTCGAGATCGAAGTCGAATTGGGCCGCGCCGCCGTCTACGCGTCGCCGTTCGCGTAAGGGTATCTCGGCTTCCCCTCATCCGGCCGCTGCGCGGCCACCTTCTCCCGCTAGCGGGAGAAGGGTTTCGCCCCCTCTCCCGCTTGCGGGAGAGGGCTGGGGTGAGGGCAAATCTGAGAGTCTACAGCCGCGCGCCGCCGCTGACGATCGTCGCGTAGCCTAAGGCATCCAACTTTTCATAGACCTCCCGCTCTGCGTCGTAGACGTACAACGAGTCGCCAACCTTCGCTGGGTCGAAGCCATCCGCGACAAGCGCGCGTTTCACCGGCTTGAAGGTGGCGGTCGCCTCGAGCGCGGGCGTCAGGCGCAGGAACAGAGGTCGCGCGTAGCGGGGCAAGGCGCTTGTGGCGCGCGCGATCCCCGCCAGATCCGGTGGGCCGGCGATCGTCAGCGCGGCCATGCCGGCCTTGCCGTCGGCGTTGGGGACCGCGACGCCGTAGACGACCGCCTCTTTGACGCCGGGCGCAGTCGACAGCGCGGCGGCGACCTCGCTCGTCGCCACGTTCTCGCCCTTCCAGCGGAAGGTGTCGCCGACACGGTCGACGAAATAGTAGAAGCCCTCGTGGTCGCGGCGCATGAGGTCGCCGGTGCGCATCCACGCGTCGCCAGGGGCGAAAACGTCGCGCAGGATCTTCCTCTCCGTCTCCGCTAGCTCGGTATAGCCTTCGAAGCGCTGGGCAGCCTCGCGGCCGATGCGGCCCAACGCCTCGCCGACCTCGTCGACGCCGCATCGAACGCAGAATCCGTCCGGCCCGCGCTGCGGCTCTTCCTTTTCAAAGTCGAAGCGCGCCAGCGCGATGGCGTCGCGCGCGGCGAGGAACGGCGGCTGGCGTCCGATCGCGCCGACCTTGCCCTCGACGTTGTATAGCGTCAGGTTGCCTTCGGTAGAGGCGTAGAACTCGAGGATCTGGGCCAAGCCGAAACGCTCGGCGAATGCTCGCCATACCTCAGCGGAAAGCCCGTTGCCGCAAGCGAGGCGCAAGCGATGGCGCTGTTCGTCGGCCGAAGGCGGCGCGGCGGCGAGGTAGCGACAGAGCTCGCCGATGTACTGAAAGATTGTGCAGTCCCAGCGCGCAACCTCGCTCCAGAAGCGGCTGGCCGAGAACTTCTCGGCAATGACAACCGAGCCGCCATTGACCAGCGCCGCGGGCAGTGCGGCGACGCCGCCGACGCTGTGGCAGAGTGGCAGGCAGTCGTACATGCGGTCGTCAGCGCGCATGCCGGCGAGGCCGGCGAACCAATGGCTCCAGGCGACGACGCGATGGTGGCTGACGGCGGCAGCCTTGGGCAAGCCCGTTGTGCCGGAGGTGAAGATCAGCAGCGCGCGGTCCGAAAGCGTCGTCCCTCGCCGTTCGGCGTCGTCAAGCGCGGCGCCGCTGAGCGCCGGCAGCGCAAGATCGACGCGGCGCATTTCCTCCCCGCCGCCATGGCGCCAGACGTCCAGCGGCAGGCCGGCGAAGGCTTCGGCGCAAGTGTCGGCGAATGGCGCTGCGACGATCGCCGCCCGCGCGCCAGCGACCTTGACGCAATGGCCGAGGGCGGCGCCGACGAGGTTGACGTTGAGTAGCGCAACGACAACGCCAACCTGGGTCAGGCCAAGCCACAACGCGAAATACTCGGGCCGGGCGCCCATCAGCAGCGCGACGACGTCGCCCTTGGCGAGCCCCGCGGCGAGCGCCCAGCGTGAATAGCGGTTCGCCCGCTCGGCGAGGGCGCGGAAGGTGAACTGCTCGATGTCGCTGAGCACGGCGGGCGCGTCGCCGTAGGCGGCGGCCCATTCGCCGACAGCGCGCGCCAGGGTTCGGGTCGGGTCGCGCGTCGCTTGGGCCGTCGTCTCCAGCGCCTTGAGCCAGGCGCGGGCGGGCGTCGCGGCGCTCGGCCGCGGCGCGGCCGCGGTCATTCCAACGTCTCGTATTGGCTGCGCCAATGGGCGAGCGCCGGGCCGCCCTGGCCGCGCTGAACCGCGACGACGGCGCCGATGACGATCGCGTGCGTGTGGCGCTCGAGGATCTCCTCGACCCGGCAGTCGATACCCGCCAGGGCGTCGGCGAGCAGCGGCGAACCGGTGGCGAGCGTCGTCCAGCGGCCGAGGGCGAAGCGCGCCGCGCCGCGTTCGCCAATCCGGCTGGCGAAGCGGTCGGCGAGCTCGCGGTGGCGGGCGCCGAGCAGATTGACGGAGAAGGCGCCGGTCTCTCGCAGTCGCTTGAGCGTCTGCGCTTCGCGACCGAGGCAGATGAGCAGGGTCGGCGGCGCGAGCGACAGCGACGTCAGCGCCGTGACGGTGCAGCCCGAGCGCGCGCCGTCGCTGCCGCAGGCGACGATCGAAACCCCGGCGGCGAACTCGCGCATCGCCTGACGAAAGACGGCGGAATCGCCGCTGTTCGACGGCGCGGTCATGCGCTGATCTTCGTCATCGCGTTGCGGACTCTCGACATAAGCCATTGCGGGCCGCCCTTCTAGCCGCCCCAGCGGGCGACTGCAAACGTCGCGGCGCTGCGCGCCGTCTTGCGTCGCGCCACCAGGCCGAGCCAGTTGTGAACGAGCTGGACCCCCGCCTGGCGCCAGGGCTGATCGTCGAGCGAGAGGGCGGAGACGGGAAAGCCCGTCGCAATCGCCGCCTCGGGCGCCGCCATGGCGCACCGCGCGAAATTGGCCACGGCGGCGGCGGCTTCGGGCGGGTAGTAGTTCGCGGGCGGGTTCGGCGCCGACGCCGCCTCGCCGCGCAGGAACCGCAATAGGTCGCGACGATGCTCGCGCGCCAGCGTGTCGGCCTCGTATTCCGGATGACCCTGAAGGAAGACCAACAGGCTGCGCGCCTTGCGAACGAACAAGTCGACTCCGCATTCGGGCGAACGCGTCAAAACGCGATAACCCTTTTCCGTGAGCTTCGCCTCGTCGAGGTCGTTCCAGCGCGAATGCGGTGCGCGGTAGCGCGGTTCGAGCCCGTGGACCAACTCGTGGTCGGCAACGACGTCGAGGAGATAGACGCCTGTGCGCTTGCGGGCGAGCGGCCGCCGCGCGACGCCGTCGCTGCGCAGCACCTCGGCATGTGCGGCGAGACAGGACAGCAGCGACGAGATGGTGTTTTCGGCCGCCCAATCGAGGACGAAGCCGAGCTCTTCCCAGAATGGTTCGTCGCGCAGGTCTGCGGCGCAAGGTTCGGCGCCGGTGACGACAAGCGCGTCGAGCCGCGCGGTCTTCAGCGCGCTGCAGGGGGCGTAGTCTTCGGCCATGGCCCGCCGCGCTTCCGGCGCGCGCGGCAGCGTGTCGAGTGCGAACAGGCTCAGCCGGAGGTCGAGTTCGCCGCTCGCCTCCTCGAGCAGGCGCGTGAATTGTCGCTGTGTCGCCGCAACCGCCGAGTCCGGCATGTTGTTGACGAGGCCGATCGAGATCGTGCGCCAACCGTGATCGCCGAACCCGCCAAAGCGCGCGCCGCGCTCGCCCGGCGCGTGACCAGTCGGAATTGGCGTGGGGCGTTCGATCTTCAGCGCCATGGCGAGGCTCTATTCCGCGGCGCGCCGCGCGCTGGCGGCGGCGAGCGCTTGGTCCAGGTCTTCGAGAATGTCGTCGATGTGTTCGAGACCGACGCTGACGCGCACCGTTTCCGGCCGCACGCCCGCTTTGAGCTGCTCCTCGGGCGTCATCTGCCGATGGGTGGTCGAGGCGGGATGACAGCAGAGCGAGCGCGCGTCGCCGATATTGACCAGCCGTTTGACCAGTTTCAGCGCATCGTAGAATCGCTTGGCCGGCTCGAGTCCGCCGACGACGCCGAAGGTCAACAGCGAAGCGGCGCGTCCGCCGAGGTACTTTTGCGCCAGCGCGAAATAGGGGCTGGCCGGCAGGCCGGCGTAATCGACCCAGGCGACGCGCGGGTCGGCGCTCAGCCATTCGGCGACCGCGCGGCCGTTGGCGACGTGGCGCTCAATGCGCAGTGGCAGAGTCTCGATGCCCTGCAGCAGCAGGAAGGCGCTCATCGGCGCAAGCACCGCGCCGGTCGTGCGCTGATAGACGCTGCGCGCGCGAGCGAGAAAAGCGTCGCGGCCGAAGCGGTCGACATAGACGAGGCCGTGATAGGATTCGTCCGGCTCGGTGAATTGCGGGTAGCGCTTCGCCTGAGCGCGCCAATCGAAGCGGCCGGCGTCGACGATCGCGCCGCCCATCGCGACGCCGTGGCCGCCCATGAACTTGGTCAGCGAATGCACGACGATATCGGCGCCGTGGGCGATCGGCCGCAACAGGATCGGCGTCGCGACGGTATTGTCGACGATCAGCGGCACGCCGCACGCGTGCGCGAGGGCGGCGAGCGCCGGGATGTCGCAGACATTGCCGGCCGGGTTGCCGATCGACTCGCAGAAGACGGCGCGCGTCGTTTCGTCGATCAACGGCGCCATGTCCTCAGCGCGCTCGCTCCTGGCGAAGCGCGCTTCGACGCCGTTGTTGCGCAACGTGTGGGCGAGCAAAGTGTGGGTCGTGCCGTAGAGGGTCGGCGGCGCGACGATCGAGCCGCCGCGGTCGGCGAGCGTCAGGAAGGCGTAGGCGAGCGCGGCCTGTCCGGAGGCGACGGCGAGCGCGCTCGCGCCGCCTTCGAGCAGCGCTACGCGCTTCTCAAGAATTTCGGTCGTCGGATTGGCGATGCGACTGTAACGGAAGCCTTCAGCCTCGAGATTGAACAGAGCGGCGCCATGATCGGCGCTGTCGAACTCGTAGGCGACGGTCTGGTAGATCGGCGGCGCGACCGCCTTGGTCGCCGGGTCGCAATCGAAACCGCCGTGAATCGAAATGGTTTCGCTTCGCATGGGCTAGCCTCGGCGTTCGCCGGGCGAGAGGGACGCCAGTGGGTCCCGACGCCGCACGACGCGAGGCAGAGTTGCGCGCCTTCGCTTGCATTTTCAACAATTGCAGCCGAACGATCGCGCGTTAGCGTTAAGGTTTCAGAAGGGTCAGTGAAGAAATTCGGTTAACGCCTCAAGCCGAGGCGCGCGCCGGCGCTGGCGCTTCGGCGGGGCGTTTCTCGATCAGCCAAACCAGCGCTGCGGCGACGAGGCATAGCGCGCCAGCGGCGTAAAGAGCCGGCAGATAGGACTGCAGCACGCTGCGCGAGTAACCGGCGCCGTAAGCAGCCGTCGCCGCGCCCGCCATATGCGCGGCGTAGATCCAGCCGAATGCCGCGCCGGCGCGGTCGCGGCCGAACGCCTCGGCGGTGAGACGCGCCGTCGGCGGCACGGTCGCGACCCAGTCGAGGCCGTAGAACATCGCGAACAGTGACAGGCCGTAGATCGAGAACGAAGAGCCTGGCAGGTAGATCAGCGACAGGCCGCGCAAGCCGTAATAGACAAACAGCAGAGCGCGATTGTCGTAACGATCGGACAGCCAGCCGGAGCCGATCGTGCCGACGAAATCGAACCCGCCCATCAGCGCCAGTGTCGAGGCAGCAGTTATCGAGCCGACGTCGAAGTCCGAACACAATGCGACGAAATGCGTCTGGATCAGACCGTTGGTGCTGAAGCCGCAGATGAAGAATGTCGCAGCGAGAATCCAGAACGCGCCCGAGCCGGCGATCTCGCCAAGCGTCCTCAGTTCACCGCCGCGGCGCGGCGCGGGCGCCGGCGGCGCGAAGGCGCTTTCGCCATAGGGAGCAAGCCCGAGGTCGGCGGGACGGTCGGCCATCAGCAGCGCGACAAGCGCCGCTGCGGCGACGAGACCGGCGAGCGTCGGGCAAAGCGCCGCGCGCCAGCCCCAACCCCGTTCGAGCCAGGCGGCGAGCGGCAGGAAGACGAGCTGGCCCGCCGCTGCGCCGGCGGTCAGCACCCCGAGTGCGAGACCGCGCCGCGCCGTGAACCAGCGCGTCGCGACGACCGCGCCGAGCACGAGCGCAGTCAGGCCGGCGCCGACGCCGACCATCACGCCCCAAAGCAGCGTAAGCTGCCAAACCTGGCTCATCCAAAGCGACAGCGCCAGGCCGACGCCGATCAGGAGAGCCGCGCCGATCATGACGCGTGAGAGGCCGATGCGATCGACCAGACTCGCGGCGAAGGGCGCCATCAAGCCGTAGATGAGCAGCCGCAGCGCCACAGCGCCGGAGATGTCCTCGGCGCTCCATCCGAACTGCCGTTCGAGCGGCAGGATCAGCACGCCGGGCAGCGCCATCGCGCCCGCGGTGACGACGGAGAGGGCGAAGACGACCGCCAGCACAACCCAGCTGTAATGGAGTCCGAGACGCGACAAACGCCGCGCCAACCTCCCGGCCAGCATGCGCGGTCCTTTCCGGCGGGCTTGGGACTTACGCCGACCGTGCGGCGCGCGGGACGGAAATGAGCGCCGGCGCGGTGCTTGTCAATCGACGTGAGCGGCGCCCCTCAAGCGAGCGCGATCGCGGCCACCAGCCGGCCGTAGTCGGGTTCCTTGCGGTGAGTGGCGCGCCGGTAACTGAAGAAGCGTTCTTCATCGGCGTAGGTGTCGAGGCCGAGGTCCTCGAAGCGGGCGATGCCGGCGCGCGCCGCGCGCTCGGCGAGGTAGCCGTGAAGATCGAACATCGACCTCCCGGCGTTGATGCTTTGGGTGAAGAAACGGACAGAACTTTTGTCAACGTCTTCGAAAGTCGCGCGAAATTCCGGACCGACCTCGTAAGACGGCTGGGCAATGCAAGGACCGAGCGCCGCGCTGATGCGATCGACCCGCGCCCCGAGCGCCGTCATCGCGTCGACCGTCGCTTCGAGCACGCCGTTGAGGGCGCCTTTCCAGCCAGCGTGCGCGGCGCCGATCACGCGGGCCTCCGCGTCGGCGAACAGGATCATGCCGCAATCGGCCCCGGTGACGCCGAGGCCGAGGCCGGGCGTCGCTGTGACCAACGCGTCGCAACGTGGCCGCGCCTCGCGGGGGAACGGCGCCGTGATCGCCAGCGCGTCGGGCGAATGGACCTGATAGGGAATCGCCAAACGCTCGGGCGCAATCTTGATCGCCGCCGCCATGCGGGCGCGGTTGGCGACGACGGCTTCCTGCTCGTCGCGCGAGCCGACGCCGCCGTTGAGCGTCGCGTAAACGCCCTGGGAGACGCCGCCGCGGCGGGTGAAGAATGCGTGCGCGACGCCTGGCAGCTCGAGCGTCGCGGCGCTGAGGGTCTCGGCTGCCGTCACTCGGGCTTCGCCGGGTTGGTTTGGAAGCCGGGTGGCGCAGGGACCGCGCGATTGGCGACCACCATCGCCTTGAACAGCGCTCCCATCTCGTTTTCACCCTTGCCGACCAGGCGACGGCGCGCCGCCTCGATTTCCTGGGCGCGCTCCGGCGTGCGCTCGCCGAGCGCGCGGGCGCGCACATCGACGCCGAGCGCGCGCAGGAAGTCACCCTGGTCGATCGGCCCGTGGACTGTCGCGCCGGCGGCGCGCGCGCTGCGCGCCATCGCGGCGAAATCGACATGCGTGGTGAGGTCGCACTCGCCCGGCTCGGACAACGGGCTGACGGACGTATGGGCGCGCAAGGCCTGCAGCGTGTCGCCGAAACCGGAGATCGCGTGGCCATAGTCGAGAAACAAGGCCGCGCCGCCCTGCTTCGCCAGTCGCGCCGAAAGCTCGAACATGAAGCGATGTGCGACGGCGCCGACCTCGATCACCGCGCCGTCGTCGGCCTCCGTGCTGAGGAAAGGCTCCGGTTTGTCGGCGACGCCGAACACCAGCTCGCCCGCACCGTCGAGACGCACCACCCGCTCGCGCCATTGCCCGCCGCGCCGCTCGAATTGCCTGACCGGCAGTGCGTCGAGGAACTCGTTGGCGAGAATGATCGCCGGGCCTTCCGGCGCCTCGGCAAAGGTCCCGCGCCAGGCGATCGGCGCGCCCGCGGTGAGCAGCGCGTCGTATTGGAGCTGCGCAAGCGGCGGGCTCGTCTCGATCAGCGTGACATCGAGCGCGGCTCTGAACTCTGGGACGACGCGCGCGGCGCGCAACGCGTCGCTCATCAACGTGCCGCGGCCGGGGCCAAGCTCCATCACCCGCACGGGATTGGGCCGCCCCATGGACGTCCACACTTCCGCCGCCCACAGCCCGATGAGCTCGCCGAACATCTGCGAGATCTCGGGCGCGGTCGTGAAGTCGCCTTCGGTCCCGAATGGGTCGCGCGTCATGTAGTAGCCGTACTGGGGATCGGCCAGCGCGAGCTCCATGAACCGCTCGACGGTCATCGTTCCGCCCTTGGCGAGCTTCAGCTTGATCTGGTCGCCCAGCGCGCTCATGCCGGTCCTCCGGCGGCGGTGTTTGTCCGCAGACTCCAGGCGATCAAAGCGCCGCCGATGACGATCAGCGGCGCGGACAGCAACATGCCCATTGTCAGGCCGCCGCCGAGGTCCTCGAGACGCGGATCGGGATCACGAAAGAACTCGCTGAAGATACGCGCCGCGCCGTAGAGGACGCCGAAACCGCCCGCGAGGAGTCCAGGACGGCGAAATGCGCCCTGGCGCGCGGCGAGCGACAGCGCGACGAAGACGACGAGGCCTTCAAGCACCCCCTCGTAGATTTGGCTCGGGTGGCGCGGCAGGCCGTCGGACCCCGGGAAGACCATCGCCCAGGGGACATCGGTCGGGCGTCCCCACAGCTCCGGTTTGATGAAATTCGCCAACCGGCCGAGAAAAATGCCGATCGGGGCAACCACCGAGGCAAGATCGAAGACCGTCAGCGCCGGCACGCGATAGCGGCGCGCGAACAGCCACGCCCCGAGCACAGCGCCGATCAGACCGCCGTGGAAGGCCATGCCGCCGCGCCAGACTTCGAAGATCTCGAGCGGGCGCGCGAAATAATAGCTCGGGTCGTAGAACAGCACGTTGCCGAGCCGACCGCCGACGATGACGCCGATCGCGCAATAGACCAAGAGGTCGTCGATGCTGTCGGGGGTCGGGCGCGCCGCTCCACCCCAAAGCCGGTCGTTGGCGACGATGCGCCGGATCAGCGCCCAGCCCGCGATCAGCCCCGCGATATAGGCGAGCGCGTACCAGCGAATCGCCAGCGGGCCCCATTGAATCAAAATGGGATTGATCGCGGGAAAAGGCAGGACGAGCGTGGACATATGCCCGTTGGTGATGCGACGAGGCCGCTTGCGCGTCAAGAGCGCGGGATGCGGCGCCCACGCAAATCGTTGGGAAAACGGGCCGTGCGAGGTCTTCAGCCGCGCTTTGGCGCGGAATCCCTGGGCGGAGGCGCGCCGGCCGGGGTCAGCTTGTGCCGCGCGAGGCGTTCGTACAAGGGCCGAGCGGCGGCGGCGATCGGTTTGAGCGAATCAGCGAGATCGTCGAACGCGACCTCGCGGCGCGGCGGTGCGAAGCCGGTCGACT
>Ga0181522_10001248_pt1 | contig 15825 bp, 22 predicted proteins | sample PEATcosm2014_Bin_27_FD_121103 | JGI IMG/M metagenome (GOLD analysis project Ga0181522, IMG submission 121103) | Peatland microbial communities from MTU Mesocosm Facility, Houghton, MI, USA - PEATcosm2014_Bin05_10_metaG | ecosystem: Environmental > Terrestrial > Soil > Wetlands > Peat | place... | reverse complement strand
CCACCAGCCAGCGCAATCTGATCCTTGCGATTCTGAGCGATCAGAGCATCGGCTGCCTTCGTCTCTTCAGGTTTGGCGTTCGGATCAGCCTTTATAGCCTCCGCTTCCGCTACGTTCTTCGGTTGGCGCGGGGGTGCATTCTGCCTGTCGAAGTTCTGTACGTTCTGAATTCCACCTAAGAGCGCAGCCATTTTTCCAGCAGCACCCGGATCGCTTTTGGCGAGTGTCTGAAGCGCCTGCGTGTAACTGTAACCACCAGCGCCGTTATCCGTTCGGACCAATGCAGCCTGAAACTTGGTGGCAGCCGGAGCGATGGCGGTATCATGCGCCGTCAGGCTGGCAATATCGAGCGGATGAAGCTGCTTATCATTCGGAAGACTGGCGTTTAGTTGTTTGTAATAGGCGTCGATTTCATCATCCATGTTTTCGAGTGCAGTCATTTGGGTTTTGTAGTCTAGTGCCATGCGCAGACCCATCGGACTATCGGCCAGATGTGGATTGTTGAAAGCGGGAGCCAAGTTGTACTTTTTGCCTGTTGCGATATCCCTATCAGTGAACAGTCCTTCAGCCTTCAGACTCGGATCGACGATCATGTAATTGATATCCCAAAGGGGCTTACCGTCCGCATCTGTAGCTTGTTTCCCATCTTGACCCATACGGGGGACTACCTGATAAGGGATCGCGTTCTCGCTGGTGACGTTGTAATTCTTCAGGTCGGCATAGGTTGGATAACCCTTAATGAACGATGGGTATTCGCTCTGGAGTTTGGTCGCAAGGTCTTTATAAGAATCAACGTAGGCTTGGTTATTCTCACGATCCATATTTCCAATCTGCATCGCATTGTTGTGCGTTTGCATGTTGTTCTTGAGGGTCAGAAGTCTACGGTTGTAATCTTGCTGCGCATTCTGCTCTTGCTGCTGTTGCTGCTTTTCGACGTTCTGCTGGCCCTGTTGGAATCCTTCTTGCGCTGCGCGTCCGAGTACACCCGGTCCCGGCTTAGCAGCCGCGCCTGCAATTCCGCCTGAAAGAGCTTGCATAGCGATAGCCAAGGCGATCTGTCGGCCCGTGAGCTTAGCTGGGGTGCGTTGCGCGGTTCCAGTGGCGTCGATTGTGACTGTCTGTGGGTTGCCAGCAAGCGTGCGAGCAATTTCCGAAACCAGACTCGCCTTCTGTACTGCCGGATGCTGCGAGAAGTCAGGAATAGGAGCGGGTTGCGGATTGCTGATCCCGGTCTGTGCGGGCTTCGTCTGGGCAGGGATCGCCTGTGGTGATGCTGGTGCGTTCTGAGGCACAGGGTTCGGCTGACTGGCTGCCATCGGCTGCTGAGCGCTGGCGACAGGAACCGGTGTCTGATTCGGAGGAGTAGTCGCGCCTACAATCGGATTATCCGAACTGAGAATTTGCCCGCCATTTGGTAGTGAAATCTGTCCCTGAGCGTAAGGGGTATTGCTGGCTGCATCTGGCATTTATTGGTTTCCTATAAAAGTGCTGGTTGTGTTTTGGACCGCTATACGGGCGGATCGCCGCGCACAGCCAGCGAGGAGAGCGGCGATTTTCTTTAAGACCTAACTACCGGGAAGGGGGCTTCCGTTTACGGAGACATTTCCGGGTGAATTAATGGTGATGATGGTATCGGTTGACACCAAAACCCCGTTGACTAGAATCCCTTTGAGAGTCGTGGGAACCCATTCAGGTCCACCAGTCACTGTTCCTGTTTGATCCAAGGTAAGAATCGACCCCGAAGACGGGAAGTCCAATGCCGGAGATACGACTGCGATTCCTTGGATTCCCGTAACGGTCACATTCGGGCTCCCCGGCGTCGTCTGCACATCGCCTTGCAAAACTCCCAACGTACCGCCACCTACTGTAATTTCTCTGTTTGCCATTGATTACTCCATCTAGTTGTAAATGGAGACGGTCACATTGTATGACCAGTTTCCTGTGTACTTTCCGCCATATACGCCCGCCGTAATCGCGCTTAGACCATCGTGAGTGAAAGAAACGGATTGCGTCACGTTGTAGCCATTCACAAGGCTGGAGCCTAAACTGGCAGCACCGACAGCGGTGTAACCTACGCTACCGTTCCCATACTGGTCTGAGGCCGAATACGAAACGATAAGGCCCGGAGCGATAGAGCTAGCTATCGGAGTGCCACTTACCGTAAGCGACGAGATAACGAGATACGGCCCTTTAGGTAATTGCACCGCGAGAATCGCCGATTGGTCTCCACTGAGAGTCATTGTTCTTCGGGACAACAGCGTGCCTGACGGACTGACAGCCGGAGTGACTACGCCCACGGGCGGCTGCCCAGTGGCCGTCTGTATCGAATTTGGATATTGAAGGGTAATAGACATACTTTGTTAAACTCCTAATTGTGCTTTGCTACGCCTGACCTACGCCTGATTTAATCTCCTACGCTCCTACTACCGAGACGATTTGCCCGTCAGTCCCAGCGAGCCAAATCTGGTTCGCATTGCCCCCCGGTAACGAAATCCACAGTTGCGAGGAAGGGGGGATCAACGCACTCATGGTCAGGCTTACTTCGGACGAACTATCGATTGCAACGGTATCAGCCGAATTGTTTACGACCGTCAGCCCATTGGTGACAGTACGGGAAGGAAGGCTTTGCGCTGATCCCGTTAGAACGACTCGAAGGGCTATCAAATCCTGCATGACTTACCTCTCACCGCCAGACAGAACGTTAGTGATTAACATTCGGAGTGCTTCGCTTTGCAAGCTGGAGTCCCGTTGCAGGTCTTCAATCTGTGCCCTTAGCGAAGCGACCTCCGCGTAGAAGTCTGGCAGTGTTTCATTATCATCGTGGAACTCGGTCAGGGTCTCACCAATTGCCTTCTCGGCTTCTTTCGTCATTTCACGTTGCAAGCGCAGGTAATCGTCCCGATCCATCATTGTGATTTGCATGGGCGTGCTTACCATTGCGCTCCCTTCTCTTCGTATTCCAGATACGCCTTCGTCGGAATTCGGAAGTAACGCTTGTACTCGTCCGCAGACATGCGGTCGATTTCGGCTTTGCTATACAGCTTCAATCTGCCGCTATCGTCCACGCCTTCAGCCTCATTCTGCTGCACGGGTGCTGGCGCTGGAGCCTGTTCGATTACCGGCTCCGGCTGTGGTTCCGACCTATGCTCTATCAGAGCCAGCCCGTCCAGATAACCTACGATGTTGCCAAGCGTCTCCGCGTCGAACACCACCACGTCATTCCGCATACACCAATTGGCAATCAGGTCGGCATTCGCTTGTGACTGGTGATACTCAGGATTGGCTGCCATAAACGCATGGGCGGAGCGGAGGTTGTATTCGTTCGCTTCCTCTAGGTTTTCAAGGCGGATTGTTTTCATCGGATCACTGAGCAGACTACGCACAAACGTCGGGTCCTCTTTTCCGTTCAGCGCTGTTCCCCTCTCGGCTGCCCGGAGCTTCCTCGCTGTTTCCTGTAGCTCCGCCTCTGCTTTGCGGATGGGAGCCAAGCGCCTTTCCTCCGCTAGCTTTTGCTCCGCTTCCTGCTCTTGATCCCATCGCCGTCTTTCGATGCGGTCGCGTTCCCTATATGCCATATTTCTCCTCTAGCCTCCAAACCTGATCCATTACTTTCCTATGGAGGAATTGCCCAAGGTTCTCAAACTCGGACCATGAACGCACATCCGCCTGTCCAGTCCTCTGGCACACTGCGAGATACCTCAGATAATCCGTTGACACCTGTTCCACGCGTACCGGCTCCGTCTTCGGAGGCTTCGGCTCTGGTTTCGGTTGCGGATCGGGCGCATTCAAGTAATCACGTTCGTATCCGGTGATCTTTGTGGGCTGCAATCGGCCATACCTGCACGCCTCAAGGCGACACGGGATCGGCAGACCCGACGCATAATACACGGAAGGAATTCTTTCCGGTACGGTCCACTCGCTTTCGCAAGTGTTGCACCGTAGCAACCAGTTACGAGGGCTGGAATTCGCCAGCTTCATAACGGAGACAGACCCGAAAGTATGTCCCGTCCAATTAACAGCGCCCAGTGGTGTGCTCATGCTGCCATCCCGATATCGCTGAGAATGTCCGTGATATCGCGTCCCTGTGGTTTGAACCCGTTCGCGTCAGCAACCGGAAACAGCCTTCGCACCAGCGGATCGGAGGGTGACGCCAACACATGTTCGAGGCTAATATGACCCGGCTTCGGGTCCAATAGCAACGGAGTGCGCTTGTGTCTACACTCCAAGATCACTTCGTCTTTCTCGTTTTGAAAAGCTAACTCTTTAACCGCTTTGCACTCAGGGCACAATAAGCGTGACCCTCTTCTTATCCTTACGCTCACGACACTCCGTTGAGTAACTGTTTGCGCCAGTCGATCTTTTTCTTGACCCATTTGAACCAGAACATAGGGTCCAAACGGCGCTGTACGAACACCCTGCCCAGCTTGTTTACTACCGGCTGACGGTATCGCTCAGGGACGCGCTTAACATCGGCCATCTGTTCGATAAGCAATCGAACCAACGTGCGGCGCTCTTCGTCGTCTAAGCTCGCGGTTCTAATCGCGTTATCGATGTCAACCGTATATTCGCAGAGCAAGAACCTGTTGACGGTTCGTTTGCTTTCGTCATATTGAAACGCACTCAGGGGATGTTGTAGGTCCACCTTTGCCTTAATGTAGGTTTCCAGAACTCGGTCAACCGTCTTGAGCCTGATCCTGTATATTTCTGTAGGTGTCCTCACTCCCCTCCGAATGAGTTTGTACTACTGTCTCCGCCTGATTCGGTTCAATCTACGCTCAACATGCCTGCCGTTCTAACGGTCAGAATCGTGTGTTGGATGCGTATCGTTTACGTTCTCAGGTTTCACTTACGGACGGGTGACGTTCTATGCGTCTTGCCCGTACGGGTCGATTCCCGCCCGCAGTGATTGGAGAAACCTGCCTTTATACTTATATAAGAGCCTGAGAAAGGATTTCTAAGTACGATTCCGCATATTTATTTTCATGCGGACCTGTATCCCCATGAAGCCTGCTTTACCGTTTCGGATCGGTAATAGCCGTCCTCTCCATCCGTCTGATCGAAGCGCTGTGATGCCAGTTCCGCAGCCGTAAGGATCGCAACCCCTCTCGAACCGATTGATTCTCCAGCTTCGGCAACGATTCGCGCCCTATTACTGCGTTTCTTGTGGATGAACCCGCAATGCCTCCGGATTAGAGCGCTGAGGCGCGTAGGCAGTCTGGCTGCTCCTCGCTTGGTCAGGGAGTCAATAAGCTGGAAGATTAGGAGATGAACTTCTTGGAGGGCGTCTTCTTCGCTCAAGGCAACATCGACCATACTTGAGGCGAGTTCCTGATGTATTCGGTATCGGATCAGTTTTCGGTATTTGCTGGTAAGTACGATGAACCTAGATGCGGGTTCGAGAATGCTCAGCTCCCAAAGCAGGAACGAATATTGGTCTAGTTCGCCATCGTACTGATCCAAATGCTGCGACAGACCGTCCGCAATGTCGAAGGCTTGTGCTGCTAGAAGGTCCCGGTCTTCCTGTAGTGTGTTTAAGATTGTGCCAAAGGTGGCACGGTATAATTCCCGAACGGTTTCGGACCGTCCGTCGCGTATTGTTGCATCCATATTCTCCTTGGTTAGGTGTGTGTTTCAGTGTTGCAATGTTGCTTAGTCTATTTCGTGGAAATCCTCGTCCGACAAAGTAAAAGATGGCTCTTCCACGAAGTCGGGTATCTGTCCCATAGTCACAGGCTGCCGTGTTAGAAGCGAGTGGTCAACTAGTCGCTTGGCAGCCCGAAACGTGGCAGTGTCTGAGGATTCGTACCACCATTGGATAGTCTCGAATTCGCACCCGCCTGCCAGCATTGTGTATGCTTCAGCTTTCCGAGTGGCCGCGTCTCCACGGGTACGGCTCTCAGTTTGATAGGTCCGTTCGATAAAGGCGGATATTTTGGCGTGGTCGGTCATGCTACCCCCACTCTTTGCGCCATCTGCTCCTGTTTCTCTTTCAACATCCGAAGCTGATTCTTCATCACTCCGCCCGCGTACTTGTAGACCATTTGCGGATCGGGGTCAGGGGCGAGCGCTGCCCGATACTTCTGCGCGGCGCGTTGAATACCAGCCTCAACGATCCGTTCGGGGTACATCACCAACCACATATTCAACTGCACTGGTTCCGGGGCTGGAACGTGTGGCAGAACCATATCCCACAATTCCACATAGCTCTTGATCTTTTCGAGTAACGTCATTGCCTTACCTCCTTCATTTGTCGCCACGCTTCTGCAAGTGGAACCGGCTCATTGGAACCGGAAGCGTAATACTGGTCATGGCTTGCATTGACATATAGATTGACACTGGGGGGCGGTACCGGAAACTTGCCGGGAACCGGCATAGGCTGTACCACATCCGCCAGTCTCTTTGGCGGGACAAGTTCGGGCGCGGAACTGGTGCCCACTTGCGTCCCATCCTGTCCTCCCGACGAAAGACAGACATTCAAATTTTCAGACCCCGGAGGGTAGAGGTTAGCTTGTAGAGGTGTTTGTAGAGGTTGTCTTATAGAGGTTAATAGAGGTTGGTGCGTTTTTCCCTCTTCGTTTGTTACAGTTACGTGTTTTGCTCCGGACACTTCGCCCTGAATTCCGGACACTTCGCCCTGAATTCCGGACACTACCCCCTGAATTTCGGACACCTCGGTGTCTGTAGCGGACACCTCTTCTAAACCTGAGTGTCCCTCTGAGCGGACACTAGTGTCCCTATAGGCGGACAGTGGTTCTTTATTTGACCTGCATTCGCTGGCTTGTTTGTCCGGGTATTTTGCGATCCATTGGGCGTGAGTCAGGACCCGATACCGCGCTTCGATACCTGTGGGCTTACCATCAGACCGAGGGGCGACGGGATCAAACCAGCCTTTTGACACTAAAGAGAGCGCGGTATCATTGGCGGTTGTTTTAGACATCCCTATAAACTCATTAGCCATTCGACGGCTACTGAGTATCAGGATTCCAGTTTTACGAGACTTTGACCGGGCAAGATCGTAGATCGCGTATTCATTGCCGGTCATATGGCGGTGGGCAAAACACGATGGGCGTGCTTGCGTAGGAGTCGTACTGTCTTTCATTGAGTGTTTTCCTTAAGTGTGCTCACCTACTTTCTCGCCCGATTGAGCAGGGCGCGTTATGCGCACAACGGCGCGTTGAATCACAGACTCCCATCGGGGAGCCTACCTATATAAGAATAAAAAACGAAGCCCATCTCCCCGATCAGAACGTCTCTACCGACTCCGGGGCATTGGGACACAAGGAATGATGGTCTGGAATCTTTGCCAGTCCGTATGGGTTGACGTTGGAGCCTTTCCGCGCTCTCGCCTTGATGTAATCGACGCGGACTTCGTAGCTGGAACGTCCATAACCATCCTTGAAATCGGCATGTCCAAAACAGCCGTGACGCGTGGTATTCGGATCGCTGTGACCATTCACCATCATGGCAAGTATCTCTTGTTCGCTGTGCTTGTCTGGCTTAACGACAGGATTACGGGTGCGGATCGCATCGTCAGAATCGAAGATTGTACCGTGCACCGCTGTCACCCACAGGTCATCGGGGACGCTGGGACTGCTCAATTGCACGATGAGCCGTGCTGCGAGTGCTTTGGCATCCCCCACCTGTTGCCGAGACTCCTCTGTTGGGATTGAGGTGCCGCACGCTTCGCACAGAGCGTGGTAGTGCTCATCAGCACGGCTGCTGTTGATGAAGCTATTCAGATGTTCGATTGTTGACTGGTTACTTGGCATCCTGATCCCCTCCGTTGTACTGCTCTAAGTACGCCCTAGCATTCGCTACAGCTTGCGCTATCACATCAGGGTCTACGGCTGGTGCCACAGGCTCCGATTCACCTACGCTTAAATCTGGGGCGCTGGTGGGCATTTCTGAGAGTGGCACTCGCTTACGAATGCGCAGCAATTCGGATAATTCGATCTTGTGCTTTGACAGTAATTCTGGATTAGCGCCCGATTCCGTAAGCTGAGCGATCTGGCGCTTTAGGTATGCACGGCGGTTGATTTTGCGTCGGATTTCATTGTGTCGCCATATTCGACCCATGACGACTTCGCGCAAATGCCGGGATGCGGCTTCGGCTTTGGGATCGGTAATGCGCCCCGACTCTGGCACCAAAATGCCGCGCACTGCGAGTGCCAGTCGAGCGGCTTCGATCCGTTCCCATGGATTAGCTGACTGTAAAAGTGGAGCAATCGCATCGGCGATGCCCTGTAGTTGTTGCTTCATTGAAATTATTGTTTCCTGATTACAGGACCTTGGGAAGGTCCCGGCGCACTTCGCTGCAAGGCTATGCGACTGATACGGCTAATACGCGGTTCAACAGGTTAGTCAAACCGAACTTACTACTAAGACCGATGCTATCATGGAAAGTATGAATTGTCAAGCATTATCTTACGGACTGTCCTGTAACTCCTGTATCTGGGGTACTTTAGCGGAAAAGCTCTTTCTGAAAATAGTTCCCACGGGTCTGATGGAACCACCTAGGAGTCCCTAGGAGTCCCTAGGATGGTACCTACAAGCGTATAAGATACCAAATCACTAGGGAAGTTATAGGAGTCCCATAGGAGTCCCATAGGAGTCCCATAGGAGTCCCATAACGATCCCATAGGAGTCCCATAACGATCCCATAGGAGTCCCATAACGATCCCATAGGAGTCCCATAACGATCCCCTTCAGGCCGCGCCGCGTTCGCCCGATGATCGTAAAGGGTGGTGGGTCTTGCCGCCCCGTCAAGGCAAAGCATGCTTTCCGGAGGCTCATTTTTGGGATTAAATTGGTGATCCGGGGGTTACGCGGAGTCAGGCTAAGTGCCGTACCGTCTTCGATTTATCTGATACCCCCCTATTAATCCGTACAGGGTCGCTCCAATACAGGATGGTCACCGTCTTTATGCAGCGCTCAGGATGCGGGAAACCTGTACAGCGCTCCACGATCCGCCACGGGGCGCTGGTGTGCCATCGGCGTTCAACGCCTCAGCAATGGCTCTGAGCGTCACAGCGCCCTGTCTGCGCTTGTCTTCGATCACAGGAAGCACATCGGCCCGATACTTGGCTGCGTTCTCACGACGGGTCTGGAGGGCCATTCTACGGCCTTTGGCAGCTACTTTGGTGATATCCCAGCGCAGACCACCCAACACGGTGCCACGGGCTTTGGCAGCCGCAAGAGCAGCCTTCGTGCGGGCGCTTATGGCCTTTGCTTCGTATTCCGCCATCGCAGCTAGGATGTGAACTGTAAGCTCGTTGGCCTGTGGTAGATCAGCAGCTACGAACTTAACTCCTGATTCCATCAGAGCGGAGATGAAGGCAACGTTTCGGCTGAGCCGATCCAGCTTCGCTACCAGCAGCGTAGCCTTGTGCAACCGGCACATAGAGAGCGCTCTGGCAAGCTCTGGCCGGTCACTGCGCTTCCCGCTCTCCACTTCCACCAGTTCCCCGATCAGCGCCCAGCGTCCGCCATTCAGATAGCCTGCTACAGCCTCCCGCTGTGCTTCCAAGCCAAGGCCGCTTTTACCCTGCTTCTGAGTGCTCACCCGGAGATAGGAGACAAATTTACCGTTCATGGTGCCCTTTCCGTATAGTTTACGTGTGTAACGATGACCGATGTACTAAACGTAACAGAGAAGGGATCGGCCCGTCAAGCACAAAATACGGTTCGATTCGCCATCAACCTATGACTAATTGTAGGTGGCGAGTAATATATACACTATATTGTATAAGTCACGCCGATCCGTAAACGGGAAGGTGAAAGCCGGGTCTGATCGGGTACGGATAGGGATGGGGATAGTAAGCGTACAGTGTACGGTGTTGGATATGGTTGGTTGGGGATGGTCGTATCGGGTTCGGATCGGGTTGGTGATGTTAGCTACAGGATCATGTTGATCTTTCATCTTCAGCATACTGTCCTTCACTGTAAGATCAACATTTCGCCAATTGGCCGCGTCATAATATACCCACCTCAGTCCTCGGTACTCTGTGCGGTCTTGGTAGTTGGGTCCGTCTAGATCAATTTGCCGGTTGACTCTGTTCTGCGTCTTTCTTTATCGCGTCAATCGCATGCTCGATGCTGTAGCCCATCATAATGCCTGAATTAACCAAGAGCGGCGTGTCAACGGCCTGACCATTGATTATGGTCTTGGCGTTGGTCTGTCTATAGCCCCTCACCACGCCTGCGATCTTGTATTTGCGATCCCCGAAACTCCAGAACAGAATTGGGCCACCCGAAAACCCTTCGTTATTGAATCCATCCAAGTAGAGAAGGACAGCGTCAGGATTACTCCCGTCGCTGGCGGAAAGCGTAGCTCTTTTGATGAAAGGAAGTTCAACGGGGTTCCCATTTAAAGTGGTATGCGTGCCCAGCCCCTCAAAGAATGGATAGCCCAAAAACCAAACTAGCTGTCCCATCGTAAAACCCTTACCCGGATCGTTCTCCATTGGCTGAATCATGTAGGGAGTTTGTACGACGCTATCTGTCTTGAAAACTGCGATATCGACCTCATCCGACTTTGGGAAGAGTATCTTTAGAGCAGTTTCGGGCTGCCATTGCCCCATGCGCCGAATTTGAAAACTGGGATGATCTTTAGGCAGCCCCGTTACCATATGGCGCGCAGTTACGAAGTAGAGATGCCCTTCATAATCGAGGGCAAAGGCTGTTCCTTGCTCCGTCGCTGTACGGATCATCACGGTTCGTTCAAGTATTTCTACTGGAACCGCATCTTGCGCGCTTGCTCTGCCAGAAAAAGCGCATACACCGAGAAAAACGATAAGAGCGAGCCGGATTCGTAACATTGGCATAATCCCCACAGTTGCTGGGCTCCTAATGATGAACACTGTACACCTCGTCAGGGCCTATTGCGTAATTACGCTCTCTGCGCTCTTTCGACCCGCGTAAGGTAATTACTGACTCTGATGCCAGCCAGTAATACCATAGACCTATCGCTGGCAAATCCGAACGAGAGGAGCGAGCAGACAAGAGGAGAAACCAAAGCAATGGAATCGCATTTGTTGAACGTGAATGAGGCGGCTGAACGTCTGAGGCTTAAGCCGACCACCATTCGAGCATGGATTTTGAATCGCAAGATTCAGTACGCAAAGATCGGGGGTAGGGTGTTCATCCGATCAGCAGACATCGACAGCCTCATCGATCAGAACCTCATCCCCGCAGAGCCTGTAAACGCTGCTTGACGGCGCAATACCGTAAGCGTACAGTGTGCGTAATTACAGACCATATGGCGAAGAAAACCAAAGCGCAGAAACGCCACTACCGGGAACAGCGCATTTGGTCTGGGCTGGTGGAGTACGTGAATACCGGCAACGGTTTTGACCGACTGGTGAGTAACGGTCTCGATTGGGTCGGCGGAGACGCGGAAGCCGATCTTGGACAGTCGGAAGACATCAAAGCCGGAGCGTCACTCGATACACTGGCCGTCCGGTATCGAGAGAACGTCCGCATCCTGCTCACATGGCTTGCAAGGCCAGACGACAAGGCAGCGGGACCCGCGTGTGCGTTCCTGATGCAGCATGGGAATTCGATTCGCTATGAGTGGCAGCAACTCTCATTCGATCCGAAGGACAATGACTCTTCGCTAATGTCTGAATGGCCCAATTGGATCGGGTCTGTTGTGGCTCCGGTCTGTCGCTTCGTGAAAGATCAGATTGACCGTCATGATGTGAACGGGGAGCCGTTGCGGGATGTGATTCCGATTGGGCTTTGTGATCGGGAGGGCTGTGGCAATTTTCGAGTGCTTAAGCTCTTCAGACCCGGACACGTCTTCTGTTCGAATCTCTGCAAAGCGACGTTCCACCAGTCGCGAAAGACGAAGAAGGCTAAAGCGGAGTACATGCGCGAATACAGAGCAGTGACAGAAGCGAAGACTGCGAAAAAGGGCCGATTGATTGTGCGTAAGACGGGAGGCAAGCGTGGGAACGTTTAAGCGGGGCGGGGTGTACTGGTACAAGTTCAACTGGAATGGCAAGACGATTCGGGAATCCACGAAGCAGGGCAATGACAAGATCGCCCGTCAGATGGAAGCAGCCCATCGCACCAGCCTTGCCAAAGGCGAAGTGGGAATCAGAGAGAAGAAGGCCGCTCCCACGCTGAGGGAGTTTTGTGAGAAGCGGTTTGAGCCGTGGGCAAAGGCGACATTTGAGGAGAGCAGCCCGAACAATTGGCTTTGGTTTCGTGGAGGGATTCGGAGGCTCACTGCGTTTGAACCTCTCGCCAAGTTGCCCTTGGATCAAATCACGAATGAGAAGGCAGCCGGATACGCGGCTAGTGAGCGGGTCCGAACTCAGCAGCGGGGAGAGGGCAAGCGAAAGGGCATGGCCGTCTCTTCGATCAATTCCTCTCTTCGCGTGCTCCGTCGCATTTTGAATGTCGCTGTGGAATGGGGCGTGATCGATGCGTCCCCGAAGATTCAGCTTTTGGCTGGTGAGACGCGACGGGAACGGGTCATCACATGGGATGAAGAGGACCTGTACCTGTCCTGTGCGCCTCCGCTGCTTTTCGATCTTGCGATCACTCTGGCTGACACAGGAATGCGTCCTGATGAAGCGTACAGGCTCCGCTGGGAACACATCTCATGGGACACAGCCCGTCACGGAACGGCTCGCGTCACGCACGGGAAGACACCAGCAGCAAGGCGAGTGCTCCCATTGACCATGAGAGCCAGAGGCGTTCTGGAGATGCGTTGGGAACGCGCTGAGCGTCCCACAGAGGGATGGGTGTTTCCTGCCCCAACGAAGAGCGGTCATATCGATCAGGGAAGCTGTCGGAAGCAGCACGTCGCAGCGTTCAACAAAGCGAATAGCGATGAAGAAGGAAAGCCGCTGAAGACACCACGGCTCCGCCCGTTCGTTCTGTACGCATTCCGGCACACGTTTCTTACCCGGCTTGGGGAATCCGGTGTTGACGCATGGACACTCGCCCGGATCGCTGGTCACAGTTCAATTGCGATCAGTAGCCGATACGTTCATCCGTCCGAAGATGCGGTGATGAATGCCATCTCACGGCTGAATCCGGCTCAGGGTGGGCACAAAAATGGGCACACCCCGGAAAACCGCATTTTGGAAAGCGGAGAGAAAACACCAGAAGTGATTGAAGGAAAAGGGGAAGTATGGTGCGCCCGGAGAGATTCGAACTCCCGACCTGATGCTCCGGAGGCATCCGCTCTATCCAGCTGAGCTACGGGCGCGCTCCTCAAGAATACTACGATGAAGCGGTGGTGACGGGGGCGCGGAAGGCGGCGGCGGTGGCAGCGATGTGCGCGGGACCGGTGCGGCAGCAACCGCCGACGGCTTGCGCGCCGGCGGCATACCAGGTGCGGGCGAGTGTGCCAAAGTGAGAGCTGTCGGAGGCGCCGCGCCAGGTGCGAGTGGGGGCGTCCCAGGTTTCGCCGGAGTTGGGATAGACGATGACGGGCTTGCGATCGCGGCAGCCGCGGCGGGCTTCGGCGATGAGCGTGGTGACGTGCTGCGGCGCGGTGCAGTTGATGCCGATGGCGGCGACCTGGGGGGAGGGGGCGAGGGCCTCGGCACAAACGCGCAGCGGCTCGCCATGGGCGACGTGGGCGGCGTCGCGACAGGTGAAGGAGATCCAGGCGGTGAGGTCCGGATATAGTTCGAGGGCGCGCAGGAGGGCGCGGGCCTCTTCGAGGGACGGGATGGTTTCGAGGGCGAGGAGGTCGGCGCTGGTGTTGGCGAGGACCGCGAGGCGTTCAGCATGGAAGGCGATCAGATCGTCGACCTGGATGGAGTAGTCGCCGTGGTATTCGGCGCCATTGTGGAGCGCGGCGCCGTAAGGGCCGAGGGATGCGGCGATCCATATACGGCGGGGATCTTCGCGTGCGTATAGCGCACGCGCCTGTTCGGCGAGGCTGACGGACTGCGGAAGAGCGCTATGGGCGTCCGCGGGAGGGCGGCCGAGTTCGCGATAGCCGAGGGTGGAAACCTGGTAGCTGGCGGTGGAAATGCAGTCGGCGCCGGCGCGAAGGTAGTCGAGATGGACAGCGGCGATGATGGCGGGCGATTGGTCGAGCACATGCGCCGACCAGAGCGGGCCGGAGATGTTGCAGCCGCGGCGCTCGAGTTCAGTGGCCATGCCGCCATCAAGAATACGGACGGCGGAGAAGTCGATGGAGTCGGGCAGAGTCACAGGAATCGAAAAAGGCCGGACCACGGTCCGGCCTCATCTCTTATTGTGACAAAAGGGGGGAGGAAGGGGGAAGGCCTGCGGGGGAGGAACTCAGAAGCTGTTGCCGACGTTATTGAAGAAGTTGCCAATGGAGTTGGTGAGTTTTGTCATGGAGGCGATCAGAGCGAGCGCCATGACGGCGAGGATCAAGCCGTACTCGATCAGGTCCTGGCCGGAGTCGTCCCGGAGCAGTTGCAGCAGATGTTTAGAGGCGATGCTCATTGCAGTCTCCTAACGACTGTCGCGCGGCCACAAATCGGCGGGTCGAGCCAGGCAGAGGTGGTTGTTAATCACAGTGGACTCATTGGCGGAAGGGTTCAATGGCTGCCCGGTGTTATTACCTCGGTGCTTTTGGGGTAGGGGGGCGCGCCGGGATTCCCTGGGCGCCAGAGTGCGGGCGAGGGCGCAGGCAAGGGAGTTTGCCGCGTCGGCACGGGTCGAGTAAACTGAAGAAACGTCGGGGCTAACGAAGATGTCGGGGAGTGGCTCAGCCTGGTAGAGCACCTGGTTCGGGACCAGGGGGTCGGAGGTTCAAATCCTCTCTCCCCGACCAATTCAAATCAATCATCCAGCTTGACTGAGCGACTGGATTTCCACTGGGGCACTCCCCAAAGGGCACCCGTTCAGAACTCCGTTTTCCAGCGTTTTCCTGCGTTTTTTTCGGTTCCGGCGGCTTGGCCGCCGGTGCGGCAATGACGGCCGCAACGGCGCTCGACACAGCGTTGACCCGCTCATCCCACCGGCTTTCGGAATAAATGTTGAGGCCGACATCGACCTCCGAGTGGCCCATGTTGTCGCGTGCGACCTCTGCGTGCGCTCCGGTTCACCGCAGCAGGCTCGCGTGCATTTTCCGGAAACTGCGGAAGTCGACCGTTCGTAGTACCTCAGCCGAATGGCAAAGCAACGCTTCTTTATCGCGAATTCCGGGCAAGGCATGCGCAACGCAGCCGCTACGGTCCGACGCCCGTTTCGTAATTCAATGTTGCCAGCGAGAGGCGATATTGGTAGCGCGCGCTGGTGTCCTGAACTTGCGCGCTGGTTTGCTGGAGTTGGGCCTGGCTGAGTTCCTAACCTGCCGGGGAAGCGGACGTGGGTACAAACCACTCTCCGTCCGTTGGCAGGCGACCCGGCGAATTAGCGCGAATCGAGCCTGGAGTCGGGCTGATCGCACTTTTTCTGGTTCCTGGTTTCTCCCGGGCAGCGGCGATGGCGCGGGGGTGGATCTTCAGGTGGGAGTGGATCTGGCGGAGCTGGTCGCGGACGGCGTCGGCGTTGCTGGCGGCCGGTTTCTGACAGTGGCGAGAGAGACAGAAGAGGGCAGCGACCGCGGCCGTCGGAACTCGTCCAGTCCGTCGGAGCTGCCCTGGCCGAGGCAAGAAAGAAGGAGAACGAGCGCGCCAGGTTTGAGTAGACATGGAACGATCGGTGAGATAATGGAAGGGCTGTCAGGAGATTCTTTCCTCGACCGCCGTCCGGCAGCATGGGGGCGTCACGGTTTCGACGGGATCGCTTGCGGCAAAGAGGCATGCCGGGGTCTGGGCACCCGTAATCGCCTGGAAAACCATAATTGCCAACAATCAACTGGCATACGCAGCTTAATTAGTT
>Ga0181522_10001247_pt1 | contig 15833 bp, 17 predicted proteins | sample PEATcosm2014_Bin_27_FD_121103 | JGI IMG/M metagenome (GOLD analysis project Ga0181522, IMG submission 121103) | Peatland microbial communities from MTU Mesocosm Facility, Houghton, MI, USA - PEATcosm2014_Bin05_10_metaG | ecosystem: Environmental > Terrestrial > Soil > Wetlands > Peat | place... | reverse complement strand
CGTTCTCTCCGGTCACGTGACCACCGAAGACATCTCCAAACACGCCGCCGCTCTGGCCTCCGCGTACTCCAAAAATGTGGTCAACGTCCTCACCTTCGGCCCGGTTGGGGCCGACGAGGTATTGCTCGAAGTAAGGTTCGCGGAGGTCGACCGCACCGCCCTGACGCAGCTCGGCATCAACATGTTTTCGACCGGCTCCGGAAATACCATTGGCACCATCACCACGGGCCAGTTCGGGACCGTCACGCCCAGCGCGATTCAGACAACGACCGGCGGCACGGGCACGACTCCAACGACCAACACCACCACCATCTCGAACTTTCTCAATCTCTTTTTCTTCAATCCCCAGGTCAACCTGGGCGCGGTTATCGAAGCTCTTCATCAACAGAGCCTCCTGGAGATTCTGGCCGAGCCCAATCTCGTCGCCCTTAACGGCAAAGAAGCCAGCTTCCTCGCCGGCGGAGAATTTCCCTTCCCCGTCGTGCAGCCGAACGCGACCGGCCTTTCCACCGTCACAATTCAGTTTCGCGAATTTGGTGTTCGCCTCAAGTTCACCCCGGTCATTCAGCCCAACGGCCGAATTCATCTGCACGTCGCTCCCGAGGTCAGTACGCTCGATTTCTCCAACGCCGTCACCGTCTCCGGAACGACCATCCCCGCGCTCAGCACGCGCAAAGCAGAAACCGAGTTCGAACTTCAGGATGGACAGAGCTTCGTCATTGCCGGCCTGATCGACAATCGCGTCACCGACATCATCAACAAAGTCCCGGGCCTCGGCGACATTCCGATCCTCGGCAACTTCTTCAAAAGCAAGAGCGCCCAGAAAAGCAATTCCGAGTTGATGGTCCTGTGCACGGCGCGCCGCATATCGCCGAGCGCCGACGTTCCAAAAGCTCCGGCAATGCCCGTGCCCGTTCTCGACAAAGACAAATTCGACAAGAAGAAACCGTAGATTAGAGGTAGCTTGCGGTCGCTGGCACTGCCGCACTGACCCACCGACTTGTCCGGAAATGCAGCACAATAATCAGCTGCCGTAGCCCGAGGTCACAGCTATAATTGACTGATTGATCGGCCAGGCCTCCTCCTGGGTAGCGTTCCCCCGTTATGCCCGAACTGTCCGTAGCCATCTTCGCCGCTGACAACGACCAGCGCGCCATCCTCCAGGTGCTCGTCGATGGCACGAGCGTTGCGCGCACTGTCTGTACAAACTCGATTCTGCCCCTGTCCGCGTCTGATCCCGTCATCCGCAAAACGCTGGCTTTCGGCCCCGACGTCATTCTGATCGATCTGGCTGCCGATGGCGTCACCGGCGCGCTGCGCGCCGTCGAACTCCTCCACCAGGAACTCCCCGCCTCCGCCTTATTCGTGATCGGTCCCATGACCCAGCCGCAACTCATCGTCAGCGCCATGCGCGCCGGAGTGCGCGAATACATTGAGCGCCCGACCACCACCACCGATCTTCTCGAAGCCTTCGTCCGCCTCACCGCCACTCGCCGCCGGCCAGGAAGCGAAACCTCGCGCGGCAGAGTTTTTACGGTCGTCAACGCCAAAGGCGGCAGCGGAGCGACGACCACCGCGGTCAACCTTGCGCTTGCGTTGCAGAACATCCATCCCAGCACAGCTCTCGTCGATCTCGCGCCCCTCGGCCACTGCGCTCTTCATCTCAATCTCAAGCCCGCTTTCGCTATCTCCGACGCCATCACCAATCTGCATCGGCTCGATTCCTCGCTGCTCGAAAGCTTCATGACCCGTCACGACCGGGGCTTGCGCGTGCTCGCTGGACCCTCCGTCCCCGTCGCCACGGAACACTCCGCCTCTGACTTCGCGAAGTTGTTTGACATGATCGCCGGCATGTTTCATTACGTGGTGGTCGACGCCTCCTCGCGCCTCGACAGCGCCACCCGTCTCGCCAGTAACCTGTCGGAAAAAATTCTGCTGATCGCCCACGCCGACGTTGCATCCCTTTGGAGCGCGGGCCGGGTCGCGCAATACCTGGGCGAGAGCGGCTCCCGCGATCGCTTTGCCCTGGTCCTCAACCGTTACCGGAAAGTGGGCGGCTTCAACGAGGCCGAAACTGAGGCCGCCATCGGCGCGCCGGTGCTCTGGAGAATCCCGAATCAATACTTCGTAGTCTCTACCGCCATCGATCGCGGCGTTCCGTTGATGCAGGGACCAAACACGGAAATAGCCCGCTCTATCACTGGCCTGGCCAAGGTACTAACCAAGGACGATCTCGAAGTAAAACGCACCACCTGGTCGCTCTTCAAGACGGTATAGTTACCTGTGAGTATTTCGTTTTCGCCTCTTAGCTGTTAGCTTTTAACTAAGAGCGAAAAGCTAACAGCCGATTTACCCATGGCCAACCTCCAAGCCTTCGAGCGCAGCGAGTACCAGCAGGTCAAAGCCGATCTGCATCGCAAAATCCTTGACCGTCTCGACCTTGAAAAACTCGGCCGTACCACCGGCGATGCCGCCCGCGAAGAAGTCCTCGTCCTCATCCGCAACTCCGTCAACAGTGAGGCCGTACCACTCAGCTTCGCCGAACGCGAGCGCCTTTCCCGCGAAATTCTCGACGAAATCTTCGGCCTCGGCCCGCTCGAGCCGCTGCTCAAGGATCCCAGCGTCTCCGACATCCTGGTCAACCGCTTCGATCGCGTCTACGTCGAGCGCGCCGGCAAGCTCGAAATCACCGGTCTCACCTTCAAAGATAATCAGCACTTGATGCAGATCATCGACCGCATCGTCTCCCGCATCGGCCGCCGCGTCGACGAATCTTCACCCATGGTCGACGCCCGTTTGCAGGATGGCTCCCGCGTCAACGCAATTATTCCGCCGCTCGCCCTCGATGGCGCCTGCCTCTCCATTCGCCGTTTCGGCCGCGATCCGGTCACCTCCCGCAACATGCTCGACAACCGAACCCTTACCGAGCAGATGCTCGAGCTGCTCTCCGCCATGGTCAAGGGCCGCCTCAACTTGCTCATCTCCGGCGGCACCGGCGCCGGCAAAACCACACTCCTCAATGTTCTCTCCGGATACATTCCGAACTCCGAGCGCATCGTCACCATCGAAGACGCCGCCGAACTTCAGCTCAAGCAGGAGCATATAGTCCGCCTCGAAACCCGGCCTCCCAACATCGAAGGCAAGGGTGCCGTGCGTATGCGCCAGCTCGTCATCAACAGCCTCCGTATGCGTCCCGACCGCATCGTGGTCGGCGAGGTGCGCGGCGAGGAAGCCTTCGACATGCTTCAGGCGATGAATACCGGCCACGAGGGCTCACTCACCACCGTCCACGCCAACTCCCCGCGCGATGCCCTGAATCGCATCGAAAATATGGTCTCCATGGCCAACCTCAACATTCCGGAGCGCGCTATTCGCCAGCAGGTGGCAAATGCCATTCACGCCGTCGTCCAGATCGCCCGCCTGTCCGACGGTTCGCGCAAGGTGCTCACCGTCTCCGAAGTCACCGGCATGGAGAACGACTCGATTGTCCTCCAGGATGTGTTTGTCTTTGAGCGCAGCGGCATCGACGAAAGTGGACGCGTTCGCGGCGTCTTCCACTCCACCGGCGTCACCCCGCACTTCGCCGAACGTCTAGCGACAGCCGGCTGCCGTCTAAGCACCACCCTTTTCGAAGCCCGGCTGGAAGTCTAGGATCTGAGCGCAGCAAAATCCGCGCAAATCAGCGTGACTCCGCGGAAAAGAAGTTTCTAGGCCCTTCGCTGGACCTCCAAGCTATACTTATTCTCAAGCCACAAAACCCATGACGTACCTCATCGCCTTTCTGATCTTCAGCGTCGTAACTGTCCTGGTTTTTGCCGTCCTGTCGCTTCTCGATCAGCGAAAAGCCCAGGCCCGCGTTCTCCGTGACCGCCTGACCACGGCCGATGAGGCAACACGTGCCCCGCTCGAACTCGCACTGCTGCGCGATGAGATGCTCAGCCGTATTCCGGCCTTTGATACACTGCTGCGCCGCTCCGAGCGCGTTTCTCTTCTTCAGAAGATGCTGGAGCAAGGCTCGGTCGATGTTCGCGCCGGAAACTTCCTCATCATCTGCGTCGTATCGGGCATCTGTCTCGCAGTCATCGCCGTGATCTTCGGTCACAACGTCATGTTCGGCTGGGCCGGGCTCCTGCTCGGATTTTTCATTCCTTACGCCTATGCCTCACACATGCGCACCAAGCGCTTCCAGAAATTTGAAGAGAAATTTCCCGAGGCCATCGACACCCTCGCCCGCGCCGTCCGCGCCGGCCACGCCTTTACCACCGCCCTGGAATTGATTGCCAACGAACTCGCCGAGCCCGTCGCAGGAGAATTCCGTCAGCTCTATGAAGAGCAGAAATTCGGGCTCCCCGTCCGCGACGCGCTCGTCAATCTTACCGAGCGTATCCCGCTGGTCGACGTAAAATTCTTTGTCACCGCCGTCATGCTTCAGCGCGAGACCGGCGGCAACCTCGCGGAGATTCTCGACAATCTCTCTCACATCATTCGCGAACGGTTCAAAATTCTTCGCCAGGTCCGCGTCCATACCGCGCAAGGCCGCCTCACCATGGTTCTGCTGATGGCCCTGCCGCCGACCATCGTGGTCTGCATGCTCCTTCTCAATCCCGGCTTCATTCACCCGCTCTTCGCCGACCCGCTCGGCCACACGCTGGTGGTCGCCGGCATCACGCTCCAGACCATGGGCTATTTCGTCATCCGCAAGATCATCAGGATCGAGGTCTGATCGATGACCATTCTTCTCGCCGTGCTGGTCTTCCTGACGATCACGATCGTGGTGTTTGCCTTCGCCGCCGCGACCGTCGCTCCGTCATCGGTGCTCGGCGCCCGCCTCCGCGAAATCGGCTGGCAGCGCCCCAAGGATCGGGAAAAGCAGCCCATCCGCGAGCGCTTCCAGCAGGCTCTCGACCCGCTTAGCCGCGCCCTGCCAATTTCGCCTACCGACGTCTCCAAAACCCGTGCCTGGCTCATTCAGGCCGGATATCGCAGCGACCAGCACGTCTCCATCTATCGCGGCCTGCGCGTCTTCTGCGCCGCCGTCGGCTTCCTCATCGCTTTTTTGATCTCGGGATTTAATTCGCCATTCCTGCTCGCGGGCCTCTTCGGCTTCGGCTTCTTCATTCCGCGATTTCTGCTCAAGCGGCAAATGCGGCAGCGCCAAAAGCGCATCCGCCTCGGCCTAGCCGACGCCCTCGACCTCACCGTCATCTGCGTCGAAGCCGGACTCCCTCTCGACCAGGCGCTCACGCGCGTCGGCGCAGATCTCAGCCATGCCCACTCCGAACTCGGCGATGAGTTCCATATCTTCGACCTTGAAATCCGCGCCGGCAAGCCGCGCGTCGAGGCTCTCCGCAATCTCGCCGCGCGCACCGGCGTCGAAGACGTGCGCGCCCTCGTCGGCACCCTGATTCAAACCGATCGCTTCGGAACAAGTGTCGCCCAGGCGCTTCGCGTACATTCCGATTCCCTGCGTACCGAGCGCCGTCAGCGCGCCGAAGAGCAAGCCGCCAAGACTACCGTAAAGATGATTATTCCGCTCGTCCTGTTCGTGATGCCGTCGCTGATCTTCGTGACCGTAGGCCCAGCCGTGATCCAGCTCATGCGTCTGCTAATCCCAGTCACCGTTAGCGGCCACCACTAAGTCACCCAATATCTCTGTCACCCACCGAAATTCCCATCACGCTGCGTTAGCCGTGGGAATCGGATGCTCGAACAGAATGTCGATCTGGTCGCCCAGCAGTGTAGAGGATTCCCTGATCGTGCCTGTCGGAACTTCGAGGACCGACGTGGCGTGGATGCGCACCGCCGCCATGCGCCACGGTTTGAGATCTTCTTCGAGATGAATCACCTTGCGGTCGCGGTCAAGATAGACCGCATCAATAGCGAAGCGCATCGCAAACGTGTGAATGCCATGACAGGGACTGATCAAGAGCCCGCGGCCGGGTGGAAAGCTCGAGGCGTCGCTGGCCATCAGCCCCCGAAAGCGCGACCAGTGCGTCTGCGCGATGGCGAGGTCGGTGGCGAGATATGTGGAGCGGGTGCGGTTGAAGGCTTGAGCTTTGGGGGCGAGCATGCGACCTATTTATGCTACTCGTCTATGTAACCATCTAATGTATAGCGAAATGCGCGTTAAGAGCCGCTCTTTCCCCGCCGGCCTTTTTCGCGCGCAAACTTGAACTCATGCCGCTTCATATCCACACGCGCTCCCCGGAAGCCTACACCTTCCATGCGCAGCCGGAATCGTTGCTCGGCGCCATTCTCCCCTGGCAGCTTGATCGCGCCTCCTGAGCCCACCACGCGCTGCCAAGGCAATCCCGGAACCTGCCGCAGTATGCGCACCACCTGCCGCGCCGCACCCGGCCGTCCTGCCGCTCGGGCGATGGCGCCATAACTCGAAACTTTGCCCGCCGGCAAGCCCCGAATCAGGCTCACGATCCGCGCCCGGCGGTCCACTGCCATCTTTTCTTCACGCTTCGGTCCAGCAGGAGCTCGCCTTTTCCCCGCCGGTTTTCGACGCGATGCCATCCCTCTAACCCCGCTCGCTCCATGTTAATCTGGGAGTCGCTCATACAAAACTTTATAAAGCCTGAAACCGGGAATTACGATACCGGCATCTCACTTTGAAGCGCAATAAAATTGGTATGGAGAGAATTCCTATGCGTCTGTGGAAAGCGCTGTCCCTTGCCCTGGCTGTGGTTGTCCTTGGCGTTTTCGCCGTCAGTTGCAGCTCCGGCGGCACTTCCTATCGCATCATCAACGCCATCGCCAATTACGATTACCAGATAACGGACGGCTTCGACATCACGATGAACGGCGACCTCGTATTCACCGGCGTGCAGTTCACCAACATCAATCCTCCCGGAAAAGATGCATATCAGGGTATCTCCGCGGGCAGTGACCTCCTGGAAATCTATCCCCACGGCGATTCCACCACCGGCACGCCCATCATCAATAGTTCGCTGAGCTTCAACGGCCGCACCCAATACACCGTAATGCTGATGGGAAACAACACCACCAACGCCTATGTCGCGCAGCCTTTCACCGACAATAACGCGGTCCCGACTACCGGCAATTTTGAGTTTCGCGTAATCGACGCGTCCAATAACCTGCCGAACCCCGTCAACGGCCAGCCTGGCGGAGTCGACATCTACGTCGTGGGTTCTCCAAGCATCGTGGAAGGACCGAACCCTCCCGCTCCCAACGCAAATCTCATCTTTGGGGCGGCCAGTTCATACATATCTGAAACCGGCAACACCACATGGTGGCTGGTAGTAACCCCGCACGGCGGCCACACGCCGATCATCAGTCCGACGTCTTACACGCCGAGTGCTCTGCAAATTGAAACCATTGTGCTGGTCGACGGTGTAAACGGCTTCGGAGTTGGAACACCACTCATCTTCGGGGATCTGAATTAAAGACAACCTGAGTTAAGCCAAGGACAGGATGCCGATTTTGCGTCTAGTTGAACGATCGCGCGGCCGTCTCTTCGTCATCAAATATCTCAAAGATCGTCACCAGTTTCGTCAGTTGCAGAAGGTCTCCCACGCGCTGGCTCAGGCTTGCGAGTTTGATCGAGCCGCCGGCGTTGCGCGCCGTCGTGAAAATCGACACCAGCGTTCCCAGCCCGCCGCTATCGATGTAATTCACCTCGTGCAGGTTGAGGACAACCTTCTTCGATTCGCCCAGCACTTTTCTTACAGTCTCCCGCAGGCTGGCCGATTCTTCGCCAAACACCAGCCGCCCGCTGCAATCCACGATCATCGCGCCGTCCACCGTTCGCGTGCTCATTCTGAGTTGCATGGCCGATTCTCCCCTCAATGGTTCATGACGTAATAACGATCGATAACGTGATAACGATCAATGACGTAATAATGCAGTCCAGAGCCTAACCTGCCGCGCAAAACCACGCAAGCGTTTTGCGCATCTACCGGCTGATAGCCTTCCGCTCGCACGCATCCACTATCTTCGTGGGATCGATCGCTTCCCGGTCAACCTGCTCTTCTAGAATCTTCCCGTCTTTTCCGATCAGGAAATTGACCCGCCTCGCGGCTTTATATTTGTCTACATAAATTCCGTACTCCCGTGTTACGTCGCCGCCCCAGTCGCTCAGAAGCGGGAACGTCACTCCAATTTGATCGGCAAAGGCTTTGTTGGCGAAGGGGCTGTCCATGCTCACACCCAGAACCTGGGTATCGGCCGCTTCCAGCTTTTTAAGGTTCTGCTGGAAAGCCTTCATCTGCGCGGTTCAACCACCCGTAAAAGCAAAAATGTAGAACGCCACCACCACATTGCTCTTGCCTCGATACTCGCTGAGCGACACATCCTTAAGGTTCGAGCCGTCAAAATATTGCAACTTGAAGCCGGGCGCGATATCGCCGACCTTCAGCTTCATCGGCGCCGGCGTCGGCTTCTTGTCATCCGTCCGGGCGGGCGGAGCCAATGCAGCAGCAGCCACTAGGCACATCGCTGCGATTGCCAAAACAGCTCTTCGTTTCATCGATACCCCTCCCTCAAGGTTGCTTCAAGCCTACCTTGCATGACCCGCGTGGTCAAAGGTTACCCGGCTCGTCACCGCAATCACCGGCCGTGCAGGACTACAATAAAAGTGCCCTCTGATCGGATCAGATGAGCATTCAAACTCTGAACGATATCCTCTCGACCGTTCACCAAAGCCACCGCGAACGCGTCATGCTGCACCGCCAGGCATCCGGCTGGACAGTGATCTCTTCTGCCGAACTCTACCGCAACGTGGTCGGCCTAAGCCGTGTGCTGCCGTCTTGGGGAATCCACAAAGGCGATCGCGTCGCCATCCTCAGCGAGAATCGCCCCGAGTGGACCACCACCGATTTTGCCGCCCTCGCGCTCGGCGCCGTCACCGTCCCGATCTATTCCACCCAGACCGCCGAGCAGACTGCTTTCATCCTCAACGATTCCGGCGCGCGCGTCATCGCGGTCTCGACCAGAAGTCAGCTCGAAAAAGTTCTCAGCGTTCGAAGCCAGACGCCGGTGGAACGGATCATCGCTATGGACGCGGATAACGCCTCGGGCGGCACATTCAGCGTTGTCTCCATGCGTGAGCTGATGCAGCAAGGCCCAACCTCTGCCGATCCCAACTTCGACGCCCAAGCCCGAAGCATTCTCCCCGACGATCTTGCCACCATCATCTATACCTCCGGCACGACCGGCGTGTCCAAAGGCGTGATGCTGACCCACGGCAACATGACCTCGAACATCGCGTGTTCCCTCGAGGGATTCGATCTCAGCGCGGAAGATCAGCTCAGCGTCTCGTTTTTGCCACTCTCGCATGTTACCGCGAGGCACGTCGACTTCGCTCTCCTCTATCGCGGCGTAACCTTGGCCTATTGTCCGGACCTTGCCAACCTCGCGCCGATTTTGACGGAAGTGCAGCCCACCATCTTTGTCGCGGTGCCGCGCGTCTACGAAAAAATCCGCCAGCAGGTAATTCTGAAAGCGTCATCCTTCCCAAAGACTTCCATCTATCAGTGGGCGCTCAAAGTCGGGCGGGCTCATCGCGACGAAATTCTCGCCGACGTCCAGCCGACCGCGCGCGACTGGAGACTCGCCAATCGTCTGATCTTTTCCAAAGTCCGCGCTGCCATAGGCGGCAAGGCCAAGGAATTTCTCTCCGGCGGCGCGCCCCTCGGGCGCGAACTGGCCGAATGGTTCGCCGACATCGGCATCCAGATTCACGAAGGCTACGGCCTCACCGAGACCTCGCCCGTGATCGCCGTCAATACTCCCAAAGCCAACAAGCTCGGCACGGTGGGCAGACTGCTGACAAACGTCGAGGTACGCATCGCCGACGATGGCGAGGTGCTAGCGCGCGGGCCTTCCGTTTTCAAGGGCTACTGGAATCGCCCGCAGGACACAGCCGAGGCTTTCGTCGACGGCTGGTTCAAGACCGGCGACATCGGCCACCTCGACAGCGACGGTTTTCTTTCCATCACCGATCGCAAAAAAGATCTGATCAAGACCTCTGGCGGAAAATTCATAGCACCGCAGCCGATCGAGAACGTCCTCAAGTTGAACCCGCTCATCGGAACCGCCGTCGTCCTCGGCGACGGCCGCAAGTTTCCCTTTGCGCTCATCGCACCCCACTTCCCTGTTCTCGAGGCATGGGCGCACGATAACAAAATCGTCTTCGCTTCTCGCAAAGAGCTGATCGCCAACCGCAAAGTCCAGGCGCTCTACGACAACCTCATTGAAGAAATCAACCTGAACCTCGCCCGCTTCGAAAAGCTGAAGCGCGTTTTGCTCGTCCCTGATGAATTCTCATGGGCCAATGGCACTCTGACCCATACCTACAAAGTGCGACGCCGCGGAATCGAAACCCGCTACCGCGACCTGATTGATCGGATGTATGAGAAAGCCGAAACCGAATCGCGCGCCCCCAGGTCCTGACTCAGTTCCGAAGATTGCGAACTTACATGCGATCTACTGTAGAATCTTCAGCAAGTGAAAAGGATCCGAAATGGAAGAGAACAGTTTTCCCAACCCTGTTTGGACCCTCGGCCTCGAAACAAGAGTCGCTATTCTGCGCGAGAAAGCGGAGCAGAAAAAAGTAATCCTCCCCGAAGATGTGGCGCTCTACATCGCGCAGAATATCGGTCCAGATCCACGCGCATTGGAAGGCGCGCTGGCCTGTCTCATAGCCCATTCGTCGCTGATCGGCGCGGACATTACCCTCAACTATGCAAAAAACGTACTGAAGGGTTTCGTAGGCCAGCCACCGCACACCGCCACGGTCCACCCGTTTCAGAAGATGTTCCTTGGACAACGCGACGCCAAAAAAACCGACAGGACTCGCCCAGTTGCGGCCACGCCGGATCCCCGCTTCGTTCTCTCACTACTGAAAACACGGCAGGGCGGAAAAATCGACCGAGTCACGCAAGAAGTGGTGGAAGTGCAAATGCAATTCGAGGTAAACATGCGCGAGCGCGAACGTGACCAACTTGCACGTCGCGACGCATACGAGCGGGCGTTAGAACGCCGTTCCAAAACTCGAAGACGAGCATGAAGCTTTCCGGGGACGAACCGATCGAACGGTGGGCATGGGATTCTTACTTCTGCAATCTGACTTTTGACCTCCGCAATGAAGAAGCCTCGTCGCCTCGCCACAAGATCGGCCGTGTCCGCCGTACAATATTCCCATGACGGACTCATTCATCATTGCAGGCAAACAATTTCGCTCCCGCCTCATTGTCGGGACAGGCAAATACAGATCCTTTCAGGAAACTGCTCGCGCTCTAGAAGCCAGCGGCGCCGACATGGTGACAGTAGCCGTGCGCCGCGTGAATCTCGACCGTAGCACGGAGTCGCTTCTCGATTACATCGACCCCAATAAATATTTTCTCTTGCCGAACACCGCCGGTTGTTACACCGCCGACGAAACCATCCGAACCGCCCGTCTGGCGCGCGAAGCCGGTCTCTCCGACTGGATCAAGATCGAAGTAATCGGCGATCAGGCCACGCTCTTTCCTGACGTGCAGGCCACGCTTGAAGCTACGCGCACGCTCGCCAAAGAAGGCTTCACCGTCCTCGCCTACACCTCCGACGACATCGTCTATGCGAAACGCCTGGTCGACGCTGGAGCAGCCGCGGTCATGCCTCTCGGCGCGCCCATCGGCAGCGGCCTCGGCATCCAGAACGCAGCCAATCTCCGGATCCTGCGCGAGCTGATCACCGGCGTTCCGCTGATCGTAGATGCCGGAGTGGGCACGGCATCCGACGCGACCATCGCGATGGAATTGGGCTACGACGGCGTGTTAATGAACACCGGCATCGCCGCCGCGCAAGAGCCCGTGCTGATGGCCGAAGCCATGAAGCACGCGGTCATCGCAGGCCGCCAGTCATACCTCGCCGGCCGGATGCCGCGCAAACTCTATGCAACCGCTAGTTCGCCGCTGGAAGGAGTAGTCAGATAAGAATGCAGGATAAGCGTGTACGGCGGCCATCGCTCTCTGTATGTCTCTGTGTACTCTGTGGTCAACGCCTTTTGTCGACAGCAAGCCAAACCAAGGACCAGAGACGAACAGGGCGATCCCATAGGAATCGCCCCGCTAAGAATATCGATTGATCCGTCTTAGAGCATCTTCACGCTGTCGACGTGAATCTTGTCTCCATCAATGTGTCCAGTGACGGCCACGTGATGCCCGTAGTGATCTTTCAGGGCATCGGGATTATCAACCTCGAGCACTTTTTTGTCGCTGTCGGTAACCACTACCGGGCTCGCGCCCCCAGCGATGCATTTCTTGGTGCATGCTTCGCCCGCGGCGTTGGCTCCTTTAACGCCGCACTTGGAGTCGGCGACCCAGCCATTCACAGTTTGCGCATCGCCGGCAAATCCCACCGAAGCAACCAGCAGGACCAGCGCAAGAGCAACCAACAACAGAACAAATTTACGCATAACATCCTCCTCAAAATTGCCCACACATATCGCGCTTCTGAACTCTATCACAGGTAGAAGCTCTCAGCTCCTAGCTCCAAATTCCAAGGAAACCTTCGCAACAAGCGACGAGTGTCTTGTGTGAGTTGGACAGAAATCCGGAGCACACGAGTCGACGGGATTGGCGCTGTGCCTTGGAGCTTGGAGCTGAGATATCGGAGCCGCGAGCCGAGTGCTGAGAGCTCTCCCTAATTACTGTTCTTCGCCCTACCAACCGGCGGTTTCGGCGGCGCGGCGGGCGACACAAACACGATCTCTCCCTTGCGCGTGTAGTGCAGCTGCTCGCGGGCTTCCTTCTCGATCGCATTCGGATCCGATTTGAGCTCCTTGATGCGTTCGGCGTATAGCTGGTTCTCTTTCTGCAAGCGGTCTACTTCGGCTTGAAGCGCCTGCATCTCGGCGCGCTTCTGCCGATAGACCACAATTCCGTTTGCTCCGAGCATCGCGTGCAGAACGGTTCCCCCAATCAGCGCGACGGCAAGCACTATCGCAAGCCTCCGCCATTCGCGCGCGAGCCATGTCCAGGCAGGACGCGTTTGGTCAATCCAGCGCGCAGCCACAGCTTCCGCACGCGGACCCTGCTCCATGACCGCGCGGAACCCGTCTTCGGGACGAGGCAGAATGCGCGCCCGCGCCTCAGGTCCGAGGCGTAGATTCGCAGCTCGACGATCGGTGAGTCGAAGGTTCGCTAATCGAAGATCCATGCTTTCGCTGCCACGCTCAACTTCGCGAGGTCTTCCTTGCTTCGCGCCTCGCTGTAGACGCGCGCCACTGGTTCCGTGCCGGAGAGCCGGTAACAAACCCACGACCCGTCGGCGAGAACCAGCTTGAGTCCGTCCGTCCGCACGACCTTGGCAACTTTGCTGCCAGAGAATTCCTGCGGATCACCACGTAACTTCTCAGTAAACTTCTGTTTCACTTCCGCCGTCAAGCGGAAGTTCTCGCGCAGCGGATAAAAGGAACCTACTTTGCCAAATACATCCTGTAGTTGTTTGCCGAGCGATGCCCTACGCCTTGCGACCATCTCGCAGCAGAGCAGTCCGGCGAGCACTCCATCTTTTTCGGGGACATGACCGCGGATCGAGAGGCCAGCGCTCTCTTCCCCGCCGATCAGGATCTTGTCCTGCTCGATCAATTCGCCAATATATTTGAAGCCGACAGGCGTTTCGTGCAGTTCGATCTTGTGGTGATCGGCAAGCGCGTTGATAAGATTCGTCGTCGCGACCGACTTGCCGACTCCGTTCTTCCAGCCGCGCGTTTCCACCAGATAATCGAAGAGGAGCGCGATCACGTAATTCGGTTGCAGGAACGTTCCATCCTGATCGACGATGCCGAAGCGATCAGCATCGCCATCGGTGGCAATGCCAATGGCCGCGCCACTTTCACTCATCTCGCGGCGCAGGTCATCGAGCAGGTGATCGTCAGGTTCGGGCGCGTGTCCCCCGAAAAGCACGTCGCGGAAATCATGCACGGCTGAAACCGGGATTCCTGCGTCGCGCAGCACGCCATCGGAGTAGCCGCGCGCAGCGCCCCACATCGGGTCGAAGGCAATCTTCACGCCGGATTTCTTGATGACATCGAGGTCGACTATTTCGCCGAGGCGCTTGAGATACGGACCGCGAGGGTCGAGCGCTTGCGGCGCTGCCTTCGTCGCCTGCGGCGTTCGAGGATTCTGGTCGAATGCGGCGATCTCGCCTTCAATGCCCTTCGTCACTTCCGGCAGCGACGGCGCGCCGTCCGGCGTCGAGAACTTGATGCCGTTGTATTCAGGCGGATTGTGAGAGGCGGTGAAGTTGATCGCGCCATCGGCTTTTGACCGAATAACAGCGTAAGAGATCGTGGGCGTTGGCGCAGGCTCGGCGATGAGGAGTGGCGTGATGCCATAGCTCGACAGAATGTCACACGCCATGGCGCAGAACGTTTCGCCGAGGAAGCGCGGATCGCGGCCGACGATGACTTTTGCTCCGCTCGGTTTTTGGGATGCAACGTAGCGCGCGATGCCATGAACGGCGCGCTGCACATTTGCAAAGGTGAATTCTTCGGCCATCACGGCTCGCCAGCCGGAAGTGCCGAATTTGATCTGGGTGGTCATTATTTATTTGCCTCTGTCTTCTGTCGCGGAGGAGTCCAGCACCATGCTCTCAGCGCCAAGCTCCCAGGTCCAACCGCCGACGCTATTGCGATTCGCTTTCTCCCCAACCGCACCCCGGAGTAAAGTCTGATGCAGCGCTCTTGCCGATATCGCAAGCAACGCTCGATTTTATATGACCGACAAAAGAGTTGTTCTCACGACCTGCGGTTCGCTCGACGAAGCACGAAAGATTGCACATGCACTGGTGGAACGCAAATTGGCAGCGTGCATCAACATTGTTCCCAAGGTCGAGTCTATCTATCGCTGGAAAGGCGAGATTGAGACTGCAACCGAGTTTTTGCTGCTGATCAAAACTACGAGCAAGGCTTTTCCTTCGTTGCGCGAGGCGCTCGGCGAGTTGCATTCGTATGAGGTTCCGGAGTGCATTGAGATCGAGATCACCGACGGCAGCGCCTCGTACCTCAAGTGGTTTGAGGAATCGATGATTTAATTCTGCGCGTCAAATTGCCGCGAGAGCCTGATCGAGATCGGCCAGAATGTCGTCGACGTCTTCGATGCCGACTGAGATTCGCACCATGCCGTCGGTGATGCCGATCTTGCGGCGTCCCTCTTCGCCCAACGCTGCGTGCGTCATGGTCGCGGGATGCGAGATCAGGGTTTCCACTCCGCCGAGCGATTCGGCCAGCGAACAGACACGCACTTTGCGCAGCATTTTATTGGCGTTTGCAAGCGAGCCGGTCTCGAATGAAATCATCGAGCCGAAGCCCGTCATCTGGCGCTTGGCCAATTCGTGCTGCGGATGGTCGGCCAATCCCGGATAGAAAACCTTCTGAACTTTTTTGTGCTTTGCGAGATAGTCAGCAACCTTGCGGCCATTAGAATCGTGCTGCAACATGCGCACGGCCAGCGTTTTGACGCCCCGCAGAATCAGCCAGCACTCGAACGGAGACATGATCGCGCCCGCCGCTTTTTGCAGGAAGGCAAGTTTTTCGGCCTGCTCCGGCTTAGTGCAGACCACGACTCCGCCTAATCCATCGCTGTGGCCGTTGAGAAATTTTGTCGTCGAGTGGATTACCATGTCCGCGCCGAACTCAATCGGACGCTGGAAATAAGGCGACATGAAGGTATTGTCGACCACGACTTCGGCCCCGTGACGATGGGAGATGTCGCTGATAGCGCGCAGATCGCACAGCTCCATTAATGGGTTGGTCGGCGTTTCGAGAAAAACGAGGCGCGTACTTTTCTGCAAGGCGCGCTCGACGGCGCCCAGATCGGAGG